>Ga0209228_1000018_pt1 | contig 64709 bp, 56 predicted proteins | sample METZYME_3_150m_FD_187547 | JGI IMG/M metagenome (GOLD analysis project Ga0209228, IMG submission 187547) | Marine microbial communities from oxygen minimum zone in mesopelagic equatorial Pacific - METZYME_3_150m (SPAdes) (version 2) | ecosystem: Environmental > Aquatic > Marine > Oceanic...
TGGTGGACGTCCTCCGTACGAAATTTATTCGCGGGCTATAGAAGAAGGCGGTTTTGAACAATTCTCAAGTATTGGGAGCCTTCGAATCTTGCGGCTGCCGACTTGAATTCCGTCGGTTTTAGTAATCAAGTGACGGTAGTCCCTCTCCGATTAGTAACCGTGATGCATCCGATTTGTTACTAAGTGCGTCTGCTGTGAGCACGACAGCTGCGCTCGAATAGGTTGAGCGTTCGCCGTCTGGGAAAGTAATGGTTTCGGGAAACACCATCCCAGTGAAATAGGCACCATCTTCATCTCGTAACGGCTCGATGCTCTGAAACAACCTGTGGGCCATTGCTTCATCGCCTATAGCGAGATAAGCCATGGCGCATTCGCATGTTTCGGCGGTTGTCACCCAGGGTTGGTCGGCGACACATCTCACACCATGGTCTGCGACGGTGAATTCTTCGAATCTAGATGACATGCGTTGTGAGGCTGTATCTGCTGTCAGTGCTCCAGTAAGGACGGGGTAGTACCAGTCCATAGCCCATCTTTTCTTTGGTTCGAATTGTTCTTCATGGTTGCGTAACAGGTTGGAAAGGCGAACCGCTGAGAACTCCCACTCAGGTTGTTCTTGGTCGAGGTGGACAGCGGTCGCCAAGCCGCAACGTAAGGAATGGTAGATAGACGAGCTTCCGGTCACCAAGGAGTAAGACCATGGCGTGCCACTTGTGTGAATCGCCCAAGGAATATGTCCAGAAGCAGTTTGATGACCTACAACGAAATCCAAGGCCTGTTTCACGACCGGCCACATTTCTTGTAAGAAGTTGATGTCCCCTGTTGTTAAGTAGTGGTGCCACACACCTGTTGCTATGTAGGCGCAGCAGTTGGTGTCGACTTTGGCGTCCTCGACTTCGTTAGCAAGGTAGTAGTGGTGCCAACTTCCATCAACGCGTTGAGTTTTAGCTAGCCACTCATATGCGCTTTCAGCTTCGTCGACGAAACCTGCAGTCGATAGGGCCATTGCTGCCTCAGTGTGATTCCAAGTGTCGGAGTGTCCGTTGGGGAACCAAAGGATCATGCCGTCCGGTGTCTGTTGGTCAACAATTGTCGATGCTGTTGCCTTGATTTGTTCGGCGGTCAACGCGCCAGTCGATTCAGGCTGCATTTCTTTTATCCGTATCAGGTTTGGTGGCGTAAAGCACCACCGACTTGCCGATTAGAGGGTTGAGAAGTCGATCGAGCAGTCTTGTGATCAGAGGTCTCTTCACGATGTCCCAAACCAGAAATTTGTGGTATGCCCGTACCAACCGGTTGTGACTATTGGTGGGACCAACAGCACATTTCAGCCACCAGTATGGGGAGTGTAAGGAATGAGCCTTGTCCCATCCTTTTGGCTGTAGGCCTGCGCTATTGATCTTCGATCGAAGTTCTGATTTTCGGTAAATGCGTACATGCCCGCCGACTGCTTTAGGCGCGTGGTACTCGTCGTTTAAGCGCCAACAGATCTTCTCAGCCATCCACGCGGGCACCGTTATAGCGATGCTTCCACCCGGCCGTAAGACCCGAACTAGTTCGTCTATAGCTCCCTTGTCATTTGGTATGTGTTCGAGGACTTCCGAGCAAATAATTCGGTCAAAAGTTTCGTTTGAGAAAGGGAGTTTCAGAGCATCGGCGGATACGGGTTGACCCTCGACGTCGGCCGCTAGCTCACCAGCGTTAATCATCGCAGCAAACGTGTTTCTAACGTCAACTAGTTCTTCGAGATTTTGATCAAGTGCAACGATGCGGCAACCGCGACGAACTGTTTCGAAGGCGTGACGGCCAGCCCCACAGCCCATGTCTAAAACAAGGTCACCAGGTTCAGCTCCCAGACGGTCATAGTCGACTGTGAGCATTAGTAGTTCATTTCCTGAAGTAGTGCCCGATAATGCTCAACGGTTCGTTCGGCTGTGATCGTCCAAGAAAAATTCTGTATCACTCGTTCCCTACCGGCGGCGCCGATCGTTGACCGTAAGTCTTTCTCCGCTAGGGCCCACTTGATTTTTGCGGAGAGGGCTTCGCTGTCACCCGGGGGCACTTGGAGTGCAGTAACCCCGTCATCCCCAACCACCTCAGGTAGGGCTCCTCCGGTTGTAGCGATGAGCGGCACACCGCATGACATTGCTTCTATCGCTGGAAGAGAAAATCCCTCATAAAGCGATGGAACAACCGCTAATTGGGCTTGGTTATAAAGTTCCACGATTCGCTGATCAGACACCCCAGTGACGAACTCAATGCTGCGTGACAGATCAAGTTCTTTTATCAACTGAGTGGCTTTTGAGTCATATTTTGGTTTGCCGATAACAACGAGATGAATTGTGTCGTCTTCGGCTCGAAGTTTGGCGAGGGCCTCGAGTAAGAAAGCGAGGCCCTTCATGGCTACATCGGCGCTTGCGGTCGTCATCAACCGACCTGGAACAACGTCGACGTCCGTCAGTGGGCGGAATTGTTTGGGGTCGACGCCGACATGGACAATATGCAGACGTTCGGGATCAACGCCGTGGTCTTTAACTATGTCGTTATAACTATTGGATGAGACCGTGAGGATACGTGGGAGCTTTTTAGCAACTTTTGTTTGCATCGCTGTAAAGGCATAAAAACGATTCTTGGTGAAACGTTTCCACGGCGTTGTTGCATGTTTGGTTTCGAGCCGGCGGTCAACTGTGATCGGATGGTGGATCGTCTCTAACACAGGAAGTCCGGCTTCGTGAATTTTCCAGATACCGGTGCCTAAACATTGGTTGTCATGAACTAGGTCGAATTCTTCCAGTCGGCCAACCAATTCTCGGTGCGCCCTGAGGCTAAAGGTGAGTGGTTCAGCGAAGGTAGCTGCCGATGTAACCAGGTACTCCAATACATCGAAGCGATCTTTAAATTCACTGAGTCGAGGAATTCGAAACGGATCGGGCATTCGATATAGATCGAGGCTTGGCAATTTTGTTAATCGTATTCCCGTGTCCAAATGCGGGTATGGGGGCCCGGAGATGACCTCAACGTCATGTCCAAGTGCTACTAATTCTCGAGCCATGTGGCGGGTATATACGCCTTGCCCCCCTGTATAAGGGTGACCTCGGTAGGTCAAGAATGCGATACGTAATGGGCCGTCGTTGAACATCAGATAGTTTCGCGAGTCGCTGGGACAGGGGGATATCAATGCTACCGGCCGGTAACTCTATGAGTCACTAGATGAGCTAGAGCAGTTATTTTTGGGGAAAGTCGGAAAAGGGAGATCGTGTGAGGGCGTTGATTCAACGGGTAAGTACAGCCTCAGTTTCGGTTGGGGAACAGACTGTTGGCAGCATTGGACCAGGGCTTTGTGTCTTTGTGGGTGCTACCCATGATGACGACGAAGCAACAGTTCAAAAGCTGGCATCCAAGATCTGGAACCTACGGATTTTCGAAGACGACCAAGAACGAATGAATCATTCGGTCGGCGAGATAAACGGCGAAATTCTGATTGTGAGTCAATTCACCCTCTACGGCGACACGACTAAAGGACGACGCCCATCGTTTGTGGAAGCGGCATCGCCGGAGGTAGCGGAGCCATTGATTGAAAAGCTCTGCGAGTCACTGAAAGTGCTGGGAGCAACGGTTGCCACTGGTCGATTTCGAAACCATATGGAGGTCAAGATCTTCAACGATGGTCCGGTCACTCTGAGTATCGACGTCTAGAGCCGACTAGGGCGCTACCCCCAAGCAACAGAGTGGCGAGTATCGAAATTGGTAACTTTCCGAATCTCGTTGCCCACGTATCTCCAATTCGTAGTTGTACTTCGCTTGTCAGAACTGTCTGTTGTTTCAAATTGCTGCGAGCTACTACTTGTCCATCAGGAGCGACAATGGCCGAATAACCGGTTGTTGATGCTTGCAGAACCCACCGGTCGGACTCGATAGCTCTCAGCCGGGCGCTAGCCAAAGACTGTTCGGGAACCAACGAGTTTGTGTAAGAGGACGCCAGGGTGGGATTAGTAATTATTCGCGCTCCGGATCGAATACCGCTACGTACTCGTTCCGGGAAGTACACCTCGAAAGAAATAACGTTTCCGATCGGACCTAACCGCGACTCGATTATGCCTGGGCCGCTCCCAGGTAACGCCTCTCTGGAGATAAGCGAGAGGTCCACAAAATTCTCAATGAGACCGCGAAGAGGTATGTACTCGCCAAACGGCACTAGATGGACTTTGTCGTAACGGTCTATGAGTCCCACACCGGGATCAATCGAGACGGAGGCGTTCCGAAAGTTGTCACCATCAATTTCTGAAAAGTTGGCAACAATTACCGTGTTGAGATCGGTGGCTAGTTCGCTAAGGATCGATAACTCCCGACTTTGTTCGAGAGGTGCAAAAGTGGTGACACTACTCTCCGACCAGACCATCAAGTCTGTGTCGATGGGATTCGCTTCGATTGCCGCCAAATGTCGGTCGAGAACAGCTACCTGATCACTGGTGGCTGCTCTAGTCCCCAACTCTCCACCAGCCTGAACGACACTTGCCATGATTAGATCCTCGGATCGTCCAACTGGGGCGACCTGAGCAACCCCTAGCAGAATCCCAACCGCGACCAGGGAACCTAATACTGTGCGAAATTGGGTCGACAAAGCACCCTCGACCATGATTGCAACGAGACCAATTACAGCTATGAGGAGAAGCGGTCCCGCTACCCTGACGACATCAACGAGGTAGGTGTCGATCGGTCCCATGGCCAAACTGGACATTGGAACCCCTCCAAAAGGCACTACCCACCTGATGGCTTCACCAACGACCAGAGCCGAAGGAATAGCGGCTGAACGGCCGCGGCCGTTACAAGGAACCAAGGCCAGTGGAACCGCCATGATCAAAGCCTGAACAGGGGTTGCTGCTACCCAACCAGGGATCGTCAGATCTGTCATCCACGTCAACGAAACGGTGAAATAACCCATCCACAGAGTGAACGTATTGATTAATTGGCGCCGGAAGCTCTCGTGGCGTGAGAACTGTAAATAGATCCCTAGGCAGATAGGGGCAAGGGCCCAAAGTCCGTAGGGAGGTAAAGACAGGGAGATTAAGGCTCCCAAAACGAATCGGCCCACCGGGGCTAACCGGTTCATAGTGTTTTGAGATAGTCGAGCGTTGCCTCGGCAGATTGATTTCCCTGGTTGATACAGGCAGGGATCCCGATGCCCTTATAGCCGGCGCCAGCCAAAAACAGTCCAGGCATACCGGATCTAAGATCACGCTCGATTGCGGCAACAAGACGGTCATGACCAGGTGCGTACTGAGGGAAGGCATCGATCCATCGCGATACCCGCCATTCCACCAAATCACCTTCAATTTCCAAGATGTTTGCCACCTCAGTCAATAACGTTTCAACTAGCTCGTTGTCATCGAGAGCTAGTGCCCTGGTATCACCTGCTCTACCTGCAGAAACTCTCAAGATGACGTGTTCTTCGTCCGCCCAATGAGGCCATTTTGAACTTCCCCAACTCGCAGCTGTCGTGAGTAATCCTTCACCCCGAGGAATCAGCATGCCCGACCCATCAAGGGAGTGACCTACATCGCTCCGCTTAAACCCCATGGTGACCATCGCTACTGACGCATGTTCTATCGATGACAAGCGATCAGCCGCTGGTTGACAAGTAGCCAGTAGTTGAGCGGCTTGATGAGCAGGGGTGGCCAATATGACTGCGTCACACTCAATGGATGTCTGTTGTGTCCGAACAACTAAGTTGTCTGTGTCTCTGGTTATAGCGGTGACGGGCGTGTTAGTCCGCGTATCTGCATCTTGGACACTGTTCACGAGAGTCTCTACAAGTTGCCCCATCCCGTTTTCGAAGCCTAGAAACACAGGGGTCTGTGGGTTAGGGGATGCTTTGGCTTGTGCCTTGAGACCTGTTATCAAACTTCGATTTCGGCGAGCTGCGGTTTCGAGTTGTGGTGCGGCTAAGGCAGCGTCTAGATGGTCAGTGTCGCCTGCGTTGATGCTTCCGATTAGTGGGTCAACTAAGCGTTCTGCTATTTGATCCCCCATCCTGCGTCGAATAAGCCCACCGACTGATTCGTCATCGCCTGGCCAATCATCGGGTAAGAAACGATCTAATCCTGCTCTTATTGCCGCAAGCGGACCTACTATCCGGCTTCGTAGTAGCGGGAGAAGCTTGGTGGGAACTCCTAAGACAAGTCCTTCGGGGAGCTTCCTTAAAACACCGTCGACCAATACATAAGCGCTCGAAGTAGCGGGACTAATTAGAAAGCTGTCCAACCCAAGCTCTGCGCAAAGTTCAATTCCCCAAGGCACCCGAGTGATGAAGGCGTCAGCCCCTTCGTCTACCGGTCGACCCAAAAAATTTGTTGTCCTGATTTTGCCACCGAAATGTGATGATGCTTCTAAGAGAACAGCATTCACTTCAGGTTGCTTCTGAACTTGGCGGAGCGCGGTCAAGCCTGCAATTCCGCCTCCGACAACAACTACTTCTCTGGTCATGACGCTGACGGCTCGATTTGCAAGCCTTCGGTGTGGACCAACTCAACCAAGTTTTCCAAGATCGCGGGGTCAGTCTCAGGTAATACCCCATGACCCAAATTAAAGATGTGCCCTGGTTGACCATCGGCTGCTCTAAGCACCTCGCGGGCTTGCCTCTCAACTACGGGCCACTCAGCCAAACAGATAGCCGGGTCGAGATTTCCTTGTACAGCAGTATCTGGGCCAACTCTGCGCCGTACCTCGTCTAACGGCACCCGCCAGTCAGCACCTACAACATCGGCACCGGCATCGCTCATCAACGACAGCAATTCGCCTGTCCCAACACCGAAATGAGCTCGGGGAACCTCAAGGTCTTCGAGTTCACTAAAAACTCGTTGGCTATGAGGAAACACATACTGGTTGTAATCATCGGCTGACAGGGCACCGGCCCAAGAGTCAAATAATTGAACAGCACTGGCTCCCGCAAGCACCTGCGACCGCATGCTCGCAATAGCAATATCGGAAAGACATTCCATCAGGCCATGCCAAACAGTGGGCTCTGAGTACATCAGTGATTTTGTTCGAGCATGTGTCCGAGATGGCTGCCCTTCAATTAAGTAGCTAGCGATCGTGAAAGGCGCCCCTGCAAACCCAATGAGCGGGACTTCTAATTCTTCAGCCAAGATGTTGACGGTCTCTAGTACGTATGACGTATCAACTTCTGGTTCAAGGACACGAAGACGTTTCAGATCAGCCTTATTCCTGAAGGGTTGGTCAACTGTTGGACCGATGCCGGGAACGACATCAACGTTGAAGCCGATCGCGTTAACTGGAACCACGATGTCAGAAAACAAGATCGCGGCGTCCACTCCGTAACGGCGGACCGGTTGAAGAGTGATCTCCGCAGCAAGCGAAGGATCTGCAATCGTTTCCAAGATGCTGCCCGTGCCACGAATATTTCGATACTCAGGCAGAGAACGACCGGCTTGTCGCTGAAACCAAACTGGTACCCGTTCAACCTCTTGACGCCTACAGGCGCGCAGATATGAACTGTCGAAGAGAACGTGGCTCGGGTGGTCGTTTGGGATCGACATTTCAACTCAGACGCTACCGGCCCTGCAAGCCCACTAGCCCCTGGTTTGATAGTCGCTCAGTGCAACTTTTCGGAAACAAGCGTCATTCTGAAATATCTCGACGATGAACGGTAAGCTGGTTCGTTCTCTAAACCGGTGATTTACGAGTGACACATCCCGAAATCGCAGCCGAACAGGCACACATCGATCGTGCACACCTGCTCTTAGACCAGGCGCGCGAACGGGCACAAAAATTACGTGGAATGGTCGAAGTGGGGCGCGGGGGAACTACTCAGGCAAGATATGAACGAGATGTGATCGAAGGAAGTGTCCAGAATCGACTTGGGCAGCTCCAACTGGGGTCGGCCTCACTGATTTTCGGCAGAATAGATCTAGATACTGAAGATCGATTTCACATTGGAAGACTTGCGGTAGCAGACGAAAGACAAGAACCAGTAGTCGTTGACTGGCGGGCGCCGATAGCTGAACCCTTCTATCGAGCTACGGGACGCGATCCCATGGGCCTCATTCGTCGACGTCATTTTGTAAGCCGGGGACGTGAGCTATTGGATATTGAAGATGAGTTATTTGACCTTGATCAACTCGACGAAGGATTTCAAGGCCATGGAGCTCTCCTAGCAGCACTCGACCAGAATCGCGACGGACAGCTGCGAGATATCGTCGCCACAATTCAGGGGGAACAGGATGAAATCATTCGTGACCCACTGAAGGGGATGCTAATTGTCCAAGGCGGTCCAGGAACCGGCAAAACAGTTGTAGCTCTTCATAGGGCTGCATATCTGCTTTACACACACCGTTTCCCGCTTGAAGGTCAAGGGGTATTGGTGGTTGGGCCCAACCGGCTTTTCTTGCGATACATCGAACAGGTTCTACCAAGTCTTGGTGAAGCCGGTGTCTATCTCACCGTCTTGGCGGATCTACTCGTAGATCTCTTCGATGATGTTCGAGTGACGCTACCGGACCACTCAAGCTCAGCCGCGGTGAAGGGAAGCGAACGTATGGTCTCGGTCATCTCACACGCGATCAAAGATCGTGAGCGTGCCCTCCGTGAAGATCTCACCGTCGGGTTTGGCCTCACACGGCTCCGCATCACGGTTACTCAGAGCAGAAAAATTGTGCGCGAAGCTCGACGGCGTTACAGGAGACATAACGCGGCACGCGGGTATGTAGAGAAAGAATTTTTCTCGGCCCTTGCAAGATCACACCACTCTGAGCCTGATCCCGAGAACGTTCAATATCGGTTGCGCAGAGATCCGAGAGTTTTGGAAGCCCTCGAATGGATATGGCCGGTATTGACCCCAGGGCAACTGTTGAGAGATCTATTTGGTTCCGAAGCGCTACTGGGATCTGCAGCAGGGGACGACTTACTTGACGAAGAATGGGTGACGTTGCACCGACCTCGGGGTGGATCTCTCGCTGATTACCGATGGAGTGACGCAGATGTGCCGCTGCTCGATGAGGCGTATTCAGGGCTTGGCCCCCGGCTGGACCGAGATCGAAAAGCACGGGATCCGGAACTGCGTACCTTCGGTCACATAGTCGTCGACGAAACACAGGACCACACCCCGATGGCATTACGAATGATTTCTCGCCGGTCACTTAACGGGTCCATGACGTTGGTCGGGGATATCGCTCAGGCCACCGCGCCAGGTGCGGCGGCAAACTGGGATGAAGTGCTCAACTATTTGCCTTCTCGCACTAAAGAACCGCGTGTCCGGGAGCTCACCCTTAGCTACCGGATCCCTGCCCCCAATTTGGAGTTGGCCAACAAAGTTCTCGCGGTGGCAGCCCCAGACCTGGCTCCACCAAAAGCAGTTCGTTCAGTGGGAAGCCCGCCACGCATAATTCAAGTTGGCAGCGGTACGGATAGTGCTACTCACGAGTTAGTAGAAAAATCTGTGTCATTAGTTCAAGAAGAGTCGGAAGCCCTTGGAGGCGGCTCAGTTGCAGTTATCGCCCCGCAGAGTTTAATTGACCAAGTTGATGCTGCTCTTGAAGCCAGGGGCATCGATTACGGAAGAGCAACTACTGCCAGCAGAAACGTCAGCGGACCTTTGCATCCCAAGATTGCTCTAGTCCCGGTTCAATTAGTCAAAGGGCTTGAGTTGGACGGCACTGTCGTTATCGAACCAGCAGCGATTTTGGACGAAGAACCACAAGGTTTGCGGGCCCTTTTTGTTGCTCTCACTCGGTCAACCAAGCGTTTGGCCGTTATTCATGCCCGTCCGCTGCCTGACGTATTGCGAGACTAAAGGCCCAACGAACGTGGTTTGAAAGTTTCCACGATAATCGGTTGTTCTATTAGGCGTATCCGAGGATTCGGTCAACTGAAATCTCGATGACAGTGCGGTCTTGGCGGTCTTGGGGGATGCGGTAACGGTTGGCATAACGTTCAGTCCCTTCCCTGCACCGCTTCTCTTCAGAAGTGACAACGGCGGTTCCTTCGAGACTTAGCCAACGGCCCCCGTCGATTTGACAGACAACAGCGCGACTATGAGGCGTTTGCTCCAAGATTCTGCTTTTCATTGACCCTGCCCATGTGATCACCCGGACTAACTGGCTGTCCTGGTCCCAGGTGAATCCGACAGCAGTTACGTGAGGGCTGCCGTCCGGCCTTAGAAGGGTCAATGAAGCAAGGTGGCGTTCGTCCAAGAAAGATCGGACTTCTTCGCTGAGGTTCAAGGGGTTCAGAGACATCAGGAGTGAGCGATTGCGTCGAGGATGTTAAGTCGTGCCGCTCGTCGGGCGGGCAGAATTGCAGCTAGGACACCAGCAACCATGCACATGATGAGAATGACGGCAAAATTGCCAACCGGAATACCGAAATCTGTGATGAATGAGTCGGGCATTGCTTGAACTGCGATAAAGCCGAGCAAAGTTCCGACAAGTATTCCCAATACCCCACCGAAGACGGCGATGATTACCGCTTCCCATCTGATCATTCGCCTTGTTTGTCGCCGAGTCATGCCCACTGCTCTGAGAAGACCAATTTCTCTTGTTCTTTCGAACACTGACAGCATCAAAGTGTTGACGATGCCTAAGACGGCAATGACTACGGCGAATCCAACCAGTGCGTTGACGGTCATCAGTAGGTTGTCGATTCGACCTTCAATTGTTTCTTGGTATTCGGTTCGGTCTTGGAGAATCGCTTCCGGGTAGTCAATGGCAACAGCATCGAGTTGCGATCGGATGCTTTGTACCTCAACTCCCTTTTCGAGTTCTATTGCAGCGAAAAGGTCTGACTGTCGGGCTGGGTCAAAACCGTTTTCGTAGGTGCTCATATCTATTACCCAGTTTCCGAGAATCGAACCGTCGTCGAAGATTCCAACAACCCGTAAATCTTTCGTGCCAGCTACAGGGAATGTTGCCGACACCACATCACCTACCGCCAAAGCGAGATCTTCGGCAGGATCCTCATGGACTAGGACACCATCGTTGGATAAACCTGAATAGCTGCCTTCAATCAAGGAGATGTCTAGTACACGACCCAGACCTTCTTCTTGGGTACCAATCACATCTTTGGATGCACCAGCCACACTCATTTGGGCGGTGCCAGGTCCTCCGCGAAAGCCGACAGCTATCGCCACGCCATCAATCTCCTTGATTTCTTCAACCAGTTGAGGGCTGAAGCCCCATGAGCTGCGTCCGTCCGTATCGATGAAGAAATCTGCGCCCAAAGATGAGTCGAGGATCGATGAAAACGTTTTTTTGAAACTGGTACCTACGACTAACACCATGCCAACTAATGCGAGACCCACCATCAGAGCTGAGGCAGTTGACGCCGTTCTGCGAGGATTTCTGCTGGCGTTCTCACGAGCCAAGTTGCCGGAGGCGCGAGCGAAGCGTTTCATTGGCCAACCCAACAGACGAGCTGCCGGCCTAGCTATCAATGTGCTTAAGAGAGAGATCGAAACAAAGAGCAATAATGCTCCTGCGGCAAGTAAGGCCAACTGTTTTGAAGCACCAGCGTTGCTTGTCGTTCCGAAGGCGGTAGCCAAGAGACCACCCACTCCGAAAAGGAGACCGACGACGGTGCGGCGCCGGTTGCTTCCCGACCACAGACTTAGGTCATCTCGCAAAGCAGCGATGGGAGGAATTCTCGAAGCTTTTCTGGCTGGCGAAATAGCAGCCAGCAAAGTCACACCTATTCCCACAATCGCTGCCGCGATCCAAGTTCGTGCCGCGATGACCAAAGGCCCGTCAGGGAGGCCGGATCCATCGCCTGCCTGAGCTATAAGTGCGTTGATACTCCAAGCGATCCCCATACCAGCGAAAACGCCAACCAGAGAAGCAACAACGCCTATAAGTAGAGCTTCAATGAGAACCGACGAACGTATTTGACGACCCGTAGCACCTACTGCGCGAAGTAACCCAAGTTCCCGGATACGTTGCCCGAGAACGATCGCGAAAGTGTTGTTGATAATGAAAGCACTGACGATGAGCGCAACCGCTGCAAAAACCAAGAGGGCATTCTGAAAAATGGTTATAAATATGTCGAATTGATCGCTGAATTCGTTTGCTACGACCTCACTAGTTACCGCTTCAAAACCGCTCGGTAGCTCATTGGTCAACCTATCTGCCAGCTGTTGTTCGTCTATCCCGGGCTGAGCGGCGACTGTTGCGGCTAGGAAGGAATCTGGGTAGTTGAAGAGTCTTTGAGCGGTAGCGGTGTCTATCAATATGAAAACGGCACCCCCACCGTTGTCTACGCCCCACCGGGTTATGCCAGTAACCCGAAAATCCTCTGCAGGTTGCAAGGAGCGGATAGTGACCGTGTCACCGATAGCGATGTCATATTTTTCGGCTGTATCGACGTCGACCATAACTTCACCATTGCCCGGTGCTCTGCCGTCGACAGTTTGAAACCCGCTTAACTCTTCGGTCTCTTCTTCAAAGTTGAAGGCCAGAGTAGGAGCTCCGCCGAGTGGTTTAATCAGAGTGTCATCAACTGAAATTCTGGGGAACCCTTGGATAACTCCTAAAGCGCCGTACACGTCTTCGGTTGAGTTGAGTTGATCAACAACTGATTGGGGAACTGTCGGCCGACTAAATGGGTCCCCTTCGATTGTTTCGACTCCTCGAACCTGAAGCCAGTCAGGACCAGCAATCTCGATAGCAATCTTGTCGAATACAGCCCGGAGGCTGTCGGCGAGGATAAACGAACCTGAAACGAATGAGACACCCAACACAACCGCGAAAGTGGTTAAAGCCAGCCTTATCTTCCTGGCTAACAGCGAATTCAGGGTGAGTTTGAACACTTCAGTCGCCCAGACGCCTCATGGTGTCAAATATCAAATCCACAGAGGGTGAGGTCAACTCTTCAACTGTTTTCCCATCGGCTAGAAAAACAACCCGATCGGCGTGAGCAGCTGCTGATGGATCATGTGTCACCATCACAATTGTTTGACTCAGATCGCGAACAGCGTTCTGCATGAAGCCCAGAATCTCACCACCTGTTTTGCTATCAAGGTTGCCTGTGGGTTCGTCAGCGAAGATGATCTCAGGCTGCCCTGCTAGAGCTCGCGCAACGGCGACCCGTTGTTGTTGCCCGCCGGATAGTTCATTGGGGCGGTGACTAAGTCGATCAGCCAGCCCTACAGCATCGATGACACGTTCGAGCCAAGACTCCTGCGGCGGTGCAGCACCAAGTTTTTGTGGCAACACGATGTTTTCATGAGCCGAAAGTGTTGGAACCAAATTGAAGGCCTGAAAAACGAAGCCAATGCGGTCTCTTCGTAACAACGTAAGAGCACGCTCGGACAATTCGCTAATGTCGGTATCCCCAAGGAAGACCTTCCCTGAACTAAGCGTGTCAAGGCCCGCGAGACAGTGCATCAAAGTAGATTTGCCTGAACCAGATGGCCCCATGATCGCGGTGAATTCTCCTGCAGCGAGATCAACAGACAATCCATCGAGTGCGCGAACTGCGGTCTCACCCGAACCATACATTTTCGATGCATCGACGGCTCGAGCCGCGAGCGAAGTGGTGGTAGTCATGCGAGCACCCTATTGGGTCAATATCTCCAATCACGGGCCATAAAGGACATTCTTAACGGCTTAGTAAGAGGCCTTGCTGCTGCTGTCTCCTAACAGTTCGAAGACCTTGCTGTTCCGCCAACGTGGGTTCCTCCGATGAACTGGCAGTTGAACTCGCCTCTGGCTAGTGAGAGGGCTAGGGTCAACCTTCATGGCGGAGCGCGTGCTCGTGACGAAATTAGGACTTGACGGTCATGACCGAGGGGTCAAAATTGTGGCGCGGATCCTACGTGATGCCGGATACGAAGTCATATACACCGGTTTGTTTCAAACTCCTGAAACCGTTGTTGCTGCGGCAATCGATGAGGATGTCTCCGCGATAGGAGTTTCGATGTTGTCTGGCGCTCATGAAGCCTTGCTCCCAATGGTCACCCAAGCCTTAAAAGAAGCTGGTGCGGATATACCGGTCATCCTTGGAGGAATCGTTCCAGAAGGCGACTTCCAGTCCATGTATGACGCTGGGATCGCACGGGTTTTAACGCCAGGGGCGACAGCTGAGGAAGTTGTCGAAGCTGTTAGTAGTGCGATTGAGGAATCTCGGGTCATCTGATCTCCTGACACAATCGGTTGGTGCTCTTGTACCCTTATCAACGTGATTATTGAACGATTTGGGGTTGTCGGCTGCGGCCTAATGGGGTCGGGTATTGCCGAAGTAGCTGCGCGAAGCGGTTGCGATGTAAAGATTGTCGAAGCCAACGATGGTGCTCTTCAGGCAGGAATGGAGCGGATGGAAAAAAGTCTCGACCGCGCCGTCAGAGCCGAAAAAATCACCGAGGATGACCGGGCCCAGGTAATGGGAAATATTTCTTTTTCCACAAAACTCCCGAGCCTCGCTGATCGTCAATTTGTTGTTGAAGCGGTTATTGAACAAGAAGAGGCAAAAATCGAAGTGTTTCGCAGGCTGAACGATGTAGTCGACGATCCTGAAGCAATTCTGGCCAGTAACACATCGTCTATTCCGATCATGAAGCTTGCGATGGCCACCAACCGGCCTCAACAAGTGATTGGCGTTCATTTCTTTAACCCGGTCCCAGTCATGGGCTTGGTGGAGATCATTTCGTCTCTGTTGACAGGCGATAAAACAGCAGCGCTCTGTCAAGAATTTGCCTCCGATCAACTTGGTAAGAGGGTCGTGAGCAGCCAAGATCGGGCAGGGTTCGTCGTGAACGCACTCCTCATTCCGTACATCCTCTCCGCTATTCGGATGATGGAATCAGGGTTTGCAAGCGCTGAAGATATTGATGCGGGCATGGTCTTGGGATGCAACCACCCGATGGGCCCTCTGGCCCTTTGCGATTTGATTGGTTTAGATACCACGATGGCGGTTGCCGAATCTCTATATGAAGAGTTCAAAGAACAGCTATATGCGCCACCTCCTCTGCTGAACCGCATGTGTGATGCGGGGCTGTTAGGCCGTAAGAACGGCCGAGGGTTTTATCGATACAACTAAGGTTGTCTCGGCAGCGTTCCCCGAACATGTCGAGAAGCGAACAACATGAGTGATGCGGTGACAGAAGGAATTGACGTTGAGAAAGTGGCGTCATGGTTCTCTAAACACGTTCCGGGAGTCAACCCGCCACTTCAATATCAACTCATTGCCGGCGGTCATTCGAATCTCACATACAGGGTCGAAGACCAAGAAAAGAATATTTATGTCCTCCGTCGCCCTCCTTTGGGTCACGTTTTAGCGACGGCCCATGACATGGCCAGAGAACACCGCATTATCAGCGCCGTCGGTAACACCGACGTCCCCGTGCCTCCAACATTGGGAGTATGTGAAGACAATGAGATAAACGGAGCACCTTTCTACGTAATGGAATATGTAGAAGGTGAGGTCCTGCACAGCGACATTGAATCAACTCTTGTTTCGGTTTCAGAACGCATGGACCTGAGCCGTCAAGTAGTCGAAGTCCTAGCTGAGTTACATGCAATCGAACCTGAGGACATCGGGTTAGGTGACCTAGCGAAAAGAGAGGATTATCTAGGACGACAACTGCGCCGATGGAGCCGCCAATGGGAGCAATCAAAGACCCGAGAATTAGAGGCTATGGAGGAGGTCCAGGACCTTTTGGAGCGCAGGAAACCGCAACAGATTGGCTCCACCATCGTTCACGGCGACTACCGGCTCGGAAACATGTTGACCGGGTCTGGACGTATTCTGGCGGTGCTCGACTGGGAGTTATGCACCCTGGGTGACCCACTAGCCGATGTCGGATATTTGCTGAACAACTGGGTGGAGCCGGATGAAGCTCCAGCGGGTTCCAGCGCTCCGACGCTCGCAGGGGGATTCGCTTCTCGAGAGGAACTCATGACTTGGTATGAAAGGGCCTCCGGACGAGACGTGTCGGGTGTCGGTTATTACCGAGCCTTCTCTTATTGGCGGTTGGCGGCCATCGTTGAAGGTGTACTGAACAGGTACCTAAAGGGCGTGATGGGTGATCAAGACGACGTGGACATCTCAGTTTTTAAAGAACAAGTAGAGATGCTTTCTGCTGGCGCGTTAGAGCTACTAGTCGAGTGATATTTACGAATAACACGGTGAGCTAGTTCCAGTCACTCTGAGGTAGCCCCTGACGCAAACGAAGCCCACAGCACCGATATCCTCAACTTTGTGGATCGCGAAAACGCACCTAGAGCTAGCAGATTTTTTGCTGGTGCTGTCATTGGGGCAGTTGTCGGTGGTCTGGTAGCAGGGCTCATTGTCGTGAGTCTTGGCGATCCGCAGCGAATATATGTAACCGAGAAAATTGACACCGCCCAAGAAATAGGACGAGCAGTCGCAGACGTTTTAGATAACCAGGCTCCAGCGACGACAGTCGCGCTGGACGCGGAAGTGGTGTCAGACCAGGCCACGACCCCGGAGGTCGAAAAGACGGACGCAGGCCGGCTAGACGTCAAGGCGGTTTTAGCCGCTGTGGCACCCACTGTGGTTCAAATAGAAGTCTCATCGGAGGACGGAATTTTCGGAGGAGGCCAAGGCACGGGCTTCATCATTAGTTCCGATGGACAAGTTGTGACCAACGCCCACGTTGTCGAAGGCGCCGCCAACATCAACGTCATGCTTTCTGACGGGACTGTCAGAACTGCTGAACTGGTGCAACAAGACCCAACTCGAGATCTTGCGGTTTTAAAAATAGATGGGGAAAACCTTCCAGCGGCAAGGCTTGGAAGATCTGCTGAAGTAGAAGTTGGAGACGAGGTACTCGCCATAGGAAATGCTTTAGGGCTGGGAGATACACCGTCAGTAACCACCGGAATCGTCTCGGCTTTGGAGAGAGAGCTACAACTCTCTGGCAACCGTTTGACGCGGCTCATACAAACCGATGCTGCTATCAACCCAGGCAACTCGGGTGGCCCATTAGTCAACGCCAAGGGTGAAGTCATCGGTGTAAACACGGCAATCGCTGGTAATGCCGAAGGGATCGGATTCGCCATATCGATAGATCACGCCCGACCAGTCATTGAAACCCTACAAACAGGTGAAGTACCTAAGCGGCCGTTGCTGGGAGTCAACATCATTGATATAGAAATGTTGGATGACACATCGCGGGAGCAATACAACATCTATGAAGGGGTAGAGACAGGGGTAGTAATCGTGGCTCTAGTTGAAGACGGAGCCGCTAATGCTGCCGGCTTGAAGGTTGGCGAAGTCGTTACCGAGTTCGATGGGCAAGAAATCGAATCGGTTCAAGATCTCGTAGCCGCTGTGCGAGATAGCGAAATTGGGCGCACCGTCCTAGTAGAAGTAGTGAGTAACGACGGATCGATAAGAAAAGTAGATGTGGAGCTAGGTTTCACTGAAGGAGCAGGTGGCTGAACCAGAAGGCAGCTACTTAAGCGTTTGCCCGACATCGACGGCTATTTTTCGCGATACTTCTCAGTCATATCGATCTTTCAATAAACAGCTGGAGGCAGCATGTCTAACCGCACCTTTGACACTGGAACTGAAGATATTCGCACCGAAATCGCAGACGGAGTGATGACAATCACTTTGAACCGTCCAGAACGGCGAAACGCTATGTCAGACGCGATGTTGACCGGACTCGTCGCGTCGCTTGACGACGCAGAAACGGCGACCGATGTGGGAGCAGTTCTGCTCACTGGTGCCGGTGGCGCTTTTTGCGCTGGTGGCGACGTAAAAGGAATGGCTGAAGCTGGAGGCGAAGGTGGAAATAGCGCCCTTCAATACGATGCTCGGGTTCACTTACAGCGACGCAGTCAACGTGATACTGCTGGCAAGTTGTATGAACTACCCAAACCGACAATCGCCGCTCTACCTGGTCCCGCGGCGGGAGCTGGTTTGTCGATAGCTCTGTCTTGCGATCTGAGGTATGGCTCGCCTAATGCGATACTCACAACAGCTTTTGCCCGAGTTGGGTTTAGTGGGGACTACGGCGGGACCTACTTCATGAGTCGACTTATAGGTTCTGCTAAGGCCCGCGAGTTGTACTTCTTATCCGAAAAAGTTGACATGACAGAAGCAGAACGACTTGGGCTCGTCAACGGAGTCTTTTCTGAAGAATCATTGCAGGAGGAAGTCACGTCGATCGCCAAGAGACTGGCTCAAGGGCCGACGGTCGCGTACAGGTATATGAAAGAAAATCTCAATCGAGCGGTGAATGGCGAAATGGGCGAGTGCTTAGATATGGAGGCGGCTCACCACATTCATTGCGGTCAAACTGATGACCATAAAGAAGCTGCGAAGGCCTTCGTTGACAAACGCGAGCCTGTTTTCAAAGGACGATAAGTCGGATAAACGCCGCGCTTAAAGCTCGGAATCGAGATACCTTCGAAATGGTGAGCGGCCGGACCTTTATCCAAAACCCAGGACCCACCAATATCCCAGAACGAATTCTTCGAGCTATGGCCAGACCGGCGGTCGACTTCGGAACTGAAGAATTTGGAGTGTTATTGGACTCTTCGTTGAAGAGACTCAACTACTACATGGCTAATTCTGGGCCGTTGATCGGGTACACAAGTACAGGTCATGGTGCGTGGGAGGCAACGGTTACCAATTTGTTTGACGTTGGTGCTCCGGTGCTTTTGTGTGACAGCGGCCATTTCAGCCATCGCTGGGGTGAAATGTGTGAAGCCCATGGTCTAGATGTCCATTGGTTCGAAACTGGCTGGCAACGTGGCGTCGACCCTGATGCTTTGCGAGAAGTTCTGTCAACCGAGCAGGGTAAGAAAATTCAAGGTGTTTTAGTCGCGCATACAGAAACGTCAACTGGTGTTACCTCGGACCTGGCGGCAATGAGGAAAGTACTTGAAGAGTTAGACCATTCAGCGTTACTTGTCGTTGATTCCATAGCGTCTTTTGGGTGCACTGCTTTGAATGTTGACGAGTTAGGTGTGGACGCGTGTTTGGCAGTCAGCCAAAAGGGTCTCATGATGCCCGTTGGGCTTGCCTTCAGTGGGATTAGTGAACGAGCGGTAGAAGTGGCTTACGCGAATTCACGCCACAGGTTTTACTGGGATTGGCGACGGCGCCTAGAAGTTGAGGGCTATCGCATCTTTTGTGGAACGCCCCCGATCCATCATCTTTTTGGACTAAACGAAGCCTTGGACATGTTTGAAGAAGAAGGAGGGATTGGTGCAGTAACCAACCGGCACCAACAACTAGCTTCAGCTGTCCGAGCAACAGTCGAGGCGTGGAGTAGCGCGGGTGCACTCGAATTCAACGCAGTAAACGAACACGAACGCTCAGACAGTGTGACATGTGTTCGCCTAGCTGCTGGTTATGACGCGAACCAGGTCATAGAGGTCGCGCGAGAAAAGTACAACTTGACGATGGGATCAGGTATCGGCCCCTTGGCTGGTTCCGCTTTTCGGATCGGACATCTCGGAGATCTCAATGTACCGATGGTCCTTGGAGCCTTAGGGGCCATAGAAACATCGTTACGAACGTGTCGTGTACCAATAGGAAGTGGTGGTTTAGAGGCAGCAGCTCAACAACTAAGTGAAGCGAGTAGCTAGATGGCCCCCACAAATTCGATGACGACTGGTGAAAGATTAAGACTGATAGATCAAATCCATGATTCCTCACTGTCAATCGTGATCGCAGCAACGGGAGGTGGAGTGGCGTCCATATCCGATCTACTACTAGTTCCCGGTGCATCTCGAACGGTTATCGAAGCACTTGTACCGTACTCATTCCCAGCTTTGTCACACTTGCTCGGTTATCCACCAGACCAGGCGGTCTCCGAAGACGTAGCAAAAAAGATGGCTCTAGCATGCTTGCGGAAGGCTGAAGAGCTCGCGGAGGGAAGCGCACCGGTAGCTGGCGTAGCTTGCACCGCGGCACTTGTGACCGACCGGCAACGGCGCGGAGATAACCGTGCTCACATAGCAGTAGCCACATCTGAAGGTTTGGCTTTATCCAATATTGCGTTAGAGAAAGGGCTGAACGATCGAGCAACCGAAGACCGAATCGTGTCCGACGCGGTGCTCCGAATGGTTGGAAATGCAGCAAAGGTCGCCGAGTAACCAAGTCTGGGTAAGAATCTCGATATGGCGCGACGCACTAAACATCACATTCCACAAAAATCGGACGAATTTGATGCTCAATGGTTTACTTCGACCATTGGTTCCAAATTCGGTGGCGTAGTGACCCATGTAGAGACTGAGACCATCGGTGAAGGTATTGGTTTCTTAGGTGAATTGCATAGATGCACCTTGACTTGGCAAGGGGGGACGGAAGCGCCGAGTTCGGTGATTGTGAAGATCCCATCGAAAGTTGCCAAGAACCGTTCTCTGGGCGAGGGCCTCGCCGTGTATGAGCGAGAGATCCGTGTTTACAGCGAAATGGGCGACTGTTTAGGGATTCCTATGCCCGAATTCATTTATGGAGAATGCGACGCCAACCCCGCGCCCTGGCTTGAAACGTTCTTCACTTTCCTTTTCCGGAAGCTTCCGGTCCCCGCAGTAAGCCGGGTGCTTGACGTTCTGTTGCTGATAGGAGCGAAGAGCTCGCGGAGATATGTATTGATGATGGAAGACATCAATGATGCGCGTCCACCTAGTCAAGTCGAAGGTGGATCGATTCAGGACACGATAACCGGACTCGATTTGCTGGCTCGTTTTCATGCCCATAACTGGAATGAGACCGAACGTAGAGATGCCCACCCCATCATCTGGAGCGTGGGACATGTACCCAAAGTTGTGCAGGCCAGTTATCGCAGAAATCGAGATGCGTTCGTTGAACGTTTTGGTGCCCTTATCGGTGAAGAGATGGTCGCGAAGATGGATGAAGTTCAAGAGCGACTCCCTGAGTTGTGTGCCCAATTGGAGCGAGACCCTTGGACTCTTTGCCACGGGGATTATCGACTTGACAATCTCATGTTTCGCTCTGACGGTCGAACAACCGTGCTCGACTGGCAGGGACTTGCGTGGGGACGACCTGGCTGGGAAGTCGCGTACTTTATTACCACCGCTTTAGAGCCTGAGTACCGGGACGAAGAACAAATGATGTTGGTTCAATATCACGAGACTCTGGTTGCTGCCGGAGTAGATAACTACACCTACGAAGATTTGTTAGAAGACGTCACCATTTCTAAAGCGATTCTGGCGCACCGAATGGTTGCAGGAGATGATCTGTTGGATACTGAAATGGAAAACACCGAGAGCGACTTCATAGAGGTCATCGTCAAGCGAGTAGTCGGGTGGGTAGATCTCGATGTTTAGCCGTTCATGTTAAGTGAAAAGCCCGTCACCTATTCCCTCAGCAACCTCTTCCATCTCTACATCAGCGAGTTCTGGCCACACTTCGAAGTTATGTTCCCCTAAATAAGCAGGCGATAACAAGGTCGTAGGCGGGCGAATTCCATCCACTAAAACTGGGAACGTGTCAACGATGCGATCACCGAAGATTGAATGTTCGACGTCGCGCCAGAAGCCTCGCGCGGAGAGTTGAGGGTCTTCGTTGACAAGGTCATAAGCGTCCTGCACCTTTCCGGCGGGAACCGCTATTGATTGCAGGAGTTCCACTACAACAGATGACTCCTTGTCTCTAATCCAGTCGCCGATTACTTGGTTGATCGTTGCTCTGTGCACTCTTCTTTCTTCCTCTGTCGGTAAAGGTCCAAAGAGATCAGTCTCTAACAATTGGCGGAGGCGTTCCCATTGGGCATCGCTGGACGCGGTCACCGCTACGAAACCGTCGAGGGACGGGTACACCTCGTTGGGAACGTGATCATGTAATCCATCGCGGTTGCCCTCCGGCTGAGCTATAACGCCGTTAGATAGACAATTAAGAGCAGCGGGACCGATTGAATAGGTCCCCACCTCTAACTGCGCCATGTCGATGTGTTGTCCCATGCCCGAGGTGTCACGCGCGAGGAGAGCCGCCATGGTTGAGGTAGCAGCAGCGAAACCTGCCAAGTGATCGTTTAGAGAGAAACCAGGCCCCACGTCACCACGATCATCAAAATTGGTTAGATGAGTGATACCGCAAATGGCATGAATAGTTGGAGCGTAAGAAATGATGTGGCTCCACGGCCCATCGTGTCCACACCCGGACATCGACACGTAAATCAGCCGAGGGTTCCACTTCTTAACCGTTTCCCAATCGAGACCCCACTCGTCTAAAACTCCGGCGCTGTAGTTCTCGATGAGAACGTCACAATTCTCGATCAACTTGCGGATGGTTTTGAGAGCATCCGGATGTTTCATGTTCAGAGTGGCGCTGCGTTTTCCGCGACCCCAGACGAAGTAGTAGGGGTAGTCGGGTCGATTTACTAAAGTGCTATGTTCCTCGTTCTGCACCCGAATAACGTCGGCGCCTAAATCCGCCAGCATCCGAGTAGCGAACGGGCCTGCTAATACCCAGGTCAGATCGAGTACCCGGACCCCACTTAGTGGGAGTGTAGGTTCTGCCTCCTCGACAGGTTCATCAACAATCAGTCGGTCCGTTTGTGACCATCGCTCGATGATCGTTTCGATGGGAGTTTCTGCTTCTGGCGGCGGTTGGAGAGGAACGGATGGAGTGTGAGAAAACCGGACTAAACGTCCAGGTTGTCTGACCGAGGAGGCCTGATTCTGCGTTAGGAAGTTCCGATGATCGAACTGTGGGCTAGAGCATGCCTCATTGATGTCGTGGACGGCGCCAAGAGCAACATGTCGTTCTTGTGCTTTGCCCCATAGATCCATAGCGTCATGTGTCCGAACCCATTTACGCATGGTGTCCATGGCATCGTCGATTTGTTCAAGTAGTTCTTCCACGTCGTAGCCGAGCCACTGGTGCCCTTCCTCGAAGCCTTCGTCGATCATCATCTGGAAGGCGAGATCCGGTGTTGGCGTAAGAGTGATCATCATGTGGCCGGTTCGACATTCAGCTAAGTCGTATGCGTGGAGCCAATGAAGCGCCCCTTGACGTGGAGCTACTTTGGGTAGCGGGAGCACATCGTCGAAGAGCCACTGCATCAGAATGTTCTCAACAGACCCACTCAAGGTTTCATGAATGGACAGATCGAAGTGACGGCCGACGCCGTCCCTTCGAACTTTGAATAAGCCTGACAGCGCGCATAATAAGCCCATGAAACCCGCGTAGTTGTAGGCCTGACGTCCCCACACGTTTAAGGGTTTGTTTGGCAAGCCGCCCACTGACAAGAAGCCTCCCAATGCGGCAGCGGTTAAGTCCGAACCGACCCAATTCGCACGAGGCCCGGTGCGCCCAAAAGGGGTTATTGAAACTTGTACCAGCCGGGGGTTGTCATCGATTAAGTCGGCGTGGTCGATCCCTAAGGTGGCCAACTCTCCAGGGTCAGCGGTCTCAATTATTAGATCGGCTTCCTTTGCCAAAGTTCGATACTTCTGGCGCCCTGCCTCTGTTGTTAAGTCAAGGACATGACTTTCCTTCCCACCGTCATACCACCAGTCGAGGACGCCTCCGTACTCATCTCTCATAGGCTGCCCGGGGGAACCCTGGTCTGTCACCTTGACCACATCAGCACCGAACTCCGTCAGCAGTTTGGTCGCGAATCGTCCCGAATCACCGGTTAGATCGATAACGCGGACACCCGTCAGTGCGGTCATCAGCCGATGAAAGTCTTGGCAAAAGATTCAAGGGTCTTTTCGATTTCCTCGACGTTGCCAGTGTTGCAGGACAAGACAAGGTCGGTAACCCCAACCGCCTCGTAGGTTTCGATTAATTGGGAGTCAACGCCATCAAAATCGCGACGAACTTGGACTGGAAATGCATCCATAGAACGTCCAGACGTTTCCGCTTCATCCCTGATGAAACCCAGCCGTTCAGATATCGCATCAGGGGAGAGGCCAAGTGGATGCCAACCATTGCCTAGTCGCGCAACTCGTCGTAAAGCTGGAGCGCGGTTGCCGCCGATGACTATCGGCGGATGAGGTTTTTGTAATGGTTTCGGAGAGCTCACGACATTTTCGAAACTCCAATACTTACCTGCGAAGGTTGCTTCTGTTTGGGTCCAAAGGGCGAGTAACACCTCTATGAACTCATTGCTGTATTGACCTCGGTCTTGATATTCGGATCCCAAGATTTCATTTTCTTCTGGCAGGCTGCCGACGCCGAGGCCAACAATTATTCGCCCCCTGGACAAGTGATCCAAGGTTGCGAGTTCCTTTGCTAGGACCATGGGATGGAGATAGGGCATTACGAGAACACTGGTGCCGAGGGTGGCGGTTTGTGTTTGAGACGCCAGCCAAGTGAGCGTGATCAGCGCATCGTGGTACGGGGCCTGACCCAGGCGATCGTGGACATACCCGACGTTAATAACGTGGTGGTTTACCCACAGCGAGTCGAATCCAAGTTGTTCAGCCAGCACCCCTAGTTGGACAACTTGTTGAGGGTCAGCTACACCGAAATTGTTGGGAAGAGTGAATCCGAACTTCATTGGCATCCCTTTCTAAACGGCGCAATTTGCTGCAAGGCTAGCTATGGAGGTCCCCCTCCGTGGCTGCCGAATTTGGTGACGGTCTAACCCGTTAGTTGTATAACCGAATGACAGACCAGTGCTTGGGTCACAAAAGGCAATTTGGCCTCCGACGCCATTGTGTCCGAAGGCGATTGGTGAGACCGTGCGGCCGAGTCCTCGCCGATTAGTTAACCCATCGTCTCCAGCGAGAATCACACCCAAGCCTCGGTTGGCTGGAACCCCCATCGGGTCGGGCAAGTTGTTGTGCACCTGACCAACGGCGTTTGTCAGCATTCGCGGTTCCCATAAATTGTCGGGGTTGTGCAAAAGTGCTTGATAAAACATCGCTAGATCTGCAGCGCGGCCATATCCGCCGCCGCCCGGTACTCCGACTTCTCGGGTGTGTGGGTCGTTGAAACGAATGATCGTTTCGTCGGTCACTTCGCTTGGGGGCATTTCTCGCACCCCAAAGACAGCTTCCAACTCATCTGGGGTTGCTTCACCCTCACACAATGTGAGCTCTGCCATGTCCTCTTGTTGATCCGAATCAAATCCAAGTATTCGCGGTATTCCGAGTGGCTCAGATACACGCTGGTGAATTGCGTCGGTGTGAGAATCACCCGTGATTTCTGTGATCACCTCTGCAAGAACCCAATGGGCGCTTGTGGGGTGGTATTCGTAGCGAGTCCCCGGTTCCCAGTTAAGTCGCCACTCAGACATTCTTCTTCGACGACTTTCAGAATCTGACCACACATTGGGGCCCATAGGTGCATGAGGAAAGCCGGAGGTGTGCAGCATCACCTGTTCCAGGGTGATGTGTTCTTTGCCGTTCTCTGCAAACTCAGGGATAAGTGAAGAAATAGGCGCGCTCAGATCCACGGAATTTTCACTCAAGAGCTGCCAAACGGTGGAAGCAACGAAGGGTTTGGTCGCGGAAAAGAAACAGTACCTAGTTTCAGGTTTTGCATTCCCGATGGTTTGGTCTACGACGATTTCGCCTTCGAACCCGATGGCGAATTGGCAACTAGGAAGAAGACCTTCATCCACCTCCCGAGTGCAGCGTTCAACCAGTTCAGTGACTCGGTTTTGATCAATATGGTGTTTGCTCATCCCCTTGGCCTACCACTGACAAGCCTGTCACGTCTCGAAAACTTGGGTTAGTAAGCGAAGGTAGATCTACTAAATTTGCGTTTAGTAAGTACGAACAATAAGCTCTGGGCGATCGTCTGGAAGAGGTCTTCGGCCAACCAGGTGCGGCCTGATGACCTTGACCGGGCGTGACCGTTGGTGCCGCTTTCCACGGGGGAGGCGCCAACAGCAAAGGGGGGAAGCTGCGCTGCGTTAAGTGGCCAGCGACCGATCTACCCCAACGCACGGACAGCGATGGACCGGGCGCCCGAAATGGGCGTCCGGTCCTTTGGCTGTGAGACAAGCAGTGCCGAACGGCTACGGTCCACTACAGATGAAACGAGGTTTTGTGGATAACGAACAGAAAGTGGATGCAGAAATCCAATTTGGTCTCGCAATGCGTCGCGCTGACAAGGTCGCAGAACAAGCACAGGCTATTGAAAAGCTCGGTTATGACTATGTCACCACAGGTGAACACGTCTTCTTTCATGTTCCATGTTCGAATGCTTTTATCTCGCTAGCAGTAGCGGCAGGAGCGACCACGACACTCAAGTTGATGTCAACAATCACGCTGCTTCCTTTGTATCCAGCGGTGCTGGCTGCGAAACAGGCAGCAGCGCTTGATGTCGCATCCGGTGGTCGTTTCCATATGGGCATTGGGGTCGGTGGTGAACTACCCCGTGAATTCGAAGCTTCAGGAGTTCCAGTTTCAGAACGAGGGGCCCGAACCAACGAAGCTCTCGAAATTATGAAACTTCTTTTCAATGAGGATGATGTTCACTTCGATGGAAGATTTAACCAGCTATCGGGTGTGACATTGGAACCTAAACCTCTTCAACAACCATCACCACCAATATGGATATCGGGTCGAAAGGACGCCGCGTGGCGTCGAGCTGCCCGGTTCGGCACAGGATGGCTTCCCTACATGTACACACCAGAGATGCTCGTCGAATCGAATCAAGAAATCGCGAAATACAGATCCGACGAAGGTAATGACTCTGCCGTCGATCCGGGTCTGTTCATTTTCTTTTGCTGCCACGAAGACAATGCGACTGCAGTTGAATACGCGAACCAGCGATTATCCAAGCAGTACAACCAAGACTTCAGTCAGATGATTGACAAATATGCGATTGCTGGCGACCCCGATCGTTGCGCCGAACGACTTCGCGAATATGTAGACGCAGGGGCTCGGACCATCATCTTGAGTGCCGCGTCGCCGATGAGTTACGTAGAAGAAGCCGAAAGTTTCATGGCACAGGAAGTGCTTCCTCGATTTCGACGATGAGTGCCAACCGACCAGAATGGAGGGGGCCGGAAATGCAATTACCTAAACAGTTCTTTGAGACGACACTTAGCCAGCGACGAATTTTAGAAATGGCGGAGACAGGTAGTTGGTCAGAGAGGTGCTTCGACTCGATGATTGACCACTGGGCGAAAGAACGCGGGGATCGAATTGCTGTTACGGACCGTTACGGCGCAACATCTTGGGGTGATCTAGCGACACAAGTGGATGAAGCCAGTCGTGGATTACTAGAACTTGGTGTGAGACCGGGTGTTGTAGTTCAAGTCCAACTGCCCAATTGGCATCAATTTCTGGTGGCCGTGGCCGCCGTAGAACGTATAGGTGGAGTGATTAACCCAGTTGCTCCCATCTTTCGGACTAACGAAGTCCTAGTCATGAGCGAATTGGCTCGACCAGCGGTCGTTATTACGGCGACTGAATTTCGTGGGTTCGAACTAGGGCTAATGCACACAGAACTCAGAGAGCGCTGTCCCTGGGTCGAAGAGATAGTCACCGTTGGAGAACGTCCAACAGTTGATGCTTTGACCTGGGAAGAGTTACTCGAACAAGGACGATTTTCGTCTTATGACCGGGCAGCCGTAAACCTTTTGAGGGCCGCAAGTCATGATGTTTGTGAAGTCATGTTCACTTCAGGAACAACAGGCCAACCTAAAGGAGTTATGCACACACAGAACACGCTAAATGCGGCTGTTGATTGCTTCGTTGAAGCAGTTTGCGAAGGTGTGCCCTCACCGATGGGAGAAGTGGATGGTCCGGGATACACCTTTCACATGGCATCAACACTTGCCCACCAAACGGGCTACCTCTTCGGTATTCGTGCTCCACTTACTTTGGGGGGCCATGTCGTATTGCAAGACGTTTGGGACCCTGCGGAGTTTGTTGATTTGATCGAATCACACCAAGTTCAGATCTCCATGGGGGCAACACCTTTCTTGGCAGACGTGTTAGGAGTTCCACAGGTTGAGGAACGGAACCTCGCGAGTTGGAAACGGTTCGTGTGCGCTGGGGCTGCCGTCCCCGAACCAGTGTTAGAAGACGCCGATGCGCGGCTTCCTTGCGTGGTGCTCCCTGGTTGGGGGATGACTGAATGCGGCCTGCTGACCGTAGGGCGTCCATCTGACTCGTTGACTATGCGTCTCACCGATGGGAGACCGCTTGCTGGTAACAACGTCCGAGTTATCGATGAACAACGACAACCGGTAGTGGGAAATGAAGGTGATTTACAGTGCCAAGGCTCGTTACTTTTCGCTGGTTATGTGCAGGGTCGAGGGTTGACTGAAGCCTCTTGGGACGGAGCGTGGTTTGAAACTGGTGACCGCGCAGTGATGAATGATGATGGTTCGATTCGAATAACTGGTCGTTCAAAAGACATCATCATCCGCGGTGGTGAGAACATTCCAGTGAAAGAGATAGAAGATCTTCTTTTGCGCCATCCGCAGGTATTGGGCGCAGCAATAGTTGGGAAACCAGATGAACGTCTGGGAGAAATCGGTTGCGCGTTTATCTTGCCTTCTGGAAACCCGCCCACCCTCGACTCCCTGATTGAATTCTTGGAAGCACAAGGCATGACTCGTCAATTTTGGCCCGAAGACATGGTGATTGTTGAAGAATTCCCGATGACGCCGAGTGGAAAGGTTCAGAAGTACAAGCTTCGCCAGCAGTTTTTGTAGGACTGATAGACGTTCCTACAGTTTCTTAACTTTTGGCAGCAACTATTCCCTCAGCTGTGTAAGTAACAGTTGGATCCCAAATCAGCCAGTCATAGATACCTAGTGACGCTGCGGCGTCTATCTGTGCCTTTACTTCTGCCGGCCCGTAGGGGACTCTCATCGAAAAGTCTTGGAGCCAAGGCACTAACGCTGTGTTGGTGCCATCTAGGACGCGTTGAAAATCAGCCAAAGAGGCTTTTGTAATGTCATATGGCTGCGCTTCTGGGTGGGTGACCCCGTATTCACCGCGGGACCAGTGGGATGGGTAAACCATCGGCGACACATAATCGACGTATTGGGCCATACCCGCTACGTCTTGTGCGATGAATTCACCTCTGGTGGCTGAAATACCAAAGACTGAAACTCCCTGAAACACGCCGAATTCTCTGAGGATGGATTGAGATTGCCTTAGGAAGTCAACGATGATCGGCGAAGGGTCATCTAAACCGACGCCTGGTATGTACATGCCGTCAAGACGCCCCTCTGGTCGTCGCATGTAATCCCACAGCACGTCATCGATCCCTGCTTCTGCCGCCTCCTGGGCGATATCAAGGTTGTATTTTTGCACGCCAAGATTTTGAAAGTTAGTGAAGCCGCCATACTTACTCAACGGTCTGCCATCAGATGTTTGGATCACCCAGTCCTGGTCACCTTTCGCCCAAGCATGTTTGGCCAGAATCGGATCGCGGAACGCCACTATGCGACCTATCACGCGTACATCTAGGGCATGTAGTTCTTCGATGGCAGCCCGCAGATTGAAAAGGTTGTTTGCCGCTCCAGTCTCTATCGCGAGTGGCACGTTGCTGTCATAGCCAACGACACCGCTTTCGTTTTTGAGACTGATTTCGACGGCGGTGACTTTCCCGGCTTCGATCAAATCCAATACCGAGTCTTTAAGACCTTGGTGCGCCCACGCCGCGGCGCTCACGTGAACTCCCTGGGTCCTCGGGTATGCAATCGGGACGATCATGTTGAAGGTGCTTGTGTTGCCAGCTCGGTCAATCGCCAAAATCGAAACAGGTCCGGCTGGAGGTTCGTCAAGTTCCAAGACGAACGAACCATCGCTGGTTTCTATTGGCACTCCGCCGACTACCAGAGTTGCCCCGGGTTCGGAGGTGCCAGCAATAGTGACTGGTTCATTCATTGGAACGGGCTCTAAAACTTCCGGTAAGTCAATCACAGGTGGAGTGCCGTCAACGCTGAAATCGATAGCGCGAGATGTTTGCCCGTAGAGCCGTCTCTTCACTACTAACTCAAGTGAATGGTCACCTTCAGTTAATGGTGGAACGACCCAAACGATTCGGTTCCCGTATCTTTGAACGCCACTGACAGGGAAGTCGTCCAATAACAGTTGAGCTGATCGAGCGTTTGCCCCAGCGACAGTGAAAGAAATCTGCGCCCCCTCAATTGAAGTTGGTTGCAGGGCGACACCGTCCTCGATTCCGCCAATCTCAATCGTCACCTGTCGAATGGTGATCAACATCAAAACGATTCCAGCGAGTGTCACCAAAGAGGCCGCGGCTAATAAACCCCAGCGACGACGCGACGGCTGTTGTTGTGGGACTTGAAGAGGGAAAAGTGGGCGGCGAACTGCCTTTCGGTTTTCGCGAGTTGGACGAGGCAGCGTCCTTGCATAAACGGGAGCTTCCTTTTTCACTGGCCGCCAGGGAAAGCCCCACCCTTCGGCTGGGTCGCCAGCATCATCTTCGGCTCTGGAGTTCGGTTCGCCCTTTGCCAATGACGGACCAACTTGTCGACCATGAGAAGTGAGTGTCCAGCGACCTTCGCCTAGTCCCGGGGTATGTGGCATGGGGACTGCAAGATCAGTTCGGTGAAGATGATCTAATGCGTTCAAGACATCTTCGGTTTCAAGTCCTGTCACCGTTGAAAGCTCACTGGGCAAGGCTGTGCCATCACGCGACAACAGGTGTCGCAGCACCAACTTGTGTTGCGGGGCCAGCAACGGCATTAAGACAAGTTAGTGGCGTAAACGGCAATAGTGACATCGTTGTCCGAGTACAGAGACGAAACCCCGTGCCGGGTGTAAGTTCCTAGCCGTGAATGAAGAGCAGCGCGAAGTCCTTGATTGGAGTAACTACGGTTTGGCATCACGTGCCCTGGCGGGACTAGTCGCGGAAGATGACTATCAGCCTGACATTATTCTCGCGATAGCCAGGGGCGGACTTTTCGTAGCGGGTTCACTGGGTTATGCCTTATCGGTGAAGAACTTGTATGTGATGAATGTTGAGTATTACACCGGGGTTGACGAACGACTTGACGTGCCGGTTGTGCTACCCCCATACGTCGATGTTGTAGACCTGAGAGACACTCGAGTTTTGATAGTTGACGATGTAGCGGACACCGGCCACACGTTGGCGCTGGTTCGGAACCATTGCCTTGATGAAGTCGCCGAAGTCCGCACGGCTGTGCTCTACGAAAAGTCGCGTTCAGTTGTTCAATGCGAATACGTGTGGAAGTACACAGACCAATGGATCAACTTTCCCTGGTCGACCGAACCGCCGCTTGTCGAACCTGGAGATGGCGTCACAGTCCTCGACGCGTAGATGTTGAGATCAGTGCGTCTCCGGTGTTTGGTGCCGCATTCAACTTTGGTGCGTAGCAGTAACCGTTGTGGTGATACCCCCGCGTACAAGCCATTCTGTGACAACAGTCATTGATCGTGGCGATAAAGCTGACACTAGGTCATCAAGAATTCCGTTGGTAATGCCCTCGTGATGAACACCTTCATCTCTGAAGCTCCAGAGGTACATTTTCAACGACTTCAATTCCACGATGAGTTCATCAGGGATGTAGGTAATTACTACCGTTGCGAAGTCGGGCTGTCCCGTTACGGGACAGAGGCAAGTGAGCTCTGGTGTTTCACAACGAATTTCATAGTCCCGACCCGGTCGCGGATTGTCCAGAACGATGAGTTCTTTTGATGGTTCACTTGGCATTTCAAGTGCTCCCTTAAGGTTCGTACGATGGAATATGACGCTACCGTTCAGTGAAGCCAGCGACGAGGCTATAGCTACCTGAGAAGGAATCACGTGACATCACAACTGGTGATTCGAGAAGCCGAGAGTTCAGATTATGAGTCGGTTGCGGATCTTACGATGGCCGCCTACAGACCGCTTTTCGAAGGTGTAGGCCTTCCCGACGATTTGGGATGGTACGGCGCCGAACTGCGTGACGTCAGCGGGAGAGCTAGTCGCGCAACGATCGTCGTGGCAGAAATAGATGCCCAAATTGTTGGAAGTCTCGCCTACCACCATGATTATGCCGAAGAGGCCCATGAAGGAAAGCCTGAAAATTGTGCAGGATTTCGTGTCCTGGCTACTGACCCGTCATATCAAGGCAGAGGTATTGGAGAAGCATTAACTCGATGGTGTATCGACAAGGCCAGATCTGACGGCCGATCTGCGCTTGTTCTCAATACGACCGACTATATGGAGGCGGCTCAGCGTCTCTACCGTAGGCTCGGTTTTCAGCTGTACCCCGAGATCGGCTATCACATCGGAGGCCGCCAGCCAGTAGAGGTATTGGGCTTTCGTTTAGAGCTAAGGGATTGAAAGTTGCGTAATCGTCGTGCCGTCATTATCACCACATGTGTTTTGGTTGCCGTCGTAGGAGCTATGGCGGCTTACGGCGCATGGAGAGTCCTGTCTGCTGCACCTGAGGAAGTCTCTTTGGACGCAGCCGTTGCCTCAGTAGAAGAAGAGCAAGCTTCTAATGACACCGTCGAAAAAGTGGCCGATAGCGCTGACGCCGCCGACGCTCTATCAACAGATGGTGTTTGGTATGTCGATACGGAGTCAGGCAGCTTCAGCTTCGAAGAGGCTTCAGGATCCTTCATTGGTTTCAGGGTTAAGGAAGAACTCGCCAAGATTGGAGACATAACAGCAGTCGGGCGGACAGACCAAGTTGAAGGTGAACTGTCGATTCAGAATGGTCAGCTGGTGTCAGCTGCGATCACTGCCGACTTATCGACCATTGTCACCAATGATTCGCGCCGAGACAACGCGGCGCGCAGCGCCATGAACGCAAGAGAAAACCCGATCGCCAGTTTCGTTCTTGATGAACCAGTAGACCTGCCGGAGACCGATGGATCACAAATAGCTGTGCAGGCCTTAGGTCAACTGACAGTTAACGGAATTAGCAAAGCTGTTGTGTTTGAACTTGAAGCCAAGGCTGTTGCACGTTCCATCGTCGTTGTGGGCCAGGCGGAAGTTACTTTTGCTGATTATGACGTCGCTGTCCCATCAGCCAGCATTGTTGTATCGGCCGAAGACCACGGCCTAGTGGAGTTCCAGTTACTGTTTGTTCGCCGTTGAATCGCTATTCACGCATCATCTCTGCCCGACCCATGCCGTCACCATCAAGGATTTGGTCGTCGGCTAGATCGATCGTGACCTTTATCAATTCACCGGTGAAAATATTGGGTGTTTGGTAGTTAGATACACCGGTGCCACGATCCAAGCCGATATCAAGTCCGGACCACGAAATCATTAGAAAGAAAATGTTCTCTGTTTCGTGGCTGGCAACAACTTGACCATCAATCACCAAACTTCCCACGCCTTTGGTTCCGGTAGAGGAGCGCGCCATATGAAAACCCAGATTTTCCGACCCTTGAGGGACGGGATCAGGCGAACGAACGATTTGATGGCTGCCGCCGATATTGAGATCGTGAACCAAATAGCCAGCATCATCTATATAGAGGCTGTAGCCAGAGGTAGCGTCTCCGTGCGCGATTAACACACCGGAAACTTCGGACTCGGTTGGCTTAACTAGCGCCTCTAAGCGGTAACTGCGACTTCTCAGATCGGGCGCAACATCGCTGGGTAAATGGCCCATGCCTTTCCAAAAGGTAAAAAATTTTCGGCCTCCCAGGTGACGTTCAGCATTTTCGGCGAAACGTTCAGCGAAACGATCGTCAAGTGGCAACACCTGGTACATGCGTGCCTGGTCCCACCACAAATCAAGCATTTCGTTAAGCAGTTCAGGTTCAGTTTGCGAGCGGTCGTTGGTTTCGTTGAAGTCGTCAAGAAGGTTGAAAAGTTCCCATTTGTCTTCTTCATAAGGTGTACCAGGAGGGTGGTAGGTGACTGCTTTCCACCCATTGTGAACGATCCCTCTGTGGCCGAACATCTCGAAATATTGGGTTGTCTTTCCAGAGTCAGCTCCAGGATCATTCAGAGTCGAAGCGAAACTGACCCCTTCTATGGGCTTTTGTTGTACCCCGTTGATTGATTCAGGAGGATCAATGCCAATGCAGTCAAGCAAAGTTGGGACGATGTCACATGCGTGACAAAACTGATCTCTTAGGCCCGGGTGGTTGATTTGGTGCGGCCAATGAACCACCAAAGGGTCTCTGACACCTCCGCCATGAGTGTTTTGCTTGTAACGACGTAAAGGGGTGTTCGCAGCCATTGACCAACCCCAAGGAAAATTGCTGTGAGTATCTGGCCCGCCGATGTCATCTATTCGCTCAAATTTGTCTTCCATGGACTCAGGAAGTCCGTTGTATGGCCCCATGGCGTTGACGAAACCAAGTGGACCTCCTTCTTGGCTCGCACCGTTATCGGAGAGAACCATGATTATGGTGTTGTCGATTTCACCTGAAGTCTTCAAGTGATCGATGAGACGCGCCAAGTGTTGGTCGGCGTGATGCAGCATCGCTGCGTAGGCAGCTTGAAGACGGGTCGCCACTCGCTTGGTTACGTCATCAATTTCTGCCCACGGTTCGACGAAATCATTTCGGACTGGTAACTCTGTTCCTTCCGGAACAACCCCAAGCTCTATTTGCCTAGCTAACCGTTCGGTCCGTTCGATATCCCATCCGCGATTAAACACCTGGTCGTAGTGATCGATTAATTCCTTTGGGGCTTGGTGAGGGGCGTGACATGCCCCGAGTCCGATCAATGTCATCCAAGGTGTTGTGGGACTACTAGCCGTGTGTGAAGCGATGAATTCGATGGACTTATCAAAGAGGTCTTCTGTTAAGTGGTAGCCGGTTCCAAAGTTGCCCGGTGCGCTTATGTGGCTGTTGTCGAGAATCAACTCTGGTGAATAGTGGTCTGTTTCGGCATCAAGGAAGCCGTAGAAGCGGTCGAATCCTCTCCCCAGTGGCCAACCATCAAATGGCCCGGTAGGACCAGATTCTGTCAAAGGTGTTACGTGCCATTTACCCACCATGTAGTTCCGGTAGCCCTGAGGTCTCAGAATTTCAGCAAGGGTTCCCGCATCTCGACTGATTTTGCCTCTATACCCGGGATAGCCGCTATCGAAGTTAGCTAGACAACCAACACCTGTTGAATGGTGATTTCGACCGGTTAACAGAGCTGCTCGAGTTGTTGAACACATGGCCGTTGTGTGAAAGCCGGTGTAACGGAGGCCGTTGACTGCTAGCTGGTCAATTGTTGGAGTGGAAATAGGGGATCCGTAACAACCGAAATCAGAGAAGCCGACGTCATCAAATAGAACTATTAAAATATTGGGGCTGTCTTGTGGTGGTGTCGGACCCGTCGGCCAGTTTGGGGTGATGTCAATATCGGAAGTCACCTGAAGAATCCTAGAGATGATCGCGGGTGTAGAGAAACGAGAAGCAATTCCATCGAGCGGTCTTTCAAGTTATGTCACGTTGTCGGCGTGTCTTAGATTCCACGCGGCAACTGAGGCGAAAGTGAAAGTGATTGCCAACACCACGTAGGTCAAGAGGTAAGAATTGGTCAGATCTGCCAGCACCCCACCGGTAATTGGTCCGAGTACTGAAGCGGGGCCATAAAAGATTGTCATCGCCCCGAAAACAGCCGTGAAATCTTGCTCGTCTACCTGGTCGCGGACAAAGGCGGCCGTTAATGGTGGAACCGCCATGCCTGCCATTCCGTAGAGGGCAGCTGCGAGGGCAGCCGTCCACATTTGTCCTACAACAACTAACACGCAAGTGGTGGCACCAATGGCTGTAACCAAGCACATGGTTCTTGGACGTCCCAGTCGGTCGCTCAGGCGGCCAAAGATGACTGCACCGATGACACCTCCAATTCCCATTAGTGCCCACAAATTCGTAGTGAATCCTCTTGACATGTTGTGATCGTTCTCAAGGGATAGACCGAAGAATTGGTACCACGACGCTGCTACGAACGCGAATGCCATGTAGAAGAAGACAGCTGTTTTCCATGCTTGTAACCGGGTGACGGCTTTGATGCCAGCGCCGCGAGGCAATGGTGGCGAAATGTCTTTACGTAGTGCAACGTAAAGAACGGTGAGAATCGCAACTGCCGCCACCATTTCTAGAAGCCACACTTCGCGCCATGCACCGGCATTGTTGACTACGTCGCGAAGGGCTGAAGTAGCGAAGGGAATGATTATTGAGCCGACTGCCATCGTTGCAGTTAGAGACCCCATCACGGTGCCTCTCTTAGCAACAGGGACATCTGCTGTCGCGATGACCGGCATCGTCAGCCAGATTCCTGCACCCCCAAACCCAGCCAAGGCTGTACCAATCATTACTTGACTAGTGGTAGGAGCGGTGCCCAGACACAACAAACCCGCTGTGACTATCCATAAGCCGCATTTCAATAGAACAGCCGGCGCTATTCGGCTAGCCAGATAGGTCACGGCAACAACACCACACAGGTAGGCCGCCATGTTTACCGACCCCGTAGCGCCTGCGGTTGTTGCGGTTAGCTCCAAGTCATCAGAAATAGCGGGAAGAAGGAGTGGCATGGTGCTACGACCAAAGGTGTGCGACACGACGCCAGCGAGAGTTATGAGAACAACTCTTAGCCAACTCATTTCTGATGAGGGTTCAATAGCGAAGACTGCTGGTGAACGGCTGGTATATCGAGGAGAGAAACCCGAACTTGCGGCGGGACTCATTTTTTGCGTCACCAGACCGTCCCCGCGAACCACAACGCCACTTTGGCGTTGCCCTTCTCATCACCCTACGATTGTCTTCGTGCCCGTGTACTCCTATCGCTGTCATAAATGTGACGAGACTTTCGACCAGAGAAGACCTATGTCTGAATCTGGTGAACCTGCGACCTGTCCAGTTGGTCACCCCGGAGCGAAACGACAATTGTCGACATTCGTTTCAGTTGGAGCAGCACCACAATCAACTGCTGCGACTGAGACAGGCTCGTGGACTGGTCAAAATGGTTGTTGTGGTGGGGGATGTCATTCACACTGACCAATAAGTTTTGGCCGAACTGTTGCTGTCCAGTGTCAGTGTCCGCTGTCGAAAGCAACTGGGAGACTTGCTGGCCCCCAGATTCCATTCCCTAGAGGCTTCCACGCGATGTCGCCGTTGAGTTTTAGATTGGGCAGTCGCTCCGCGACAACGGTAAACGCTTCTTGGAGTTCTGCCCGAGCAAGAAAAGCGCCGAGGCAGTAATGAATGCCACTCCCGAATGTTAAATGGGGAGACCCTGCTTCACGGGTGATGTCGAAAGCTAACGGTTCATCGAATTTTTCGACGTCGTGATTAGCTGCCACGAAGTTGGGGAAGATAAGAGTCCCTTGAGGGAACACGAAATCTTTGTACACGATCTCTTCGCTCGCGTACCGGGCGGTGCCGCGCACCGCACCGAGGTAGCGCATTACTTCTTCTACTGCTTGTGGGGCGAGACTCTTCTCCTCGCGGAGAAGGTTGAACTGGTCTGGGTGTTGTGCGAATAGAGCTACGGCACAACCCAACTGATTTCTCGTTGTGTCAGTGCCAGCTAACAATATTGCGTTCGCCATCGATAAAAGCTCGTCGGTAGAAAGCCGATCTCCTTCTTCCTCAGCGCTAATCAAGTCACTTAGAAGGTCATCGCGCGGTTGAGACCGTCGTTCCGCGATCAGGTCGAGCATGTAGGTATCCATCTCATCACTCGCGGCGATAATCGCCGAGGCATCCTCAGCCAAGTTGCCGTTGAACAACTTAAAGATATCTACAGCTAGCCGACTGAAGAGCTCCCAGTCCTCGCGGGGAGCACCGAGCAGTTCGCAGATGATTGGAATCGGATACGGTTCACAAACATCAGCGACAAATTCTGAATGACCTACTTCGCACACTGGATCAAGTAGCTCGTTCACCACATTTCTCATGAAGGGCCGCAACCGGTCCGCTGATTTAGGAGTGAATGCTGGGCTTACAATCCGCCTAATTCGCTGATGATCTTCACCTTCTGTTGAAAGAATGCTTTGGCGGTTAGATCGATTTGACCACTCAGCGCTCTCATAGTTCTGAGTCTCAGCAATCAAAGATAAAGCACTAAACCAGCGTCGATCCCGGAGCATCGCCGCGCAATCATCGTGACTTGCGATCACATATCCAAGGTCACCTTTCGCTATCCAATGATCCTTGCTCAATTGATGAAGCCGGGCGCGTCGCTCTGACTCAGAAAGAGATAAATCTGTAGTGGCCATTGGAAGTTCAGCGTCGCTAATCAGTGTCGGCATTTTGTCAGCCTAGTGATTAAGAGGTTTCTTAAGAAAACTGTGGGACAGGAAACAGCAAAACGTTAGCGGCAAGGCTACGGTCCCACTCATGTCGCATCCTTCCATAAGTACTCGCCGCGTCGACAAAGTTGTTTGTATCTCAGTAGACGATGGCCGTGCCAATGCATTCTCACCGTCGTTGCTGGCTGCTCTTAGTGACGAACTAGCTGAAGCAGAAGCAGATTCTGAAGTAGGAGCAGCTGTCATTGCTGGTAATCAGAAAGCATTTTTTGCTGGATTTGACCTGGACGTAATTGGCTCAGGGGACTCCAAAGCGATCACCGAAATGACAACAGCAGGCGGAGCCTTCATCCGTCAGGCATACGGCGCGTCATTGCCAGTGGTGGCGGCCTCTACCGGTCATGCTGTGGCTGCTGGAGCGTTGCTGTTGTGTGGATGTGACTATCGGGTTGGAGTAGACGGAGCGGTAAAAATTGGGCTTAACGAAGTCGCTATTGCCCTAACCCTTCCTAGATGGGCGCTGCTAATCGCAAGTGAACGACTATCAAAGAGGTATTTGCAAGTCTCGGTTGCCAACGCTCAGATCTTCGATGGTTCTGGTGCTGTAGACGCTGGGTTCCTTGATGAAGTGACCACACCAGATCAGGTTGTAACTCGAGCGATCGAGGTTGCCCAAGGTTTCGCTGAACAGCTCGACCCAAAAGCATACGCGGCCACGGTGCGAAATCTAAGAGGTGATCTTCTAGGCGAAATGGACGCAGCTGTCGCGTCTGACCGCGCCGCCGCCGGTCTCTGATAGAACTCGATGGCTTCTCAGACAGAAATAAGCGCTCGACGAACACTTTTCATCACCTCTCTTGTCGGCTTCATGGTGGCGATGGAAATCACGATCATCTCCATAGCGCGCAACCAAATTGCGGCAGCGTTTCCTGACGCCGAAGCAGCAACCCTGTCCTGGGTGATCACTGCCTACAACATTGGTGTGGCTTCACTGCTCTTGCCCGCCGGGTGGATGGCTGATCGGTACGGTCGAAAGAAAGTGTTCCTGTGGGGGTTGATTGCATTCATATTCGGGTCGCTGTTATCGGGTGTTGCCTCGACACCTAGCCTGCTCATCGCAGCGAGAGTGGTCCAGTCGATAGGCGGCGCCGCGCAATATCCGGCTGGCCTAGCTCTGCTGCTTGCGGCGTTCCCAATAGAACACCGAATGCGAGCGATCGGGGTGTGGGGCGCAGTCAGCGGATTAGCTGCAGCTTTAGCACCGTCCCTTGGAGCGTTACTCATCGAAGGGTTCGGCTGGCGGGCTGTCTTTCTCATCAATGTGCCCGTGGCTTTGGTGGCTCTTATCGCAGGACGAAATTGGTTGAGAGAAAGCAAGGGAGATGAAGTAAGCGAAAGAGTCGACCTGGTTAGTGTCCCGATGGCGTCATTGGGTATTGGCGCGCTGCTGGTGGGTTTGGTGCAAGGCGGGAGTTGGGGCTGGACATCACCCGTCACGCTGGTGTGCTTTCTCGCAGGCATCGTGATGCTTACTGCTTTTTTTGCACGTTCAGTTACACACCCAGAGCCGTTATTTGACTTAGACCTCTTCAGAATTCGCAGCTATGCCGTCGCAAATGTTGGGTCAGTTTTTTTTCTGGTGGCGTTCTTTAGTTGGATCATCGTCCTCCCGGAGTTCATCCAGGAAACATGGGGATGGTCAGTTCTCAAGTCGGGCTTCGCGATTGCACCAGGTCCGGTGGTGTCAACCATTCTTTCTGTGACTAATGGGCGCTTAGCTGATCGCATCGGTCCTCAACGGATTCTCGTCGTTGGGGGTTGCGCAGGAGCACTAGGACTTTTCTTACATATCGCTTACACAGGAGAAGACCCCAGCTTCTTCCTTGGTCTCTTTGTTCCCAACTTGACCATGGGTGTTGCGGCTGGATGCAGCTTCGCGATGCTGGTTGGTGCCTCAATGTCAGAAATTGCGCCGCAGCGGTTCGGAATGGCGGGCGCTGGCCGGACGACTGTTTTTCAATTGAGTATCGCTATAGGAGCTGGTTTAGCTGTCACTTTGGTCGGCGACCCGACAGATTCGGGTGCGGCGTTGGAGGCGATGCGCAGGGTTTGGCTCGTCGGAGCCTTCTGTTGCTTGTTACAAGCATTGTTGTTCCTGTTTGTCTTTCCGAAAGACTCACATAGAACCGTTCTAACTTCGTAAGATTGGGCGGAGCTGAAGCAGCCTGAACGTCAAGGTGCTGAATCCGATTAGAAAAGCCTATGGTGGCAGTGTGAGCGGGGAAGATCGTTTCCGATTTGGTGAAACCCAGCGAGATATTGGTTTTCAACCATCGACGACTGAAAATCTTGCAGTGTTATCGCACGAACAGATTCAGCGGTTCAATGAAACTGGCTACCTCACAGCGTTACCAGGCTTGTCGGCCGCAGATGTTGGGGATCTGCGCCAGTACCTCGACTGGTTAATAGAAGAAGTGATGTCAGCTGATGATCGGCGAAACAGTTATTCGATTAACCAATATCACCAAGTAAGTGGGCGTTTATGGGACCTCATCCATACGCCGATATTCGTTGACTACGTATCAGATATTTTAGGGCCTGAATCGGTTTGTTGGAGCACACATCTATTTTGCAAACTCCCTGGTGATGGCATGGAAGTCCCGTTGCATCAAGATGCCAATTATTGGCCTTTTACTCCTACTAAATCAGTGACAATATGGCTCGCCATTGACGATGTCGATGAAAACAATGCCGCTATGCAATTCATCCCTCGCAGCCATCTAAACGGTGACTTGGCACATGCAGAGGTGCCGTTAGATGGGTCCGTTGTGCTCAATCGGCGTGTAGTTGAACATGAAACATATGACGATGTTGCTCTCAACGAGCTGCAAGCGGGGGAAGTGTCGTTGCATACAGATCTTTTGCTGCACGGGTCACCTGCCAACCTGAGTTCGCGTCGCCGATGCGGCCTAGCGTTACGTTACTTAGCTGCCCAAGTCGAAGTGGTGCCAGGCGGAGAAAGTTGGATTCGTAGCGCTGTGCATGTCGGCGCTGGAGACCCATCTGGATATTGGCCGAATCGATCTCGTCCACTCAAAGATGAACCACACAAGATGGCAGGCTTTGTTGGCGGCTTCGACGGCAATTCCTGACGGTTTTCGTTAATTAAAACGCGGTGTGAGTCAAGTTGAAGCTGGTATCTCGGGCGGTCATGTGTCGGTGGCAGCGATTACCACGAGCAGTTCTCCGTTGTCGACCTGGTCGCCGACCGCAACGCGGACCTCAGTAACTGCTCCATCAAAAGCAGCAACAATTTGGTGTTCCATTTTCATGGCTTCCATAAGAACTAGGAGCTGCCCTGTGTCGACAGAATCTCCTTCATCGACTTCGATAGCCAAAATTTTGCCCGGCATTGGAGCTGTTAATCCACCCTCAATATCGGTTATGTCGGGTTCCGGAAAGCGACTCTTTTCAATGAATGTGAGGCCACCTGCAGGGATATCAACGCACCAGCGATTCCCAAACTTGTTGGCATAGCCGCTTGCTCTGATGTCATCCAACTGAATCTCAAATCGACTGTCGTCGATTGACAGCAGCGTCGCCAACTTCGTTTCCTCAGTATCGCCTAAGCGAATTTCGAAGGACCCACCCCGAACAGGTCGATAGTTGACTGTCAGTTCAGTTTCCCCATGTAGGAGCACCATTTGCTGACTAGGCATTGAACTATTACGAAACCCAGAAGGCATAAACGCGAGGACATCCGCGACCGCCCGGTTCTCTGCTTGTGAAACGAGAGCTACTGCAATAGCGGCATCTTCTAGCTCGCATTGCGTAGGAACCCGTTGCCCAGGAATCTCTACGCGAGAGATGAAATCAGTTGTTGTATGGCCTGAGAGAAATTCTTCATTGCGCAGCGTCGCTACCAAAAAGTCGCGGTTCGTTACGACACCGTGGAGACGGGTTTGCTCGAGAGCCAGCGCCAATTTTAAGGCGGCCTCGGTTCGTGTCGGAGCATGTGAAACCACTTTGGCCAACATTGGATCGAATTCAACAGACACTTCAGAACCTGACTCGATGCCCGAGTCGTAGCGAACCTGAGGGGTTGCCGCAGGTTTCCAGATATCTATGCAGCCGGTAGCGGGTAAGAAGTCGTTGGCGGGATCCTCTGCGTACAGTCGAGCCTCGATCGAGTGCCCCGAAATTGAAAGATCTGTTTGTTCGTAACCCAGTGGCTCTCCATTAGCTATCCGAATTTGCTCCCGTACCAGGTCTAATCCGGTGACTTCTTCGGTGACCGGGTGCTCAACTTGGAGGCGCGTGTTGACCTCGAGGAAGAAAAATTCTGCTTCATCACCATCACCATCAAGTAGAAACTCGACAGTTCCAGCGGACACGTAACCGATTGCTTCAACCGCGGCCACGGCTGCTTGACCCATCTGATTCCTCAACGACTCAGATAAAACCGGTGACGGCGCTTCCTCAATCACCTTTTGATGGCGCCGTTGAATCGAACACTCCCGTTCGAAGCAGTGCAGGACCTTTCCATGCTGGTCACCCAGAACCTGAATTTCAACATGTCGTGGTGTAGCCAAATAGCGTTCCAGGAATACGGTGTCGTTACCAAAAGCGTTTAGGGCTTCGCGCTTAGCTCCACTAATCGCAGCTTCCAGGTCTGCCTTGTCGTCTACGACGCGCATTCCTTTGCCGCCGCCGCCAGCACTGGCTTTCACCAATAACGGAAAGCCAATCTCTTCGGCGATAGCACCAACATCAACAGATTCAGAAACCTCTACCGATGGAAGCGTCGGAACTTCAGCATCAACCATGGTGCGCTTCGCCGCTAATTTGTCGCCCATGGCAGCGATGGCTTGAGGGGGAGGCCCTATCCAAGTGATACCGGCATCTGTCACCGCCTTTGCGAAGTCAGCGTTTTCTGACAAAAATCCATATCCCGGGTGAATAGCGTCGGCCCCAACTGAAATTGCCGCAGCCAGGATTTTCTCACCATCCAGGTATGACTCAGATGCTGTGGTACCACCAAGTGCTACACCGAGGTCAGCGTCAGCGACGAACGGAGCGTCGCTATCCCCGTCGGAGTGCACGGCAACTGTGAATATGCCCATTTCTTTAGCAGTGCGAAATACTCTCCGAGCAATTTCGCCTCTATTGGCTACGAGGAGTCGTCTTATTGTCATCGCGTTCTCCTTACATCCGGAAGACGCCGAAACCTTCGGCGCCTTCAATTCTGTTGTTGCTGCAAGCTGACAGGGACAATGCAATGACGTCGCGAGTGTCGCGAGGGTCGATGATCCCGTCGTCTGTCACTCGTCCAGATGAATACAAAGCAAGGGACTTGAGTTCGTGATAATGCTCAACGGATTCAGTAATTTGTCGATCCGCTTCCTCGTCGAACTCGAGGCCCTTTCGGGCTGCTTGGCCTCGCCGTACGAGGGACATCACTCCAGCTATTTGCTTAGGGCCCATGATGGCGATCTTTGCGGTTGGCCACAGGTAAGTAAATCTCGTATTAAACGCTCTTCCTGACATTCCGTAGTTACCAGCCCCGTAGCTGTTTCCCAGGATCACAGTGATGTGGGGGACCATTGAATTCGACACGGCATTGATCATTTTCGAGCCGTTTTTGACGATTCCAGAATGTTCAAAATCTTTGCCGACCATGTAACCGGTGATGTTTTGAAGGAACACGATGGGAATGTCTTGTTGGTTGCATAGTTGAATGAACTGAGCTGCTTTTTCGCTGCTCTCGCTAAAGAGTGGCCCGTTGTTGCCGATGAGACCGACTGGATATCCGTGAATTGACGCCCAACCGCAAATCAGGGTCGTTCCATACCGGGCTTTGAATTCCTCAAAGCGTGAACCGTCAACTATGCGGGCTATGACCTCTCGACAGTCAATTAATGCTTGAAGATCACGCGGCATCAACCCCAACAATTCCTCTGGGTCGTGCACGGGTGGGTCGTCTGCCATAGATGGGGCAGGTCCCAATTTTCTCCAATTCAAATGGCTAACTACTTCACGGCACATTCGCAGAGCCTCAGCCTCATCTTCAGCGAGGTAATCAGCAAGACCAGAAATTTCTGCGTGCATTTGTGCGCCACCGAGGGTTTCATCGTCACTATCTTCCCCAGTAGCCATCTTCACTAAGGGCGGCCCGCCAAGAAAAACCTTGGATTGGTTTCGAACAAAGATGTTGTAGTCGCTCATTCCGGGCTGGTAAGCGCCGCCAGCGGTTGAGCTTCCGAAAACGACGGCGACCGATGGAATTCGCAGTTTGGATAGTTCGGTGACGTCGTAAAAGAGTCGTCCCGACTCTGCGAAATGGTCGCTCTGTTCAATCATCTGTCGTTCAGGGTCATCGTCCCCTCGTAGGTCACCTCCAGCAGACTCAACAAATTGGATGTAAGGCATGCGGTTTTGTCGGGCGATTTCGATAGCCCGCATCAGCTTCCGGCCGGCCACCTGAGTCATAGCTCCGCCAAGAACTGTCGGATCGTTTCCTTCGATCACACACTCGACACCCTCGATCACGCCTATGCCCATAACCAAACCTCCACCAACCGCGTAATTGGTGCAGTAGCCGGCAAGGGAACTGATTTCGAAGAATGGAGAATCTGTGTCCAGCACCATTTGTATGCGTTCTCGGACCGGCGTCTTGTCACGACTTCGCATTCTGTCCATCGCAGCAGGTCCGCCGCCGGCTGCAGCTTCAGCATGCAACTCATCGATTATCGATAGTTGCTCCAGCATGTCGTCACAATTTTTTTCGAACCAATCAGCGTTGGTATCGATGTGGGATTGGAGTACCGCCACCCTGTTCTCCCTTTAAACACGTTGTTCGATCATCGATTCCTAGGTGAAACAGCGGCTGAGAGCAAGCGCGTTCTGTAATCATCAGCCAAACTTGCACCTGTGAGTAGCAAATCACCGGGTTCTCCTTGGACTCCAACGTCCCACCAAATGACACGTGCTGACGTTGATAGGGACTATGTCCTTTGGGTCGATCTGCCTCCGACCTACGATCCTGACGGAGACGAACCGCATCCGTTGTATTTGTGTTTCGACGCGATGTGGACCTATGGGACGGTCGTCGACACGGTGCGCCTTCTTGCGCCTTCTAAGGAACTTCCCAAGGCGATTGTTGTGGGCGTGGCCCACGATGAACCTTCTTATAGGGACGTGATTCAGCTTCGGGCGATGGACTTCACCACCACCGCCGTTGATGCCCCAGCGCTGACGGGCGTGCGCGTCCCCGGTGAACAACTGGGGGGAGCAGAGGCGTTTCGGCGTTGGTTGGGTGCAGAGGTCATTCCGTTTCTCAACACCCAATACCGCATCTCTGAGACGACTTTCATCGGACACTCGTTCAGTGCGTTGTTCGGAGTTCACGTGCTATTCGAAAGTCCAGCGATGTTCGACCATTACCTCCTAGCTAGCCCTTCGGTTTGGTGGGATGACCAGGTCATGTTTCGTCGAGAACAAGAGCGATACGAAAGCAGCGAAAACCTTCACGCTCACGTGTTTATGTCCAAAGGCGAGTTAGAAACGGACGAACTATCACCCCACCAAGAATTCCATGATCAGTTGGTTTCCAGGAACTATGAAGGCCTAGATCTTCATTGGCAAGTGTTCCCGAACGAAAGCCACATGTCGGTTACACCAGTAGCGCTTAGTCACGGACTTAGGACCCTTCATTCAACTCGATGAGCGAAGTCGATAGTTTCTGAGCAAGAATGGTCCCATGGGTGCACCACTAATCACCGAAGAACCGTATGCATCTAGCGGAACAGTTCCTGTTTACGACGCTGATGCTCATATAGCTGAACCAACATCGGTATGGCAGGAGTACACCGATCCCAAATATCGGGATTTGGTGATGCAATGCCGACCTGTAGGCGATTTGGACAGCATTTTTGTCGAGGACTCCGGGATCGGTATGAGCTGCGCGCCAGCTTGTATCCCAAACGCATACGGTACTGAGGTCACCTGGGACGACATTGTTCCCGGCAGTTATGACCCCGCCGAACGACTCAAAGTGATGGACGACGAGGGCCTCGATGCCGCGCTCATGTTCCCCTCGCTCCATCTGCTTTCCGGGGACATAGCTGATGCAGACGTGGCCGCTGCTAACGCTCGTGCGTACAACCGGTGGATGACCGACTTCACATCAGAAAATCCGGACCGACTGTATGGGGTCGGGGTCACACCTTTGCAGTCAGTCGATCATGCCGTCGCAGAAATCGAATTCTGCGCAGAAGCAGGGTTGACAGGTATGACCTTTCGGCCGGAGCGTTACAACGGACTTGAGTTGTTCTCCGAGGAGATGAACCGAGTTTGGTCCTCAGCCGAAGACCATGACATGACCATCGCTATCCACGGCAGTTTTGGCTCCGACATGACTAGCTTCGCCAAAACCCGATACAGCAACCAGTTCTACGTCCACATGGTGTGCCATCCGTTTGAACAGATGGCGTCGGTGATGGAGATTGTGGCCAGCGGAATTCTTGACGATCACCCTCGCTTGAGAGTGGGCTTCTTTGAGTCTGGTTTAGGTTGGCTCCCTTATTGGTTGGACCGATTAGACGAACATAAAGAGTCAATGGGTCACCTGGTGCCAAGGTTGAAACGAGAACCAACCGAAATCTTCTCCGAGCAGTGTTTCGTGACGATGGAGGCTGGTGAGGGGGAGGCTTTCGCCCAGCTTGCTGACATGGGTCTGGCTCACACGGTGGTCTGGGGTTCTGATTACCCGCACTACGACTGCACATATCCCGGGGCGTTAGCCGAACTTGACGACACTTTCGAAAGAATCGGTAGGAACGATTTACGATCAGAAGTCGTTTACACAAATGCTCGCCGGTTCATGGGTTTGGCCTAGCAACAGTTTCGGGTTAAGCACTTCGTTCTGAACCCAAAGGTCGGCTTGTGCTGGGTCAACCTCGATCTGAAATTGAGAAAACCCTTCCCAGCCGCAACCAGGAGGGGTTATCTATTGTGTTCTAGTGCCGCGAATTAAATAAGAGCGCGGCCTACTTCACGCCCGACGATACGAGCGTTGATGGTGACCCGATTGATGACGCTTGCGCAGAGGGCTACGCCAAAGACATCTCAGCGAGAACAGCTAGTCGTGTGTCCATAAGTAACGTTATGGGCGTTTGGGTTAGGGGAGAACTGAGCTAGAACAAGACTTCGTTCAGCACTCGGCCAACGACAACAGTCCCCGTCGCTGCCATGTTCGCAATAGTGGTTGAGTCAGCAAAGTTCTTCGCCGATGCCGCCATGAGTTGATCCACAGAATCAGTGAAGGTCACTACGTAATGAGTACCTATTGGATTCGCGCCGGTAGCTATCACCGCAGCAGTTTGCATCCCGTTTGCCCCTTGGGAGATGTTGGCCCAGTAACCGTCCATATCAGCGTCAGCTTTCTCGGGGCTTAATGGGTCGGACTTGAGCATGATCCCCGATGAGTATGTTCCTGTCATTTCGCCGCGACGTGCAAGGGACATCATCAAGCTCCTGCGAACAACTGAAGCTCCCGCAGCGGCCATCATGTCTCTGATCTCGTCGCTTTTGACCATCCCAGATCCGACAGCCATTGCTTGGTCAAGCGTGTCGCATTCGAAGGCGACTTGAACCGAGCCTTGAGCCTCTCCACCCATGATCGTGCGCGATGCACGCACCGAAGTTGCGCCTAGGTCACCCGCTACTCGTTTGATGGTGTCTTGAGCCGCGACGAAGACGTCAGCGTTACTGAATGCCCCTACGGTTCCCACGATATAAGTCATGACTGTTCCCCTTTGTGTTCGGACCCCACAGATACCGAACGCGTTTTGGTCGAACCCTGATAGTTCGAGCTAGCGAAACCTACAACACACAGTCAGACCTAGTGGTGGGGATCTAAAATAGGGTCGGGGGTATGGATCGCTTCCTTCGGCATGTCCGGTGTTGAATTACGGTCACCGCCCTAGCGCTTCTAGGCCTGAACTAGCCTTGAGACCACTCCTTAATTGGAAGGATCTTTAGATGGGAACGACTATTCAAATCACCGCTTTAGATGGCAACACTTTCAATGCCTATCAAGCTGACCCGCAAGGCTCGCCCAAAGGGGCAGTAGTTGTCGTGCAGGAGATATTTGGGGTCAACGGCCATATTCGAAGCGTCGCCGATGGATATGCCGAGAGAGGTTATGTCGCTATTGCTCCAGCTTTATTTGACCGAGTTCAAGCCGAAGTCGAGTTGGGTTACGACGAATCTGGTATTGACATTGGAAGAAAAATTGCGTTCGAAGACGTAACCATGGACGAAGTAATGGCCGATATCGAAGCCGCATGTGATGCGGTATCCGCAGCTGGAAAAATTGGCATCGTCGGCTATTGCTGGGGCGGATCAATTTGTTATGTCGCCGCTGCGAGGTTGTCAGACAAAATTTCTGCAGCATCCGGGTACTACGGCGGCCAAATCATGCCCCATATCGAAGAAGAACCCAAAACACCCCTGATACTTCACTTTGGTGCACAAGACGCCGGGATTCCCTTAGAGAACGTCGATGCGATAGCTGAACGATGGCCAAACATAGACGTCCATATCTATGAAGAAGCAGGGCACGGCTTCAACTGTGATGCACGCGGAAGCTACGACGCGTCCTCAGCTGCAGTCGCTCTTGAGCGGACACTCAACCACTTCGCGCAGCACGTGGATAGCGATTAGCGAGTTAGTTTTTGTCGAAGAAGATGAGACCTTGATTGATAGCGGGCCCACCATCTTCAGTGAGTACCTCAAAACGTGCCACGTCCTGACCGTCAACGGGCGTGACATCTAGAATTCGCACTGTGACAGTCGATGGCATAAGCACCATTGACGCCATCCGTCCCCGAATGCGACGAACCCGTTCGGGGTTACCGTCAGCAACCTCAGACAAAGTTGCACTCACTCCAAGGGCCAACGTCGCGGTCCCATGAAGAATGATTGCTGGCAGGCCAGCAGCTTCAGCCACCGATGCATCGGTGTGGATCGGATTCCAGATGCGCGCCGACTCGGTATAGGTGTGTGCAGCCCCATGAGTTACCGGAACCAAGATTTCTGCGAGAGGCTCACCTGGTAAGGCGCCGAGATCAGGAATCTCAGGTGTGTCTTGCGCCGGCCGGTCATCTCCTTCTGCTGGCACCCCTAAGTACATTCCGCCTTGGTAGGTCGTAAAAACGGGGTGACCGTCTGCATCGAAAGTTTCGAGTTTCATAGTCGTGTACGCACCGGGACTCTTGTTCTCGACCCCTGTGTAAGTCAGACGAGTTTCCAGAACATCACCAGGCCGAGCTAACCGGTGAATTACCAAGTCGTGGGTTGCGTGAACAGACTGACGAGTCTCTTCTGGAGTGATGCCCCACTTGTCAGCCAATTCTCTGCCTTCAACTATTACCGGCCATTCCGGACACACTGCGAACATAGGGTGGGCAACAATTCCGTCGTCACGACGCGTATCGAAATAACAATCCTGAGTGTCGCCCAGCGCTGCTGAATAGGCCATAACCCACCGGGCGTCCACAGCGTGTGTTATCGGGCCTATCTGGTCCCCGACCATGTCAGTAGGAACGGGCATGAGTGACTTCCTCTTTGTGGAGTGACTCCTTGACTGTAGTTGCCGCAGCGATACGCAAGACGTTCGATAGGTTCAACTGAGCGCCAACGGCTAGCTTCTCCGATAATGAAGGAATTCTTCTCACCGGATGGCCTCATGGGCAAGCTGTTCTTTAGAGCGGTACGCGGGTTTGTAAGAATATTTTTGTTCAGGTGGTTCCGAATGCGCGTGGAAGGCCATGAACGTCTACAACTCGAGGGCGGAGTGATAATTGCTCCGACTCATCGATCAAACCTTGATGGCCCACTGGTTGGAAGTTCCAGCCACCGTCGGGTGCGATATTTAGGAAAGGACTCACTGTTTCGACCGGCAGCGGCCGGTTGGGCTATGCGTTCCTTGGGTTCGTTTCCAGTGCGTCGCGGCGAAGCTGATCTAGATGCCATGCGTGTAGCTAAAGAGATGCTTGAAGCCGGTGAATGCATGCTTGTCTTTCCCGAAGGAAGTCGACAGGAGGGAGACTCGATCGGCGAAATATATGACGGAACCGCATGGTTAGCGTCAAAGGCGGGGACGCCAGTAGTTCCGGTTGGTATAGCTGGCACAGAAGTGGCGATGCCAACGGGTTCAAGGTTCCCGTCACGAGTTCCAGTCACCGTCGTAGTTGGTGAAGTTCTCGATCCGCCCAAAGCAGCAGATGGGAAGAGGGTGAAACGCTCAGATCTCAAGGAGTGGACAGAAGAGCTAAGGCTTCGTTTGTACGAATGCCAGACGCGGGCTCGAGAGATGTTGAACGAATAATGCGTCTTTATTGGATTGAGACACCTACCGGGCGACTGGCAACGGCGCCAGCTCCCAGCGGAAGTGTTCTTGATCGTGAAATCAGAGATTTATTGGACGAGGAAGTCACCCACGTTGTTTCTCTGCTGACTGTCGAGGAAGTAGCGAATGTCGGTTTGCTTGCCGAACAAGAAGCTCTAGAGGATGCAGGCATCAACTTCAGCAGCCTCCCCATACCCGACTTTGGAATCTTGGAGGATTACAACCGCGCAAAAGACCTCATAGACCATGCAACAAGCGACCTGCAACAAGGTGACTCAGTAGTGATTCACTGTCGGGGAGGAATAGGGCGGTCATCAACAATCGCTGCCGCAGTCCTCACTCAACTCGGCATAACTCCTGAACAGGCTATGGATCAGATAGCAGACGCCCGTGGGCTCAAGGTCCCGGAAACCCCAGCGCAACGAATGTGGGTACACGGCTACGCAGAATGGGCAGCGAAACAAGAATGACGGACCAAACGCCGCAAGCTTTAGACAAGATCCGCATATGCGACTTCACGGGTCAACTAGCTGGCGCAGGTGCCACCAAAATTCTTGCCGCATTCGGGGCACAAGTAATCCGTGTCGAAGACCCAGTTCAACGAGGTAAGTGGGACATTCTGCGCGGCGTACCCCCATTTGTCGGTGAGGCGCGGGGACTTGAAGCAGGCGGTGCGTTCAACAACCACAACGCAGGCAAGCTCGGTATCACACTGAACCTACGAGACGCTCGTGCCAAGGAATTGCTTCGAGAACTGATCGCTGTGAGTGACGCTGTCACTGAAAATTTTGCGGCGGGAGTAATGGAACGCCTCGGGTTTGGATACGAAGACTTACGTCAAATACGAGAAGACATCGTCTACGTGTCAAATAATGGTTTCGGCGCCACGGGACCGTATACATCGTTCAAGTCGTGGGGTCCCATTGCTCAGGCGGTATCTGGGCTGACATTTACATCGGGCTTACCTGATTTACCGCCCGCTGGGTGGGGCTACTCATTCATGGACCACACAGGCGGTTATTACATGGCGACTGCTGTCTTGATGGCATTGCTGCATCGACGACGGACAGGAGAGGGTCAATGGGTCGACTTGGCGTGTATCGAAGCAGCTGGAACGCTTAACGGCGTCGCGACCCTGGACGCGACCGTGAACCAACGACCGATGCGACGTCAGGGGATGCCGAACAGCAACCGGTCACAATCCCCAAGAATGGCCCCACATGGCATTTGGCCAACTAAAGGTCACGACGAATGGATTGCAATCGCCGTCAGGGATGACCATGACTGGAAAATCTTGTCCGAAATTATTGGGGAAACTTGGTCCCGCGAAAATCGATGGACTCACATAGAGACGCGGCTGCAAGATGAAGACGAACTGGAACAACTCCTAACAACTTGGACGGCGAATCAAAACCGTCAAGAACTAGCTCAGGAGCTCATTGACGTTGGGGTGCCCGCAGCACCGGTCCTCAAGCCGCAAGAACGAATCGAATTTGACCATCGAACGGCGGAGCTCTGGGTCACTGTTGACCACACAGAAGTAGGGGAGTCCAGAGTAGAGGGCCTACCAGTTCGTATGTCCGAAACACCATGGTCAGTTACCCGGGGAGCCGCCTGTCTCGGCGAACATAACCAATACGTGTTCGGAGAGTTACTTGGGCTCGGTAACACTGAGATCGAAACTCTCGCAGAAGAGGGAGTCATCTAAGAATGACTACGCCCTCATCAAGCTCGGCACTGTCTGGGTATCGAGTTATAGAACTTGCTTCTGAACGTTGTGCGCTTGCAGGAAAACTGATGGCCGACATGGGTGCAGAAGTAATTGTTGTGGAACCTCCGGAAGGTTGCAGGACCCGTTCATGGGAGCCATTCGCCGATGATGTATCAGACATCGAAAATTCGCTGCACTGGTGGCATTACAACACATCGAAAAAATCTGTTGTTCTCAATTTGGAGACCGAGACAGGGGGTCAGCAATTCAGATCTCTGGTCATGACTGCTGATGTGGTGATCGAAGCAGAACCGCTGAGCCGATTAGGAACCCTCGGGCTCGACTGGAATCAATTCAGTGAAATAAATAGTGAACTTATATGGACCTCTGTTACTCATCATGGTCGCGACGGGACTGACCCACCCGCGACGGACCTGACCTTGTTGGCAGAGGGCGGGCCGGCCTGGTCATGCGGCTATGACGACCATGAAATACCTCCAGTTCGCGGTGGTGGAAATCAGGCCTTCCACACCGCATGCCATTACGCAGTTCCGTCTATTCTTGCCGCGCTCATGTGGCGAGAAGACTCTGGCAAAGGGCAACTGATTGATATTTCGTTATTGAATTCATCCAATGCAACCACCGAATTCGCAACGTTGTGGTGGCTTAACGCTGAACGACAAGTTGAACGTCAAACGGGTCGACACGCTCTCCCAACAATGACCGAATGGACACAAATCCAATGTGCTGATGGGCGGTGGTTCAATACAGGTGTTCCCCCTAGAAATAAACGGGAATTTCAAGCCCTCCGCTCTTGGATCGAAGAACTTGGCCTCGTTGATCAGTGTTCCGCATACGAAATTTTGAAACTTGGGGACCAATTCGAACGAATTGGACTCCTAGAACTTGATGAAGACCCGTTGGCAGGCGAAGTATTTCAGGCGGGAAGAGACGCGATCGAGTTCTTGGGTCAACACCTGAAGGCTTATGACCTCTTCGTTGGGCTTCAACAGCGAGGCATGGCCTGCGGCATTGTGTATTCACCCGATGAAATGATTGATGACCCTCACTTCGTCGAACGAGGTTTCCCGGAAGAAATTTTCTATGACACCCGAAACGCAAGTCACACACACCCTGGAGCCCCCTACCGGTTTTCCAAAACGCCCTGGACAGTGACGCGCGCCCCTCAACTCGGTGAGCACCAGGCTTTACTAGAAGATCTTGCCTGACTAGATATCGGCGGCCTCGGCCCGTTCAGTAGCGTGCGACCGAGCAGCCTTAGAGAGATCCCTCACCTCGGCGCGTTCATCATCACTAAGACATTCGAAATCAGGAGCGTGAAGACGGTCAGTCAACGCCTCGATTTCATCTCTGGCTGACTCCAAATGGCTCACATCTGGGTATGGCTTAGACCAACCGAAAAATTCGGCGTTCCATTCACCCGCCGGGCCGCTCAGAATAGCTTCGAGAGGTCCCATACCTAACGATTGCACCGCGACAGCATGACGTCCGAAGCGGAGTTCGCGCATGCATTGAGCCAACTGGAAAGTTCTTTCGGGCCCTACCTCTTCAGGAAGTTCTTGGTCTCGCCAACCAACGAATGTGGGTGCACCGTGTGGCGTTGCATTCTGCACCACACGTTCCAGCAACTCGCCCAGCCGCGCGTTGCCTTCGAAATCAGCTAAAGCTTCGGTTCCGTACTCTTGGCATATTCGTGCATAAACTCGCCCACCTTCAACCGGATCAAAAGCTGCCCGCCCCTCTTCAACCATGGACCTCATGGTGTCGGGATCCCAAAAAAACGCCGCAGCTACGACGTTGTCGGCAGGGCAGTTACCCAAAACACCTAGCCGTCCTACGGCATAGGCGCCTTGCCCTTCACCCATCCCGGCCTCAGCCGCCTTTTTTCGAGTGGACGGAGCCATCAGCCACGCCATCGCCAACATTCCTAACGAACCCCGCATGCTGCGGGCAACAGTGGTGCTATCCATTGGGCCGACGCTACTCAGTTAGCGAACCCTTTGCATTGAGTTGGTTGTCAGCTTTGAATCCGAATCAAGTCGACGACAAACAACAGGGGAGTGTCAGGTGGAATTGCGGCACCAGAACCGCGCTCGCCGTACGCCAAATCGCTAGGGATTTTCAAAAGACGTCTACCCCCTTCGCGCATCCCCACTATTCCTTGATCCCAACCTTGGATAACCCTGCCCACACCTATCGTTGTGGTGAAGGGCATTCCTCGCTGCCAAGACGCATCAAACACAGTTCCGTCGGTAAGGGTGCCCAGATAATGGACCGTCACTATGTCCCCGGACTCCACCACGTCGCCTGTCCCCTCAGACAGATCTTTTACTTCTAGTGACTCCCCAACCTCGGTGGGTTCAGGAATGGCAGGTGGTTCCAAGTCAAGAACTGACACCAGATCAACAACAAAAGCGAGTGAAGCATCAGGTGGAATCGATGAACCAGCACCGGAACTTCCATAAGCCAAGTGGGGCGGAATCACCAATACTCGCCGGCCTCCCTCACTCATTCCTGTAATTCCCTGGTCCCAGCCAGGGATTACAGCACCCATCCCGATGGGGACGAAGAACGTCTGCGATCGGTTCCAACTCGCATCAAACTCGACCCCGTCGCTGAGAAGCACTCCAACGTAATTGACCTCAAGGATGTCACCGATCTCTGCTTGCACCCCGGTTCCGACCAAAATATCTCTAACGACCAGCTCAGTAGGAGTTTCGTTTCGAGGCAACACCGATATGACTGGGCGACCGCTATTTGACGAAACCTCGACCCATGGTTCGGTACTAGAGAGAGAAGTGGAAGTGTTTGAAGAAACATCTGACTTAGCGACCGAAGAAGCATCTGACTCAGCGACCGTTGAGTCAGATTGTTCCTCTATCGCTGATTTATCCGAACTTGAACATCCCCAGAACAAGAGAGACACAAAAGCTGCGATCAGAATATGGAAACGAGGCATAGCTTGCAGGTTACGGATGTGGGCGCCATGAGAGGCGCTTTCATGCTGCTTGTGTGGATCGGCCGAAATCGTTAACGGCGTGCGAATAGCTAAATACCAAGGCAACATAGCGGAGTGCAATCGCAACTCCCGCCAGTGTTTCACCCAGATGCCGTAACGATCCCGTGGATGGGCGCCGTCCTCGGGCGAGAGGTTGAGCTCACTGATTGCCAGCTCGAACCCATCGGCACAGGACAGGTCGGAGCGAACTATCGAGTCCACTTGAACTGGAACGACGATGGAGGACCTCGGACCGTAGTCATTAAGTTCGCTGCACTTGACCCTCAAAGTCGAGCTACGGGAATACAGGTCGGAACCTACCAACGCGAAGCAGAGTTCTATCGCCATGTTGCCCCGACGATCGAAGTGGCGGTACCACACCTCTATTACGTCGATTTTGTCGAAGGAACCGCAGACATTGCCATAGTCATGGAAGACCTTGACCCTCGCGTACAAGGAGACCAACTTCGAGGGTGCAGTCCGAATGAAGCAGCCCTGGCATTGTCAGAAGCAGCCAAACTTCACCGCGCATTCTGGGGCGATGAGACGCTATTTGACCTCGGATGGGTTAGTAGGCGCAACCCAGAACAAACTGCCCAAACCATCGCACTCTTAGAAGGGCTACAACCGGCTTTTCTCGAACGTTACCGAGATGATCTCAGCCGAGAAGCAATCGATATCAGTGAACATTTTGTGCGAAACGCCACCACCTGGTTTGCCGAAATCCCTGAACCTTCAACCCTGGTTCACGGGGATTTCCGTCTCGACAATTTGATGTTTGCTCCAGCCGATACAGACGTAACCCCGCCGCTCGTGGTTGTCGATTGGCAAACCGTCGCTCACAGCCACGGAGCTCATGACGTCTCCTACTTCATTGGATCAGCATTTGAGCCCGACGTTAGGCGTCAGCATGAAGAACAACTGGTCTCCCATTATTTTGAAGAACTAACAAAATGCGAGCCAATCCCTCCCATCAGCTGGGACGAACTTTGGCTCAACTACAGAAGATTTTCTTGGTCCGGATTCATTATGGCGATTCTTGCTTCGATGATTGTGGGTCGAACCGATAGAGGCGACGAGATGTTCGTCGCCATGGCCAATCGTCACGCGTCCCAAGTAGCTGACCTAGAGGCCACCGACTTCCTTTAAGAACTGAAATAAACAAGACCACGCTGAAGCGCTAGCGTCTGAACCTATGGGGGAAGCAACTGCAGCGGTCTTACACGGCGTGGAAGACCTACGAATCGAAAACTTTGACCTACCTGAAGTGCGGCCTGATGACGCCGTACTACGAGTGGAGGCCTGCGGTTTATGTGGCACCGATCATGAACTATTTACAGGTCACATCCCTGCCCCATATCCAGTTGTGCCTGGTCATGAGACCGTAGGCACGATCGAAGCCATAGGAGATGAGGCTGCCGCCAAATGGCAAATTGGTGTCGGGGACCGAGTTGCCGTCGAATGTTGGCAAGCTTGCGGCACATGTGAGCCATGTCGCACTGGTGTGTATCGGCGCTGCACAAAACACGGCCAGACGGACTTGTATGGAATGATCCCGACCAACCGGGAGCCTTCACTTTTTGGCGGTTACGCGACACACCATTACCTCAGCCCGGACTCTCTCGTACTTCCCGTCCCAGCTGAACTGACGGCAGTAGAAGCGACTCTCTTCAACCCGTTAGGAGCGGGAATAAAATGGGGGGTAGAAATTCCCGGAACCCAGCCAGGTGATTATGTAGCGGTCCTAGGACCAGGAATTCGAGGGCTGTGCGCGCTAGTAGCAACACGGGACGCGGGTGCCGAATTTATTGCCGTAACTGGATACGGCCCCAATGACCACCCTCGTCTGGAAATGGCTGAAGCGATGGGGGCAGATCTCGTAGTTGACGTGGCAGAAGAAGATCCGGCCAGAAAATTTCGCGACGCCACCGGTGGACGTTTGGCGGATGTCGTTGTCGATGTCACAGCGAACGCTCCCACAGCCTTCGGTCAGGCGGTCAGGCTCAGCGCCGTCGACGGAACGATCGTAATGGCTGGTGTTCGTGGCCAAAAAGGTGCCCCAAATCTTCACGCCGATGCAATCATCTGGAAAGAACTCACCGTAAAAGGTGCATTAGGAGTGGATGCACCCGTGTATCGAAGAGCTTTAGAACTTCTTGCTGAAAGGAAATTTCCGTTCGACTTATTCACCCGACGAGAGGTTGGACTCAACGAGTCGGCAGATCTCCTTACAGATATGGCTGGAAACGGATCAAAGCCACCACCGGTTCACGGAGTAATCGTCCCCGGAATGTAAGAACAGATAAATGTCATTATTGGAGGCCAACATTTAATGGGCTCTCAACAAAAGGAAAGGTTGACCTATGAAATTCGGATTGATGTCAGCGAATTTGATGGGGAATGTGGAAGGACTTGCGGCAGGGGAGCTGGCGCGTACAGCAGAAGAAGTGGGGTTCCATTCAATATGGGCTGTCGAACATGCAGTCGTCCCGGTGGAGTATGCCTCCACATATCCCTACGACGAAGGCGGGCGCCTGTTCAAAGGGACTAGTCAACTGGACCATTCCGATCCACTTATATGGCTGGCTTTCGCTGCTGCAGCTACAACCAATATCCGTCTCGCCACCGGGATACTTATTCTTCCCCAACGCAATCCCCTCATTGCGGCAAAGGAAATTGCCAGTCTTGACCGCCTGAGCGATGGTCGTTTAGATCTAGGCATCGGAGTTGGATGGCTTCGAGAAGAATTTGATGCACTAGGAGTCCCTTTCGAAGCTCGCGGAGCTCGCACAGATGAATACCTCAGAGCCTTAAGGGTTCTGTGGTCTGAAACTGAAGCTGAGTTTCACGGCGAGTTCGTTGATTTTGAGCCCGTGTACTGCCAACCCAAACCGACACAACAACCGATACCGATACTCGTCGGAGGTCACTCAGATAGAGCCGCTCGCAGAGCCGGTGAACTGGGCGACGTGTTCTTCCCTGCAGAACGACCCGTCGAAACACTTACATCGCTGCATTCGCAGGCGAAGGAATACGCAGAGAAAGCAGGACGTGACCCTTCATGTATCGAACTTTGGACCTCTTCAACCGGTGACCGCGACCACCTAGACCAACTAGTAGAGGCCGGAGTCACCCAAGTCATGGTCCCAGCTCGACCACCCGAACAGCTTGGAGACCGTTATTCGCAACTGATAGTTGACTACGACTCAGAGGATGCCTCATGACCGATCCAGACCGCACCTCAGATTTACTTGCTCGCGCCGAACGTGTTCGAAATGAAATGGGCGGTGTCGAAAAAGTTGCAAAAATGTCCGATGAAGGAGACCGGACTATCCGCCAACACATTAACGATTTCCTTGACGACGATACCTTCAGAGAAATTGGTACCTTTAGCCGTTCAATCCGAGTAGAAGAACGGGAAAAGACACCAGGAGACGGAAAGATAGGTGGACACGGGACTGTAAACAGCCGCCCTGTCGCAGTCTTCGGTGATGACATCACGGTCTACCGTGGTTCAAGCTCAATCGTTGGTACTCGAAAAGAACATCGTTTATATGAAAGAGCCATGGCAATGGGTATACCTATTGTTCATTTTGGTGAAACTGGAGGCGCCCGAATACCGGACACTATGGGGGCTGAAGGAATCAGCGAGCCGGGCGGCCTGTTTGAGCTTGCGAAGCGGCAACACAGGGTTCCTATGGCGACGATGGTGACGGGACAGTCGTTCGGCGGCTCATCTTTCCTGTCTGCGTTGTCTGACTATGTCGTGATGGTCCGCGGGTCATGTCTCGCCGTTACCTCGCCGAAGGTATTTGAGATCGCTACTGGAGAGGTCATATCTTTCGAAGATGTTGGCGGAGTCGATGTCCACGCGAGAAAGACCGGCCAGATCGATCTGGGAGTTGAGTCAGACGAAGAAGGATATGACGCAATACGAAAATGGTTGTCGTATCTACCTAGCAACGCTTGGGAGACAGCACCTCGAAGCGAAACTCTGGGCTCGCTGGATCACGATCCGGGCCTAGCGGACCTTGTCCCGGCTAAACGGACCCGTGGCTACGACATGCGACGAGTCGTGGAACGGATCGTCGACACCGATTCGCTGTTAGAAATCCAACCTCTGTATGCCAGGAACGTTGTTTGTGGCATGGCAAGACTGAATGGATTTTCTGTCGGAGTTATAGCTAACAACCCAATGTTTGGGGCAGGGACCTTAGACCCACAGGCGTGTCACAAGATCATCCGACTCGCAACCGTCTGCGATTCATACAACATTCCCATCATTTTTCTTGCTGATGTTCCCGGCTTCATGGTCGGAGAACGAGTGGAACACGAACTGATGTTGCATTGGGGAATGAGAATGATGCACGCGCTCCAAAACTGTTCAGCACCTACGTTGACTGTGTGTATTCGTAAGGCCTTCGGACTGGCGTGGCAGGCTATGAATGGCTCTCAGATGCCAGCACTTGGGGTTTACAGCTGGCCGGGAGCTGAGATTGGGTTCATGGATCCCGAGGTTGGGGTAAACGTGGCATTCGGCTCGAAACTCGCTCGCATAGACGATAGCGAGACCAGGGAATCCGAGCGGGTAACGCTGGTTCGAGAAGTAGGTGAATCGACGAACCCGTACGAAGCCGCTGGAACCATGAGAATCGACGAAATCATTGATCCAGGTGACACTCGAGGTGTCCTGGCACATGACCTGGAGATGTTGGCTCACCGATCAGTTCCGCCACCTGAAGCACGACCTCTGTCCTATTGGCCGACCTGCTAACGACGAAGCGGCAGGTCACAGATCTGAAAGCAGTTAGATGAGAGCAGCATTCACTCGACAGGGAACCATTGTTGTTGGTACCGCAGATGACCCAACTCCCTCATCAGGTGAAGTTCTAGTTAAAACGCTGGCGTGTGGGATCTGTGGCAGTGACCTGCATGCGCTTCGACATGGACACGAAATGGTTGCGAGTCAGAAAGAAACTGGCGGGCCACTTGTCTATGACGCAGATAGAGACCTCATCATGGGTCACGAATTCTGTGTGGAAATTTTGGAACTAGGCCCAGACGTTCCTGATCACCTTGCAATAGGTGACGTTGTTTGCTCCATGCCGGTCCTTCTTCGATCCGATGGGGTTCACACTCTCGGCTACTCAAACGAGTTCCCGGGTGGATACGCAGAGAACATGCTGCTCTCATCAAGGTTGCTGTTACCGGTAAGGAACGGGTTAGCACCGCAAGAGGCTGCCCTCACTGAGCCAATGGCTGTTGGACGACATGCCGTAGAAAAGTCTGGCGCTACCGGCGAGGATGTTTGTCTCGTCATCGGATGTGGGCCTGTCGGTCTTGCAGTGATCGCGGCGTTAAAACAAAAAGGTTTAGGGCCGGTAATCGCGGCGGATTTCTCTCCAAGGCGCCGAGACTTAGCCGAACAAGTGGGAGCGGACGACGTCATTGATCCAGCTCAGACCTCCCCTTACGAAAGTTGGCAGCAGACAGCCTGGCCAAAGAATGTCGATCGGAATGATCCGATGCTTCGCTTCAGCGGTGTCAACCCCAAGCCAGGCCTCATCTTTGAATGCGTAGGAGTTCCGGGTGTCATTGATCAAGTTATTCATGGTGCAATGAAAAACACGCGAATTGTCGTAGTTGGTGTCTGCATGGAACAAGACAGTTTCCGACCCTTAACGGGGATCGGAAAAGAACTGAACATTCAATTTGTTTTGGGCTACACAGCTGAGGAATTCGCGAATACTTTGACGCTGATCAGCGAAGGAGAACTGGTTGTCGATCAGCTCATTACCGGACGAGTCGGTTTGAGTGAAGTAGGCCAAGCTTTCGATGATCTGGGTGACCCAGAAGCTCACGCGAAAATCATTGTTGAACCATGGCGTTAAGGAGACTGTTAGCTCAAAGATCGAATACCCAAGGTGAGGTGGACAAAGCGCTGGGATCGAAATGACGAGCAATCTGATCAAGCTCGCCAAGTGATTCGATGTTTCGTAACTGGAGACTTGAGAGCAAATGATTCAATACGTCCAGCTCTGACTCCCCGAGTGCCAATCGGTCGTCAAGAGTGACAGCACCATCTCGTTTAGCCAGCCGATCTCCCGATTGGGTTAAGACGAGAGGCACATGGGCATAGCTGGGAGGTTGGATATCTAACAAACCAAACAAATAGACCTGACGCGGGGTTGTTTGAAGTAAGTCGTCTCCACGCACAACCTCTGTTACACCCATGTCGGCGTCATCGATGACTACAGCCAGGTTGTAGGAGGGTGTCAGATCGCCGCGACATAAGACAAAGTCATCGACAGCCCCCTCGAAATCTCCCACCTGGCGGTCTTTGATCTTGAGTAATTGGCCCTCTGAAATGACCCGGAGCGCGGGGTTGCGACCAGAGCGTTCATTTTCTGAGGTCTCTCTTGCTGTTAATTTTCGACATTTACCCGGGTATGCGCCCTCAGGTAGATGGGAGTGTGGCGCAACGGCAGCTTCACGAATTTCGCGTCGCGTGCACCAACACCTGTAGGTGAGACCCTGCCGTTTAAGGTCTTCGATCGCGTCCCGATATAGATTCAACCGCTCGCTTTGGCGGAAAATCTCGCCGTCCCAATTCAAGCCGATGCGCTGAAAATCGCGAAGTTGATAAGTGTAAAAGTGGTCCCTAACGGCTCCGTCTAAATCTTCGAATCGCCACAGCAACTCTGTGTCATTGGATCGCGCGAATAACCACGCCAAAAGTGCTGTACGAAGATTTCCCAGATGAAATTCACCAGTAGGGCTCGGCGCCCATCGACCGGTCACGAATTTTCTGCGAGTGCTTTCACGCCCTGAACACAACGTTGCATGTTCGCGAGATGTTCCTCCTGGCGTCGGCTGATGATAAGTGCTTCCTTGTCAGGCATTGCTTCGATAGCAGGAGTTAGACCGGACGGCCCGGGACCGAGTCGCACCGTGTGGCGGAGTCGACAACGTTGACCATGTAATTCATCTATTTCCCAACGCCAACGCGCTGCAGCGCTGTCCTCATCGTCTCCCACTGCCCAACCCAGCAACTCATTTTCTATGAGCTCGGTGATCGTAGATGTTGTTTGCCATTCTCCGATCTTTGGATGCTTATTGGTACCAACGAATTGAGCTCCGATAGCAGGGACGTCAGACGGCTCTACCCAAACAGCGCCTTGGAATTCCTCGGAAAACTTAGCTCCGATACTTATGTCAGTTAGCAAAGACCAAACCTTTGCCGGCGAGGCATCAACATCTACCTCGACAGTAACTCCTGGGCCTTCGCCCATGGCCCGGTCAGCGTCGTCATCACGTTGCTCCCAAGTGTGACCCCAGTTATCGAAGTAGGTAACTTCTTCGGCTAAGCGTCTTGATATTGATGCGAAGTCGCCGCCGCTGCTGAAAGCGACAGGCAGCAAAGCGATAGGCGTTACTCCCTCTGGAATTCCAAGAACCTCGCGAATTTCTTCATCATTGTTCAAAATTGCAGTCGTCCAGGCAGTAGCCAGACCTCGAGCTCGAGCGGCTAAACAAAAGCTCCAGGCTGACTGAACCACGGAGTCGAACAACCCGGGCTTCTTACTATCGTCATGGATCCCCCATATGCATGGGATGACCAACGCGGGAACTTTTTCAAGATTTTCCGCTAAATGGGCAGCCGAACGCATCACACTTGTGTTCCGGTGATCGGTTCCGGCCAGCTTGTCTCTGGCGGAGACCATCCATTTGCCTGCGCTTTCCCAATACAACTCCGATAAGCGCTTTTTTTGATCTGGGTCACGAACAATCAACCACCTCCGGCTCGATTGATTACCGCCGCCGGGGCCTTGTTCGGCTACATCGATGCACTCAAGAATAAGTTCGTTGGGAACGGTGCGATCGAGATCAAGGCGAAGCCTTACTGACCTAGTTGTCGAAAGAACACCGTCAATCGACGCTAAATCAACATTCTCCACGTCGTATCGAGCTGGGATATGGTCATTTGATCTGAAGGAATTCATCACCACAGTCAAGCGCACCGTCAGCCTCTTCGCTTAAACCAGTTACAGGATGATCAGAAGCCACGGGTGTTCAGGTCCTAACGTGTCAAATATGAGTTCACGTCAACCCTTTTTGAACGCCCGCCTACAAGGTTTCGGCGCAACGATTTTTGCTGAGATGTCCGCCCTAGCGATGAAGACCGACTCGGTGAACTTAGGGCAAGGGTTTCCTGACAAAGACGGACCCCCCGAAGTGATTGAAGCTGCAATTTCTGCCATACGAAACGGGTTAGGTAACCAATACCCGCCGGGCATCGGAGTTCCGGAGCTACGTCAAGCTGTCAGTGAACATCAGCGACGCTTCTACGGACTTTCATACGACCCTGACTCAGAAATCCTTGTTACGGCGGGAGCCTCCGAGGCTTTGGCTGCGGCTGTTCTTGCTTTGTGTGAAACCGGAGACGAAGTAGTCACATTTGAGCCCTGGTACGACATATATGGGGCAAATATCGCGATGGCTGGCGCGACCAAGAAGGTTGTCACTCTTCGCCCACCCCATTACGCGTTCGAAGAATCAGAATTCCTAGCAGCACTATCGCCGAAGACCCGGCTGATTTTGTTGAACTCGCCACATAACCCAACCGGCAAAGTGTTCTCTCGCGAAGAACTCGAGTTCATAGCGAAAGTGGCAGTAGAACGCGACCTGCTCGTCGTCACTGATGAGGTATACGAACACCTCGTTTTCGAAGGAGAACACATCCCTATCGCTTCATTTCCTGGAATGCGCGAACGAACTGTCACTATCTCGTCAGGGGGTAAGACCTTCGCGTTTACCGGTTGGAAGATCGGCTGGGTGTGCTCAACTCCAGAGTTGACTAGCGCTGTGCGGATAGCGAAACAGTTCTTGACCTTTGTCAGCGGCGGACCGTTTCAATATGCGATAGCAGTCGGCTTGGCTTTGGGGAACGACTATTACGAGAACTTGATATCCGACATGAGAGAAAAGCGGGACTTTCTATCCGCGGGCCTGCGGTCTGCTGGACTTGAAATATTTGAACCTCAAGGCACCTACTTTGTTACTGCAGACGCGAGATCGGTGGGATATGAAGATGGCCTCGAATTGTGCTGGCAACTTCCCGAAAAAGTGGGTGTCGTTGCCGTCCCTAATGTGGTCTTTTATGACAACCAACACGAAGGACAGCATCTGATTCGGTTCACCTTCTGCAAAAGCCTAGATGTCCTGAGCGAAGCTGTGGACAGACTGCAGGGTCTGGCATGAGCCTTCGCGTTGCAGCGCTTCAACATGACATTGTCTGGGAGGACCCTGACTCGAACTTCCAGAGACTGACGCCGCAAATCGAAAGCGCAGTAGCCGCGGGTGGGCAACTCGTAGTACTCAGCGAGATGTTCTCAACCGGATTCACCATGAATTCAGCAAAGTGCGCTGAAGCACTTGACGGTGCAAGCCACGAATTTCTATCGATGCAAGCTGTTAAGCATCAGATTTGGATTACCGGATCGGTTCCGAT
>Ga0209228_1000019_pt1 | contig 63073 bp, 53 predicted proteins | sample METZYME_3_150m_FD_187547 | JGI IMG/M metagenome (GOLD analysis project Ga0209228, IMG submission 187547) | Marine microbial communities from oxygen minimum zone in mesopelagic equatorial Pacific - METZYME_3_150m (SPAdes) (version 2) | ecosystem: Environmental > Aquatic > Marine > Oceanic...
ACATGGATCACGCCACCCGACTATCTTGCACAAACTTCCCAAAACGAGCTTGACTGCCGCCTCAATGCCGCCCTCTCGTGGGTCGCTAATGAGGAAACGCCCATCGGTAACACGGTTATCGTGCGCGGTGGCGGCGAAAATGGCTTGCGTTTGATGGAAGCTGATAACCCCTGGTTGAACCAGGGCGAGCAGGGTACGACGACGTTGATCTACAACGTACGTTACCGCATCGACGGCGCCGATATCCCCTACATTGGGGGCGACTACGGCACCTTCGAGGTCGGCATCAGTGCGACGCAAATGCTTGAGCTTTACCTCATGCGCTACGCGGCCGACAGTGGTCACCAGTTCGCCGGCATCGAGGTCGACGGCGTAGGTAATCGAAACAACGGCGCGCATTGGTTTGGTACGTACGCGTTGTACCAACCACTACCGGTCTCTCCCGAATGGAGGGTGAACGGTACGCTACGTTGGTTCCGAGACAACCATACGGCACAGCTGACGGTACGTTGGCACGATGCAGTCACCGACGTGGACGCGGCGTGGGACGAGGTTAAACACATACCGGGTGCATTACCGGAGGAGCACAATGGCATAAGTTCCATTGATATTCCGGAAAGCGAGGCGTGTGCTGACCAGGATCGCAACCCGTATTGTGAGATCTCAGAGCGGACCTATGTGGACTTGAGCTACACGTATACGGCCCCTGATTTGGGTGGTTTTGGCTACGTTTCGTTGAATCTTGCTGCTCGCAACATCTTCGATTCCATGCCTGATCCCATCCCATCCGGTGCTGGTTACGAGCCTTACCTTGACAACATCATGGGTCGTACGGCATTTGCCCGGCTCACTGTTGGATTCTGAACGAATCTGAGCTGATGAAGTCCAAAGCCCAGCGGCGTTTTCGTCGCTGGGCTTTTTGTTTGTGTCTGTGTTCCTTAGGATTCACTGCCTATCCCGAAGAATCTGCTTGCGAGCGATTGCCCGCACACCGACAGGAAACTTGCCAGGAAGTTGTACGTTGTCTGGCGATCAAAGACGCTGAAAAGAGTCAGGCATGTTTGCGATCAGCGTCAGAAATTCCGGTGGTTGAGCCTCAAGAACGCCCTCAACCCGCAGGTAGCGTGGCAACAACTCGCTACGAAGAAGTGACGATACCCAAGGCACCGACAGCCGCTCCCCAAGAATCGACAGCACCCTCGACGAAGAAGCGGACGCGATTCGATATTTTTCGACGCGACGATAATCGAAAAGACGAACCACGCCGGCGACGCATCTTCAACCGCGAAGACAAACCCGAAGAAACAGTCACACAAACCACCGTTGAGCGATCGGTACTAAGTATCCCAAACCGCTACACGGGCGAAATCACCGCACTCAAAACCCTTGTCCGAGACCGACAATTAGTCGCTCTGGATAATCAACTTCTTTTCGAAGCGGAGCGCGCTCCGGGAGGAAACTTAAAGGTCGGTGATCGTGTCAACGTGGTTCGAATTTCATCGTTTTTGGGAAATCGTTTCCAGCTGACAGGACCCAATCGACGGCCTGTGAACGCCAATCGGATTCAATGTGAGCGGGTAAAAGAAGAACTCAATCCGCAGAACCGCAATCGATGCCTGTTACTCGGTCATTCCGTCGAACTGGAAAATAACTGACGATATTTGGATACTGGCCCACTCGCGGGCTCCGAAACTCGTAGCACCACTCGCTGAGAGCCCGCTTAATCCGGCGTAAAACCTAAGAAACCGATGCGAGCCTGGTCACGAGAACAACAAACACGCGTACCGCATACGAAGGGGCTACGTATTCGAGCAATCTTGATGGAGGCGTCGTCACGTGAGTTGGTCGGATTCGTGGCGAAGGCGGTCATCCTTAGTTTTAGCTTTTTCTGTATTTCTTGTTCCGATCAATTCGCATCGGTTGAAACGAAAGATATAGATGCAAATCTCGCCGAACTCCTAAACGTCACGTTGAACCAAGCCAGATCGTCGCCGGGTTCAGCCGCGATACGCGGCCAGTTGGCGATGACGTATGACGTGAACGGATTTCCAGATGCCGCGTTGATCACGTATAGGCAAGCTGAGGAACTCGATCCCGGCACCTTTACGTGGCCTTATTTTCAAGCCATGTTGTTAGCGAAAAGAAATGAGCCAGAAAACGCGATTGTCGCGATGGATCGAGCCATTTCCCTCGATCCAAAGTATGTGCCAGCGTGGCTACTCAAAGGCACATGGTTCATCGATCTTGGTCGATTCGACGACGCAAAAGACGCATACGACGAAGCTGCTCGTTTAGGCGCCGGATCGCCGGCAATCGCGGGTTCGGCTCGGATATTACTGCTCGAAGAACGTCCCTCGGAGGCAGCCAAATTACTCGAACCCCTGAGCGAAACGATGCAACACCCGCACCTATATCGCATGCTGGGTAAAGCGTATCGAGCCCTCGGTCGGGCGGACGATGCGCGGATAGCGTTCGCTCGAGGCCGACGAGATGAGCCGCTTCGATGGCGCGATCCCATTCAGAGCCAAAAGGTCGATTACATTGGAGGCTTTGGAGGTCGTCTTATCCATGCCGAAAACGCGCTCAAAGCTGGGGCCTATGAAGATGCGTTGGCGTTGTTGGAGCAACTGCGAGAAATTCGTCCAGACGATCCGGCACTTCTTAGCCATTTAAGTCTCGCGTACTTACGTACCGGCGACACCGAGAAAGCGTTAAGCACCATTCTGGAAGGGTTCGAACGCCATCCCGAGTATTACTATTTTCATGTCAATGTCGCTGGGTTATACCGTGAGCAAGGAAAAATCGATGATGCTCTACGACACCTCCAACGAGCGATTGAAATCAACCCAAATCAAGCCGAAGGACATGAACAACTCGGCCGTATGTTGCTGCAACAAGGCCACTATGACGAAGCGCTCGCATCCCTTGAGAAAGCCATCAACCATGGGGTGAATGATCCGGTCGCGGCATTGCACAGTGGGGGTCTGATCGAAGGCTCGCGTGAAAATTGGAATGCCGCCATCCATTACTTCGAACGCGCGGTGGAAATTGACGTCTCATTTACCATGGGCCATATCTATCTCGGCCGTTGTCTCGCCGAAGCCAAGCGGTTTGATGAAGCGAAAAGGGTGCTTGATTGGGCCGAAAAACTAGGTACTCATCCAAGCGAACTCGCATCGGCACGGATGCGCGTGAGCGTTCTGGAAGCGGCTTGAGACTCGTAAGGCCGATGGCCCGCCGGACCTCTCCTAATCGATCGTCATTTCATTCTCGACTGGCGTATCCCGGACTAACGGCTCTGCTAATACTTGGCGTGGCGGGCTGTTCCGAACAACCAGCTGTACCCGTCGACGGGAGCAACGTCGCTTGGTTCAACGAAGAAGCAGTCTCTAGAGGCATTACTTTTCGGCATCAAACGGGATTTGCCGGCCGGCACTTGCTCCCCGAAATCGTCGGTAGTGGGGCAGCACTGGCCGACTTCGATGGAGACGGCGACCTCGACGCCTATCTCGTGCAAAGCGGCACACTCTACGATCCCGAGCCGGGCCGCGAACAGCCCGCCAATCAGCTCTATATCAATCAGGGCGATGGAAGGTTTAGGGAAGCGAAAAATGCCCATGGCGCTGACGATCGGGGTTATGGCATGGGTGTCGCCGTTGGGGATTATGACAACGACGGCGATATCGACCTGTTTGTCACCAACGTTGGGCCGAACGCCCTATTTCGTAACGATGGCCAAGGGAATTTTGAAGATGTGTCAATCCAAGCTGGCCTCAATGATCCGGGTTGGGGCACCGCTGCCGTATTCGTCGACCTCGACGGAGATAGAGATCTGGATCTATTTCATGCGAACTACATCAATTGGAGTGAGGTGACCGAACTCCAGTGTTTTATTAGCGGGGTGCCGACGTATTGTCCTCCACAAAATTATCAATCCTCCGCCGTCGACCGACTATTCCGCAACAACGGTGACGGAACTTTCTCGGACATGAGCCTGGAAGTGGGCTTGAACCGCTCCTTTGGAAACGGCTTTGGCGTTGTGAGCGGCGATTTCGACGGCAATGGAAACGCCGACATTTTCGTCGCAAACGACATGATGGTTAACCAACTGTGGCTCAACCGAGGCTCGTTTCAGTTCGATGAGGAAGCGATGCTTCGAGGGGTCGCCGTGGACGAATACGGCGTGGCTAAGGCCGGCATGGGTGTCGCGTCCGCCGATATCGATGATGACGGCGACATCGATCTCTTGGTCGTTAATCTCCAGGGACAATCCGACTCATTTTTCCGCAACGAGGGAACCTACTTCGCGGACGCGACGGCAGCGCTTGGCCTTGCTTCGCCCAGCCGTCGTTATACCCGATGGGGCGTCGTTCTGGCCGACTTCGATAACGATGGACGACTCGATTTGTACGAAGCAAACGGCCGGGTCGATCCATCGACCGCCTACACGAGCGATCTTCGCGCCGAACCCAATGTGCTTTTCCGTGGTACACCGAACGGCAGATTCGTTGAAATCGACCCTAAAGGTGGTACCACACAAGCACTGATACATAGCAGTCGTGGGACTGCGGTGGGAGACATAGATAACGACGGGGGTCTCGACTTGCTTGTCGTGAATCGTGATGGTCCAGCGTACCTGCTCATGAATCGCGTATCGGAACTCGGGAATTGGGTACGCTTTAAGGTCTTATTGCGCGAAGGCCGCGATGCACACGGCGCTCTGGTCACAGCCATCGTTGGATCCGCCAAAATTACCCGTCGAGTTCAACCGGAGGGTAGCTACCTTGATTCCAACGATCCACGCGTTCACTTTGGCTTGAGCACCGAATCCCGAATCCGTGATGTCGAAGTGCGATGGCCGACGGGCAAGACTGAAGTCTTCGGCAACTTTAACGCTGGAGGTACGGTCTACCTGCGTGAGGGAGAAGGAACCGTTCGTCGAATCGATGCGCCGAAACCCGTTACGCCGTGACACGCCCATGAAGCCAGCATTTCTCTTTCGTGCAATCTTGTTGATCTCGCTCTTGTATGCGCCGAGTCAGCGCGCAGAATTTCTCGAAATGGCAGCGGATGCTGGGCTCGATTTTACGCACGAGAACGGCAATGAAGACGAACTATGGACGGTGGAAATCGTCGGGGCCGGGGTAGGGATTCTCGACTTCGATGACGATGGTCGTATGGATATCTGGGCCATTCAGGGCGGGCCTCTGCGCAAGACACACTCAGCCGAAACGGGCGATCGCCTGTTCCGCAATGTCGGTACGAGTGAAACCCTGCGCTTCGAAGACGTCACGGAGATGTCGGGCGTTCGAGCAACCGGATATGGGATGGGAATCGCCAGTGCTGACATCGATAACGATGGCGATACCGACGTATTTCTTGCAAATTTCGGCGCAAACCAGCTGTTCGAAAACCTGGGTGACGGGCGATTCGTGGATGTCACTGAAAAAGCTGGACTCAAAGGTGACCGATGGTCAATTGGCGCCAGTTTTGCCGATATCGATGCCGATGGGCTCCTCGATCTTTATGTCGTCAATTATCTCCAACTCGCTCTTGAAGACCACGAGGCATGTCGGAATTACTCTTCAAGGACGACTTACTGCGGACCACAAAACTACCCACCATCAACCGACCAAATCTATCGGAACTTAGGTAATGGTCGCTTCGAAAACGTAACCGAATCGTCGGGAATAGGGGGGTCATCACGACGCGGTATGGGCGTTGCGGCTCGGGACTTTGACGGTGATGGACGAGTGGACTTCTACGTCGCAAACGACGCCGGTGAGAATTTTCTTTGGCTCAATCAAGGTGCCCTGCGGTTCTCGGACGATGGCTTGTTATCCGGCGCAGCGCTCAATATCTATGGAATCGCTGAAGCCAGCATGGGGGTCGCCGTAGCCGATTACGACCAGGACGGCGACCCGGATATATTGCTCACGCACGACGTCAAAGAGAGTAATACGCTCTACGTCAACGACGGCTGCGGTTGGTTCGACGATCAATCCAGCACATCGGGACTCGCAACCTCAAGCGTTCCCTTTACCGGTTTCGGTAACGGATGGATCGACATCGACGGCGACGGCGATCTTGATCTATTTAGTGCAAATGGTGCGGTCACCATCATCGAATCACAGCGTACGGCAGGATTTGAACCACCACTACGTCAACGTAATCAGCTCTGGCGTAACGACGGCGGCGGGATATTCCATGAAGTTATCTCGGAAGAAGCTTTGTCTCGTTTGGACGTGAGTCGCGGTGCTGCCTTTGGCGATCTCGACAATGACGGCGACACCGACATCGTCGTCACAAACAACAACGGTCCACTGACGCTACTCCGCAACGAAACCCACTCGTCCAATTGGCTTGGTATCGAATTATTTGACGCCAACGCACGTCGCCGTGCCATCGGCGCGAGTGCTTGGCGTGAGGCAAACGCCCGTGAAGTACACTATGCGGCGACAGACGGCGGCTACGCATCCGCCCATGACCACCGACTAAGATTCAGCCTCCCGGGCGATCCAACCGATCAATTTATTCACGTTCGCTGGACGGATGGTCGGGTCGAACGCTTCGGACCGCTGGCGCCAAACCAATACCACGTTCTCTCGGCATCAACGTATGGAGCCAATCCACCTGGCCCCATCAAGAATAACAATCACGCCTCAACGTCGGCTAACGCACGTTGCATTCGAAACGCAACGCGAGCCGATTAGTCTTTGGTCAGAAAAGGCGCGTAAAACTAGACCCACTCAGACGATTGTTGACCGCATTATTGTAGATCGAGCCAAACGTATACTTGAGGCTCAATCCCACCTTGGTTTCAAATTCCGTGTCCAGTGCGCGGCGGCCCAGAAGCACTTCTTCATCCGTGGTTCCCCCCGCAGCGAGATAGATTTGATCGCGAACCAGGGACGCTTCGGCCCAGAAGTTGATATCGAGTCCACGAACAATCCGATAATCAATGTCGCCTTTGATCGATATCCGGTACAAATCCATATCGTCAAGGAAATGGGACGCCTTAATATCTGCCCCTATGTCCCCCCACCGCTGCTCGAGGTCGTATTCAATAAATAGTCCTTGATCAGCCCTCGATTCCTCAAGCTCGCCAAAAATAGTCTGCGTTTCGTAATTCAATCGCGTCACTCCCGTGTAATAGCCGAACGTCAACGAGCGCTCCGCATATTGGGAATAAGGGTAAAGGTTGTATTCAACGGCACCCGCCACCCGAGCGACACGATCAAGATTTCGGTAACTCGACTGTTCACGACGTGCACCCAGCCCGACGCCCCAGTGTTCCCCCAACGATTTGATTCCCCAGCCACTTAAGCTTGATCTACGGCTGACGTCTCTTAGTGTGTCGCCACTATCGAATTCGAAGTTTCGTTCCATCCGACTGTGGGAGGTACCCATTCCCAAACGCCAATTTTCAGTAGTACGACTCGCGTAAAAAGAACCTCTGACATCTGTCTCGTCGCGACGATCCTGCCGGTCAACTTGGCCGCGAACCTCACTACGAAACACCCAGTAATTCCAAGGGTCGTCCGCCGGCTGAACGCCCAGCGAAGTCAAGCGTGGAACTTCCCTAGACGTGTCCGCATAGGAAACCTTAAGGGACGAGCCGGCCGGTGTTTGCATAACGTAAGGGACCAAGCCCAACTTGAGCACACGGGTTAAGCCACGCCGTCGCTCGTCGTCTGTATCTGTATCGCTTCCGTAGTAGCGAAGTCGTTGATCGAGCCCGCTAAATGTTTCTAAACCGTAAAACAGTAGTGTGTACTCGCGGCCGGAGCCGCTTCGTTCTCGAGTCACCATCACGTGCACCTGGGCATCGAGTCGATCTCGGATGTAGTTGATATAGGGTATTTCGCCACGTATGAACGTCATATCGCAGCCACGCTCGCAGTCAAGGAACACGCGCAACGCCGCCGCTCCCAGTTCGTTCGCCACAGGTTCCTCGGAATTCGCCGTGATCGTTATCCCAAAAAAACCTGTGATCACAGCCAAGTGCGCCAGAACGAATAGCACTCGCGTGCCACGGACTTTCATAGCGTTAGAAAATTGTCTGATCAAACTATCGGTCTTCGTCGTCTGGTTCTTCCGTCGTCGGATCGTCACGCGGTTGCACCCGTTCGACACCGGTGTCGCCCGATAACTCCGCCGCAATGCGGCTATCCTGGAACTGCAACTCGTGCAATGTGTAATAAATCCCTTCCAACGCCATGAGTTCCTCGTGGGTACCGTATTCCCGAACCTCGCCGTGGTGAAGAACCAGTACTTTGTCGCACTCTCGAATCGTTTGTAGCCGATGCGCTATGACGATCGACGTACGTCCCTCCATAATTCGCTGAAGTGCGTCTTGAATGACCAGCTCGGTCGCGGTATCGATACTCGCCGTGGCTTCATCCAAAACCAGAATTTCCGGGTCCGCGGCTAAAACACGGGCAAAAGCTAGTAACTGCCGCTGACCCTGAGACAAATTGAGACCGCGTTCCGATAAAAACGTGTCGTAACCCTCCGGCAACCCGCGAATAAATGGATCAGCATTCACGATCTGTGCTGCTTCCATCGCATCCTCACGGCTAATACCAGGATTATTGAGTGTGATGTTGTCGAGCACAGTGCCCGAAAAGATATGGAAGTCCTGTAAAACAATGCCAACCCGCTGCCTTAGATCCACCGACGCAACGTGATTGACATCCACGTCGTCGAGAAAAACTTTGCCGTCGTCAAAATCATAAAACCGCGCAAGTAGCTTGATCAGCGTGCTCTTACCCGAACCCGTCGGCCCTACAATCGCCAGTTTTTCACCAGCACCTACGGTGAACGAAACATCATGGATGACTTCCTCACCCATGTAGTAGGAGAACGACATATTTCTAAACTCGAGCCGTCCACGCACATTGCTCGGGAGCGGCACCGGGTTCTCAGGCTCCTTGATGCTTTCATCCCAATCGATGGCTTGAAAAATTCGCTCTCCCGAAGCCATTGCTCGAAACAACGTATTGAACTGGTATCCGACCGCCTGGACAGGCCCAATCATCATGCCGATGAGTTGTGTAAAGACAACTACCGACCCCAGCGAAATCGCTTCTTGAATAACTTCGCCACCGCCCACCCAAATAATGACACCGGTCGCCACCGTGATCAGGCTGTTATTAAAGGAGCTGTAGACCGTTTCTAAATTCATCGCATGAAATTGATAATCGCGGTGTGATTCGTTGCGTTCACCGAATTGCTCCGTATTCAGCTGTTCGCGGCGAGATAGTTGAACTACCTCCATGCCAATCAAATTTTCCTGCATGTATTGGTTAATGCTAGAGACCGCGTTGCGGACATTCCGATAGGTATTTCCAAGCACCTTTCGAAATAGCGACGTTGCCACGGCGACAACGGGGATGAATACCATCGTGTAAAGCGTCAATTCTGGACTGATTGCCCACATCAAGAAGAGCGATAGAAAGAACGGAATAAAGTCTCCAACGAGCTCCAGCACGCCGGTCAACAGTTCAATGAGATTTTCTACATCATTCGTCAATCGTGTCATGACCCTACCGACCGAGACGTGGTCATAGAACGACATCGGTTTGGTTTCGAGTTTACGAAACAGCTCGCTCCGTAAATCCCGTAATGCTTGTAACGTCGAACGAGAAAGCAGCAATCGATGGCCGTACGACGCCAGCGACGAGACCAACACCAGGAGCGCGTACACAAACACGGCCGACATAAGCGGCGAAGCGCCGGTCCAATCGGCAACTCCGTAGACGAACTCACCCATGCCATAGTCCGGCAGTTCGTTGGATCGAGGATCGGGTAGCAAGATTGTGTCGATTACGACCCGTCCGTTAACGATCGGCTGCAAGACGGCTATTGCGGCAGACGCGAGCGTTAACACGATGCTAATGGAGAGCGTAAAGCGATAGGGCTTGAGCCACGCAAGTAGACGCACGAACATGTTGACGTTAAGCGCTTTGTGCGTCAGTTCCGCATCAAACGCTGAATAGTCCCGAGACGGTGCTGCAGGCGGTGCGTCCACTTGGGTATTCATCCGTTGACCACGCGAACGTCGACGTCGAGATTTTTCAGCAACGCGGCTTTTCGTTCTCGATCCTGATCTTGGTTACTCTGCACGGCCTCTAAATCGGCGTAGTAGCCGCCTTTCATCATGAGTTCCGCATGCGTTCCCGACTCGAGAATTCGACCGTTTTCCATCACGAAAATTCGATCCGCATGCCTTGCGGTAGACACTCGGTGAGAAACAAGAAGGGTTGTACGGCCCTGACGAACCTCCTTTAGCCGACCGAGGATGCGCTCTTCCGTACGCGTATCCACGCTCGAGAAACAGTCATCCATCGCAAGTATCCGGGCGTCTCGTATGAGCCCTCGCGCCAGCGTCGCCCTTTGTTTCTGACCGCCAGATAACGTAATCCCTCGTTCGCCGACGACGGTTTCCATTCCGTCGGGGAATTCATCGATGGCATCAAGCAATTCGGCAAGTTGAGCCGCGTGCTCGATTGGCGGCATATCGCGATCCGGTTCGTCATACGTCAAGTTGTCGCGAATGGTGAGGGAAAACAGGAACGGATCTTGCGGAATCAACGCAACTTGCGATCGTAGTTGTTGTAAGGGGTATGCTCGGACGTCTTCACCATCAATCAGCAACATCCCTGGTGCAGGATCATTCATGCGTACCAGCGAACGCAAAACCGTCGATTTTCCACAACCTATTCGTCCGAGAAATGCGACGGTTTCTCCAGCATCGACCGTCAACGAAATGTCGTGAATCGCCTCGTCAGTTGCGCCCGGATACGCATAAGAAAAATGACAAAATTCGACACGACCTTGGATCTGGCTACTCGCAGTCGGCCGCGGGTCGTCTTCAATCTCCGGTTCATAATCCAGCACTTCAAATAACCGTTCGGCCGCCGCCGCCGCGCTGGTAAAGGTCGAAAGCCAACCTCCAACTTGGCCGATCGGTCCGGTAACCATGTACATGTATGCAAAAAAAGCAGTGTAGGTTCCCACCGTAATCACGCCATCAACGACGAGTTGCCCGCCATACCCCAGAATGAGGAGTGTCGAAAAAATCGAGATAAACGGCATGACTAAATTCATCTTTGCTCGGTATTTGGTGGTCCGGTAGACCAAACTGGCATAGCGAGTGCCCATGTCGTCGAATCGGCCGATTTCTTGTTGCTCCTGCGCCATGGCCTGGACCGTTCGAATTCCATTGAGATTTTCAGACGTAAAGGACGTTACATCGTCCATCGCCTGACGCCGTTCTCTTACCATGGGGAAAAGACGACGCGACATCGTGATGCCGAGGAATGCCACAAACGGTGTCGGTAGCAACACCAACGCCGTCAGTGTCGGCGATAAATACAACATAAACGACAAACCAACGATGATCGAAAAAATGAAAGTGAGTACTTGAACCCAACCAAACGCGATCACTCGACGAACCATTGCGATATCGCCTGAAGACCTCGACATCACATCGCCGGTCCCGAAACGATTAAAGAAGGCCGAGCCCATTCGTTGCACATGACTGAAAAAGCGTTTGCGAATGTCATATGACGAACTGATCGCAACTCGCTGCAACATCCGACTCGAATACACCGAAATAAAGGAGCGGACCAAAACGACCGCAAAAATACCCAGCACGGGCATCAAGATATCGGGATCCTTAATCGCTAATGAATCGATCGCAGTCTTCATAAACATGGGCATGGCTGCTCCACACATTTGAATCGCAATCAAGCCGACAATACCCAACACGATTTTTACGCGGTACTGATACGCGTACGGGAAAAGCCTTTTCAGGTGTGCCAGATGCTTTAGGGACGGACGTGCTCGCTCTATCCGCTGCCGCCTATAGACAGGAGGTGTGTACTGACCGAACTGCGCCATAAACCCGAAAAAATCCTTGTGGAGTTTTACCCAGTGACGCGATGTCTTGGCGACGCGCCAAGACGGTTAATCGTCACCGCCCCTAACTCCTGCAATGCCAGTGCTTCATTGCGGGACGTACGAAACGACAGAACAACGGTCGCGAAAAGCTGTGGCGCTATCACGCCGCTAACAAGGCAACCTCAGTGCTGAACCCCAATCCCCAGACCACCATCTTAGCATAGCTCCTTATTCGGGAGAGTCAGGAGCCGGCAATAGATGGCTTGGATGCTCGTCGGTTAGATCACAAAAAAGAGTTCGAGCTATCCTAAGGTGACTCCGTCCAGCCGTTCGGGCAGTTGGTGGCCAGGGGCAGAATCGAACTGCCGACACGAGGATTTTCAGTCCACTGCTCTACCGACTGAGCTACCTGGCCATCTATCAACTCTGACAATGGGAACCGATGAAAACGCGGTATTGTAAGCTCGCCCTCCTAGCCGTCAACTTAACAAGAAAAAGCCCCGTTCTGACTCGCGTAAAAAAGGAGCTAAGTAAATATTCAACTAGTCTAGAAAAAGCCTTGCAATCCACGCAACCTTCATTAGACTCCGCGCCCCTATGAGACAGATGCCACGACATACGAGTCAATCTCGACAGGTGATCCATCCACGGATAACAGCCTGTTGGGGTTTTTTGCTTTAGTCGTTGCGCCGTTGTCTCTCGGTGCAACGCCGGCGAGATAACGACCTCCCCCTCTCCCCTAATCGTTACTCGTCGGCGTTCACCGCCCTTCCGATCGATGCAGCGTGACCCCTAGGGGCTTTCTATGGCTAATTCCCTTCATCAATTCGAGCTGGGGGCATACAGGCTAGTTCCACCTGATAATGTCAAACGCCTTAGTGCGTTTCGCTCTGAATCAGGCTTTCTAGATCATCGAGCGTGTATGCACCAACGTCGAGTCTATCGCGCGCCATGCGATTGCCCACTTGCTGGACGACACCATTCGCGGGCGTTTGGATCCCATGTAGACGTCCCAGTTGGACGATTTCGCCGTTTAGGTAGTCAGCTTCAATGTCTCCAGTACCACGCATGACACTCTGCATCGAAGAACCCCCATTTCGCGTGAATCCGGGGACCGAGGTGCCACGAATTCCGCGCCGCCGACCTCGTGTTTCTTCCGACGAAGCACAGTCGATCCCCGCGGCCGCATAACAAGCCAAAGCCTCGTCACGCAACTGTTTCGCGATATCGGCTGATCCCTCGCCACACGCAGCTTGAACAGCGTTATTGAGATTGTTTAGGAGCTTCGCGTATTTCTGACGCATGATGTTGGGATCCGCTATCGCACTGAACCCCGAGTTATTCAGAGCGGCCGTGACTTCGCCAATCATCACATCGACCGAGTTCGGGTATCGACCCGCATCCAATACCCCGGCACTATCTTCGGCAAAATTAACAACTTCCCCAGGCTCCAAGTGTTCTGCCGGTAAGAGCACTACCATCCCGTAAACGTTTGCGAACCGACGCAAAGCCATGCGCTCGTTGGCAACACCATTCTGGCAGCAAACGACCGGCGTATTCGACGGGCTGGATTGGATCAGATCCCTCAGGGCTGATTCAGTGTGCTGACTCTTCATACAAAGAATCACGACATCGTATTCATCCAGATTAGCTTCCCTTGGATGTGCAACGGCCGGTATCGGCAAGCGTTCATCAATAGTTGCAGATACAAACCGCAACCCACGTTCCTTAATGGCCGCCAGATGCGCTCCACGGGCGATCAATAGGACATCGTGACCATGCTGAAAGAGTCGGGCGCCAATGGTTCCGCCTATACCGCCGGCCCCATAAATCACGAAACGCATTCGATTCCTTTACGCCTCCAATAATCCAATTTCTTCTCCGCGCGGAGTCTTCTTGATCCAGGAAACAACCTCAGCTGGCCATGGATCCGGAAAAACCACATTAGCAGCCAATCGACCGCTCACACCATCATTCCATCCTGCACGGCGGCCCTTTGCGCGCTCATCCCGCTGCTTCCACTCGAAACGTGTCAACGTAGCGACCCGCATCACGTTGGCGCCGGTATTCCCACTCCCACGGGGATTCACGCAAGCGATTTGGACCATTGCGAACGTCGATGCCCATGTCGGCCGAGGCTGGGTAGTGACTGTAAATCATCATGCGCCGCGATCCATTTGTGGTGTTAGGCCGAGAGGTGTGGATCAACTGACTATGGAAAAACATCACCGAACCGGCCGGAGCCAGGATAGACAGAGCCTCGTCCGAGTGAACCGTACCTTCAGGGACCTCCAAACCATTACGAACCCGGTCATGTTCAACATGTTTACGATGCGAGCCCGGGTACACCTGAATGGGTCCATTGTCACGATGAGACTCGTCAATCGTCAAAGCGGACGAAATAACGGTCGACGGGTATCCGTTCATTTTGTAGTACGCCCAATCGTTGTGGATTGGAAAACGATCGTCGTCTGGCGGAACACGAAAGTCATATTCAACGGAAACTGGCTGTTTGTAGTTAAGTTTCTCTTCCATCAGGACGGGCTCATCCCCCATAAATTGTTCCATGGGACCGAGCAGGCGAACGTCGTTCGAAAATTTAGCTAGTACCAACGAAAGATCGATAATCGGCTGAATCTTTCTCACAATCATTTTTCTCGAGGCGGTCTGACGGATATCAAGCCGGCCGCTCTGACGGTCATTACATAGCGAGGAATTGATCACGAGTTCCAATATAAAGTCTGCTTCTTCGCCCATGCGCTTTACTTCATTCGAATCAAAAACCGACGGCATGACAAGGAAACCATCGCGCTGAAATGCTTCTCGCATAGCTTTGGTCACAGTCACTTTGCTGAACCCGCTATTCGCGTCCGCGTCCTTGGTCGGCGTTCCCATATGCCCACTAACTCGTCAGGAATAGGCCATCTTACGAGCGCTCTCGCCGGTAGGCAAAGCTCGACAAACCACCTCTATCAGATCGTCTGATCACCATAGTTTTGGGCATCCATATCGGGACGGCTTACGCCCCCTCCGATCTTCAGTCTCATCTCCCAAGCGTGTATCTTGCTGCGCTGGTCTTACGATCTAGAACCCGGGGGAGGTTCCAAGTGACGATCGGTAAATTACTTATCGCGAACCGTGGCGAAATCGCTGTTCGCATTCAACGAACAGCGCACGAAATGGGGATTGCCACCGTCAGCGTGTTTCCAGACGACGACAAAAATGCCTTGCACGCATTGACGTCTAAATCACCTGTGCAGCTCGAGGGCACGGGTGCAGCAGCCTACCTCGACATTAAACAGATCATTGACGTCGCCGAACAAAACGACTGCGACGCCCTCCATCCAGGATACGGTTTTCTTGCCGAAAACCATCAATTTGCACGCGCTTGCCGCGACGCAAACATCGTTTTTGTGGGTCCCAATCCCAACGCACTGGAGCTTTTTGGAGACAAATTACGGTCAAGGAACTTGGCACTAACAAATGACGTTCCTGTGTTACCTGCCTCGGCCATGATCGATGAACTTACAACCGCTACCGAATTCTTCGCCTCAATCCAGCCGGACCAAAACATGATTCTCAAAGCGGTGGCGGGTGGTGGCGGCCGCGGCATGCGGGTCATCAGAAATGAATCGGAAATCGAAGATGCATTGAACCGTGGATCGCTGGAGGCAAAAGCAGCCTTCGGATCCGGCGACATGTACGCCGAACTCATGCTCGACCGAGCATTACATATCGAGGTCCAGATCGTCGGCGATCAGGCGGGGAACATTCTTCACCTGGGCGAGCGCGATTGCAGTATTCAACGCCTACATCAAAAGGTCGTCGAGGTAGCGCCATCACCTCAACTTCCACAAGCGTTAAGAGAACGGATTCACGAGGCCGCCGTCCGACTCGCCTTATCGGCAGAGTACGACAACGTCGGCACCTTCGAGTTTTTGGTCGATGGATCGGACCTTAATGACGATGCTGCCTTTTACTTTATCGAAGCGAACCCGAGGTTACAGGTCGAACACACCGTCACGGAGGAGGTCACTGGGGTTGATCTCGTCCGTATTCAGCTCGGATTAGCCTCTGGACAGACCCTAGAGTCATTGGGGCTGGAGTCGACCCCCACTCCGAGAGGGTTTGCTATTCAACTCCGGGTAAACATGGAAACCTTGAAAAACGATGGCATTGCGTTACCTCGGACCGGGTCGCTCTCATCGTTTCGTCCTCCTCAAGGACCTGGCGTTCGGGTCGACACTTTTGGCTACGAAGGTTACAAAACCAGCGGCCTCTACGATTCTTTGTTGGCAAAGTTGGTGGTACACAGTGGTCAGGGTAACTTCACTGATGTTGTTGCCCGCGCGCGCCGATCCCTGCACGAGTTCGTTATCGAGGGTGTCGATACCAATCTCGGGGTGTTGATGAACATTGTCGACGATCCAGACGTCCAACGCGGAGTGATGTATACGCGTTATATCGAGGACAACCTCGAACCACTGCTCGCGAATCGTGAACTCGCTGGCAACCCCAATGCGGCTGAGTTGGGGCCAAAGATCTCCTTGGCTGGCGCTCAGGTCGATGCCAACGACCCTCTAGCCGTATTGAGTCAGGGTCGCGAACAAAGGGAACAAGAACGCGCTCAAGCTACTGAGCGGGTGGAATACGCTGAAGGGATCGCTCCCGTTCGCGCGGCAATGCAGTCTACGATCCTCTCGTTGATGGTAGCTCCCGGCGATGACGTTTTGGTTGGTCAAGAGATTGTCATAGTTAACGCCATGAAAATGGAGCATGTGTTTAAAGCCCCTGTCAGTGGAACCGTTCGCGAGGTGCTGGTCTCAGAAGGTGACACCGTCCCGGAAGAATCGGTGTTCCTGACCATCGAAGAAGGAACGGTCAAGGGCGAGGCGGTCCACGACGACGTTGAGTTAGACCTTGATAACCCTAGACCGGACCTCGCTGAGGTTATCCGTCGAAGGGCTTTGACCACCGATGAGTCGCGTGAAAAACAGGTCGATAAACGCCACGCTCAGGGGGGCCGAACGGCAAGAGAGAATATCTACGATTTGGCCGACGAAGGTTCCTTCGTCCAATACGGCTCGCTGGCTGTGGGAATGGCCCTCCATGGAACCGTCGACGAACTGCTCGACTACGCCCCCTCTGATGGACTCGTTATGGGATTGGGCCACGTAAATGGCAACTTATTTGAGGAGTCCAAGTCGCGTTGCGTATTGATGTCCTACGACTACTCGGTACTTGCAGGCTCCCAGGGCGGTATGAACCACAAGATGATGGACCGGATGTTCCAGACCGCCGAAAAACTCCAGTCGCCTCTTGTCCTTTTCACCGAGGGTGGTGGCGGTCGCGCCGGGGGCGGAAGTCGTAATGCGGTACCAGGCAAGGGAGGATCACCACAGATTTCAGGCGGTGGTGGATTAAATACGCCGTCTTGGAACCTGCTGAGCAAGCTCAGTGGACGGGTACCTGTCGTTGGTGTGAACGCCGGCTTTTGTTTTGCCGGCAACGCAGTTTTGCTTGGCTGTTGCGACGTCATCATCGCTACCGAAAACTCAAGTATTGGTATTGGAGGACCTGCCATGATTGAAGGCGGGGGCTTAGGCGTATACAGCCCCGAGGAAGTTGGCCCAATTTCGGTACAGGTCCCCAGTGGCGTCGTCGATATCGCTGTCAAGGACGAGGCAGAAGCGGTCGAAGCAACTAAGAAATATCTATCGTACTTTCAGGGGCCGATCGATGTCTGGGAGGCGAACGACCAGAGACTCCTCCGCCATGCGATCCCTGAAAATCGTCTGCGCGTCTACGACATTCGCCAACTAATCGACACATTAGCTGATAGGGATTCCGTGCTCGAATTACGCCCGAATTTTGGAACCGCGATGGTTACTTCGTTTATTCGCATCGAAGGTCGACCAATCGGTGTGATCGCCAACAATCCTGCCGTGATCTCTGGGGCAATCGATAGCGACGCCGCGGATAAAGCAGCTCGTTTTATGAAGATGTGCGACGCGTTCCAAATACCGCTACTCCTGCTTTGTGACTGCCCCGGAATCATGGTTGGCCCTGAGGTCGAGAAAACCGGGCTTGTACGCCACGCGGCTCGTATGTTCGTTATCGGTGCGAATATTAAGGTGCCTTCCTACATGGTGATCCTAAGAAAGGCCTACGGTTTAGGAGCCCAAGCTATGGGCGGAGGGAATCATCGACTGCCAGCGTTTGTTGTCGCGTGGCCGACCAGCGAATTTGGCGGCATGGGTCTTGAAGGTCAGGTGAAGCTCGGTCAACGCGCGCGCTTAGAAGCCATCGGCGACCTTGGTGAACGACAAGCTGCCTATGAGCGGATGGTCGAGGCCGCATACAACCGTGGCAAAGGGTTGAATGCGGGCCATGTATTCGAGGTAGACGAAGTTATCGATCCGGCTGACACGCGCATGTGGTTAATCGCCGGAATGAAAGCAGGCGCCCCTTTAGTTCATGAGCCACAATTACGTGTACCCATTATCGACGCCTGGTGATCCCCGAAACTCCTGCGAAGCATCGTCCTGATCGGCACTTACGACAGGGCACTCACGGATCGTGAATTGAAGGAAATTGTGTCAAGAAAAACAAGATTAGAAACACAAATGAAACACAAAATATGCCCGTTTTAACGTAAGAAAATGAAAGAAATATGGAATCGAATTCCGTAAGCGATTGATGTCACTCGATAATTTATTTTCGGTTCTCAAAACACGACGAAGCCATCTTTTTTTCAAATTTTGTTGTGTGTATATTGACAGACCTCACTAGCCGGTCTGTATATATATACAGTGTAATTCTCCTCGGCAGGGCGAACACACTCGCAGGCCCGGTTAGTGAGACCACCCCATTCTCTTTCCATATGAACCGATGTTGGTCAGCGCAATTGGCTACCCATGACGATGCAACCGCTGGCAGCAAACATTCCCCCAACACCCAGACAAACCGAAACTTGGGCTCCAGCAACCTGAGCGGCAGCCGTACCCCGAACCTGCCGAACACTCTCTTGCAACGCATACATTCCGTACATTCCCGAGTGCATATATGAGAGTCCGCCACCGTTGGTATTCAAAGGAAGTTTTCCACCCGGGCGGGTGTGGCCTTCCTCGATGAATGCCCCAGCCTCGCCGCGTTCGACAAAGCCGAGGTCTTCCAATCCATAGATCGGTAGATGAGCAAACGCATCGTAAACCATCAAATGGTCGACCTCATCATGACTGATGCCCGCCGACCGCATCGCATCATGACCTGCAATCCTGAACGAGCGCGACGTCGTTAGGTCCTGCATTTGGCTAATCATGGGCGTTTCCACACTTTCGCCCGTGCCTAAAATATAGACAGGCCTCGTAGGAAAATCCGACGCACGTTCTGCTGCGGTCAGTATCAACGCACCACCACCATCAGTCACCAAGCAACACTCTAGCTTGTGAAACGGGTAAGCAATCATTCTTGATTCCAATACGTCCGCCACCGTAATCGGCTCACGATAGGATGCCCGCGGGTTCAGCCCCGCCCATTCCCTTTGAACTACAGCGACCGAAGCTAGTTGCTCGTGCGTAAGACCGTATTCTTTCATGTACCTGAGAACCCCGATGGTAAACATCGTCGTCGGGCCATTAGGTCCGTAGGGCATTTCAAATTGTCCGGCGAGACTCGCACCACCACCGCCGCCAAAAAAACCCCCACGCCCAACGCCAGAACGTCCACTTTCGCCGTGAGTGATTAACACCGTGGTGCAGTGACCTGCCTCGATAGCAGCGACGGCGTGTCGAACATGTAACATGAACGAACAACCCCCAACCGAGGTGCCGTCGGCCCAACGTGGCTCGATTCCAAGATAATGTGCGATCTCGGTAGGGGAAGCTCCTGCCGTGGCTACGCCGTCAATATCACTCGGCTTGATGCTTGCGTCAGCCATAGCATTTAACGCTGCATCTGCATGCAGTTGTAGCTGACTCAAGTCAGGTATCCGTCCGAGTTCCGTCGTCTCGGAAGCGCCCACAATTGCTACTGTCATTTCGCTACCCCCTAGCAGAAGCGAGATTATACAGAGCCTAGTTATCGGTCATAGGCGGCAGACGCTCATTCCAGTTCAATGAAGCATCACCCACAGCAAAAAACTCTGGATTCAGTAACGAAGCTTTGGTGTTGTAACGTAGTACGGAACCATCCATTTGAGTTACCGAGCCTCCCGCCGCTCGGAGGACTGCTTGTGCAGCACCAATATCCCATTCCGACGTTGGTCCCAGCCGTGGATAGAAGTCGGCACGCCCTTCGGCTAACAAGCAGAGCTTTAACGAACTACCCATCGCAATACGATCTACCCGTCCAAATATCGGGATGAGACTTTCAAGATAACGCTCCAATCGCTCGCTCCCATGGGAACGGCTCGTAACGACGGTGATACCGTCATCACCCAACTCTCTCGTTGTGATTGATTGGCGAGACGATCCCACAATGCGGAACGCCTCCTGTTTGTTGACGTCACCGATGTATACGTCGCCTTGCACGGGAGCGCCCACGATCCCCAGCACCGGTTCACCGTCCTCGATTAACGCGATGTTCACGGTGAACTCGCCGTTCCGATTGACGAACTCTCGCGTCCCGTCCAAAGGATCCACCAGCCAATATCGTCTCCAGGTCCTGCGCACGCTATAGCTGGGTGCGTCAGACTCTTCGGAAATCACGGGGATTGCGGGATCAATCGCACTGAGCCCATCAACGATCACGCGGTTCGCCCGCAAATCAGCTTCGGTCAATGGTGAATCGTCTGATTTACTTTCCACATCAAAGGCAGTCCCATACACATCCAAAATTTCCGAACCTGCACGAACCACGATGTCGATGAGTTCTTCAAGCATTTTCGTGATCCATAAATACTTGCGCGAGCTTCAATGCGGCAATGGATCGCGACTCTGAAAGCGACTCAGACATCACCAGTTGATCCACTTCTTCAAGTCGCCATTTTTCGACTTCCATGATCTCCGGCTCATCGCCAGGCAATGACTCTGGATATAGATCCCGAGCCAAAATAACGTGAATCGAAAATCCCATGTAGGCGGGCGCCAACGTAATTTGTCGCACGTAATCGAGTTGTCGGGCGCCAAAACCCGCCTCCTCCTTCAACTCGCGATTTGCCGCCTCCTCAAATGTCTCCCCAGGGTCGACTGTTCCTTTTGGTAGATTCAACTCGTAACGATGCAAGCCTGCTAGATATTCCCGCACCAGGATAACTTCATCGTCCGTATTGATAGCAACGACAATCACGGCCTGTCGTCCACGCGCAGGCAAACGCTCGTATAGACGTTCAACACCATTCGAAAAGCGAAGCTTAAGCGTTTCAATGCTAAACAGTCGGCTCCGAGCCACCGTTTTGGTTTCCAGAATTTCAGGCAACGGCACGTGTAATTCCCACACCAACAACTCCACGTTTTCATTAGTATATCGGCATGATCAGCTGGGATGAGATTGATACCGTGTTGCTGGATATGGATGGCACGCTGATCGATCTAAATTACGACAATACCCTGTGGAACGAACACCTCCCGCGTCGCTATGCGGCTGCGCACGGCCTTGAACCCAATGAAGCCAGCGCTCTGTTGTACGGGACAACCATGGAAAATCTACCGAAACTCCACTACTACTCGGTCGACTATTGGAAACAGCGGACCCAACTCGATATCGATCGGTTGCATAGCGATCTTTCACATTTGATTCGTTATCGACCCAACGCAGACGTCTTCATAAAATATTTGCGTAAGACCGGACAAAGGGCTGTCATCGCCACCAACGCACACCCGAATAGTTTGGCCGTCAAGGATGCAGCGATCGGTCTGATACGGCAGGTGGATGCATGCTATTCGGCTCACGAATTCGGGTGGGCTAAGGAAGAGCTAGGCTTTTGGGAAAAACTATTTTCTTTGGAATTCTTGGACCGAGAAAGGACGCTGCTCATCGACGACAACGAAGATGTGCTCGACACGGCGATTGAGTTCGGGGTCGGTCATGTATTGACCATCGCGCAACCCGATCTACAAAAGCCGCCGCGCGCAAACACACGTTATCCCGTCATCTCCGATTTTGCCGACCTTATGACCTAAATGACCGGCCCCATTTCAGACCGATCTCGACCACTTGATCAAATGCGTATTGATCGTTGGCTTTGGGCTGCCCGTTTTTATAAAACCCGCAGCCAAGCGAAAATTGCCGTTGCTGGCGGCAAAGTGCGCGTGAATGGTGCCAAGGCCAAACCGTCCAGAGAAGTGAGGATTTGCGACAGCCTCAACATTACGCGAGGAAACGACCAGATTGATATTGTCGTCGTCGCACTGGCGAATCAAAGAGGTCCCGCACCTGTTGCCCAAGCGCTCTACTCAGAGACACCCGAGTCCGTTGAACGTCGAGCCGCACACAAGGCTCAGCGTCGGATGGAGCGTGCCGGATTGCGAATGCCAAAGACCAAACCGAGCAAACGGGACCGGCGCCATTTGATGCGCATGAAAACCGAGACTGAGCCTGACTGATTGTTGATCCCCCTTTAGTTTCTCCCCAAGTACCCGTTCGTTACGGTTGACCTGTTCCCAGTCTTGGCGCCTCGTCGGGTCGAGTTAGTAGGCCATTTATGTTCGCCACAAACCGAGAGCTCGATCATGAAATCGATCCACGGGCTCGTGTATAGTCCACGCCTTATACGCTTTGGCTTCGTAATGGCGCTGAACTTTGACAACTCGCCGGAAATGTCGACTTATGTCGATTTAAGTTCAGCCGTTCTTGCCGAGCTCGCCGTATCCCGTGGCGAGGGAGAATTCGCGTCTAACGGAGCCATTGTCGTAACGACGGGAAAACGTACCGGACGATCACAAACGGACCGATTCATCGTTCGGGAATCCATTACCGAAGAATTGATCGATTGGGGCCCTATCAATCTTGCGGTAGACGAAAGCACGTTCAACGCGCTTTGGGAACGAGTTCAGACACACCTCGCTGACCGCGACACTTTCATCAACAATCTCCACGTTGGCGAGGATCCAGACCACTATTTACCTATACAGGTAACAACCGAGTACGCGTGGCATGCCCTGTTTGGTCGAGCTTTATTTATCACGCCCGATGTCTTTAATCCGCAACGAAAGGGCGTATGGGAAATCGTCAACGCGCCCGAATTCATCTGCGAGCCCACTCGTGACGGCACTGAGAGCGATGGGGCCGTAATGATTAATTTTGCTCAACGTCGAGTTTTGTTGGCCGGAATGCGTTATGCCGGTGAAATGAAAAAATCGATGTTTGGGGTACAAAACTTCTTGTTACCCGATGTTGATGTCCTCCCGATGCACTGTTCTGCAAATATCGACCCATCGGATCGCGTGACACTCTTTTTCGGACTTTCAGGCACGGGCAAAACGACGCTGTCGGCAGATCCAGAGTGTCTGTTGATTGGGGACGACGAACACGGGTGGAGCAAAGGAGCTGTTTTCAACCTCGAAGGTGGTTGCTACGCAAAGTGCATCGATCTAACGCGAACGAACGAACCGGTTATTTTCGACGCAATCCGCTTCGGTGCCATTATAGAAAATGTGGTGATTGATCCCGAAACACGTGACCCAGACTATACCGATGATTCGATTACCGAAAATACGCGAGCTTGTTATCCCCGCACAAACATTGAAGCGAGGGTCCCCGAAAACCGTGCCGGCGAACCTGCCTCGATCATCTTTCTTACGTGTGACGTCAGTGGTGTTTTGCCACCAATCTCTATTCTGAGCAAAGAAGCCGCGGCCTATCATTTTTTGTCTGGGTATACAGCGCAGGTGGGTTCGACGGTCGTGGGCTCAACCGAGGCGTATTCGGCGACATTTTCGACGTGTTTCGGCGCAGCTTTTTTCCCACGTCCAGCCAATATCTACGCTGAGCTTCTGATGAAACGGATCGAGGAATATGACTCCAAAGTGTATCTAGTCAACACGGGCTGGTGTGGCGGTGGTTACGGCGTCGGGGAACGTTTTAGTATTCCCGTCACAAGAGCCATCATCCACGCCATCCAATCAGGTTCCGTTGACGAAACAACAACGAGGGAACTAGCGGGTCTCAATTTAACGATCCCTACAAGAGTCGACGGTGTTGATTCAAATATACTGGACCCTAGACGGGCTTGGTCTGACGCGAAAGCTTACGATGATGCTGCGGCAGGCCTAATCGCCAAATTTCGCGAGAACTTTTCGAAGTTCCGAGTTGATGCGAAGATCTCGGCCGCTGGCCCGAGATAGGTCCAACTCGCGCTTTCTAATAGTCGCGAGGACAGGAACACAAAACACGGGGGCAACAAGCTCTTTGCAAACGGGTTTTGACTCTGAGTAACACGAGTACAACAAGTCTGAGCGAATTCGACGACGGCATATCCGCGATCACGGGGAATCCGGGGCTAAAACTTCTTCGCAGAGGCATCGAGAAAGAAAGTCTACGTATCTCGTCGACCGGGACGTTATCCCCTTCGCCCCATCCGGCCACACTTGGATCGGCGCTGCGGCATCCCTTCATCACCACCGACTTTTCCGAAGCGCAGATGGAGCTCATCACCGGCGTATCCCAGTCCGCTGACGATTGCATAGACGAGTTGACCGACATACATCGCGTTATCTACGAAGAAATCGGAGACGAGCTTCTATGGGTCGCGAGCATGCCTTGCATACTCGATAACGACACCGATATTCCGATAGGCCAATACGGATCGTCCAATATTGGCCGCGTTAAAACCGTGTATCGGAACGGTCTAGGACACCGATACGGTAGGCTGATGCAGACCATTTCAGGAATCCATTACAACTTCTCATTACCCAAAACGCTCTGGCCAGCCATTGCAGATGCGAAAAGACAACATCTCGACCAAGCTTTTCAGGATCAATGTTACTTCCACCTAATACGAAACTTTCGCCGTTATTCGTGGCTATTGATTTATTTATTCGGTGCGTCTCCCGCCGTGTGCACATCCTTCATCCGTAATCGAGAACACAGCCTTAAAGCCTTCGACGAACAGTCACTGTATCTACCCGAAGCAACATCTTTGCGCATGGGGCCTCTCGGCTACCAGAGTGGCGCGCAGTCTGACTTGCATGTCTCCTACAACAGCCTTGAACGTTACGCACAAACAATGATCAAAGCGCTAATCCGTCCTTTCCCGGCATACGAGGCTATCGGTGTGGAAGTAGATGGGCACTACCGCCAGCTCAACACTTCGCTACTGCAGATCGAGAACGAATTCTACGGATCAATTCGGCCCAAACGCCGGATTCAGCCCGGAGAACGGCCTATTAATGCGCTGCGTACAAGAGGCGTTGAATATGTTGAAGTTCGATGTCTTGACCTCAATCCCTTCCTGGAAATAGGCATCGACGCGGACACGTTGAGATTTCTTGACGTTTTCTTGTTGGTTTGTCTGCTGCTGCCGAGTCCCGAGGACACTGCGGACGAGTCGAACGAAATTCTGCGCAATCAACTTAGCACGGTACGTGAAGGCCGAGACCCAAACGTTGCCTTAGCTTCAAGCGGAAAAGCTAGGAATTTTCGGCAATGGGCAACCGAACTCCTAGACATGGCCGAGCGAGTAGCTTCTACAATCGACGCGGTGTCGGGTACTGCTCTGCACCGAGGGACGGTCGAGTCGCAACGACATAAAGTCACAGATGTAACCCTCACCCCTTCCGCACAAGTATTGCAGGCAATGAGTGACCAGCAAGTCTCCTTCTTCCACTTGACGATGAGCCTTTCCGAAACTCACCGCCAAGTCTTTAGCGACGAGCCAACGAGTCCCGAGTTGCTAAAACGCTTCGCGTCGCTCGCTGAAAATTCATTACGCGATCAATTGGCGCAAGAAGCAGCCGACACACAAACATTCGAAGAATTCCTCGAAAACTATTTGAGGCTCGACCTCGATTGAACTTTCTAGCCCACTGCTTACTTGGTTATCCAGAGACCGCGTTGATCGCTGGCGGATTTATAGGCGATTTTGTTAAGGGCCCAGTCCCCAGTTCATTGCCGACCGAACTCGCTCGAGGCGTCCGGCTTCACCGGCATCTCGACAGTAGCAGTAACCGAATGCCCGAAATGCGTAAAAGTTATGCCCACTTCGGCCCTGATCTACGACGTCCGGCACCCGTTTTGCTAGACCTGATCGCCGATCACGTCTTAGCCCTCCAATGGCAACGCTACGGCATCGGCGAACTCACTGATTTTACTACGACCTGTTATCAGGCAATCGGCACCTACCCGCTGTCGCACGATGCGAGTCTATTTTACGACCGCATGAAGGAAACAGATCTTCTGGCGAGATACTCCCAACGCGAGGTCATCGAACGGGCCATGTTCTATATCCTCAAACGTCTCCGCTACGACCGTTTCAACGAACAGCTTCATGAAATTCTCGATACGAAACTTGAACACTTTTGTATGGATTTCCACGAATACTTCCCATTACTAGCCGAGGTTGCACAAACATTTATTGCAGAAGAGCATTGACCATAAGTACTCCAGCAGTGACCATCAAATGATGACCAACTACTTGCGTTCAATCGATAGTGAAGATTGGAGCCTTCTGACCGTTGCAGCAGGCGCAACGTTCCTATTCGCAGCGCTAACTCTGGAATACGTCTTCGACCAATTACCTTGTGCGCTCTGCCTCAATCAAAGGATTTGGATGATCTTAGCGACACTTCTCGCAGCCGGGGGCTTAGCTCATAACCCTCGACTCGGCATCTATCCATTTTTGTCACTGATCTCGAGCATTGTTGGTATCGGTTTTGCTTTGCGACAGATTTACTTACAAATTACGCCATCTGCGGCCTCCTCATGCGGACCCGGACTGGATTACCTCCGGACAAATCAATTTCCCCTCTCCGATATTCTGAAAGCACTCACCACGGGCACAGGCGATTGTGCTGAACCTTCCCTTATCCCTGCCGCTGCGTTAGTGGCATTCGTAGTGCTCGGTGTCGGGGCAACCATGCAGTGGCGAAACTAACACTGAACCCAGATCAGCTTTGGCTCATCGTCCATGCTTCAGATTCGTAATGTCTTATTAAGGCGCGGCGACCGTGTACTGTTCGACTCTATCAACATCACGATACATCCAGGCCACCGCGTTGGGGTGGTGGGTCGCAATGGAGCTGGAAAGACCACCTTATTCGAACTGATCCAAGGACAACTTCACCCCGAAGAAGGAGACGTCTCGATCCCTCAAGATTGGCGTCTCGCCTGGCTAAAACAATCGACCCAACCGTCAACGCGCAAAGCCATCGAATACGTAATCGATGGCGACCATCACCTACGCCGTATTGAACGCAAACTCCGCGACGCCGAGACCTCTGGCGACAACGACCGGCTCGCCGATCTCTACGTCGAATACGACGATGCGGGCGGGTACCATGCCCGTGCAAGGGCTGGAGAAATTCTGCACGGTCTAGGGTTCGCGGGCCCAGATTTTGACAAGCCGCATCGCGCGTTTTCCGGAGGCTGGCAGATTCGTCTGAACCTCGCCCAAACACTCATGAGCCCCTCAGAACTTCTTCTCCTGGATGAACCCACCAACCACCTTGACCTCGACGCAACCCTTTGGCTGGAAAGATGGCTCGGACGGTACCGTGGAACATTGCTGACAATTGCCCACGATCGCGACTTTCTTGATGGAACCGTCAATGAAATAGTCCATCTGCACGACACCTCCGCTAAAACTTACGCGGGGAACTACGCTTCGTTCGAACTTCAACGAAACGCCGAACTCGAACAACAAGCAAGTTTGCATCGAAAACAAGAAACCGAACGTGCACGAATCCAGCGTTTCGTCGATCGATTCCGAGCGAAAGCTAGTAAGGCCAAACAGGTGCAAAGTCGTCTACGCGCTCTTGATCGAATGCCTTCGATTGCCTTGTTGCATAGTGAGTCGCCTTACCAATTTTCGTTCACCAATCCCGAAAAGACTTCTAACCCCTTAGTTGTCGTTGACGATTCAACGATTGGTTACGATCAAATGCCGATTCTGAGTAATCTCACGCTCCGCCTTTACCCCAAAGATCGTATCGGAATTCTGGGCATCAACGGCGCCGGTAAGACCACGCTGTTACGCGGCTTAGCTGGGGAATTGAGCCCTATGGACGGGCGAATCGCACGTGGAAAGCACGCGTCCATCGGATATTTCACTCAGCAACAACTAGAACGTCTTGAACCCGACGCAACGCCAATGGAAAAACTCGGTGAGATCGAACCGATGCTGGATCAAAACGCTCGAAATTACCTCGGTGGCTGGGGATTTTCAGGCGATGACATCCATCGATCCGTGAAAACCTTCAGCGGCGGCGAAAAGGCCCGCTTAGTCTTGGCACTGATTGCGACCCAAAAACCGGCAATCCTACTTCTCGATGAACCAACCAATCACCTAGATGTCGAAATGCGACAAGCGCTCACGCTCGCGCTTCAGGAGTACGAGGGAGCTCTACTGCTGGTGTCCCACGATCGCCATCTGTTGCGGCATACGGTCGACTCGTTTTGGCTTGTCGCGAAGGGTACAGTGGCAAATTATGATGACGATCTGGATGCATATGCCGAATTAACGAAAAGCAAATCTGCAAGACGGAGTATCCCTGTTGCAGATTCTGCGCAAGAGAGGCGCCGGTCAAAAGCAGACGCGAGAGTCCACACGCAATCATTGCGTCAAAGCAGGGATCAGCTGGAGGTGGATATGACGCAACTCCAATCCCGGCTAAATCAACTGACGGAACGCCTCGCTAACTCGGCAACCTATACATCCGAAAGCACAGCCAATATCAAAGCACTATCGGAAGAACACGGGCAACTAAAGAAAAAACTCGCAGCGTTGGAGCAATCCTGGCTCGAAATCGAAGAGCGCCTTGAGCATAGTAAGGGGCCCTGACCCCCAATCGGATCATACAACCGCTAACGCTAATGGCGTGTCTCGACGCTATCCCGCTGCTGGGCGCTCGTATATGGACTTTTCGTCCTTGGACTCTTCCGAAACCTTGCGTCCCAACGACATGAAGGTCGGGATTTCCTCATCAGCAAGCTCTTGCAAGCCCTTCTTTCTCGCTAACGCCGCTTCAATATAAGGCGCTAGTTCTTCCAGTTTTTGTTGCTCGCGCGCCGCCTCGCGTTCCTTGAATTCAGGCATGACTTCTGCGGCAAAAATCTCTAGCGCTTCGCAAATATGTTCGTGCTGATTACGGCCGGCTTGTTGAATGAACGTGACTTGGTCAACGCCGCATTTCTCAAACTTCAGTAAGTGTTCGCGAAGATCGTCTGGGGTTCCGATACCGCCTCGGCTGCCCGCAAGCGCTTGAGTCATATCCATTTCCGCCAAGTCCCCACGCGCCTTCTTCACTTCCTCAAATTGCTTCCAGAGATCGGTTCTACCTGGCTTGTGTTCACCAAACGCGTATAGGCTACCCAACGCAAAACCGAAGAATTCAAACCCATCCAAACCACGTTGAATTGCAATTTCACGATCGTGATGGCAAGAAAAACTAGAAACCATGCAAATATTGGGATTTACGGCATGCCCAATTGGGATGCACTCATCCGACTTCAAAATACCGTAATACTCATCGACCCATTCTTGAGCCTCCATCGGGTCAACGAAGGCAAACGTCAGGGCACCGATACCAAGTCGAGCCGCCATCCGAATCGTTTCGCGTTGGGAACAAGCCACCCAAAGTGGTGGGTGCGGGCGTTGCGCCGGTTTTGGCACCACGTTCCGGCAAGGCATATCGAAGTACTGACCTTGGTATCCAGGATAAGGGTCCATCGCAAGCATGTTGCAAACCTGTTCTAGCGACTCAAGGTAAATCTTGCGTTTCTCCGCAACCGGGATTTTGAATCCGCCAAGTTCTAACTCGGCCGAGGACTCCCCCGTACCAAAATCGAGGCGACCATTCGACACTAAATCGAGAGTGGCAACGACTTCTGCGGTGCGGGCCGGATGATTGTATTGAGGGATTACTTGGCGAATTCCCTGACCTAAACGAATGTTTTTTGTTCGCTGTGAGCACGCCGCTAAGAAGACTTCCGGAGCAGACGAATGCGAGTATTCTTCCAGAAAGTGATGTTCCACCTCCCAGGCGTAATCGATACCCAATCGGTCGGCTACTTCAACTTGTTCTAACGCGTCGTTAAAAAGTTTCTGTTCATCTCCTTCTTTCCAGGGCCGGGGCAACTGATGCTCATAAAAAATACCGAATTTCATCGCAAAGGATCCATATTTCCTGGTTCGTCGGCCTAGTCAATCTGATCGACCGAATAAATTCAAGCTCCAGCGTTAACTAGAGTTGAGCATTGTCTCCTACTAGGCCGGTTGGCTTTCATTCGGTAAACTACCGAACGTTCGTTCTGTTCGAGGTTTTCAATGCCACGCTCAACTCTAGGACGCCAAGATATCGTCGAACACCTTTGCGACGTATTCAGATCATGCGGTTACGAGGGAACGACCATGGCCCTAGTGTCGCAAGTCACCGGCCTGCAGAAAGCTAGCCTTTACCACCACTTTCCTGGTGGCAAGAGCGAGATGCTGGAAACTGCCGTGCTTGCCACAATCGTTGAATTAGAGCGTCGAGTGTTTTGCTTTCTCGACACGAACGACCAGGCAGCTGACCGTATCACGCAAGTACTCAAGGGATTCGCAGCGTACACGAATAGCGGTCGGAGAAGCTGCTTACTCGCTGTAATCGCACAAAGTTCCGTTGCTGAAGATTTTAAATCCAGAATAGGGACACAATTCGGCGTTTGGATCTCTCGCCTGAGTTCGACACTCGTTGAATTCGGACACGGCCAAAAACGCGCCGATATGCTGGCCGTTGAGACACTCGAAACGCTTTACGGCGCCTTGGCTGTCGGTCGTCTGTTGGGCAGTTTTGAGAACGTTGACCTAGCTCTCGAACGTTGCAGGGCGATTATCGGTCTCGGCGATAAGACCGGATTCTCATAACCGCATGTAATCGTTCAGACGCTGCGAAAGACCCAACAATCTTTCGGAAACATTGTTACGGCGCCACGTGCCCGCCGCCAATCGTGCAGCATCCATCCGCGTCGGGTAGACGTGTACCGTCGACAAGATTTTCCTTAACCCCAGTCCATGGGACATCGCCGTTACGTATTCGCTGATGATTTCGCCTGCCTCGGAGCCGACTACGAGTGCCCCAAGTAAGCGATCATTGCCACGCGCGGTGACAAGCTTCACGAACCCTTCCGTTCGTCCCTCAGTCTGGGCGCGATCAACGTCGTCCAATCCATAGTGAGTCACAACGACATCGTGTCCGATGGCCCGGGCGCGCTCTTCGGATAGTCCTACGCGCGCGACCTCCGGATCTGTATACGTTGCCCAGGGCACGACTGATTCGTCCAGGGCGTACCGCCAAAAGGGTCTCGCCAAGGCGTTAGCTGTAGCAATCCAGGCCTGATGCCCCGCCATATGCGTGAACTGATATGGCCCCACGACATCGCCCGCCGCGTAGATCGAATTGACCGTCGTACGTAAATAGCGATCCACCGTCAGGGTTCCATTCGCTTCGGTCTTTATTCCTAATTTTTCAATACCCATCCCGGTCGTGCGCGGCCTGCGTCCCGCGGCTATCAGAATACGATCAAAATCCAGTTTCTCCGCCGAAGTTGGCCCGGTAACTGAAAGGCGTTTTTTGAAACATCGATCAGGCCGATATCCCGTCAAAACTCTTACTCCCTCACGCCGAAAAATATCCCTCATCATGGTTCCAACTTCTTCATCCTCGCGAGGAAGTAGTCGGTCCTCGATTTCAACAAGGGTTACGTCACTGCCTAGACGATTAAAGGCCTGAGCGAGCTCACACCCGATGGGCCCGCCCCCTACGACGATCAACCGCCCAGGTAGTTCTTGTATCGACCAAAGATTGGATGAAGTAAGACATTCGTCGTCGTCGAGTCCTGGTATTGGAAGAACCACCGGTTCAGCACCACTCGCTATCAGGATGTTTTTCGTTTTGTAAGTGACGCCATCTACCGACACGCAGTGTGGATCGCGAATTTCCGCGTGACCCTGAACGCAGGTGACTCCCAGCGCCTCATATCGCGCGATCGAGTCCTTCGGAGCGATGGTGGCGATGATACGGTGCACCCTGGCCATCACCGCTTCGAAATCGACATCGCCTTGCACGCCACGCAAGCCGTAGTTTGTCGCCTCATTGAGTTGTTGTACGGTCTTGGCCGAAGCAATCAAAGCTTTCGAGGGCACACAGCCAGTATGAAGGCAATCGCCACCCATCTTGTGACGCTCGACAAGGACCACTCGAGCACGTGCCGTAGACGCCACGAGCGCCGCCACGAGCCCAGCGGAACCCGCCCCAACCACGACCAAATTATGATCGTAGCGTCTCAACGTGACGTTCTTTTACTGCGGAGCCAATTCAGGAACTTCCTGGCACCAAAAGGAAATATTCCAACCAATGCGAAAGCCGTGACAAGACCTGGATTGAGAATATCCGCAACCGAATTCAGATTTCCGATACTGGATCCTGCAAACACATACACCGCTGTGCCGGCCAACATACCAAGCTGGCTAACAAGATAGAACGGAATTAATCGCATCCTGGTTAGTCCCATGACGCTATTTACGGCAAAAAAGGGAACCAGCGGCACCATGCGCAAGCCAAACAAATAATAGTTACCCTCGCGTTCAATACCTTCATTTACACGAACCAGTTGTTCCTCGAATCGTTTTTGGACCCAATTGCCCAAGAAAAATCGGGCGATCAAAAAAGCGATCGTTGCTCCGATTGAGCTTGCAAAGGAAACCAGAAATAGTCCCCATTGAAATCCAAACAGCGCGCCTGCCGCGAGCGTCATGACCGTCGCACCCGGTATCGAAAGCGCCGCAACCACAACGTAGACGAGAAAAAAGCCCGCACGAAAAGTCCAAGGGGCCGTTTCAACCGCCAAGCTCAACTCCGTCCTCACAGTTTGAAAGTAGGTAAGCGTTAAGTATTCCGTTACGTCGAAAACTACGATGAAGACAAGAAGTGCCAGCAAGAATGCGGCGAGAACCGACTTTTTCATCGCGGTCATTTCCAAGAAGATGGGTAACGTCGGAACCGAAAAACAAAACACTCGTTCTCAGCCTTGTTCCGCCAAAGCCTGAGAGGACTTATACCGATGCCAGCATCTCTGCTACGTGCTTTCCAAAATACGTTAGGACTCCGTTGGCGCCAGCCCGTTTACAAGAAACCAGAGACTCCAGAATCACTTTCTCCTCCAACCACCCGTTGGCGATCGCAGCCATATGCATCGAGTATTCACCGCTTACCTGATAAACAAACGTTGGTACCTTGAATCTCTCTTTCACTCGCTGGACCACATCGAGGTACGGCATCCCCGGTTTCACCATCACCATGTCCGCACCCTCTTCTAGGTCGAGCTCGATTTCTCGAAGCGCTTCATCGCTATTGGCTGGATCCATTTGGTAGTTCATTTTGTCGCCTCGTCCGAGGCTTGAGGCAGATCCAACCGCGTCACGAAACGGACCGTAGTACGCGGACGCGTACTTTGCCGAATACGCCATGATCTTGGTATTTACGAAGCCATCAACTTCGAGCTGTTCTCGAATTGCGCCGATTCGCCCATCCATCATATCTGAGGGCGCAATAACGTCGGCACCCGCCGCTGCACAGATTGTTGCTTGTTCGACCAGTACGTCGATGGTCGGATCGTTAACGACGTAGCCTGCGTCATCCAATAATCCGTCTTGGCCATGGGAAGTATAGGGGTCCAGTGCCGCATCGGTGATTACCCCTAAACCAGGACACGATTCTTTGACAGTGGCGATTGCCCTCGGGATAAGGCCCTCGGGATTCGTCGCTTCGCTACCATCGAGATCCTTTAAGCGAGGCTCGATTTTTGGGAACAAAGCGATCGCAGGTACGCCGTACTCGACCAATAACTTTGCTTCAGCCGCCAGTTCGTCGAGACTCAGTCGCTCAATGCCTGGCATCGACTCAACGGGTTCACGCGTTCCGGTGCCCTCGACAACGAACATGGGGTATATGAGGTCGTTAGTGGACAGCTCATTCTCGCGTACCAAACGCCGGATAAAATCGCTTGAGCGATTTCGGCGCATACGGGTTTTCGGATAACGCGCTGTCATCAAGTCACTCACTTTGTCATTCGATTCGCCACATTGTCTCAGCAGCGTTGCTGTATTTCAGCGCTTTATTAGACGCAGCTCGAAACCTTCCTCCGAGAGAATCGATATTAGTCACGATCCGTACAACCAAGTAATTGCCTTTGGTTCAGCGCCTCTCTTCGATATTGCGTTCTTTAACATCTTCGCAAATGCTATATTAAGCGCCACAAGACACGGAGGATTAGATGAGCGACAACATACACCACGTCACTGACTCCAGCTGGGACGCCGATGTGCTCGAGGCAGATGGGCCTGTTCTGGTTGACTATTGGGCCGAGTGGTGCGGTCCCTGCAAAATGATCGCTCCGATTCTCGAAGAGATAGCCGGTGAGTACTCTGAAAAGCTCAAAGTCTGCAAGATTGATATAGATTCCAACGAAGGGACCCCACCTAAATACGGCATACGCGGGATTCCGACCTTGATGCTTTTTCGCGACGGCCAAGTCGAAGCGACCAAAGTTGGCGCGCTATCGAAATCACAACTTGCGGCGTTTCTCGACAGCAACATCTAGATCGATCGCAAATCGAGTCAGTTAATCCCCGATCCTAGCCGCCTTGCGGACCGGAATAGGGTCTTATAGAGGCGCGATCGAAACGGGATAAGCCGTACAAAAACGCTAGACGACGGCGTCAACGCGATGGTACATTCTGGTGCTGACGGCTAATTCGGTCGTTGGCTCTCTCCCTTTCTTTCCGGTGCCACTGGCATCAGCAAGCGTTTGCTACCGACCGGGAGAGGAGGCATGCGTACCTCTGAATACGTGAAACCCACCACCGACGAATAACATGAAATGAACCTAACAGACTTGAAAAGAAAACCCGTCGCCGAGCTCGTCGAAATGGCCCATGAAATGGGTCTTGAAAATCTGGCTCGGTCTCGAAAACAGGAAGTCATCGCCGCAATATTGCGAAAACAAGCGAAAAGTGGCGTTGACATTTATGGCAATGGGACACTCGAAATACTGTCCGATGGTTTCGGTTTTCTGCGCTCCCACGACACGAGCTATTTGGCAGGTCCGGACGACATCTACGTTTCGCACAGCCAGATCCGGCGTTTCAATTTGCGCACTGGCGATAGTATCTCGGGAAAGATACGGCCGCCTAAAGATGGCGAACGATATTTCGCTCTCCTCAAAGTTGATGAAATAAATCTCACCGAGCCCAATGCCAAGAAGCATCAGATCCTTTTTGAGAATTTAACGCCCCTCTTCCCCGATGAGCGTTATGACCTCGAACGCGGTAATGGCAGTACGGAAGATCTGTCTGGGCGGATCGTCGATCTGATCGCGCCGATAGGTAAAGGACAGCGAGCGCTTATCGTTTCGCCGCCAAAAGCAGGGAAAACTCTTATGCTTCAGGCGATCGCACAGTCGATCACATCCAACGATCCCGACGCCATCATGATTGTGCTTTTGATCGACGAACGGCCCGAAGAAGTGACGGAAATGCAACGACTAGTGCAGGGCGAGGTCGTCGCGAGCACCTTCGACGAGCCACCATCTCGCCATGTCCAAGTCGCTGAAATGGTTATCGAAAAAGCCAAACGCCTGGTCGAACACAAGAAAAACGTTGTGATCCTACTCGATTCGATTACTCGACTTGCCCGCGCCTACAATACGATTGTGCCTTCCTCGGGCAAGGTCCTTACCGGGGGTGTCGACGCACATGCGCTGGAGCGGCCGAAGAGATTTTATGGTGCCGCACGGAACATCGAAGAGGGAGGGAGCCTCACCATTATTGCGACAGCGATTGTGGAGACTGGGTCAAAGATGGACGAGGTCATCTACGAAGAATTCAAAGGCACTGGAAACATGGAGCTTCACCTCGAACGGAAGATCGCAGAAAAACGCGTTTATCCCGCCATCAACATTCGACGCTCGGGAACGCGCCGAGAAGAACTTCTCATGAGCGAAGAAGAGCTCCAACGTGTTTGGATACTACGAAAACTACTACACGATATGGACGATATCGCGGCAATCGAGTTTATGGCGGATAAGCTAAAAGACACAAAGACTAACGAAGAGTTCTTTTCGTCCATGAAAGGCGGGCGATAGCTCCCGGTCGACTACACGATTTATAAGCGGTTAAGCGTCGCGACAACTGAGCGTGGGTCAGCACCATTGCTGTTCACAATATTCTTGAAACCAAATGAGGCAGCAACTTTAGCTGCGCGATTCGACGGCACCAAGACTGGCAATTGACCCACGTCAAAACTTGAGTGCGCGAAACACAGCTCAGCGATTCTTGAGAGCGCATCGGCACTTGAAGCGACAACAACATCGCATGCGCCCAAGTCCACGATCGGCTCGAGCATAACGCGCCGATACGTGATCCATGTAGACACGCGAATCCCTTTACCCGTAAGCCACTTGGCCAAGTCCGTGCGCCCATCCGCACCTGCCACTATAAGTACGCTGCCTGCATTCGGATATTGCTCCTCGAGCAACTCCAAAATCCCCTCCGAAGAGGCGCGTGCGGCCTGCAGTATCTCAAGCTCCTTTGATCGAAGGGCGTCAGCAGTCGCCTCACCAACCGCTAGTACGGGACCCACCGAACGCCAATTTCGTCGTAACGCGTGTTTCACGGCATGCTCCGATACAAACACAGTGACATCGAAGACGCCGGAAGGCGCTGGTTCTTTCACCATCTCGGTAGTCAGGACAGGAGCCTTTATCGATTGAAACCCTGCCCCCGTTAACACTCCCTCCAAGCGGGACGCACCAGGCTCAGAACGGGTGATCCAAATGCAAGTCATACGTTGTCAATCAACTCCCGCGCACCCATAGCCAGCAAGGTTTCCGCAACATCTTCGGCCAAATCGCCGCCATCTTCGGCTCTTTTCTCGACCCGCAAACATCTGTCACCTGTCTCGGTCAGAAGCACAGCTGTCAGGTGGTAGCCCGAGTCCAGTCGATGACAATAGACGCCTAACGGCATGGTGCAATCCGCGCCAAGTCGTTTAACCACTAGTCTTTCAGTTTCGACCGCGGTCGCAACACGATCGATGCGCAACGAAGCAGCGATTGTCGCGATGTCTTCACGTCCGCTCAAAAACTCAACGGCCAAGGCTCCCTGCCCAGCAGCGGGTACGCAAAAGTCGACATCCAAACGCTGTCCCACCTCAGCGGCCAGACCGAGGCGGTCGAGTCCCGCACATGCAAGTATTAGAGCGTCGAATTCACCACGCCGGAGCTTTGCCAGCCGAGTCCCGACGTTTCCGCGTATAGGAACAACATGCAAATCCCGATTCTGTCGCACCAATTGTGCGGCCCGTCGTCCGCTTGATGACCCGACCCGACTTCCTTTAGGTAGTACTAAGAAGCTATCCGCACCAACTAACGCGTCACGAACGTCCGCCCGTTCGCCCGCCACCACAACATCGAACGATTCGCTGAGAATCGCTGGAACATCCTTCATGCTATGAACCGCCAAATCGACCTGTTGTTCAAGCAACGCTCGTTCTAGTTCTTGGGTAAAAAGACCTTTGCCGCCGACGTCCTCAAGAGGTTCGTGCTGACGAATGTCACCCTCGGTGGTGTAACCCACGATTTCGACGTCTAGCTCGTTATCCCCCTGCGATAACAGCGATCCAACGTGCCTAGCCTGCCATAGAGCGAGCTCACTTTTTCTTGTTGCGATACGAATCTTCTTCATAGAGCCTGCCAGTATGCATTCAGTCGCATTGATTGATCACTCGGTGCATTCACGCGAAAGAAATTGCTGCTAACCAAGATCGCATAATTACTCGACGATACAACGACCGCACATGGTTGCGAAGTGCTTAAGAACGCGATGACCGAAAAAATATCGCGTATGTTCAATGGACTTGAGTTTGATCCCGTCTACCCGCCAAATTTGCTGACAGATAGAAAAAACCTTACCTCGTCGGACGTTGGTATAATCTCGTTTCTTCTTAGCCCCGCTTTGTGCAATGGCCAAAATTCCTTCCAAACCATGGGGCGGACGTTTTTCCGAACCCACCAATAAATTCGTAGAACGTTTTTCGGCATCCGTCGATTTCGACCATCGGTTATACGAGTACGACATTCTGGGCTCGATAGCTCATGCAGAGATGCTGTCTCAGATTGGAGTTCTAACTGATTCAGAATGCTCTGCTATTACTGACGGGTTGAACAAAATTCGCGAGGAAATTGACGGCGGCGTTTTCGAATGGTCGATCGTGCTCGAAGATGTCCACATGAACATTGAAGCGCGCCTGGTCGACCTTATCGGCGAGCCAGGGAAAAAGCTTCATACCGGCCGTTCGCGCAACGATCAAATCGCGACCGATATGCGTCTTTGGACACGTGATCAAATCGATCAGATCACCATCAAACAAACCGTCATCCTGGGGCATCTGTTGGATAAGGCTGAGGGTCATGTGGGCACTATCATGCCTGGATTCACGCACCTGCAGGTTGCCCAACCAATCACCTTTGGTCACCACTTATTGGCTTGGTTCGAAATGTTGTATCGGGATAGAGAGCGATTCTTGGAATGTCGTCACCGAGTCAATATCTCGCCCCTTGGCAGTGCTGCTTTAGCAGGAACTAGTTTTCCCATTGACCGCGAATTTACCGCCAAGAAGTTGGGATTTGAGGGTCTCGCACTGAACTCGCTTGACGCAGTGAGTGACCGCGATTTCGCAATAGAATTTGCTGCAATCGCAAGTATGACGTTGTCACACCTGTCACGCTGGTGTGAAGAACTCGTCGCGTGGAATTCACCCGCATTTGATTTCATTGAGTTACCCGACAGTTTTTGTACGGGTTCGAGCATCATGCCGCAGAAAAAGAATCCGGACGTCCCCGAACTCATACGCGGTAAAACCGGAAGAGTCTTCGGCAATCTGTCCAGCTTACTGGTATTAACGAAAAGCCAACCCTTGGCATATAACAGAGATAACCAAGAAGACAAAGAAGCTCTTTTTGATACTGCCGATACCCTTCAAGATTGCCTCTTCGCCATTGGCGAAATCATCGCGACGATGTCGCCTAGGGTCGACAACATGCGCTCGTTCGCCGAAAAAGGTTTTGCGACGGCAACGGATTTAGCGGATTACCTTGTCCGAAAAGGCGTCCCTTTCAGGGACGCTCACGCGATTGTCGGGCACGTAGTTGCCGAGGCGTTGGAAAAGGGACTCGCTATTCATGAAATCGAACTTGCACAACTTCAGCAGTTTTCCGACGTTATCGACGCAGACGTTTTCGATTCCCTGACTTTGGAAGGATCGGTAGCCGCACGCAAACACCTTGGCGGTACAGCCCCTGAGACCGTAAGGAGCGCCATCCAAACCGCCAGAAAAAGACTCTGACCTCTTGCAACCGGATTCGCCACGCAATGCCGCTGTGCCTATACTTCCGCGCCTTTTTGTTACGGGACGTTTGAAATGCGCCTTTTCCTGATCGCCGCGGTCTGGCTTCTGGTCGCGACTTGTGGCCAAAAGGGTCCGCTGATCCTACCCGACGAGACCGTGGTCACGGAATAGTTATGCCCCTTGACCGAACGGATGGGATTCTATCTTTAGACAGCGTGCGGCTGGACCATATCGCCGACCGCTTTGGTACCCCAACCTATGTCTACAGTTGGAACGATATCGAAGATCGATACCGAGATCTTGAGCAAGCCCTCGCGGAGACCCGACACCGCATCTGTTATTCCGTAAAAGCGAATAGCAACCTCTCAATACTCCATCAATTGAGCAAGTTAGGTGCAAATTTTGACGTCGTGTCAGGAGGTGAATTGGAGCGCCTTATGGTGGTCGGCATTCCGCTATCGCTGGCAATTTTTTCCGGCGTCGGCAAAAGCGTGGTCGAAATCGACTTCGCTCTTAAAGCAGGGATTGGGTGCTTCAATATGGAAAGCACCGCGGAACTAAAAAGGATTGACGCCCGAGCCAATCTCCTCGGCAAAAGAGCGCCCGTGTCTGTCCGACTCAATCCCGATGTCGACGCCGATACACATCCGTATATATCGACGGGATTGAGGAAAAATAAGTTTGGCGTTGCGGAGACGGAGGCGATCGAAATGTGCCGCCATGCGCACAAATCGCAGAACTTAGAATTCTTGGGGCTAGGCTGCCATATTGGCTCTCAAATCAATCAGACGGCACCTTTCGTCGAGGCGCTGGAACACCTAATCAAGCTCACGCATCAGTTGTCCGACGAAGGAATTGAAGTCGCCCAGCTCGATTTAGGTGGTGGGCTCGGCATTCGGTACGCCGATGAAGAAGAACTTGATGTCACAAGCTACGCAGCAGCTATATCCGAACCACTGAAAGACCTCGACGTCGAATTGCTGATTGAACCCGGTCGTTATCTAGTCGCAGAGGCTGGCTTGCTATTGACTCGAGTGGAGTACCTCAAACCCTCACGCGTCGAGGGTCAACCTAATTATGCTGTGGTGGACGCTGCGATGAATGACCTCATTCGACCCGCTCTTTATCAGGCGTACCACCGAGTCGTATCAGTCGGCAGTGACGTCCAAGACAGCTGTCGGTGGGACATCGTAGGCCCGATTTGCGAGTCTGGCGACTTCCTAGCATTGCAGCGCGATCTCGACTTGTCCGAGGATTCTTTGTTGGCAATACTTTCGACAGGAGCCTACGGCTTCGTTCAATCCTCAAACTACAATACGCGGACGCGATCAGCCGAGGTCATGATCCGCGACAACGATATGTGGCTCGTCCGCGACAGAGAATCCATCGACGATCTGCTACGCCACGAAAGGGTCTGGTGATTGGCTTGGAATTGCGTCATGCAACTTAAATTTACGAAAATGCATGGATTAGGAAACGACTTTCTAATCCTTGAACTTGTTACCCAGAATTTTAATCTGACGTCAGATTTAATTCGGACGTGGGGAGATCGCAGGACTGGGATCGGTTTCGATCAACTTCTAGTCGTTCACCCGCCTTCAAATCCCGAAACAGACTTCCGCTACCAAATCTTTAATGTCGATGGCACTGAAGCTAAGCAGTGCGGCAACGGCGCTCGTTGTATCGCTAAATATGTGATTCACGCGGGACTGACGATCAAGAAGACACTGCGAATGGATGCACCCGGTGGGATCGTTGATACATCGATCCTCTCCGACGTTGCAGACGGTCCAAATACCAGTACGGTTCGAGTGAACATGGGTATCCCGTGTACCAAACCGTCCTCAATTCCGTTCATCACTGACGAACCAGCCATTGAATACACCTTTGACGTCGGATCGCAAGAAATCGAGGTTGTTCCGTTGTCGATGGGAAACCCCCACGCAGTGGTTATAGTCGCCAACATCAACGATGCGCCCGTCACCGAGTGGGCACGCATTCTACAAACCGAATCCCGATTCCCGGAGGGCGTCAACGTAGGGTTTATGCAAATTGTGGATCGCCAATTTGTGCGCCTCCGCGTCATCGAACGCGGCGTCGGCGAAACACTCGCTTGCGGTACAGGAGCCTGTGCCGGAGTTGTTGCGGGGCACCTACTTGGAAAACTGGACGATCGGGTCAAAGTATCTTTGCCAGGAGGTAAAGTACGCATCATGTGGAAAGGTGAAAGTTCAAGCGTCGAAATGACCGGTCCAGCTACTTGGGTATACGACGGCGAACTGAGTACATGACGGTAACCTCCGATGGCCCTACGATTGACGATGACGCAGTAGTCGCCTACCTGGAAAGTGAGCGTGAGTTTTTTGAGCGACACCCCGAAATAATTTCAAAACTCGAGTTACCTCACGAATCAGGGTCGGCAACATCACTGGTCGAACGTCAAGTATCGATGTTGAGAGAGCGAAATATTGACTTGAGGAAACGTTTAAATGAACTCGTCGATAATGCAGGTATTAACGACGACGTTTTCCTTAAGACACGTACTTTGACGTTGTCACTGATGGATACTGTCGATCTCCAGAGCCTCGACGATGTTCTGGCAACAAGGTTGATCGAAGGTTTCGAAGCGAATCACGGGCTTTGTTACGTGCTCGACTGGCAAGCGTCCGCGGACTACCAACACATCATCGGAGTCGCTGCGAACGATGAGCCGCCCGTTCCACGCTTGTTCAAACAACCCGAACCCGTTTGCGGAATTTATCGACCGGGAGAATATGAAGCCCTTTTCCCGGAGTCTGGTTTATCTGAGGCAGGTTCCGTCGCACTCGTTCCCATGCGACGCTCCGGCCTTGACGCAATTCTCGCGATTGGTTCTAACGACCCCCAACGTTTCGTGCCTGAGAAGGGAACTTTGTTTCTTGAATATATCAGCGATGTGTTGAGTCGCACCCTACATCGAGTGATGTAATAGAGGTTGGCATGGCATCGGACAATGGCCTGCTATTGGAAGATTATTTTAGACACCTTGCAGTTGAACGCCGTCTTTCCCCCCATACTCTCGTCGCGTACTCCCGTGACCTAAAACTTTTTTTTCTATCCAATAGCTCACCATCCGTCGATGCCATCACATCTGCCGATATTAAGCACCACATCGCTCGGTTAAATCGCAGAGGCCTATCTCCCCGATCGATCAGGCGGGCGCTATCGTGTCTGCACTCTTTCTTCGTGTATTTAGTGCGAAAGGGTCTCCTAGCCAACAATCCTGCCATGGGCGTCAAGGCACCGAAAATCGCCAGAAAACTTCCGCGAGTCCTCGATACTGATCAGACCGCCCAACTGCTCGTCGGAAAAGTTGCGACACCCATCGAGAAGAGAGACCGCGCACTACTCGAATTACTATACGGTAGCGGTATTCGGCTCGCCGAGCTCGTAGGACTTGATATCAAGGACCTAGATCTCGCCAACGGCAACGCCCGGGTTTTAGGGAAAGGGCGAAAGACTCGAATCGTACCCCTCGGCTCCCACACTGTTACGGCGTTAAAAACATGGTTGGCCACCCGAGCCGATCGAAACCCAGAGGACCCGGTTTTCATCGGCCGCGGCGATCGGCGCATCAGCCCCCGGACAGTTCAACTTCGAGTCAAACGCGCAGGAATGAAGGCCCTAGGGGTTGATTCGATCCATCCGCATCTGTTGCGGCACAGCTTTGCCAGCCACTTGCTTGAGTCAAGCGGTGACTTACGCGCGGTCCAAGAACTTTTAGGCCATTCGGACATTTCGACAACCCAAATCTATACGCATCTGGACTTCCAACATCTCGCCAAGGTTTATGACGTTTCTCATCCCCGGGCACACGAGAAAAAAGAACAAGGCCAATGACCATCCGTTTGGTGACATTTGATTTGGATAACACACTTTGGCACGTGGACAGCGTCATCCGACGGGCGGAAAAAGAGACGCGCGATTGGATACAGCCCCGCGTACCAAATTACGTCACTTACATGAACGCCGAAAACGTTGCATCCCTTCGTGCTCAAACGTTGGAAGAGCACCCCGATATACGGCACGACCTATCGGCGTTACGAATTCACATGATGAGTCGCGCGTTCGAACAGTGTGGATTAGAGCGCTCAGAAGCTGACGCTGTAGCACATGAGGCGTTTGCTGTGTTTATACGTTGGCGCAATACAATTACTTTTTACGATGGCGCCCAAGACACGCTCAATTCCCTCTCGCAACATTACCAACTGGCCGCGCTCACCAACGGAAATGCCGACATTCAAAAGATCGGCCTGGACTCTTATTTTTCCTTTGCGATTTCGGCAGCCGACGTTGGGTCCAGTAAGCCCAGTCCCGAAATGTTCTTAGAAGCGATGCGTCGTGCTGAGGTTCCACCCACTGACGCGGTTCACGTTGGCGACAACCCAATTGACGACATCGAAGGTGCGAATGGTGTGGGCATGTATTCCATTTGGGTCAATTTCGACGCTAAACCGGACCGCGTACCGGCCCACGCAACCGTCAGCGATTTACCATCACTCGTGGGGGCAATCGCCCGTCTCGAGGGCTCGTAGCTCAGGCGATCCGCTTCCGTCTTATCGGGCGTTCTCGGCCAAATAATTTTTCACCAATTTCTCGTCAGCAGCCAATACCCTCTTTCGGGTGGCCTGCGAGATCAGTCTCTCAAGCTTGGGGTGGGTGGCGACGTCCTTACCGATGGCTTCATTCACGGCATCGGGAAACTTCGCCGGATGAGCGGTGGCAAGTGAAATCACAGGACTCGTCAATTCGAATCGCGACGCAGCAGCGACACCAACAGCACTGTGCGGATCAAGTACGTAGTCGTAAGCGGCGTAGGTTGATTTGATCGTCTCCACCGTTTCTTTTTCGCCAACGCTGGTAGCCAAAAAAAGTGGATCCACCGAGTCGACGTAGTCAACCTTGGCCGAGCCTTGTTCAGAGAATGTTTTCAGGAACTCGACTAAGCGCTCCGAATCTCGATTGAAATACAAGTACAGGAATCGCTCGAAGTTACTCGCGACCTGAATGTCCATCGACGGACTCAGCGTGTGTTGGACTACCCCACGCGCATACACTCCGGTTTCGAAGAACCGCGCGAGAATATCGTTTTCGTTAGTTGCCAGCACCAGTCGGTCGATTGGAGCACCCATCGACCGCGCAAGATAACCGGCAAACACGTTACCGAAATTACCAGTGGGTACACTAAAAGATACCGGCTCGTTGAACCTCAGTGCCGCGTAGATGTAATAAACGACTTGCGTCACAACGCGCGCCCAGTTCACCGAATTCACCGCCCCTAGCCTGTATTCTTCTTTAAACGCCAAGTCACTGAAAATATTCTTCATGAGCCCTTGGCAGTCGTCGAACGTACCCTCAATTCCTAGGCAGTGAACGTTGTCATCTAATACCGTCGTCATTTGCAGTTCTTGCATCAAACTCGTTCGACCGTCGGGGAAAAGCACAAAAATATCAATATTGGGTCGGCCACGAACACTCGCTATTGCCGCGCTCCCAGTATCTCCGCTCGTCGCTCCTAAAATATTCAGACTGGCTGATTGTCCGCCCCAGATATGCTCGAACAACCCACCAAGGACCTGAAGCGCCACGTCTTTGAATGCAAGCGTAGGCCCATGAAATAACTCCAGTACGTTAAGACCATTTACTTGGACAAGGGGAATTGTGTCCTCACTCGCAAACGTCTCGAAGGCGTCTTTGAGTATCTTTCTGAGAACCGCGTCATCAATATCGTCGGCAAAAACACGCAACACTTCGAATGCTAGGTCTTCAAATGCGAGTTCTCGCCAACCCTCCATATCGGACGACAAATCCGGTAAAACCTCGGGCAAAAGTAATCCGCCGTCCGGCGCTTGACCAATGATCACAGCATCCCGAAACGTCACCGGATCCATGCCACCACGAGTGGAAATGTATCGCATCAAAGATTGGCCCAATCGATTCCTGGACAAATTCTAACCATCGTCACGCAAATCATTCATGCAAAAAGCTCACGGTCAAATTTCTAACAGGGCGCCGACCAAGCCTACCTCAACTCAACGTTAGCCACGTTTAGTTTGACGCGTCGAAGAGCTCTCGACCAATCAACATCCTTCGAATCTCGCTAGTTCCAGCGCCAATCTCATACAACTTCGCATCCCGCAACAATCGACCCGTTGAATATTCATTACTGTACCCATTGCCACCCAGGGCCTGGATCGCGTCCAGCGCGACTTGAGTTGCTTTTTCCGCGGCATACAAGATGCAGCCGGCGGCGTCGAATCGCGTCGTTCGGTCGTTATCGCATGCTTTGGCTACAGCGTAGACATATGCCCGGCTGGCATTCAGCGTGGTGTACATATCCGCAATTTTTCCCTGCATCAGTTGAAACGTTCCAATCGGTTGCCCAAATTGTCTACGTTCATGGATGTACGGAAGGACAACATCTAAACAAGCTTGCATGATACCGACGGGGCCCGCCGCAAGAACAACGCGCTCGTAATCCAAGCCGCTCATGAGCACACCAATTCCGTCACCAGCGACTCCCAGGACAAGTGACTTCGGAACGTGCACATCCTTAAAAACAAGTTCAGAAGTATCAGATCCACGCATCCCTAGTTTGTCGAGTTTCGGGAGTGATTCGTAGCCCGGCATACCTTTCTCGACGATAAACGACGTTATTCCCTTGGCCCCCGCTGTCGAGTCCAGGGTGGCGTAAACGATCACGACGTCAGCGTCCGGACCATTGGTAATCCACATCTTGCTACCATTGAGCAAGTAATAATCACCACGATCCTCAGCTTTGAGACGCATGTTTACGACATCCGAGCCTGCCCCTGACTCACTCATTGCGAGTGCCCCAAGCGCGGTTCCTGAAATGAGATCTGGAAGAAACTTCTGCTTTTGCTCATCTGTCCCAAATCGACATAACTGATTGATACACAAATTCGAATGTGCGCCGTATGAGAGGCCCACCGCCCCCGATGCTCGGCTGATTTCCTCCATCACCACACAATGCGCCAAATAACCGAGACCCGCTCCCCCATATTTTTCTTCGGCCGTTATGCCGAGCACTCCGAGCTCCCCCAGAAGGGGCCATAGTCCACGCGGAAATTCGTTTAATTGATCAACGCGTTGAGCAATGGGAACAATTTCTCGCTCACAAAAGTCGCGGATCGAAACCCGCAGCATATCGATCGTTTCTCCAAGACCAAAGTCGAAATCCGTCAGCATCTGGGGCACCGTTTCTCCGACATTCTTCGAGTGTCGCAACTGCAACCCGAGCTGGCAAACGCCCCCCTGCCAGGTCTTGTTTCAGCGTTACAATGTTCGGCGTTTTAAGGGGAACGTCAAGATTATGGGTTTTCGCGAAGTGGCACGTGATTGGCTAGAGAACAACTGTCCCGAAAGTATGCGGACCCCAACACCCGGGAGCGAATACATTAGCGGCGGCCGACGCGCCAAATACGTCAATCCCGATTCCAGACTCTGGCTGGATCGAATGGCAGAGCAAGGCTGGACCGCGCCGACTTGGCCGATAGAGTACGGAGGGGGAGGTCTGACCCAAGAAAAAAATCATATCCTCATGGATGAAATGCGTCGCATCAACGCACGTTCACCCCTAGGCGGTCATGGATTAACCATGATCGGGCCTGCCATTCTTGAATTTGGCACCCCCGAACAATGCCTCGAGCATTTACCACGGATCGTCAACGGTGAAATCAAGTGGTGTCAGGGCTACAGCGAACCCGGCGCCGGTTCGGATCTTGCGAGTCTGCAGACGAAAGCTGTCGAAGATGGTGACGACTACATCATCAACGGATCGAAAATCTGGACTTCCGGTGCCGACCAAGCGGACTGGATTTTTTGTTTAGTTCGCACAGATCCAAATGCATCCAAGCAAGAAGGCATTTCGTTCATTATCTTCGACATGGAAACGCCGGGTGTTTCCATTACTCCGATTGAATTGATCAGCGGATCATCGGAGTTTTGTCAGACTTTTTTTGACGACGTTCGCGTACCGAAACGTTTTCTTATTGGCGCGCCAGGTCAGGGTTGGACCGTTGGAAAACGCTTACTTCAATACGAGCGAAGCTCCATCGGGGGTGTTGGTGGAGCACGCCAAAAGACTGCCACGCTCGACGAATTCGCGGCGTCGTACACCGGCCGCATAGGCGGACGAATCGGTGACCCGACGTTGCGCACCGACGTGCTTACTTACAACATGGATCAACGCGCTTACCAATTAACCATGCGTCGCGCAGCCGACGAAGCGGCCAATAATCAAGCACCGACATTCCTGTCCTCCTTCTTCAAGGTGTACGGAACAGAGCAAAATATGCGTAGGAGCGACCTTGTCGTGTCCATCATGGGGTCTAAGGGGCTGGGCTGGGCGGGCGTTGGTTTCGAACCCAGCGAGCGAGCAAATACTCGGGGCTGGCTGCGTTCCAAAGCCAATTCCATTGAAGGTGGAAGTTCTGAAGTTCAGCGCAACATCATTGCGAAGCGCATCTTGGGTTTGCCGGACTGACGGCCGTTGAACCCGAGAACACCGGTACTCGTCGGCGCCGCACAGGTCCTAAATCGACTTGAAGGACTGGAGGACGCCAAAGAACCGCTAGAAATGATGACGGCCGCCATCCTGTTGGCCGAGAAAGACACGGGCGTCGGTAACGTACTTGCTCAAGCGCAGTCGGTGCGAGTAGTTCGTGGGATGTGGGGTTACGAGAACCCAGCAAAACTGCTTGCCGAACGTATCGGAACGGTTGGGGCTGAATCCATCGGTACCTTAATTGGGGGTAATCAAAACCAAGTCGTCATCAACGAAACCGCCTCTGCAATTCTCCACGAGGGCCTCGATCTTGCCGTCATCACTGGCGCAGAAAACGGCAATAGCGCGGGAAAAGCACGAAAAGCAGGCGTCACACTCACGGAAACGCCCGCACCGGGTAAATACGATCGCGTGATTGGAGCGAAACAGCAGCCCGAACACCATGAATTTGAGCGAGCTCAAGGAATCATGCGTGCGATCCAGATATATCCGATGTACGACAATGCAATTCGACATGCCCGGGGGGAATCCATTGATCAACATGCGCAACGGGTATCCGCGTTGTGGTCCAGATTTAACGACGTCGCCCAACGCAATCCCAATGCCTGGGTCCAGCACAATATGACAGCGGAGGAAATCCGTACTCCCTCACAAACCAATCGACGCATTAGTTTTCCCTACACCAAATTCATGAATGCCAACATGTCAGTCAATATGGGCGCTGCGCTGATCATGTGTTCGGCATTCAAAGCAAAATCGCTGGGTATACCCAAAGACCGCTGGGTTTATCCGCATGCCGGAGTCGTCGGCCACGATCACTTTTCCGCATCGGTACGCGACAACTTTTATTCGTCACCGGGGATCCGAATGATCGGTCGCCGTCTCCTCGAACTCACCGACATGACCGTCGACGAACTTGATTTCGTCGATCTTTACAGTTGTTTTCCATCAGCCGTGCAGATTGCAGCCATGGAATATGGCTTAGACGAAAAAAGTGATCTGACGGTTACCGGCGGTTTGACTTTTGGCGGCGGACCACTGAATAACTACGTCATGCATAGCGTTGCTCGGACCGTCGAGCTCTTACGTGAAAAACAAGGTGCTCGCGCGCTCATCACCGCCAACGGTGGAAATTTATATAAACACGCGCACGGTATTTACGGCAGTGAAGCTCCGAGCCACGACTTCACTGTAGAAAACGTTCAAGACGACATCGACGCGCTTCCGTCTCGTCAATGCTTAGCGAAGTTCGTGGGCAACGCGATCATAGAATCGTATACCGTCATGTTCAGTGGAGATGACCCCACCGTGGGGCATTTGGCTTGCCGAACCGGTGACGACACCCGAACGTGGGTTAATACCCAAGATTCCGACATCATGAATGCTATGCTCGTTGAAGAATTTTGCGGCCGCCCGGTCCATATCAAAGGCCCCAACGAGCTAACGGTTCTCAGTTAGAGCCTCGCTTACAGTTTCCTTAATCTAGCGCATTCACATAAGCCAGGGTTTCGGCGAGCGCTCGCTCGAATTTGCCGAACAACTCGTCGATCTGCGCATCATCAATAATAAGCGGCGGACAAAACGCGATCGTGTCCCCCAGCGAACGCACAATGAGTCCATGCTCCAAACAGCGATTCATACAAAAGGCGCCGACCGCATGCGACCCGTCAAACTTCTTGCCCGTTTCCCGATCCGCAACTAATTCAACCGCACCGATCAAGCCAGCGCCCCGGGTATTTCCCACCAAAGGATGTTCATCGTATTGGTCGAGTCGCGATTGGAATATTTCACCCATCTTGGCGGCGTGGGCGAACACCTGCCGTTCTTCCATGAGTTCGAGATTTCGCAATGCAACCGCCGCACACACAGGGTGACCTGTATATGTGAATCCGTGAGCAAAATTACCTAGCTCCGAACTGGCCTCTACAAAAGGTTGGTACATCGAATCCGGAACGATAACGGCGCTGATCGGTAGATAGGCTGACGAAAGAGCTTTGGCCACGCTCATGGTCGTAGGCTTGATGCCCATCGTTTGGCAACCGAAGGGGTTGCCGGTTCGACCAAATCCACAAATGACTTCATCATCGATAAACAGTACGCCATGACGCTCGAGAACCGCCTGTATCTTTTCGTAATACCCATCCGGGGGCACGATTACGCCACCTGCCCCCAACACCGGTTCGGCGATAAACGCTGCAACCGTTTCGGGTCCTTCATCCTCGATGAGGTCGTTAAGGCTATTGGCTAATCGAGTTGTGAATTGGTCCTCCGTCTCTCCTTCGTGGGCTTCCCGATAGTAATGCGGAGATTCTGTGTGGAGAATGCCTTGAATCGGCAGATCAAAGGCTTTGTGAAAAGGCGGTAAGCCCGTGAGACTTCCGCTAGCCACTGTGACGCCATGGTATCCGCTCCAGCGCGAGATGATTTTCTTCTTTTCGGGTCGCCCAATGAGATTGTGGTAGTACCACATGAGCTTAATTTGAGTGTCGTTCGCATCAGACCCGGTGAGCCCAAAAAAAACGCGTCCGCCTTCGATAGGAACAATCTCCATCAACTTTTCAGCCAGGAGAACACTCGGCTCGTTGGTCTTACCTGCGAAAAGCTGCGAATACGACAACTTTTTCAGTTGTTCACTTGCGGCATCCGCTAGTTCTTGAACTCCGTACCCCAGCGCTGTGCACCACAGGCCGGCCATTCCTTCCAAGTACTGTTTGCCGTGGTTGTCCCAGAGGTAAACGCCCTTCGCCTCGGAATGTACCGTCGGACCTTGACGCTGTAACTCGCCTAAATTCGTGTTCGGATGTAATAAGTGCCGCAGATCGCGGGCCTCAATGGAATCTGGCGCCAGTTCGTTATGAAGGGGCTCGCTCACGTTTCTCAATCTCCCTCTTTCAAACCTATTGTATTGTGCATGTGCGTGAAAACGCGCTGACACGCTCTCTTAATGCTGAACACCAAGTTGGTGTCATCGAGCTATCTCGTCGCCGACAGAATTATCGATGCTACAAAAAACATACGGCGTTTCGATCAACTCTACGGTTTAGATCAGATCCGCGGGTTCAAGCGAGAATTCTTCGATGACTTGATCCGCATAATCGATTCGCCCGGTCAGACTCTTGGCGTCTCCATAACACAACCGCAAACATGCTTCCGCCATATGTTCCACGGGCGTTACCCGCTCCTTATTGTTCTCATTAATCAGTTTGTGGTGCACCACACCCGGGGTCGCGACAAGTCCAGGAGAAATGACGTTGACACCAATGCCGGCACCGTAGACTTCTTGCGCAAGCCCAGTGGTAAACCTCTCTAGAGCGGCTTTGCACATACCATAGACGGTGCCGCCATGTCCTCCAGGGGCCTGTGCTTGCGGGTGAATAGCGGCGTGCGAGGAAATATTCAGGATCCACCCACCACCCTGTTCTAGCATCGAAGGTAAACACGCCTGAGCAAGCTCGAACGGTGCCCAAACTTGAACATCCATCATGGTCCGAAACCGCTTCTCCGAAAAATCGTGGACGGGAACGAACCATGTCACTGCCGCATTGTTAACAAGAATATCCACGGTTCCAAAACGCTCTCGCGTTTCCGCTACGAGATTCTCTCTATCCTCAGCGACCGCCAAATCGGACTTAATCGCAATTGCCTCGCCGCCGGCGTCGGTAATCTTTTTCACCGTTGCTTTAATCGTGCCCGGTAGAAAGTGGTCAGCTTCCTCCACCGTACGCGCCGAAACGACGACTCGAGCGCCCTCCATCGCAAACCGAATCGCGATCGCTTCTCCTATACCCCGACTAGCACCCGTAACCACCGCAACTTTTCCAGCGAGTACGCCATTTTTGTTGATCGATGCCATCTCATCCCCCCACTTAAATAACTTTTCCGAAACGCAATATTAAAGACTACACGTATACACGCGAAACACGTGACCCTATACGAGAAAGAATCTCGTAACCCGACGTCCCTGTCATCTCCGCCACCTCATCGAGCGTGACCGTGGCACCGAAGACTTCGAGCCAATCGCCAACACAAATATCGGGGTCCTCAGTCACGTCGACGTGTGTCAGATCCATACTTATCTGACCTAATACTGGCAAGCGCGCGCCCTTGTGGGCCAACTGCCCTTTGCCAGACAGAATCTGTGATACACCATCGGCATAACCAACGCCGACAATGGCAATTTCGATGTTTCGTGTCGCTTGAAACGTTGCCCCGTAACCTACCGATTCACCCGCATTGACGCGGCGCCGTTGCATAACCTGTGCTTCAAACACAGCCGCATGATGAAAGTCGTTATCTTTATCGAGGTATGGATTTCCACCGTACAAACCAATTCCAGGCCGCGTTATCCCGCCTTGATATTGGGTGCCGTTTAGCGTCCCGGCCGAATTGCCGAAGCTTGTTTCTATCCCCGGAAAATCGTCACAGATACGGCTGAACAGACCGGCCTGCCGTTCGTTTTGTGGATGTTGCGGCCGGTCCGCGCATGCGAGGTGGCTCATCAGAAGTACCAATTCGATGCCTTCCAGCATGCGCGGCTTGAGCTCATTAGGGTCAAAACCAAGCCTCTGCATTCCCGTATCTACATGCAGCGCTGCTGGCGCTCTTTTTTGGCGCATCCATAGTCCAATTTGTTCACGTGAATTAAGCACAGGAACAATGTTCGCCGACGCGAGGGCGGTTGCTGTATCTGCATCCGGAGGGCCTGAAAATACGTATACGGCGTCTTCGTTGATAAGCGTCCGCAACGCAAAACCCTCTTCCGGTGTCGCCACAAAAAAATGTTCGCAACCTTCCGCTTTTAGACGTCGCGCAACCGCTTCCATCCCAAGCCCATAGGCATTTGCTTTCACGACAGCGCCAGTCATCCCCACTGACGCTTTCACAAATCGACGATAATTCGCCGAGACGGCATCCAGATCGACGACAAGACGGGAAAAACTCATCGGACCTGTCTCAGATGAAAGCCGCGTATTGGACTAGGAATCGAAGAGAACACCTGGATTCAGTACCCCGTGGGGATCCAGTGAATGCTTAGCCGCGCGAAGAACCTCGCCAAAAAGTTCTGGTCGCTGTCGTTCCCAACCATCTCGGTGCATCCGCCCCACCGCGTGGTGGTGGGTAACCGTACCGCCTGCGTCAATGACTGCATCCACAGCAGCGTTCTTGATAACTTGCCAGCGTTCAACTTCGCTACCTATTTCAACGGGTCCACTAAACGAATAGTAAGGAGCCGGACCGTCGGGGTAGACGTGGGTAAACCGACAAGAAAGTTGAGCCTCGTCACCAAGTGTCTCCCGAAGCACCTGACCCACACGCTCTCGAACTTCGCCATCAAAAGCGGGCCATCGATCCCAGGTAATCGCCGTTTCAAACGTATCTGAGAGCAATCCCAAACCCGCGGTGAGACCAGCGTTCACACCAATAAATGCGTCGCGCCATGCACCAACAGCCCCCTTCCGACCCGTGGCACCTCCACCGCCGTCGTCAATGTGGACATCGTGATCATCCACCACCCCACTAAATTCACGGGCAATGTTGATAGCGGCCCTTATATTTTCTCCTTGCGGTACATCACCCGATTCAAAGCCTATGATGAGGAGCGTAGTTCCACCATCCATACCCGCGGCATTAGATGCTTCCAACGGATCGAGGATGCGCAAATTAGCAGGCCAAAGTTTCGTCTGGACGATATGGCGAACGGCCTCGGAACCTGCCTCCCAGGCCGAGAAAGCAACCCCGGCGGTGGCGCGATAAACCGGACGTTTTTGTAGGCGTAACCAACAGTCGCTAATCACTCCGAGTGTCCCCTCCGACCCAATCACGAGTCGATCAGGGCTTGGGCCGGCGCCACTACCTGGTAGACGCCGAGATTCAAACCACCCTTTGGGCGTTAGCATCCGAGTCGACTCGACAAAATCGTCAATATGGGTTTGGTTGGTGGCGTAGTGGCCACCCGATCGCGTCGCCACCCAACCGCCAACGGTCGACCAAGGAAAACTCTGAGGAAAATGACGCAGTGTGAGGCCATGCGGCTTAAGCGCGGCTTCAAGATCGGGGCCCAACATGCCAGCTTGAAATCGTCCCGCGCGCGACGTTTCGTCGAGTTCCAAAACCGTATTCATTTCGTCCAGGTCAACGGTCACCGCCGTGTCTCGATCGGGCGGTGCGTTGACGCCCCAAACAACACTGGTGCCCCCGCCGTACGGGATTAACGGGTGTTCAGCGCTATCACACCATTCAAGCACCGCTTCTAGTTCATCCTCGTTTCGTGGATGTGCAACTGCATCTGGTGGGTTGTCAAAAGTACCTCGCAATCCCGCTAGCAGTTCCAGTGAGTGGCCGCCGTGGGTGTGGGTAATACGTTCCATCTGCGACACCGATACAAATTCTTCCAGCTTCCCTGGAACCTCAACGCGAGGTGATCGCAGCGTTATCGCGTCAATATCAGGAATCGGCGGCGGTTCAATCGCGCGTCCGGAGCGCTTAGAAATCCGTTCGGCCGCAGCACGACGCTCGTCCTCCGACGGTTCATCCGATTGATAGCCCCAGGTCCAAAAACTTCGCCGTTCCTTCCTAGCTGCCATTTAGATAACGCCAGTTGCCGTGAAAACCGTAGGGGACCCTATGCGGAAGTTGTCCCAGTGCCACTGGGCCCCGAGCGACGTCGCGCGCATCAAACACGGCAAGATCGCTCCGGTTTTCGACACCCCGATAAATAAGCGTCAGCAAAAATCCTGCGCCTTCTTCTGCACCTTCCGTTTCGGGAACAAATACCGGTTCACCCAAATAATCACCATCGTCAAGCTCATAACGGGTAGCGCCGTTTGTCGCAAAGTCGTGATGCACCAAGGCGTTGAAACCCATGCTGCCCCCACGACCCGTTGACGCAGCATAGTACCCGTGTCGATATTCGAGTCCTGCGCGACGCTCATCAAGCCTCGGAAATTCACCAGTAATGTCATCCAAATAGGTCCGTTTGACCGTCCGCGCGTTATCAGCAAGATCGATTTCCCATTCGCACAAGCGTGCATTGGCCTTTTTTGGATCGGCAGCACTGCCGTCCGCATGTGGGAAAAGTGGCGCCTCTTCGAACTGCATTACGTGGGCGCGGATCGTATTCCCCAACGTCATCGCGTTCATCGGATGGAAGACGTAACAGGGATCGGTTTCGTACCAACGGATATCGTCGATGGAACCATCCCGAGGCATTACGCCAATATGGCTGCCTTTGTCAGGCTCCCAGGCAAAAGCTGGTTCACCTCGCGTCGCTCGTTGAATGCTACCGGTAAGCGGGAGAATCGGAAAAATAACGTGCTCTGACGTCACGATGAAATCATGGACCATACTGCTGATCGGTGCTTCAAATCGTTCCGATCGAGTCAGCACCCCGTCCGCGTCGACGACGTGGTATGACAGGCCCTTACCCAACATGCCATCGACCATATAACCGAAAAAGATCATCTCGCCTGTTACCGGGTCGATTTTGGGATGCGCGGTCATCGGACCCTCAAACGTACCGCCAAAACGCCACGGTCCGATCGATTCGAGCGTTCGCGGGTCAACTTCGAACGGCGCGTGCCCTTCTTCCAAAGCGAGTAGACGTCCGCCGTGCCAAATCACGTTGGTATTGGCCAAGCCGTCCGTCTCAATGCCCGCGACTGAAGGATCCGTGTCCATTGGATTAAAAGCGCCGAATAGTGAACGCCCAGCTTCACGCTCTTTATGCCACTTGACGGTTCTTAACCAACGATTGCGGTATCGCACGCGACCATCGGCAATCTCGAACCGATGCAACATGCCGTCCCCAGAAAACCAATGATGGTCTCCCCGCGGTGGAAATTGTGGGTCTGGACCATTGCGGTAATACTCAACTTCAAGCGTCCGCGGCAGCTCTCCCTGGATAACCAGGTCATCGATATCGGCCTCCATCCGAATCGGCGCAAAATTGCCCTGTAACTGGGGATGTGCCGGATATGGTTGTGTCATTGCATCACTCCTTTATTGGTGCAATTGGAGAAATTCTCCCACCACACGATTGAATTGATCGGGAATCTCAAAATACGAGGAGTGGCCTGCGTCACCCAGATTGACGAGCGTCGCACCCGGAACCATTGCAGCTCCAATCTCAACAACCCTCGGTGGCACAACCACATCCTTATCTGCCGTAATGAATAACGTGGGCGTTTTGAACGCGATCATTTCGGTTGAATCAATTTGTTTACCACGACTGCGCAATCCGCCCAAACCGACACGAGAAAAGTCGAGGTTCATCGCGCCGATACAGTTATAGAGATGCGAAAGTGCGCGATTCTTCTCCGGTAGATCCAACGCAACGGCCCAACTACCGAAGGGTTGGGTTGGTTGCGGCCGCTCGTGACTACGACGGACTTCATCGATGGCCTCGCTACTTAGACCCCCCACTGTATGGCTCATGACAAGTGCCGAGACTCGATCCGGTTCGAATAGGGCAAAATCGAGCCCCGTACGACCTCCCATCGACTGGCAACAAAGCGCCGTCCGATCTATACCCTCGGCGTCGAGAACGGACCTTAAATCATCAGCGAATAAATCAGGATCAAATTCCTCGTCGCGGCATCGGGATCGCCCAAAAGCCCGATGGTCAAAGGTCATGATGTCGTAGTCATCAAAGAAATAAGGGACCTGTTGCCACCAGCTTGCCGCATTGCCGCCTGCGCCGTGAGCAAACGTCAGCCACGATCGACTCTTTTCGCCTTCTCCTCGATAGGTGTCGTAGTGAATATCAACGCCATCTTTCGCGACAAAACTCATGCTGACTCCAGTGTCCAGGGCAATCGTACGCCGAAAGAATTCGTTGATTCTCGAGCCATGGGTAATCCCGCGTCTTGCGGTATCAACCTCAGACACAAATCACGAGTATCAAACATTACCAACAACCCCGCGCCTTGAGATCGTCCACTGGATAGGCTGGATACATCGTCATGTCTTTGTACACACTGCATTTTTCGTCGTCGGTCAGATACGGGTCTGCCCATAGAGAGCGGTGAACCGAGCCGATATCAATCGCTGCCGATTCCATCCGAACACCGCCGTCCGGTTTCGTATCGAACACCAGTTTTCGTTCACCATTCCAAAGCTCCCAACTAGGCAGGTCACCCGCTCGACCACGACCGGGATTACCGGTGCGCGCAAATTGCGTCCAATAAGATCGAATTGAAGCTGAAAGTTCAATCCTTGCCTCGATATTGGACACATCGAACAGCTCACCCTGAAAGAGTCCCATACGAAAGTTGCCGAAGACGAAAGGGATTTCCAAACCATGCGCCGCACCCATGATCTGTGGCCAATCCCTATCGGGAGTCGCACCCAAGTCATCCCAGTCGAAACGATAGGCATAAACCGGCCCCGTGGCCATATTCGCCACTCGATCGACCCCATCGAAGTTCAACCAGTCAGAGTAATAACGATTAAATGCTTCATATCGCCCCGTATCGATTATCTTCGCTTTTGTTCCGATCCAACGAACCAGAGATGGATCGTAGATCTGAAATAACTTCTGCTCGTCTCGATTCGCACCCACAAGCAATGGTTTAGCCGAAACAGATCTCGGTCCCGGTGGCATTAACACGCCGTCGTAGACGACACTTGGGATGTCGTACATCAAATTACTTTTATCTCGATACGCGTCGAGGATTGTTTCGTTAGACAATTGACGCAGCCAGTCGCCGATTTCTTCATGGCGACTAGCTAGCTCTTCGCCCGCTTCACGTGTTTGTGTTCGTCCTTCGCCGAGCAGGAGATCAATCACGATTTCGGTTGCGCTCGCTGGTGTTCCTGGTGGATCGCCGGTTACCGGATTCGTGGCCTGCCCAGGATTCATATTCCAGAATCCACCGCTTTGGACAATCGCTTTGTCGAACAAGCCTTCGGCAGCCGGCGCCATATATAGCGCCATCACATTTTGTGCACCCGCCGACTCACCAAAGATCGTAATATTCAACGGATCCCCACCAAAGCTAGCCGCATTTCTTCGTACCCATGCAAGCGCCGCCATAAGATCGTAAAGGGCGAAATGTCCACTTCCACCCTCGGGTACGATCGAAGGATGATGAAACCACCCGAACGGGCCGACTCGGTAGTTGGTCGCGATGACGATGACACCGTTTTCCGCAGCCAGTCTTGATCCATCGTAGCCCTGCGACGATCCGCTCGTTTGGCCCCCTCCATAGATCCAGAACATCACAGGTAGGTTTTCATCGGGACCCGCTACGGCGGGCGCATAAATGTCAACGTAAAGACAGTCTTCGGATCCCACAATTGGAGTGGATCGAGAACCACCCGCGAGTTGAAGTGGTGGCTCACGAAAGTTGGTTGCCACCAGCGGCTCAGTTCTAGGACGGGGCGGCTCAGGTAGCATCCACCGTTCAGCAACGTTGGCAAACGGTACCCCCAACCACGCGATCGCACCGGGTTCCGATAACTTGCCTCGGACCGGACCTTGCTCCGTCCATCGTTCGAGCAGGGGGTCTAACACGGGCTTATTCTCCTTTGCACATCCACCACTTCCGATCAATAAAACGGCCACCATAAAGCACCCTAGAGCGCCCACAGAGCGTCTTAAGCCCCAACCGCTTCGGTATGCATCGGAACGCGCTGTGTCTATGATGAAGCCAACTAACTGGCCGAGATTTTCAACATTGAGCCCTGAATCCAGCGCGATTGCCACCGCTCAGGCATTCATTGATGCCTTTAATTCGCAGGACCATGAACAACTCGCTAGAACGTTGAATTATCCCCATACCCGTTTGGTGTTGGGACACTTTCGGACCTTCGATAGTGCTCAAGAGTCTGTTGCAGCGAGTACTTCCGCCGAACCACGTCTCGCCGACGAAGACTGGCATCACAGCGTCATCGCAGAGATCGAACCGGTTCACGTCGGCGCCGACAAAGTCCATCGTGCGATGACGGTAGAGCGATGCCACGAAAACGGAATGGTCTACAACACGTTCGATACGTTATGGATCGCCACGTTCGATCAGAACCACTGGGGTATCAAGTTTCGATCCAGCTTTCTGCGATGACGGGTCTGGCATTTCTGGTCGTTAAAGGGTTACGTTAACCTAGCCTCATGCCTGAGATACACAATCAACGAGTCGCACGCATCGCCACGGAGAGTTTTGCCGATCTGCTTGGCATAAGGTTGGTGAGCAACCGTCCCGACCATGTCGTCGTTCGCATGCCCTATCGGACTGAACTCGGCGTCGGTCGGATTCATGGGGGGGCGATCAGCGCTCTGATTGATGTTGCTGCCACAGCCTCTTTTTGGTCAGACCCCAACCTCAAAGAAACCGCCATCGGCGCAACGGTGGGCTTCACCGTTAATTTCTTAAAGCTTGCCGTCAATTCGGATTTAACGGCGACCGCACGAGTGCGCCGCCGCGGAGGGACACTCTGTACCGGCGATGTCACGGTCACCAATGAGGCAGGCGATGAGGTCGCGATGGCAGTCGTAACATACAAGTTGACGCAGTAACTCGTCGAATGGATTAGCGATCGCGCACCATCTCGCGTCGTTCCCAACGATCGGTAAGACCGAGGCGTGCGGTAAATTCCGGTGGATTTCGTCGCAATATTTCGGGATCGATGCCAACATAACTCTCAATCGGTCGAACGTTTTGACGATTACAAGTCAGGTGCAGCACCACCCGTTCGCCCGGAAGGGCACGCGGACAATTGCCGTGCCACACAGCGCCATCCCACAAAATAATGGATCCCGCCGGGGCGGCAACTGCAATCGCTTCAGATTCACCCTCACCACCTACTGGGTGCCTCCGCAAGTAATGCGAACCCGGTACGAATCTCGTCGAACCGGCATCTTCCGTAAATTCATCACAACAAAATATCGACGTTGCGATGACACTGTGTCCTGGGAACGGTTGTTCGTATCCGTTCATGTCGGCATGGATGGCGAAGGCTTTGGGCGTGGTCCTTTTAACGGACGCAGAAACTTGGCTAACGATGAAGTTAGGACCCAGTAGGAACTCATATAACGCATTCAACTTCTCGAGTTGGACCGCGCGCTCGAACACCTCGCCCTCATTGAGTAGATTCGTTGGGAAGCGACGAAAGTCCTTCGTACGAAGATTGATAGTCAAAATATTTTCACGGAGTTCTTCGAAGAACGATAAAGGTGCTGCGTCGCGGATCACGGTATAGCCATCGATCGATAAATCCGAAACGTTACTTTCGAGTTTCAACCCGTCGATTCGTTTCCTTAGATTTTGTGTCTTTGCACGCACAGCTTGCGCAGCGTTCATATCCGCCATCCGAACATCACTTTGGCAACATCAAACTCTTGAAAAGATAAGCCTTGAAAGCTTCCCTCACAATGGTAAACCAACTACTGTGTTTTACCCGCCTTCGAGACATTAAAAATGGTCACGACCTCTCGCGAAATACACCTCATTGAACCTCCCGAAGGACTTCCCGAACCTGCACAGTTCCATATCGTCGAAACGACGATCGACGATCCAGCCGCAGGCGAATTCTTGATCCGAAACCAGTACATGTCCGTCGATCCCGCCATGCGACCACGACTTTCCAACGGGCAGCAACCACTTCACCAGCCCATGGGTGCGGGCACGATTGGTGTGGTCACGGCAAGTCGACACTCCGCCTTCGCCGAAGGCGATGTCGTCCAGCACGGATTCGGCTTTCGCGAACATGTCCTATCAGATGGTCGCGGCGTAAACCATCTCGACGCTGCTGGGCTTCCGCCGACCCTTTACATGCATGTATTGGGACCCACGGGATTTACTGCATGGGGAGGGATGCTAATCACCGGAGAACTCAAAGATGGTGAAAACGTATTCGTTTCGGCGGCCGCTGGCGCGGTTGGTTCAGTGGCTGCGCAAATTGCCCGGATCAAAGGCTGTTATGTCATCGGCAGCGCCGGCAGTGCTGAAAAGTGCGAATGGCTCGAGAGCGACCTCGGCATCGATGTTGCCATCAACTACAAAGAAGGCGTGCTCCGGAAAAATCTAAAGGCCGCGGCCACCCAAGGTATCGACGTCTATTTCGAAAACGTGGGCGGTGAACACTTGGACGCGGCGCTACCACGGATGAATGTCGGTGGGCGTATACCCGTGTGCGGAATGATCTCGGCCTACAACAATTTCGGCGCACGCTCGACTGGAGTCACCACGCTGTCAAATATGGTCTACCAGCGCATCACCATGCGCGGTTTCGTCGTCACCGATTTTGAAGAGAAACGCGAAAATTTCCTCGATGACATGCGCGGGTGGGTCGCAAACGGACAAATGAAATATCGCGAGACCGTGTTCGAGGGCATCGATCAAGCCGTGCAAGCGCTCATCGGACTCTTTACCGGTGAAAATATCGGCAAAGCACTGGTCAAGCTCGACTGAGTCTCAAGACACGGCGGGAAATGGATCCTCCATCGTGTCCAGTAGCGGCACGTCAAACGCATTCAGGGTCAACGAAACAAGGCAGTAGTAGCCCACCACGCTGACAAGTTCGATTAACCCTGCCTCGTTCCATTGAGAAATCGCCCGTGCATACGTCGCCTCGTTGAGGCGATGGGCGTCCATTAGCTCCGTGGCTACAGACCAAGCTACCCGTTGGGCGCCTTCCAAGACGGGGACGCGACCCACACGAATGTTTTCGATCGCGGCCGCGTCCACGCCCGCGGCTTGGGCAAGGCGCGCGTGTGCGGCGAATTCAAATTTTGCCTGGTGGTGCGCGCCGACAACGCAAATCGCAACTTCTTTGACATCCTCTGCGATCGAGGTTTCAAACCGTGCGACACCCCCCAAGGCCTGTACTGCCATCCCAATACGGGGCGCCCTGACCCAAACCTCGAAAGGACCAACCAAACCAATCGGAGTTCCACCGCCACGCGGTCCGCTGTTGATCGCTTTCAAGACCGCGAGTTGGTCTTCTGTTAACTGGTCGAGTGCACGGGTTTCAAGTCGCGACATAGAAAAACTCCTTTTAATGGGGCTGAATTAACACGGTGGGACAGTAGAACCCGGCACCAACTGACAACGCGGTCACTGCCGTCCTCTCAGAACCGATAAGTTAATGAGGCCTATGGACTCGCAATGGTAAATCCACCTCGATCAGCTTTTTTTCGCGAGGCTCGTATAGATCCTGTCAATGAAGCCGAGTGACGCAGATTCTTCACCGTACCGATCGGTGTAGCCCGCGGTCGGGTCACTTGCTATGACATCCTCTAGAGATTTCCCTGCCTCCATCAACTTCTTCACCCGATCACGTACCGTAGTCAACATCGCGATGTAGCTAGCAAGAGCCTCAGCGTCGGTTATTTCTCCATGTCCTGGTATCACGATCGCACCCGGCTCAAGTTGGTCCAACGTCTGTTGGCAAAAGGCGATCATCCCGTCGATGTCGCCACCACTATCAGCGTCAATAAACGGATAACCGTTGTTGTTAAATACGTCGCCGAGGTGCACCGCATTGTGATCGCGAAAAAATACCGCCACATCGCCCGTCGTGTGCGCCGGCCCAAAATGCATCAGGTCGATTCGCTCGCCGTTGTAGTGGAACCTCATTCCGTCATCAAAGGTGATAGTAGGTAGCGCATCGGCCGGATAGGGTTCCTGTCCATAACGGGCAAGAACCAAATTAATCACGCCTCCGGCGGCCATATCGACGCGCGCGTTCGACTGCGCGACGATCGTTGTTCCTGCCGGGCCGAGCGCTAAGTTTCCCTGGGCATGATCAAAGTGCCAATGGGAGTTAATGGTGTAATCAATTCGAGGACTTTCGGACCTCACCCCACCTGTCCCCTCCAGAGCCGCAATCGCCTCATTAATCTTGTCCATCATCTCCGGGAACTGATTGTCAACGATCATGACACCGTCCTCGCCGACGGAAACGGCAATGTTGCCGCCAACGCCGAACAGAACGAAGAGACCGTCACCGACCTTTTCACTCCTTATTTCGGTAGCTTCAAAATTCCAACCGAACATGGGCATTAGCTCGTCGAGCGTTAATGCCTCATCGTCAGCAAGGCAGCCTATCCCCCAACAACCCAACA
>Ga0209228_1000020_pt1 | contig 62845 bp, 57 predicted proteins | sample METZYME_3_150m_FD_187547 | JGI IMG/M metagenome (GOLD analysis project Ga0209228, IMG submission 187547) | Marine microbial communities from oxygen minimum zone in mesopelagic equatorial Pacific - METZYME_3_150m (SPAdes) (version 2) | ecosystem: Environmental > Aquatic > Marine > Oceanic...
ACTTGAGAATTGTTCGAAACCGCCTTCTTGTATAGCCCGAGAATAAATTTCGTACGGAGGCCGTCCACCATCAGCGGGGTCCTGAAATACGTCATGGATAGCTAGGAACCCACCATCTGCGACCTTCGGAGTCCATGCCTCATAGTCGGCATGAGCTGGTTCGGAACCATGCCCTCCATCAATGAAGAGCATAGAAATACCGCCTGCCCAGTGCTGCGCCACCGTTTGTGACTCCCCGACAACTGGGACAACTACATGTTCCAGCCCAGCCTGCTCTATGTTGCGACGCAGTTCAGGTAGAGAGTCAATTCTTCCGGTCTTCGGATCGACAACTTCGGCATCATGATGTTCCCACCCTTGTTGCATCTCTTCAGAACCACGATGATGATCGACTGTAAAAACTATTGACCCAATTTCGATCGCCGCCGCTCCCAGATAAATCGTCGACTTCCCACAATAAGTACCCACTTCGACAATCGGGCCTGGACCAGTTATTTGGAGGGCTGTTTCATACAGGCCGATACCTTCCTCATGGGGCATGAAACCTCGTGCCGAATGTGCAGCAGCTTCTAAATCACTTCTCATAATTCCGTCACGATCGTTTGAAAAGAACCTTTTCCAAAATAAAAAATTTTCCCAACCAGAGAACCGCAAACGCCGCGAGATTGGCCGACATCACTAAAGCGGTTGAAGCCCACCAAAGATCGGCCAAAGCAACAAGAGTCGAAGAAACCGCTAGTCCGGCCAAGTTGTACAGCCAAAACGGCAATATTTCATCACGGACTGAGTGAGAATCCTTCCTCCCCCATACCCAAGATCTATTCAACAAGTAGGCGGGAATAGCTCCGAGACTGACTGCGACAACATTGGCTACTACTGCAGGCCATTTAGTAACCACAAGCCCGAACCACAAACACGTCTGTGTAACGACGACGGCAACCGCCGATACGCCTGAATAACGAAGGAGTTTGACCCGTAGGGTCCAAAGTTGGTTGGACATGTAGTGCAACCTATGAGTTTACGACCTCGCCTATTGGTCTCCATCAGGCCGATAGAAAGTCAGTAGCAGAGCTATCGCTGAACCGACGCCTCCGAGCAACGTCACAGCGAACCACCCAATACCGCTCATCTGGACTCCTAACGCGTTGTCCAAAGACCACGATCCAGGGCCTAGCAACACAAGTGAGGAGACCGCGGCGGCTAAAACGAAAACATATTCCCATCCGTCTTTTATGACGAAGAATCCGTTCTTGCGATGCCCAACCCATCCAGCTGTAACCATCACCCCGACATATCCCATGCCACTTAAGGGCATTAGCAAACCAGCTGCGATAGCAAAACCAAAGATGATTTCGCTTGCCGCCGCTAAATGGGCGTGGAGGAGCCCAGGCGAGAGTCCTTCACTCTTGAACCACCGACCCACTCCATCAATTCCGCCTCTATATTTTGCGATTCCGTGAAGGGCAAGCGTTATTCCTAAGGTTAACCGCACGAGCAGAAGACCTAAGTCAATCGCATTTTGATCCATCATCAACCCCCTGCCGATAACCGTACTCGGCACCGTTCATCTGTTCCGATTCAATCAGCTGTATTGACCAGGTGATTGGCTGCCATTGAGAAATATTCAAGCATCTGTTGTTCAAGTCCCGCATCGATTCGAGCCTCAGCTAAAGCAGCTGCCATGTGTTCATACCAACGGTCTCGTTCAGCTGCTCCGACACGAAGGTGTGCATGTCGCATCCGCAGCCTGGGGTGCCCTCTATCTGTCGAATAGTCAGTTGGACCTCCCCAATATTGTGCAAGAAAAAGCGCTAACCAGTACCTAGACGGTTCCAAGTCATCTGGGTACATAGGCCGTAGCAGCTCATCATCTGCGACTCGGCAATAAAAACGTTCACATAGTTCGTGAAACCACGACATGCCTCCCACTAATTCGTAAAGGCTCTGGTCGTCGTTCGCGTCCATGAACTTAGGCCTGGTAGCGGTAAATATTGGTTTCGCGAGCAGTGAAACCAAGTCGTTGATACAACCTGTTTGCAGCTTCACGTGAAGGCCGAGATGTCAGGTCGATTGTTTTAGCGCCTGCCTTCAAAGCAATCTCCATGGCCCGTCGATTGAGGGCCTCACCCACACCTTGGCCTCGGACTTGTTCATCAACTACCACATCTTCGATCCAAGCTCTCAAGCCTGTAGGAATTGGGAAGACGACCAGCGTCATCGAACCCACGATCTTGTCGCCTTCCCGAGCTAACAGCAGGGTTGACGCGTCATGATTAAGAATTTCCGAAAGTTGCTCCGCGCTAGGCAAAGATGACGAAGCTGACAGTTGCGGTATCAACTTGCCGAGTGCTGCAACAACAGTCTCATCGACGTTGTCACAAATACTGATCTCAATAGCCATGCCTTTGCCCTCCCTCAACCTCTTCATGGTACGGATCGCGAGATCCGCAGATAGCCTTTTCTCCGTGGAACACGTCGAGTGGAGCGAACATCCCATCTTGCAAGATGCGGTGCTCCTCGCAGCTTTCACTGGTTGGAACGACGCTGGGGATGCAGCAACCGAGGCTGTTAGTTATCTGACACGTCGTTACGACTGCCAACGAGTAGCCACAATAGACCCTGAATATTTCTATGACTTCGCGTCCGTTCGTCCAAGCGTCCGACTAGAGGGCGATGACCGCCGAATAGATTGGCCGGTAAACGAGGTGCGGGTTGGGGAACTTGATGACGGCCGCCCACTCGTAACAGTTCTTGGTATCGAACCTAGGTTGAGATGGCGCACTTTTTCTGAAGCACTGTTAACCGTCGCGACTCAACTTTCAGCATCAACTGTGGTCACTCTCGGAGCGCTCCTAACCGACACTCATCACCAAGCTCCAGTAGACGTAATCGGAGCCTCAAACAACGAGGTAATTAACCTTGAGCTTGGACTAACTCCTTCTCAATACGAGGGGCCTACCGGAATAATCGGTGTGCTAAATGACGCTTTCCATCACGGAGGCTTCGACAGCCTCTCATTTTGGGCAGCAGTTCCGTCCTACATCGGCCACAATCCCTCGCCCAAAGCTGCTCTCGCTCTCGTGCAGCAGGTAGTCGATTTCCTGGACATTCCTTTAGGCGCGACCGACCTGCAAATAGCGGCTGCCAGTTACGACCGACAAATCAACGAACTGGTTGAAAGCGACCCAAACCTCGCAGAATATGCTCAACAGTTACTTGACGAGGCCACCGATGAGCTGACCGACATGGCCGACAACCCTCAAGCAATGATCGACGAAGTCGAAAAGTTCCTCCGCCAACAAGACGAATAACCACTCATCTGGGAATTTTATTCGATTTCCTCTTCCCACGGTCTAGACCGCGGGTCGTCATATCGAACTCCCGTCGTTCGTCCTTCAATCGCTGCGAAGGCATCGTCGACCCAACTCTCTAATCCGGCTAGCGGTTCTGGTAGAGAATCGCGAGGAAACCATCCACAATCGCTAGTTTCCAAAGGGTGTGGTCTTAATTCGCCGCCAACCGCCCGGCAATGAAACACCATCGAAAAAAGAGGGATACGTGTGAACCCTTGCCGCATCCCATCCACAACCGAAATCAGTGAGACAGGTTCGCAATGAATACCCGTTTCCTCGTATACCTCTTTCATCGCAACTTCAACCGGTGAGTAACCAATATCAGCCCACCCAGTCGGATAGAGCCACACACCACTGTCAGCTCGCTGGACAAGAAGAATTTCGTTCTCGTCGTTACCTACAACAGCACCTACGGCGGCTTTTGGGGTCACGTAGCCGGCAACCCCTTGACCCACCATCTGCATCCATTCGGTCGCTACTGCCTCTGGGGCTATATTTCGGTCTGCAACACCCCGCATCTCGGAAGCAACTTTAAGGATCTCTTCGTAGCGCTCTCTTTCGTAGAGGCTCTCGGTGAATCCCAATCCAGTCCGAGCGATACCCGCAAGGGTTTCGGCCCAGTTAAGTAGGTCTTGACCTGTCACTGACTCTGACATCCGCGAGAGGTTAGTCGCGCTCTTTGACCCTAGTTACTCGACCCTCATCAATGAGTGTCGCAGCGCTGCTTCAATTTCTCGTCTGTGTAAGTCATCCAACGTGGGGCCATCAGAGCTAGTTACATAAAACGTGTCGACAACTTCATTAGAGATTGTCTGAATCTTGGCCGAACGTATGTCAAGTCCCATTTCAGCGAGAGTCCTCGTCAAGTGATACAGAACTCCAATATGGTCTTCGGTTCGCACTTCGATAATGGTTGCATCTGTCGCGGATTCAATATCAAAAATGACGCTAGTTCCAACCGGTTTCGCAGCTAATGCAGTTCGTCGTCGATAGACCCTTGCTCTTTCGGCAATTCGCGCATCGATCGCTAGGTGCCCGTGCAAGCATTGATGAATATCGTCGGTGACCCGTTCCCAGTCCACTGGAGTATCAGGCTCGGCAACTCTGAATTGAGAGATCGCCATGCCAGCATCGCTTGAGTAGGCATCTGCCTGCAGGACATCTAAACCGCGCAGAGCAAGAGCACCGGCGGCCCTACTAAATATTCCGGCTCGGTCCGGCGCGACGATCGTGACCGTGTCACCGGATCCTTGGACAACTGTTTCCTCTTCAGCCATCAGCCCTTCAAGTTGGTCAGTGATAAATGACCGCCTCTTACGGCGCGTCGATCCATCAGTGGATATGAAGTCTGCTGTGCCTTCAGCGAGCGTTTCGACCAGGTGCGCTTTCCAATCACCCCATGCAGTCGGGCCAGTCGCGATTGAATCAGCCTCAGTTAAAGCAGCCAATAGCTCTAAGAATTCAACTGTTTGTACCTTCTCAGCCACAGTCCGGATTGTCTGAAGGTCTTCTAAGTCTCGCCGCGTTGCTATGTCAGGCAACAGCAAGTGGTGTTCCACGAGGCGGCTCAACACCTCAGCGTCTTCTTTGGGGAAACCGCAACGAGAAGCTATGGGTCCAATAAGACGCATACCCACTTCTGTGTGGTCCCCGGGATAACCCTTACCTACATCGTGTAATAGTGCTGCCACCAATAACAGGTCCGGCCGCCGCACACGATGCGTTAAACGCGCTGCTTCTGCCACTGTTTCCAAGAGATGTCTATCTACAGTAAAGCGGTGGTAAACGTTCCGTTGCGGACGCGACCGATTTGGAGTCCATTCCGGTAACAGATGAGTCCAGACTTCGAAATAGTCAAGAGATTCAATTACGGGAATCGCTCTGTGTCCCCCTTTCAGTAGCTCTACAAATAAATCGCGGGCTCCTTGGGGCCAAGGGTCAGGAAGATCAGCTTGACGTTCTGCAAAGAGGCCGAGTGATTCCCTTGCTAGAGGCAGGCCCGAGTACATTGCTTGCACTGCCGCATGCAGCACCAGCAAGGGGTCTGTCGACGGGTCGCCTAAGACGACGATTTCATTATCGGCAACTGTTAGACCCGCTACCTCTATTTCGACAGAAGTTTCTTCGGTTGATTCTCGGTCTATGTGTCGCCAAGTCTCGTCACTCAAATAAGCGACGGTCCTAGCCGCTGCTGCCACTCGACCCATCAAGACGTCTGCGTCATCGTCGCCGAGGGCTGCGGCGACCGAGTCTTGTTCTTCGAGGAGCAATACGTCCCCCCGTTTTCCACTGATCCTATGCAACTCAACGCGGGCCTCTAACAAGATTTGGTAGGCCTCGGCTAATCGCTCATGGTCGTGGGTAAGGACCTCGATCCCAGCCCGAACGGCCCAATCGATGGCGTGAACATCTCGCAGCCCTCCTCGACCTTCTTTCAGGTCAGGCTCTAGGAGAAACGCGACTTCACCTGAAAGTCGATGGCGACGATTTACGTTGCGAGCCAACTCATCTAGACGGTCCAGTCCGTGTGTCACCCACTGCTGTTCATTACGGGTCAATAGTTCTTCTAGGAGAGTCGAATCTCCAGCGACAAGACGCGCGTTTAGCAAACTCGTCGCGGTCTCAAGGTCTGTTGATGCCAGCCTTAACGTTTGTTCGACTGATCGTACCGAATGACCTAATTTGAAGCCTTCGTCCCATAGCGGATACCAAATTCGATCAGCGAGAGAGTCGACATCATCTCTGTCCTGATGGATCAGCATCAAGTCAAGATCACTTGAAGGGGCGAGCTCTGCACGTCCATATCCACCCAATGCGACCAAAGCAACGCCGTCACCGTCTCGGACTTCTCGTACATACAGATCGACTAAGAACTCATCGGTGATGTCTGACAGCGCTTTCGGGATTTCCCGTGCGGCGAGACCTTGGTCACCAATAACTTTTTCCCGCCGGCGAACAAGACTGCTTTCACTCATCGGACACCCCAAGAAGGGTTGGTAGCCGTTTAAAGAAAATCGAACGTGGTAACGCTTCTGTGCATCCCGCTGCTTTCGCAGCATCCAGAGTTTCTGTGTCTATGTGCGGAGCAAAACCAATTACTTGTGACCGCAAAGGAAGATGCTTGAGGGCTTGCGATCGTGATAGATCCACGAAAACCAGATCAGCATCTACAGACTCCAGCTCTTTCAAGCTCTGCACAATTTGCACGCCATCTCCGAAACGACTTCGGTCCATTAAATTGGGAACATAGGCGGCTATTCGAGGCATCACGACTTAGTTTCTCGGCGCTGGGCCAGATGAGAGTGGGCTTTCGCTGCACCCCACGCTATTCCTAATTCATGCGAGGTTTTCCCAAAGTCAAGGAAAGCTGTCGGTGTCAACCCATATACATCTTCAGGAAAAGCGGCTTCCAAATATTCGTCTCGCTGAACATGGGGAACGCTATTTCGAGTCAAAACTTCTGTCGGATACTGCGAAGCACCGCGAAGAATTGACATCGGATTGACCTGTTGTTGCGCGACGTCAGCCTCTAATAATTGTCGCACGAGAGGCCCTATCTCGGCCCTGCAACTTTCACCGGCTAGCCGTGCTTCATCGGCTATGACCTGAGGCCACTCTCCTGTCCATGCTTGATAGACGTTACGGATCGAATCTTCGACCCATACAGGTAACGCAACTTCTAATTCTTGAGCGAGCTCCGACCCGATTTCTTGCAATCGATTCATTGGATCGAACGGTTCAAATTTCCCGAGCGGAAACCTTCCAAGTCCAGGGTGACGTACTGATAACCGACCGACTGAACAGCTTCCACAATTTCAATTCTGCGATCCAACGCCATAGACAACTGAGCTAGGTCCAGTTCCAGTCGAGCAACTTCCCCATAATCTCGCACTCGAAGTTGATGGAAACCCAAATCCTTCAGGGCCGATTCAGCACGATCTAACCGCCGCAATAACGGAACACTGACTTGTGTCCCGTAAGGAATCCGAGAAGCCAAACACGCCGCCGCCGGCTTATCCCAGGTCCGGAGCCCCAACTTTTTACTGTGTTCCCTCACGTCTTTTTTTGAGAATCCGGCTTCGACCAACGGAAACCGCGCGTGGCGTTCTTCAGCCGCAGATTGTCCTGGCCGATGATCACCAAGATCATCAGTGTTAACTCCCAATACGACAACCAGTTCATGCTCATCAGCGACCGGCTTCACAACATCCATAAGCGCCGACTTGCAGTGGTAACAACGATCACTGTCATTAACACGATATGCGGCGTTGTCCATTTCAGTGGTCTCTACAGGCGACCAGTTGAGTCCCCATTCTTGAGCTAAGGAAGCACAATCTTCTAACTCGCTTTCCGCAAGACTCGGCGACACCGCAGTGAAGCACCGAACAGCCTCAGATCCCAAAGTGTCGTTGGCAACCCAGGCAAGAAAAGCAGAATCTGCTCCCCCGCTGAAAGCGACCAGCACGCGTTGTAACCCTTGAAGGTTGCTTCGGAGCGCTTCAAGGTCAGCTGACATTACAGCCGATCATTGGGAATAGTGAAGAAACGATCGGCTCCTTGCGTGATTGTTGGGACGAGGCCCGCAACAGTCGGAAGTATCTGCTCCGCGTAGAACAACGCGATAGTGATCTTGTCATTGAGGAAGTCGGGGTCACCTTTGCCCGATTCGAGAAGTTCTTGTGCTACCTGAGCCGACCGCGCCAGGTAATAAGCACCGACAACGACACCGGCTACGCGCATGAAGGGAACTGAACCCGCCGCCGCATCATTGGGTTGCCCGGCGAGTCTCCCTCCCAACCAGACCGCCGCCTCGCGGAACTGCTCTTTCCCATCCAACAACGCCTGCCCCATAGAACAAAGACGATCATCTTCAGCGAGTTGCTCCGCCAAATCGCCGATTTCAGAGATGAACCTTTCTAATACCTGCCCTCCGCCAAGCGGCAGTTTCCGGAACACCAAGTCAGCTGCTTGAATCCCATTAGTGCCTTCATAAATAGGGGCGATCCGCACGTCTCGCCAATGCTGTGCGGCACCCGTCTCCTCGACGTAACCCATTCCTCCATGTGTTTGGACACCTAAAGAGGTCATCTCTACGCCCAGGTCCGTGCCCCAGCCCTTAGATATCGGAGTCAGCACCGCGGTTAAAGAATCCCAATATTCACGCTCGGTTTCATCTCGACTACTGTTCGCAAAATCGATAGCAGCAGCGTTCGCGTACATGACGCATCGCATGGCCTCGGTGTTCGCACGCATAGTCATCAGCATCCGACGAACGTCTGCATGGTCGGCTATAGGTGACGATTCACCAGCTTCAAGTTGAGCTCCGATTGCCTTGCCTTGCTTTCTGTCGAGTGAATATTGACGGGCTTGCTGATATGAACGATCAGTTAGCGAGAGACCTTGAAGCCCTACTGACAATCGAGCGTTATTCATCATCGTGAACATGGCTCGCATTCCGGTGTTTTCCTCACCGACCATCCAGCCCACGGCTCCACTTTCGTCGCCGTAAGACATGACGCAGGTGGGACTCGCATGTATCCCAATCTTGTGCTCACTTGAAACAACACGCAGATCGTTTCGCTCTCCAACGCTCCCATCGTCATTCACCAAAAATTTCGGAACTATGAAGAGACTGATGCCCTTCGTTCCCGGCGGGGCATCCGGAGTTCGAGCCAAAACTAGGTGAATAATATTTTCCGACAGTTCGTGTTCACCATATGTAATAAAGATTTTGGTCCCAGAAACTAACCATGTCCCATCTTCTTGAGGGACCGCTTTCGTAGTCAAAGCTCCCACATCAGATCCAGCATGGGGCTCAGTAAGGTTCATAGTTCCCGACCATTCCCCGCTAATCATCTTTGGAAGATAAATCTCTTGCAACGTTTCACTCGCATGGTGACTAATCGCGTCGATTGCTCCCTGAGTTAGCAACGGGCAAAGGCTGAAAGCCATGTTCGAAGCAGTCATCATTTCCTGCACTGCTACACCAACGCACCATGGCATCCCACCACCACCGTGGCTCTCATCCAGAGCTATCCCGTTCCACCCAGCTTCAACAAACCTTGCATAGGCCTCTGCGAAGCCATCGGGGTGAAATATTTGGCCGTTCTCAACAACTATTCCCTCTTGGTCACCTTTTTGGTTGAGGGGAGCCAGCTGCTCCTCCATGAAACGGGCTGCCTCATCCAAGACACCTTCGACCGTTTCAAGATCGGCATGGCCATACCCTTCTCGACTAGCCAACTCGGATAGATCCGCGATGTGCTCCAAGACGAACAACATGTCGTCGGTGGGTGCTCTGTAATCAGACATCGTTGCCTCCTAACTACAGGTTATTAGGCCGACGGCCGTTGAGGAATTGTAAAAGAGTGATGAGAGGATAAAAAGATGCAGCCCAAAAAATTTCGAAAGTTGCTGGTGTCCGGTCGAGCCACAGTTGGTTGGTTATCGGTCTTAGCTCCCAGCGTTATCGGCAAAGCCTGGAGAATCAACTCTCCCCTTTCTACCGAAACCAAATATGTGATCCGCTTATTTGGCATAAGGAACGCTGTTCTGGCCTATCAGCTCTACCAAGCAGATCGGCCAGATGCAGAGGCTGAAGAAATAGAAGAAGCCCTTCGTCAAGGAATAGCCATAGATATTCTCGACCTCGCGTTTGTTTTGTTTGCTAGATCGCCCAAAGGAACGAAATCCTTTGGGCGAGCAATGCCGGCCCTTGCAGCCCTCATCGGCATCGTTCTGGGAATATTGGCTAGAGAAAGGTCAGAACTTTCGGAGGACCTAAATGACTGAGCAGTCAAACGATTCATCGGCGATGGCAACGCCAACTTTGGTTCTAGTTCCTTGGAGCGGCACTTGGGATACTGATGACCCAGATGCCAATTTCAAAGAAGAAGTGGTCGCTTATGGCCTACTGGATCCCTTAGAAACACTCGGCGGTTTATCAAAGAGACTCGGCATACCGGTTGGTGGATTAGCCAGGTACGTACTTGCTAAGTGGGCTACTGGTGGGAGCGAGGGGATGTTGCATGTCGGTGGCACAACAGTCCAACGCATGCACAATGCGTGCCGAAAAGCAGAAAAGTCCGACACCACTGAGGCTCGGCTCGCTGCTTATGACGAGTTGCGTCAAATTGTTGAATGGTTATGGGTCCCACTTGAAGATCCGCAGACCTACAACAACTAGACCTCACCCATTCAGCACCTGTGGAACGACTACTTCCACCTCGTCAAGCAAACCGGTGTAGAAAGCACCGAATTCGCCGTATATCGCAGAGGCCTCGTCGTAACGCATCGTATACACGACCTCTTTAAGGTCATCTAGGTGTTCAGCGAACAGCGTGACACCCCATTCGTAGTCGTCGACACCTGTCGAACCAGTCACTACCTGCAGGATCCGCCCGCGAAAATTTCTTCCCGATTTTCCATGTTCATACATGAGTTCTCGTCGAGTCTCATACTCCAGGGTGTACCAATTACCTTGCTCTTCTCGACGTTTCGACATTGGGTAGAAACAAAAGGCATGCTTATTTTCTGGCGGAAGCTCTGGATGTAGTCGAGGCATCTTCATTTCTTCTGGCAGATCTGGTGCGTATTCAGATGTTTCGGTCATTGAGACGTAGCTATCAGCTACAACCAACCCGGCTTGCTGAAGCTTGCTTTGCAAACTCCGAAGTCTCCATAAGTCTGGTCCTAGCGCCATGAACCCAATATCTGCTTTATGTCCAAACAGCGCAATACAAAGAACTTGATGGTCACCATCTTGAATTTCTTTGACTGCAGCTATTATTCGCTGCTCGTCAGTCGTGTCAGTGACTTTGCAGAACAGGTGGAGAACGCCCCACCCAACTGATGTCGACACATAGTGCGGTTGGGTCATGCACTGATTTTAGGGGTCTATTGGTCGATCTCACCGGTGTAGATGTTCATTGAATCCTCGCGAGCGAACCCAATCAACGTCATATTGGCTCTTTTTGCTAGTTCAACAGCAAGCGCACTGGGGGCAGATACGGCAATAAGGGTTCCAAAACCTCCAGCCCATGCCTTTTGCACCATTTCGAAACTGGCGCGCCCACTCACGAAAAGTCCCAGTTGCTTTGCATCAAATTTCTCTTGAAGAAAGCGGTTGCCGATGACTTTGTCAACGGCGTTGTGTCGACCAATGTCTTCACGCACCAACTCGATCGCACCGTCAGCCCCAAAAACTGCTGCCGCGTGAAGGCCTCCGGTCCGACTAAACATTTCCTGTTGATCTTGAACTTCTTTCAACATTCGATTCAACGCCTGAACGTCAAAAGTAATTGCCTCGTTTATCGGAGTCATTCGTGTAGCCAATTCGGTCAACGCAACTGATCCGCACAGACCACATGATGAACTGACGTTGCCCAGCCGCGGCTTTGGAACCGGAGCTTGTCCGCCTGTCTCCACCGTCACGACATTGTATTCGTAGTCTGCAGCTGGCCCTTCACCGCAGTAACGAACTCCTGTCACGGAGACATCTTCCAAAAGATTTTCCGCGGCACAAAAACCTACGGCGAGTTCATAGTCATGCCCTGGTGTGCGCATCGTGGTGGCGACCAGGTTTCCATCTAGTCGAATCTCAAGTGGTTCCTCGACCACCACTTCGTCTGGGAGTCGTGAGACCGCACCGCTGTGGATCCGTTGAATTATGAACTTTTCAGTTCGACCCCGCCTCATATCGACAGGCTACTGCTGACCTCGGGTTTCTTCGCACACTCGGTTATCTGATTCACTATTCGGGCTTTACCCGCTCCAACGAAGCTTCTAGGTGGTGTTGCATTGGTTCGCCGACGGCCGCCATCGAAAGGTCATAGGTCAATCTATTGTCCTCAATTCTCAAAAGACGACGCACTTGTTCTACCGGTTTTGCTGTAGCCGTCGATGCAACCTGTGTTGATTCAAGGTTCACGACACAGGATTTTGGGTTAGCTGCATAGAACCCATTGTGGGCTTCAATGATGCCTGTCGGCTGCGCTATGACCATTTCCAGGGTCGTGTCGTCGATAACCCTTAGGAAGCCTTGTTCGGAGTGGAGGGGCTGTCCATCAGATGGGGTTTTTGTCTTTTGTGAGTATGTGAGAAACGGTTTCCCTACATGGCTGAAAACAATCTCTTCGAGGTATTCAAATTTTTCAATACCCGGATAATCACCGATTCCTGAACCACGCCATTCCCCGACCATGACAGCTAAGGGTTGACAAGCTTTATGGAGTGAAGGCTGCATGGCTACACCAATCCGAGATTGCAAAGATTAAATTTAGGAAGACTGGGAGTTTGGCTCTAAGGGATCTGTATGGGTCAGGGTTTCTAGGAAGTTGAGAAGATCAGAAGTCCATGTCTGGCATTGCAGGCATCCCTGCTCCACCCTCGGCTGGTTGTTCGCAGATAACAGCTTCAGTTGTCAGGAACAGGGCAGCGATGGAAGCAGCATTCTGCAAGGCTGACAAAGTGACCTTCGCCGCATCTATAACTCCGGCATCTACAAGGTCTTCATACTCGCCGGTTGCTGCATTCAAACCCTGACCGCCTTCTAGGCCTCTAACGCGACTCACCACAACGCCACCTTCTAGGCCAGCGTTTTCGGCGATTTGTTTGAGGGGCCCTTCAAGTGAGCGGGCAACTATATTTGCTCCTGTCGCCACGTCACCATCTAGAGAATCCGCAGCAGCTTCGACGGCGGCTTGGGCCCGTAGAAGGGTAACGCCTCCGCCTGCTACGACTCCCGACTCAATGGCTGCTTTCGTCGTGCTAACAGCATCTTCGATTCGATGCTTTTTCTCTTTAAGTTCGACCTCGGTAGCGGCACCGACTTTCAATACTGCTACACCACCTGAGAGTTTCGCGAGTCGTTCTTGCAATTTCTCACGGTCATAATCCGAGTCGGTGTTATCAATCTCATTTTTGATCTGTTCAATACGACCTGCAACATCGGCTTCATCACCAGCTCCTTCAATGATGGTCGTCTCATCTTTGGTCACAATTACCCGACGAGCAGTGCCAAGTAAATCGAGTGTGGTGTTTTCAAGCTTCAAGCCGACATCTTCACTAACAACTTGGCCTCCAGTAAGGATGGCCATGTCTTGAAGCATCGCTTTTCGGCGGTCGCCGAAGCCAGGGGCTTTAACAGCAACTGACTTAAACGTCCCGCGAATTTTGTTGACAACGATTGTCGCGAGCGCTTCGCCTTCTACGTCTTCGGCGAGAATGACCATGGGTTTTCCAGCTTGCATCACCTTTTCTAGAACCGGAACAACGTCACGTACCGCCGTGATTTTGCCTTGAACAAACAAGAAATAGGGATCATCTAGAACTGCTTCTTGACGGTCTGCGTCAGTAACGAAATACGGAGATATGTAGCCCTTGTCGAACCGCATGCCTTCCACCAGGTCCATTTCCAGACCAAAGGTTTGGCTTTCTTCGACTGTTATAACGCCATCCTTGCCGACTTTTTCGATGGCCTCACTGATGTGGTCGCCGATTTCACGATCAGCAGCTGAAATAGCTGCGACCTGAGCTATTTGTTCTTTGGATTCGGTAACACTGACGGCCATGCTTTCGATCGCACCTACCGCAGCTTCGACACCAGCTTCAATCCCTTTTTTGAGTGACATCGGATTAGCGCCGGCAGCAACGTTACGCATACCTTCGTGAACCATTGACCATGCCAGAACTGTTGCTGTGGTGGTGCCATCACCGGCCACATCGTCAGTTTTTTTTGCGACTTCTTTGACTAATTCTGCGCCAATCCGCTCAATTGGGTCTTCGAGTTCAATGTCTTTGGCGATCGAAACCCCGTCATTAGTGATAGTTGGGGCGCCCCACTTCTTATCTAGAACAACGTTTCGTCCTTTGGGTCCGAGCGTTACTCGGACAGCGTCTGCAAGCTGGTTCATTCCCGCTTCAAGTGCTTTACGAGCTTCATCGTCGAACGAGATCATCTTGGCCATCTGAATTTGACTCCGTTGTGTGTGGTTCGGTGCACCCATATCCGAGCTAACTGGCAGCTAGTTCTTTGTTGGGTACTAGGGCATTAGCACTCTCACCTAGAGAGTGCTAACAGCCAATCAGCGAACACCCTCCATTTGCAACCTCTCAGCAAAGGATTCTGTCTGGAATTGGTGGTTTCCTTTATCTCGATAGTGGCGGCAGCGGCAGCTTGGGCGCCGCGTCGAGACTGCATTCCTTTGGTCAAAGATCGGTGAGTATTTGGGTTCCTAGATTGGTTAGGCACCGCGTTGTCTGGTCATACGCCCGATCAGATCCAAATGTTTCAACTAAAGAATGCACCGTCATACCGTCAGGAAGAACGACACCTGGGTCGCATGAGCCGACTACAGCCACGACCGGTATTTGGCAATGTTTTGCCATAGCGGCGACTCCACCCACGACTTTTCCATTGAATGATTCTGTGTCCAGACGGCCTTCTCCAGTGATGACTAGGTCGGCAGCAGATATCGCATCCTCCAACGCAACTTCTTCAGCGATGAGCTCGAAACCATTGACCAGTTGGGCACCAATTGCGGCGAGACCGCCTGCTAGGCCGCCTGCCGCGCCAGAGTGTTGTAGGTCTGTCACATCGGTGCCGTACTCTTGGAGATACACGTCTGATAATCGTCGGAGACGCCGCTCCAATAATTCGATCTGGGCTTCGGTCGCTCCTTTTTGGGGTCCAAACACAGAGGGTGCCTCAAGAAATCTGGTATCGACGTCACACGCAACCCGGAGCTCAACACCTGAGAACCGGACTAGAGGTTCCATAGCTCGTATCGCCCCTAAACCCCCATCGGTTGAGGCCGACCCTCCAACACCAACGACTATTCGCCGTGCTCCTGCTGTTCTCGCCTCTGAGATCAGTTCGCCTGTACCTGATGTAGTTGCAGCTATTGGATCATTTCCTTCGGCTCCCCCAGCCACGAGTAGGCCACTAGCCTCTGCCATTTCAATAACTGCTCTGCCTCCAGAAATGCGCCATTTTGCTTCTATCGGATCCCCAAGTGGTCCACTGACATACGAAACGCGATTGGATCCGCCCAGAGCAGCAAGAGTTCCTTCACCGCCATCGGCTAGAGGTATGAGATTTAGGTCTATCGCTGCCCCTGAGAGACCTTCTGCTATTGCCTGTGCTGCTGCTAGGGCCGTTGCTGTGCCACGGAATTTGTCAGGGCAAATGAGAATGCGCAACGGAATTTTGGTGGCGGAATGCCTTACTCGGCACTCGCCTTATCTATGCCTAAGGCAACGAGAATATCGACCTCTTTGTCGAACTTATCTCCGAGGGCGGCCACATCCTGCGGCATTTTGTAGACATCGTTTTTGGCGTCTAAGCCCAACAGTTCAGCGATATTGCCCGCTTCGATAATGTTGCCTGGTGTGTAGTGGACCCGAGTTCGGTCTAGCGGCGTGCCTTTCATGTTGATGGGGGTTCCGGTAATGAATCCTTTGGTTTTTAGAACGTCGGTGGTTCGTCCGGCTGCGCCTCTAACCGTGGTCGAGTTCGCGACCTGAACCGAGACTTGGCTGTTGGGTCGACCTTCGAATCCCACCATGGTCCCAGCGTCAGACTCGTCTGCATCAGTTCCGTCGTCGGGGGCCGATGTGGCAACGGTTATCCCTGGAAGAGTGGTTTCGGTCGTGCTTCCTGTCCCGTCATCTGAAGCGCTTGCTTCATTTTCGGACGCCTGGACTGTGGTTGGTGAAGCAGACGGAGCCGGATCGAGGTTGGGTGTGTCCGTGCCCCGCAATAAATAAATACCTACTACTACGGCAGCGACTACAAGCAGTGCTCCTCTGATAGCAGCGGCGTTGTTAGGTCTTGACATGGGACCGTTCATCGGGCGACCTCCTGGTCGGCTGTACGGCGAGCTGAATGTTCTTGGCGGCGACGATCACGCATCCGCCTTAATCGTCGCACAAGCAGCGGCTCCGCGGCTAACGCCTCATCTGAGGCGATCAGCCGATCTAACGCAGCCGCGTATTCGGGTTCGGTTAGCTGGAATCTTTCGCGTACACCTTGATCTTTCGGTGTCTCTAACTCCCACCATGACTGTTCAAATTCAAGAATGTCTAGGTCACGTTGACTCAGTTTCTGATGAGGCGATTCTTCCAAGTTCACTATTTTCCTTCCGGTGTCACGGAGCCCGAGGTGGGAATCGAACCCACAACCTCCGCTTTACAAGAGCGGTGCTCTAGCCGTTGAGCTACTCGGGCCGTGCACGCCTAGCGTAAACCCCAGCGGGCGGTTGGTGATGTCGTTCAGTGACCGATTTCTCTCTGACGTTTTACTTCATAGATCGTTATAGCCGCTGCATTGGAAACATTCAGTGATTCAAGGTGACCAATTTGAGGTATCGAGACAAGTTGGTCACATCTCTTTTTCGTCAAATGGGAGAGTCCTTCGCCTTCTGCCCCAAGAACAATCATTAATGGTTCCGTGGCAACGCGCATCTCATATATTGAATTTTCCACGTTGCTATCAAGCCCTACTATCCAAAGGCCTTTCTCTGACATTTCCTTTAGAACTGCCGGTAGGCCTGCAACCAAAGCAATGGGGAGATGTTCTACAGCACCCGCGGCTGCCTTTACGGCTGCAGGGGTAAGGCGGACCGCTCTGTGGCGAGGGAGCACAATTCCGGTGACTCCTGCGACTTCAGCGGTTCTAAGAATCGCTCCTAAATTTCCGGGGTCGGTGACGCCATCAAGTGCAATGACTAGAGGGGGGATTCGCGAAGAGCCTGAGATAAGAGTTTCTATTTCAACCGGTCGAATCGATTCCGCTTGAGCTATGACTCCTTGGTGTGACTCGGTTAAGGCGTAATCATCGAGTTTGCGGCGAGTGAGTTGACGAATTGGAACCCTTCGCTCTTCACATAGATCAGCTATTTCAGCCAAGATCGCTGTGTCGTGGACGTCCTCGCTTATAAGGACCTGCTGAGCCCGTCGTGTGCCCGCCCGCAACAGTTCGCGGACTGCTTGTCGCCCTTCGATGTGATCCCCACCCAAGTTGTCGGGTCTATTGCGAGATCTGTTTTGGTTCTTTTCGCGTTCATTTCGGCTTCTATTGGGTCCGGGGCCTCCTCTCGTGGCGTTACGCACTGACCTGTGGTTTTTGGATTTCTGATTCGCTGTCTGATCTCGTCTCCCAGTCGATTTGGGGCGGCCTTGAGGGCGGCTCATTTCTTTTCCAGTAGCGCTACAGCTATCGCTACGACGCCTTCTCCTCGGCCTAAGGCACCGATTCCTTCTGTTCGTTTCCCGCAAATAGTGACACTGCCACCCGCGGCATCGGACAAATTCTGTTCCATCTGATCTTTCACGGGAGCTATTTGTGGTTTATCGGTGATAACGGTGCAGTCAGCGTTTGCAACTGCCCATCCGGCCTCGTTAATCATCGTCGACACTCGGCGGAGCATTTCGATGCTGTCTGCACCATCTAATTCTTCGCCGGTGTCTGGAAAGACTTGACCTATGTCGCCCAAGCCTGCTGCTCCGAGGATGGCGTCGATAACTGCGTGAGTGACTACATCGGCGTCGCTATGGCCCTCTAAGCCCCTGTGTTCAGGAAAATGGACTCCCCCTATGACAAGGGGTCGATCGTCTTCGGCCCATACATGGGCGTCATAACCTTGGCCTACCCGCATCATAAGTTGAGTCCCATCAGTTCGGCGGCGATTTTGAGATCGTTCGGGGTTGTTATCTTGATGGCAGCCAGCTCTCCTGGAACGACCTTCACAGTCCCACCAATGGCTTCAACGAGTCCTGCATCATCAGTGGCGTCCTGGCCGTGGGCGTGAGCGGCCTCCAACATCTGCCGTTTAAATGCTTGTGGGGTTTGGATAGCCATCAGGGTGTCACGGTCTACTGTTTCCTCGACTTCTTTTCCATTCGGCGTATCTATAACTCGTTTTAGGGTGTCGTTCACGGCGAGCCCTGGGATCGCAGCATCAGCGCCCGCTTGCACGGCATCGATAACAGATCGGTAGAGGTCAGCTGACGCTCCCGGTCGTGCAGCGTCCTGGACAACTACGATTGTCGCTTCGGGCGGGACCACTTGAAGGCCATTGCGTACCGACTCGCTTCGACTTTCACCACCTGCTACGACAATTTCTGTACTCGGTAAGTCAGCGTCGTTGATGATGTCAGAATTGACGACCAGTACGACACCTTCGCAACAGCTCCGCGCTGTGGTGACGCTCCATTCGATAACTCGTTGATGCCCGAGTAATGCTTGTTGTTTGTTTCCTCCAAATCGAGAACCTGAGCCGGCAGCCAAGACAATGGACCATGTGATTTCCACATCAACACTGTGGCACTTGTATGACCTAATTCCGCACTAGTGGAAAGGATTTCGGAGATTCCGCAGCATCATCGGCACAAAAGATGACTGATTGTCTAGTGATCTGAGTCTTGCGGTCTATTCGGTACTTGCTGCGTCTTCGAGCTCAACGGGTCCCGGGTCGAACCCGTCAATTGATCGGAAAACTATTTCGTCCGCGTCTTCGTCGATATCGACCACAACTATTTGGCCCGCCTGAAACTCTTTGTAGAGAATGCGTTCAGAGAGAGCGTCTTCGACATGGCGTTGGATAGCGCGTCGAAGAGGTCGGGCACCCAAGGTTGGGTCGTAACCTTTGCGAGCAAGCCAATTCTTGGCCGAATCTGTGAGTTCGAGACCCAGTCCTTGGGCTTTCAGTTGCTCCGAAGTCCGAGTAATCATTAGATCTACAATTTCGGTCACTTCGGCTATAGAAAGTTCATGGAACACAATGGTGTCGTCAACGCGATTGAGGAACTCCGGTCGGAAATGTGCCTTGAGGGCATCATTGACGGTGTCTTTCATCCGCTCGTAGCTCACAGCTTCATCAGCCTTGGTGAACCCAACGTTTGCTCTGCGTAGATCCGCGGTGCCGAGATTTGAAGTCATAATCAACACGGTGTTACGGAAGTCGACTGAGCGGCCTTGAGCGTCAGTCAGTCGTCCTTCTTCAAGAATCTGTAAGAGAGTATTAAAAACATCTGGGTGAGCCTTCTCGACTTCATCAAATAGCACGACTGAAAATGGTCGGCGTCGGACTGCTTCGGTGAGTTGTCCACCTTCTTCGTAGCCCACATATCCAGGGGGAGATCCGACGAGTCGACTCACGGTGTGCTTTTCCATGTATTCCGACATATCAAGACTGATCAATGCGTCTTCGTCGCCGAAAAGGAACTCGGCAAGTGTTTTAGCGAGTTCCGTTTTCCCGACGCCTGAGGGTCCAAGGAAGATAAATGAACCGCCAGGTCTTTTGGGATCTTTGAGACCTGCGCGGGTGCGGCGAATTGCTTGGCTCACAGCTTTGATTGCGTCTTGTTGACCTATCACCCGTTTGTGAAGCTCATCTTCCATCTTTATAAGCTTCTGTGTTTCTTCTTCTGTGAGTTTGTAAACCGGAATGCCTGTCCAGATCGAGAGGACTTCAGCTATTGCTTCCTCATCAACCTCATCGAATAGGTCGACACCTTCGGATTTGATTTGCTCCATTAGCTCGGTTCGGCGATCCAATAACTCTTTCTCTTCGTCACGCAGCGAGCCGGCCAATTCAAAATCTTGGTCTTCGACGGCTTGTTTTTTCTTTTCGACTACCTCGGCGATCTTGTTTTCGATCTCTGTGTAATCCGGTGGTGTCTCCATACGTTTGATACGTAATCGCGACCCTGCTTCGTCAATGAGGTCTATCGCTTTATCTGGTAGGTGTCGGTCAGCGATATATCGATCTGCCAGATTGGCTGCCGCTACGAGGGCTTGATCTGTGATCGTTACCCGGTGGTGAGATTCGTATCGGTCGCGCAGCCCCTTGAGTATTTCTATGGTGTGACTCAGTGTTGGTTCTTCGACACGTATTGGTTGGAACCGTCTTTCTAAGGCGGCGTCCTTTTCGAGGTACTTTCTGTATTCCTCCAAGGTGGTCGCGCCGATTGTTTGCAGTTCGCCACGCGCAAGCATTGGTTTGAGAATCGAAGCAGCGTCAATAGCTCCTTCAGCTGCGCCGGCTCCAACCAAGGTATGCAGTTCGTCAATAAACAGGATGATGTCGCCCCGGGTTTTGATTTCTTTGAGGACTTTCTTGAGGCGCTCCTCAAAGTCTCCTCGGTATCGAGAACCTGCCACTAGTGCGCCCAAGTCGAGTGTGTAGAGCTGTTTTGCTCGCAGAGTTTCTGGCACCTCACCGGCAACAATTTTTTGTGCCAAGCCTTCAACTATTGCTGTCTTCCCGACTCCTGGTTCGCCGATGAGTACGGGGTTGTTCTTAGTTCTCCGTGAGAGCACCTGCATGACTCGCTCGGTTTCGCGCATTCTGCCTATGACCGGGTCCAGTGCTTTATCTTTTGCATTCTGGGTGAGGTTCCTACCGAATTGGTCCAGGATGGCGGACCCGCCTTGTGGCCCATCACTTCGTTCAGCCGAACCTCCGACGGTTTCTTTCCCGGGTTCGGAACCTTCTCCTTGACCCGATCCGCTGTAACCGGAAAGTAATTGGATTACTTGTTGTCTGACTCGAGAAAGGTCGGCGCCGAGCTTCACGAGCACCTGCGCGGCAACTCCTTCACCTTCTCGGATTAAGCCAAGCAAAATGTGTTCGGTACCGATGTAGTTGTGTCCCAGTTGAAGGGCTTCGCGTAGCGACAACTCAAGGACTTTTTTTGCTCTTGGGGTGAAGGGGATATGGCCGCTTGGCGATGAACCACCTTGGCCGATTATTTCTTCGACCTGGTTCCGAACTGCTTCGAGAGAAATCCCTAAAGATTCGAGTGCCTTAGCGGCAACTCCTTCGCCTTCGTGGATCAGTCCTAGAAGGATGTGTTCGGTGCCGATGTAATTGTGGTTGAGAAGGCGCGCTTCCTCTTGAGCCAGAACAACTACTCGACGAGCTCGATCGGTGAACCTTTCAAACACTGAATCCTCCAGGAGGCAAGTGTGCCCATGGTTGATGGGCGTTATTGGAGTGTAACCGGGAGAGTGACCATGTCTCGCAGCAGCTTGTAGCCAAATTTCAATTAATTTGGATTTCGGTTCAACAAACTCAAGGTTTCAGCGTAGATCGAGTTGTCGTTTAGCTTTCCAGTTAGGTTTGCATTGTGGTTTCTCTTACTCCTCTCCAGCATCGGGTTGATCCCAACGCGGATTTGGGCCGCGTGGAAGCCGCGCTGCGAGAGGCAGCGACAACCGACGATGACTTCTTGACGGAGGTCGCGTCTCATTTGATACCTGCGGGCGGGAAACGCTTGCGGCCGGCTTTCGTAATCGCCGCGGCGCTTTCGTTGGACCCGATGGGTGATAGATCTGAAAGTCTTACCGATGAAATGGTTCGCGGAGGGGTGGCAGTTGAACTTGTCCATCTAGGGTCGTTGTATCACGACGATGTTATGGATGAGGCTGAAACGCGTCGGGGAATTGAGGCGGTGAATCACCGCTGGGGCAACCTCACAGCAATTCTTGCTGGCGATTTTCTTTTGGCGAAGGCGTCTGAGTTAGCGGCCTCATTGGGAACTGAAGTGGCTGAGTTGCTAGCAGCAACTATCGGTCACTTGTGTGAAGGACAGGTTCGCGAACTCCAGCTTATTTATGACAGCAGCAGGAGTGAAGAGCAGTATCTCCAAGCTATTTCGGGGAAAACCGCTGAGTTGTATGCAACTTCGTGTCGTATTGGCGCAATTGTGAGCGGAGCTGATCGCTCAGTGGTGGATCAACTTACTGAATTCGGCCACGCGTATGGAATGGCATTCCAGGTGGTCGACGACATCCTTGATTTAGTAGCCACTGACGAAGAGTTGGGTAAACCCTCTGGTAATGACCTCAGAGAAGGTGTCTACACTTTGCCGGTCATTCGGATGATTGCAGCTGGTGACCCAATCACAGAGTTACTTGGCCAACAGTTGGATGAGGAAACTAGAGACAGGGCGCGTGCCGCGGTTATAGCGGGGCCTGAGATAGCTACTTCTGTGGTGACCGCGCAAGAGTTTGTGGATAACGCCTTAGCTGCACTTGATGGTCTGCCTGCAACCCCAGGGGTGCAGGGCATGCGAGACGCGGCAACCAATCTGTTATCAACGCTTGAGCGTTAAGTAGATTTACGGAGTTTCTGGTGTGGCCGATTGACCGCAGGTACAAGGCAGCGAGGTTTGAAGCTGGTCGGGGCGCCACATGGGAGTGGGGACTTCGGACCTATGTGATGGGAATTGTGAACGCTACGCAAGACTCATTTTCTGGCGATGGTGTAGCCGGTGAGCTAGATAAGGCAGTCGCGTTGGCAAAGGGCTTCGAAGCCTGCGGGGTAGACATCATCGATGTAGGGGGCGCTTCTTCGCGACCGGGCGCAGATCCGACTCCGGTTTCGGTAGAGAAAAGTCGGGTTGTTCGCGTTATCGAAGCAATTAACGCTGAAGTCGGGTTACCGATTTCCATTGATACGACCTGGGCTGAAGTTGCCGAAGCCGCTTTGGATGTCGGTGCGAGCGTTGTTAATGACATAACTGGATTTCAATTGGATCCCGATCTTTCCTCTCTAGTGGCAGACCGAGGGGTCGGAGCGGTACTGATGCATAATCAACGCGGGCTCGAACATCATGACGTCATTGATGACATCACTTCTGGGTTCACCACCTCGTTGTCGATATGTGATTCGGCTGGGGTCGATTCGGCCAAATTGATTTTGGATCCCGGATTTGGGTTCGGGTGGTCTGTTTCCGAAAACTTGGAGATTTTACGTCGTCTTCCCGAGTTAGCTCATCTTGAGTTTCCGTTACTGATCGGAACTTCGAGGAAGTCCTCGATCGGGACCGTTCTTGGATCACGCGTCGGAGAACGGCTCTTTGGAACCGCAGCGACAGTCACGCACGCAATTGGTGCTGGTATCGACGTTGTACGGATTCATGATGGTTCTGAAATGCGGGACGTTGTCGCTATGTCAGACGCGATAGTGCGACAACGCGGTTCAATCAGCTGAACTGTCTGCTGAGTGGTAGTCGCCATCTATGCCTAAATATTCACGTCCCTCATTGCGATAAAAGGATTCGACTCCCGCTTCGTCCAGAACGTGCAGCATTGATGGAAGTTCAGCGCCTTCAGCGCGAATGCGATCGATAACTCTTCGCGGACCTAGGTGATCCAACATTTCGAATGGGCCGTGTACCCAATTGAATCCCCATCGGATGGCGTTGTCGATATTCAACACGTCATCCGCAATTTCAGGTACCAACGCCGCGGCGTATCTCAGAGTCCCTCCAAACACTTTCCATGCAAGTTCACCCTCGGGAGAGTCGTGGAAGATCACTTCTCCCAGTTCAACTGGTATTCCGCCGAGTTGAGGCTCTTGAGCATCACGCCACTCTTCGTTTACGAGGTCGAAGCTTTCTTTGCGTCGTTCGCCGTCATCTGTTTTGCTTTGCCTGTAAAAACCTCCGCCCGCTTTGCGGCCTAGTTGGCCTCTGTCATGCATCTGTTGCTCGGTAGATGGGAAACTTGTGAATTCCTGACCTATGTCGGCCTCAGGCAAATTGACTGCAAGGTTCTTTCCTACAAGTTCCATTACATCTAAACCAATTAGATCGATAAGGCCATACAGGCCAGTTGGGGGAAGTCCGACTGGTGCACCCAATACAGCATCTACGGTCTCTTGATTCATCCCATCGGTGAGGAGGGGCTTAGCTAGATGTAGACCAGAAAGCATAAAGAAACAGCCGATTCGGTTGCCAATGAAATTAACGGTGTCTTTCGCGTGGACTACTCCTTTTCCAAGCCGACCGGCGCCAAAGTCTGCGAAGGCGGATATGACTTCTTGGTCTGTGTCTTCACCGGGAACCAATTCGAACAACCGCATTACTTTGACTGGGTTAAAGAAGTGAGTAATCGCAACATCTGAACGAAAGCGTTCTGGCATTCCTTCAGATATCTGTCGTAGTGGAATTCCTGAAGTGTTGGAGGAAATGACTGACCCGTCTTTTCGGATCTCTTCTAGGCGGTGAAACAGGTCTCTTTTCACGGCAAGGTCTTCTACGACCGCCTCACAGATCCAGTCGTACCCGCTGATCGTCTCAAGATCGGTGTCGACTAGGCCTGTAGTGACTAGGTGGCGATTTTCTTCGTCGACCTGTTGAAGCGCTGCTTCAACAGTTTCTGTGTTCATATCGAGAATTAGGACTCGACATCCTGCGGCTGCGCTCGCGGCAGCAATGCCTGCGCCCATCGTGCCAGCGCCTATTACTGCGACTGATTCAATTGATCGGGTCATGATGCACTCCTATCGATGTTCGCTGCATTTGTTCGGACTGTAAGTTTGGTCTCTATCGGCCAGTAATTTTTCGGCCGATGATTTCTTTCATGATTTCGGTCGTGCCGCCATAAATTGTTTGCACTCTGGCGTCGGCGTATGCCCTTGCTATCGGGTATTCGTTCATGAAGCCGTATCCGCCGAATAGTTGCAGGCATCGTGTGATGGTTCGAAGCTGCATTTCAGTGCACCACCATTTTGCCTCCGCGGCATCTTCGGCTGTCAATTCGCCTTCATTTAGAGCCTGAATCTGGCGGTCAACGAATACCCATGCCATGTCAAGTTCGGTTTTCATTTCCGCCAATTCAAATCGTGTGTTTTGAAAAGATGAAATTTTTTGTCCGAAAGCTTCGCGTTCGGTGACATATTCAACGGTCCAATTGAACGCGGCCTGCGCCGACGCAGTTCCCGTTATCGCGATCGACAATCGTTCTTGGGGCAAGTTGTTCACGAGGTTCAAAAAGCCCGAGCCCTCGCCGCCTAAGACATTCTCTTCGGGGACATACAGGTCGTTGAAGAACAACTCAGCTGTGTCTTGGCTTTTCATGCCCAACTTGTCGAGGTTTCTTCCGCGTTCGAAACCTTCCATGCCTTCTTCGACGACCAACAGTGACATGCCTTTATGTTTTTCTGATGGGTCCGTTTTTACAGCCGTGATTATCAAATCACTGTTAATGCCGTTGGTAATAAACGTTTTTGATCCGTTTACGACGTAACCATTTCCTTCTCGTATGGCACTTGTACCCATCGATGCCAGATCCGATCCCATGGCAGGTTCGGTCATAGCAATGGCGCTCATGAGGTTTCCGTTTACGAGTCCCGGCATCCACCGTTCAGCTTGTTCTTCGTTGCAATAGTTGATGAAGTACGGCAAACAGACGTCATTGTGCAACGTGATACACATTCCCGATCCGACGACGCCCGCAAGTTGAACTTCTTCGTTGATGATTGAGTTGTAGCGAAAATCTTGTACTCCACCTCCCCCATATTGTTCCGGTACAGCCGTTCCCAGAAAGCCGTGCGAGCCGGCCTTTTGGAACATTTCTTTGTCGACTTTCCCGTTCTGTTCCCACTTTTCGTGGTTAGGGACGATCTCTTTGTCAATGAACGATCGAACTGACTCGCGAAACATGTCGTGTTCTTCGTCGAAAATGATGCGGCGCATGCCTTGACCGTACTGCGTCAAGGTACCCGCCTGCGAGGCCGCTCAGCGCGGTAGCGTTCGGGGGATGAGCACCTGGGATGCAGTAGCTGAGGCTGCCAAGTCAGCACGTCGTTTAAACCAAGCTATTTCAGGCCGTCATTTACCGGATGAAGCCTTAGAAGAGATCGCTGAAGCTATCGAATCTTTAGCGGCTCGTTTTGAGTCCGGTGATGAGAGAAACAAGCTCGACGACATGCTGACTCGCCCTCATTTGGCCGCCATCTATGCGGGCCAATACACGCCTCTTGACCTTGAGGTTGGAGATGAAATCGAATTTGACCCGTTCTCAATTGCAGGTGGAGATTTGCATCCCGCATCAATCGGGCTGTCATTTGTGAAGGAATCGGATGAAAGTGTCATGTGTACGGGCACTATTGATCCGATGTTCGCTGGTCCTCCAGAAAGAGTGCATGGGGGTGTTCAAGCGTTAATTATTGACGAAGTAATGGGTGCCTTGAATCGAATGCGCGGGCGTCAGGCCTACACCGCTTATTTGAAGGTGGACTACATAGGACCGGCCCCTTTGGTGGTTCCAGTGACATTTAGGGCGTGGGTCCACAACATTGAAGGTCGCAAAATAATGTTGCGGGGTTCAGGTGATGGACCTGACGGTCGTTTCATGGAAGCAGAAGGTTTGTTCGTACAACGCCAAGATCAACCGGAGGGTTCTGCGCCAACGCCGTAGCAACACCTGGCCCCGATCCGAGACCTATGTTTGTTCCGGTCGTAACGTTGGGAAAAAGACGACATCTCTAATGCTTGTTTGACCGGTAAGAAGCATCGCTAGGCGGTCCATGCCTATGCCTACACCTCCGGTGGGTGGCAAACCGTATTCGAGGGCACGCAAATAGTCTTCGTCCACAAGCATCGCTTCGTCGTCTCCGCCGGCGTTTTGTGCCGCCTGCTCTTCGAAGCGGATTCGTTGTTGTTCAGGGTCTACGAGTTCGCTGAAACCGTTGCAGAGTTCTCTTCCTGCCAATATTGCTTCGAAACGCTCGGTCATACCTGGGTTGGATCTGTGTTCGCGAGACAGCGGTGAAACTTCAATCGGATAGTCCGTCACGTAGACAGGGCCCCATAGGGAGCTTTCCGTGGTCTTTTCGTAGATTTCGAGAATCAGTTTCCCTGGTCCATAAGCATCTTTTATTGGGATTTCGTGTTCTGATGCGATCGCGCGCAGTTCCTCAATAGGTGTGTCCAATGTCAATGCCATCCCGATGGATTCTTCAATTAATTCAGTCATAGTTGCACGCCGCCACGGTTTCGCAACGTTGAGTTCTCTATCTCCCACAGTAAGCACCGTTGATCCGGTGAGTTCGATCGCTAAGTGTTCGACTAGCTCTTCGACAAGTCGCATTATGTCTTCGTAGTCGGCGTAGGCCTCGTACAGTTCGAGCATTGTGAACTCTGGGTTGTGGCGTGTTGACACTCCTTCGTTGCGAAAGACGCGTCCGATCTCAAATACTTTTTCGAAGCCGGCGACAGTTAGTCGTTTTAAGTAGAGCTCCGGAGCAATTCGGAGGTATAGATCAAGGTCGAGCGCGTTGTGGTGGGTAGTGAATGGCTTGGCGTTGGCGCCGCCAGGTATGGGGTGGAAGATGGGGGTCTCTACTTCCATCGCCCCTCGTTCCTCTAAAAAGGAACGGGTGAGTGAAATCATTCGACTTCTTGTTTGGAAAGCTTCTCGAGCTTCTGGTGTTACCCAAAGGTCAACGTACCGTTGTCGATATCTGGTGTCGGTGTCACTAATGCCGTGCCATTTATCTGGGAAGGGTCGCCGCGCTTCGGCTAAACGGATCCAAGAGTCGACCCGAACGCTTAGTTCTCCGCGACGGGTAGTCATGACAACGCCTGTTACTCCCAGCCAGTCACCGAGATTCAGGTCGCAGAACTCATCAAAGTCTGGGGTGCTTTGGGAGGGTGCAAATAGTTGGATCCGGCCTGAACCATCATCGAGGGTGCCGAAAGCCAATTTGCCCTGAACCCGTCTCAGCATGAGTCGTCCAGCGATGGTTACGACATCGCTGGTTTCTTCCCCTGCTTCAAGATCAGCATGCTTCGTTATGAGATCTTGGACTTTGCTGTCGGGGGCAAATTGGTAGGGGATGTCTGCCATGTCTCCTCAACGAAGTTCGGTTTGTCCAGCACTCCTCGGAATTATGAGAAGTACCCAAGCTTTATGGTGCTTCATGAATTGCTCTAGCGGTGCGATTAACAGAGAAATATAGAAGATCTATTTGGAGATTTTGGCATGCAACATCTCGCACTAAATCATTTTTTTCGAAGATCGTTGCGATGTTTGGTTCTATTTCCGAGATTCGAACAAGGTCCAGTCGCCAAGTCGTTCTATTGGCTGGTCAGCAACTGCGAGCTTCCAGTCATCTGGAAGTAATTCCGGGGCAAGTTCGGCCAGGGGGTAGAGCACAAAAGCTCTCTCATACATTCGCGGATGTGGGATGGTCAGGTCGGGGTCTTCGAGTTCGAGTTGGCCGTAGAGCAAAACGTCTACGTCGAGGGTGCGTGGCCCCCACCGTTCCATGCGCACCCGCCCGGCTGATTGCTCGAGGTCTTGGCAAGCGTCAAGCAGGTCGTGGGGACTTAGGTAAGTGTGAATTTCGACGACTAGGTTGAGGTAGGAGCCTTGAACAGGGCCTCCAACTGGAGCCGTTTCATATAGGCCTGATACGGCATATTTCCCGGGAAGATCATCAACCGCTGCTGCTAGCAGATCGTGTCGGTCACCCAGGTTGGAGCCGAAACCGAGGAACGCTCTTACCGGTTCAGATGGAGTTCTCTCATTCATTGGTGTGGCGAACCACTTGAACCGCTGTGAAGTTGATATCCATTGGGATCGGTGGTCGTATCTTCTTGATCGTTATATCCACCGCAGACACCGGTGTTAATAGGAGTAGTTGATCAGCAATTCGTTGGGCCAAGTGCTCCAATAGTTGCGCCTGCGATGACAAACAGATCTCGGTTGCAGTTTCTGCCACTGCGCCATAATCGACGGTGTCGGCAAGGTCATCGGATTTACCTGCTGCCGATAGATCCGTGTATATGTCGATGTCGAGTTCTATTGGCTGAGGGCGTTCGCGTTCTTCAGGGAGTACGCCGACTATGCACACGACGCGGAGTCCTCGCAGTTGAATGCAATCACTGTCGGATTGTTGTTTCACTTACCGGTGTCCTCTTGTTCGTGCTCCATTCCGACAGCTATCTCTACAAGTTCTCTGCCATGTGGGCCTAATCGTTGCTGAAAGATTCGTTCAGCTAGCGCCGTGACCTGAGGTCCGGTCTCGACCAATCCTGCCCACAAGAGATATGCGGCCATTAAGCCACAAAGACGTTCTCCGACTTCTTCTTTGTGAACAAGCACTCGCAGTCCTGCAGTCTTAGCGCCCTGAATTTCGGTGAACAGCACTTCCATGTATTGAGCTAATTGGTCATGGGCCGGCCAAGGTCGATGTCGAAACGGCATGCCCAGTTCTTCGTAATTATGGAGATTGTGGGAACCTGCGATGAGTGAATAGAGGACATCGAAGTGGTTTTGGCGAACCCAAATGATCTCTTCTTGACGGCGAACGCGTCGATGGTGTTCCCCGTAGCCGCCGGGGCGCTCGCATATAGCAAGAGAATCCTTGATAACCCAGGCGAAGTTCCTGGGCTCAATACCTTCTGCCCACTTTCCCTTCACGGTCCCCTATCCCGCTAGCGCTGAAACGCTAATGCCCCACAGATATTACTTGTCCAATTTTGATGGGGCCACTGAGAGTTACGAGGTGATTATTGTTCGACCGAAGTGTCGTAGGCCCATATATCCCCCAGGTTTCTATAACGTTGACCCACGTCAAGTCCATAGCCCACTACCCACACTTGGGGCAGTCGAAAGCCCGCATATTTCACCAGGTCATCGAGATCAGCCTGTTGTTCTTCACGGACCAGCAAAGAGCAGAACTCTAGGCTTGCTGGGTTTCTAGCCAGCAATGTTTTTCGTAAATAACGCAGAGTGAGGCCACTGTCGACGATGTCCTCCACGATGATGACGTCTCGTCCTTCAATATCATTGTCAAGGTCTTTAATGATTCGCACCACACCGCTATTTCGCGTGGTGCTGCCGTATGAGGAGACTGCCATGAAGTCAAGTTCAACAGGCAGATTGGTTGCTCTGGCCAGGTCGGAGACGAAAATAACTCCTCCCTTCAATACCCCAATCAACAGAGGGGTTCGTCCCGCGTAGTCATCTGAAATCTCTTGTCCTAGATCCTGCACTCGTGCTTCGATTTCGTCGCGGGTTACAAGAATTTCAGTCAGAGCGGGGTCGTCTGTCGGGCTCAGATCTGTCACAGGGTCGGAACCTAGCCGCTTTCGGGAAGTTCTCCATGTTCTTTCACCAAGGTTTCAAGTCTTAATTTTCCATTGGTGCGCCTAACCGATCTGCCACCTGTTATCTCGGTACCCAGAGCCTCTCCTCGGGCTACTTGAAGAACTCGCTCTACGGATGCCAGATCTGGCGGGTGTTCACCTCTAAGCCATGCGCGAATTGCACGACGCGCGAGGGCAATAGGCGCCGAAGCAAGAGCGGTCGCATCGGTGACATCAATTTCTTGAGCCAGCCGGTCAAGTAGATCCGCGTCCTTATCGGCGATTTCCCCAGCTCGAATAAGTAACGGCACTACATCGCGTTCAGCCACTTCGTTCAATAACGGAAGAATTTCGTGTCGGATGCGGTTGCGTCGGAATCTTGGATCCTTGTTGGTGGGGTCTTCGACCGGTGCCCAGTCAAATATTTGGCATACCGATTCTGTGTCGGCTCGTCGAAGTTTGATTATGGGGTGTTGTTCGTCCCCCATTCCCGCTAAAGCATCGGGCCCCGCTCCTCGTAGGAGATGCAGGATGATTGTTTCTGCTTGGTCGTCGGCTGTGTGTCCCGTAAGGACGTCATCAGGGAGCGCACCAAAGCGCGCTGACCTGGCTCGAGCTTCCAAGTTTGGGCCGTCTTGTAAGGACAAGGTCACAGATCTGAACTTCGCGCCGACGAGATCGGCGAGTTGTGCAACGTGGTCACTTTCGGCAGAACCATTTGGCCGCAGCCCGTGGTCAACATGGTGTGCGATGAGTTCCTCGCCCGTCATCGAAGCTAAAATCAGCAGTGCCGAGGAGTCAGCTCCACCTGAAACGGCACAGTGAATTGGGCCGCCGCTAGGGAACGTGCACTGTTCAAAAAATGGGTGCAGAGAATCATATTTTCCCATGCGTATACCTCTGCTAAGCGACTGGAACTCGTTCCATCCATGCTGTTGGGTTCCGTATTTCAGCCATAGACGGAAGGTGTTCTGGGTCCTGCCAGATGAGATCAACGGCGCGATCACCACGTTGAGATTCGATTGCGGCGATGAAGTCTTCGCCTGCCTGGTATTGAGCCAGCTTGGCTTCTAGCCCCATTAGTTTCTGCATTATGCGGCTGACGCCAGTGGCACTATTGCGGCGTTCTTGCATTACTCGATGAAACCGTGGGGCGTGCGGTACGTGTCCAGCTGCAGCTCGAGACATCGTCACGTCACCGTGTCCCTCGACCAAACTCATCATTCCTCCAACGGAGTCCAGTAGTTCTTTTTGTCGTTCACTGGCAAACAGTTGCGCTACTCCCCCGTCAGCCAACGGGTCTTCCCCATCGCGTTTCATTTGGACGAAGTCTTGAAGGCCTTGTTTAAGTCGATCAGGGTCCGGTTCGACTTCGTCGAGCATCTGGTTCACTAATTCCAAGAAACGAGGTCGGAGCCAAGGAACTCCTGTGAACTGGGAACGATGAGTTAATTCATGCAGAGCTAACCAGAGTCTGAATTGTTTGGGGTCAAACGCAAATTTCTTTTCGATCGCCAAGATGTTGGGGCCGACGTAATACACAAGATCTTGTTCGTCTCGGTCTTCATCTTCGGCAAGCAAAAGGTCATATTGGCCTAGGACTCGCCGGGACATCCAACCCAATACAGTGCCTAGTTCCGCTGCGGCAATCTTTCGAGCGATGCCGCTGGTTGGGTTGGAGTCAGAGGATTCTGCCAACACCGGCCGTAGTAGTCGTCTAAACGAACGAATGTTGGCGTCGATCCAGCCTTCTCGGTCAATCACTTGGGCGCGTGCCGAACCCTCAGAAGAGATCAGCTTGGTCTCAACCCCAACCAATTCTTCGGCGAGCGGGGTGAACTCAGAGAAGTCTCTGTGTAACGAATCACCTAAGTAAGAACGAGATAGTGGCTCGTCACCGGCTACGCGGGCCGCGATTCGTTTCGCCAACTCCCAGTCGACGGGTCCGTCCGTCATCAGCGAATTCAGCGTTTCGGATAACGAGGGGCTACGACCTTCATTATGTAGCCCGCTATAAGTTGGACCACTCCTAGAACCGTGCCGATAGCTAAAGGTACAGCCAACCAAAAGTGCCAGACTTGAGCAGCGAGTGCGTTCATAATGTCATCGTACCCAACAGTCTCGAATAGAACCCAACTCTTGGAGCAGGTTCCCTCAAAATCGGCTGTGGAGCTTTGGCCTTGTCGCGAAGGGCTGGTGGTAGCGTCGGTTGGGTTAGCGCCCGAGTAGCTCAGTGGTAGAGCGGCTCTCTCGTAAAGAGCAGGTCGTGGGTTCAATTCCCACCTCGGGCTCAGTTCCGTTTGTGTGGAGTTGCTGCAGTTAGATTTTCAAGTTGACGAACAACCTCTGCAGTAAAAGCCTCTCGTTACCATTTCGTCTCAAATCACCGGCTGCGGAGGTCACCGAAGCCAATGATCTGGATCCACTGGACGCGTCAATTGATCCGTTCGTTATCCCCGCACTGATTGCGGTACCCACTGCTGTCATGCCCATCAAGAGTTCGTCTGTGCGGAGTCGGCGCAGTTCTCGCTTGTGGCGATCTTCGAGATTACGGCGCCCTAAGCCTCGTTCACCGAATCGTTCGGCACGCTCTTCGAGGTCGTCACGTTCCCGTTCATGACGAAGCTGCAGAGGCGTTGTCGCGGCATCAATCATGGTCAGTAATTTGTCTGCCGATGCTGCTGCACTGTTGCCTGATCCGTCAAGAACTGAGTGAAGTTCGGTCCACGCGTTCCACCGGTCGAACGATGTCTCATCGGATGCGAGGAGCATTGCCCGGTCAATGGAGCCGTTTGCCGCCGACGCAATAACTGCTGCGCGTTCTTGTTGTAATCCTGATGCGACTAACTGGTCGGTGAGTTCTTTGGAGCTAATTGATTCGAAATCCACTCTGGTGCAGCGCGATGCGATGGTCGCTATCTCTACCGGGATTTCTTCTGCTGTGAGAACAAAATGAGTTGAAGGAGGGGGTTCTTCTAGCACTTTGAGGATCATCGGGGCTGAAGCAAAAGCAAGATGTACGTCTTCAACGAAAATAACTTTTTTGTTGCTTTCGTAGGGGCTTGTCATAGCAACCCGAACAATCTCTTTAGCTTGGTCAACTGAGAGCGAAGGTCCGTTTCGTTCGAATAGGACGAAATCAGGGTGTTCTTCAGCGAGGGTGAGCCGTCGGTGTCGTTCTGGATCTTCGGTGGCTGCTGCCAATAGTTCAGCAGCGAAACGAGTTGCAGTTGTTCGCGCGCCGCAACCCGACGGACCGACGAAAAGGTAGGCAGGCAACGGCGCTGGAACTGCATTTCGTAACGCGGAAATAGCGGCTGTTTGGCCGATGATTCCGTCAAAAGAGTCCGTCACTGGACACCAACAGCGTGAGCGACACGCACAGCAACTTCTTCTATCGATCCGGCACCATCAACGACTACCCATCGATTTGGGTCAGCCTCTGCTAGCGCACCGAAACCCTCTATTACCCGTTTGGCGAAGTCGACATCTTCGCTTTCCATTCGGTCACGCTGGTCTCCTAACCGACCATCTGCTGTATCAACAGCAACTGTTAGGAGAACGACAAGGTCGGGGAGCACTCCTCCGCTAGTCCATTCGACGAGACGCATAAGTTCTTCAATGGACTGTCCGCGTCCGTAACCCTGGTACGCGAGCGTTGAACCGTAGGAACGATCGGTTATGACATCACGTCCTTCAGCTAGTGCTGGTTCTACGACTTCAGCTAAGTGTTGCGCCCTGTCTGCAGCGAAAAGTAGTGCTTCGGCACGTTCGGTTGGTGCTGGACCGTCTCCAAGCAATAGGTCTCTAATCGCCAAACCCAAATCGGTGCCGCCCGGTTCTCGAGTCAACACCGCGTCTAGGCGTTGGCTTAGAAGTCGGGCTTGTGTTGATTTCCCGCTCGCTTCCCATCCTTCAAATGCTATGTATTTTCCACGTCGGTTCATTGGGACTTCTTATTAGGGGTGCGTAGTGAAACCCATGCAAGGCCTGATGCCAGCAACATAAGGATGCTTGCCAACCATAAGGCGCCTCGAACCCCCGGCAGTGCCATGGCCCAGGAGCCCACGGTGAGTTCGTTATCGAAGAGAACATCGAAGAGCCAGTTAAAGCCGTCAGATAAGAACCCACCGACTGTGATTGATAAGAGCAGACAAAAACGAACCAGGGTGTACAGGGCACTAAAAACCCTGCCTCGAAGCTGCTCTTCGACGTGTTCATGGAGAAGGGTGAATCCCAATACGTATACGGATCCGGCGAAGATCCCCATTGCAAAAACTCCGGCCAGATTCCAGAACGTGTTGGAGGTTGATACGGCAAATAGCAGACAGCTACCGGCACCAAAGATTGCGGCGATGAACCCGTTTTCTTTGTCTAACCGTCGTTGCATTGCTGACAGCATCGATACGCCTACCGAGACACCTAGTCCAAGGGTCACGAGAATGGTTCCGAAGCCGGCGTTACCAGCTTTCAAGATGACGTCGTTGTAGACCGCTCCGAGGGGAATCAACATTCCGCCACCGATCATCCCGGTTGCTAATCCGATGAGGACAGCTCGTACTTGGGGGCTAATCGCGATGAAAGCCCATCCTTCACGCAGTTCGCGTACACCTTGAGCGAGATCGATAGGTCCCGCCTTCTTTTCTTCTCTTCGGCGAGGTACAAGCGGGAGCGTTGCTATTAGACACGCCGCTATTAGGAAAGTTGCTGAGTCAAGCACAAGTGCCCACTCAACTTGACCGATAGCGCTTCCCCCTAACCATTCAGCAAGCTTCGCGAGCCCAATAAACGCGCCTGCTGCGAGAGGGAAAGTGCCGTACGCCGCTACCAACGAAAGTGAATTAGCCGCCGTTAGCTGCTCTTTGGGAACCAAGTTGGGGACGATGGCTTCTTTCGCTGGTCCCCAGAGGGACGTCGCTAATTCAAGTAGTAACGATGCGAGGACCAGTGCCCATACGCGTTCGATGAATGGGATTGTGAGCAGCACCAAAGCTCGAAGAATGTCACAGCTGATCAAAAGTCGTTTCCGGTTGACTCTGTCAACTATGACCCCTCCGACTGAGGCTAAGAAAAATCCTGGCAGCACTCTGGCCACCATGACGAGCGCTATTGCAGACCCGGGCTGGTCACCGCCGATCCGGCGAGCAATCTCGATAATGGCTAGGAATCCGATCCAATCACCAAATGCGCTAACTATCTGAGCGATCCATAGGCGCAGAAACGCGGGACTCCCAAATACAGGGTGTGACCTGTTCAGACGCGCGTTGTCATCTTGATCTGGGGTTACCTCTGGTTCATCCATGTTCACAGTTCAGACTCTTCAGGGTTTCCCACGGTCAAAAATCTATTCCAACTCCATAACGAGTTTCTGAATTACAGGATATTCAAAAACACTGCTAAGTGAGCGAACTGCGAGAAGTCTTAGGTCCGTTTCTCGGCCAATAGTTCTACAGCTCTTTGCTCGGTGAGTGCTTCAACTGAATCCCAGCTCTTGAGCGAGGCGTTCGTCTTGCCATCAGTTACGTACGGTCCGAATTTTCCGTCCTTCAGAAGAATGGGCTGATCACTATTGGGGTCTTTGCCTAGCTCTTTGAGGGGTGGTTTCGCTGCTCTACGACCAAACTTTTTCGGTACCGAAAGCAGCTGCAAGCACTCTTCAAGGGTGATGGCCAATAACTGTTCTTCATTTTGCAGATTGCGGCTCTCTCCGTCCTTGAGCAAATAGGGGCCATACGGACCGTTTTGAACGGTTATTTCGATCCCATCGGCAGGGTCCGCTCCAACGGTGCGTGGCAAGCTCAAGAGCTCGAGTGCTTCCTCGAGGGTGATGCGTTCTAGGGTCATTGTTTGAAAGAGTGACGCTGTTTTTGGCTTCGGTTGATTCTTTAGTTCATCGATGCGGTCTAGTTCGGCGACGAGTTCGACAATGCTGTCAAACACTCGAGAGGTTTCAATGAGGGAATTGATGTTGGTGAGACGTTCCTCATTGTCTCCGCGCTGCAAGTCCTTTATGTAACCGGACTGCTCTAGACATGACTGCAGCGCTGCAGGAGCGTCTGTTTCGCGCAGATCAACGATTGATCTTCTCAGCTTCAGAAATGATCGAATGGCTTTTTGCGCGGCAGGTGACGAACCGGCTTCCTTCGCCCGTTCGAAAGCCTGCAAGAGGCTGATCTCATGAGTCTCGCCGAACTCAATAAGCCGTTTGATGGCGGCGTCGCCAATTCCGCGTTTGGGGTTCTTTATCGCTTGCCGAACCGAGTCGTTGTCAGGGTCGTCGGTCATGCACCGCATATAGGCGAGCGCTACTTTGAGTTCTTTCTTGTGGAGAGGAAGAGCTAGGAGTTGGCCTCCAGGTGACGAGGCGGCTGGCATTTTGGGAGGTCGTCCCAAAGACACATATGGGCCGAACGTTCCTGGCCTGGCGATAACTTCTATACCAGTCGCAGGGTCGGGGCCTAAGACGACTTCTTCGGGCGTCTCTAATAATTCGATGGCTAAATCAAGAGTGATCTCGTCTGGAGTGATGCCCGCAGGTAATGATCGATATTCTTCGCCTCGTTGCACATAAGGAAAGTTCTTACCCACTTTGGCCACAACGACCTGGCCGTCACTATCAACCCCAATGGGAATCGTGTTGATTTCTACTGGATCGATGTCAGCAAGACGTTCATCTGATACAAGATTGCGAAGACCTGGCAGTGGCTCCCCATTTGCGTTAACACCCCCAAAATAGAAATCATCTAGCCACGGGTTAGGTTCGATTTCGCCTACAGATATCTGATCGAGATCATCTTCCATGCTCGCAGTCAGGGCGTAATCAACGAGATGTGGGAAGTGATTTTCCATGAGACCGACCGTGGCAAAGGCGGTGAGTGCAGGGACCAAAGCCTGACCTTTTTTCCATACGTAGCCTCGGCTTTGGATGGTGCCCAGAATGCTTGCATAGGTGCTGGGTCGCCCCACTCCTAGTTGTTCTAATTGTCGAACTAGGGTCGCCTCGGTGTAGCGCGCCGGTGGTTTCGTTTGGTGATCTTTGCTTTCAAGGGACGTAGCAACAACAGCGTCACCCTGTGAGAAATTGGGGAGTTCTCGTTCTTCGTCGTCTGATTCATCTGACTGTCGCCCGTAGACAGCCAGAAAGCCAGGAGAAGTGATGACGGTCCCGCTAGTGCCGAATTCATAAGTTTCCGATCCGGATGGGGAAGCTGCTAAACGAATAGTGACCGTCTGGCCTTCAGCGTCGTTCATCTGACTGGCTATCGTGCGACTCCAGATCAACTGGTATAAACGCGCTTGATCACTATCAGCTTTGTCTCCTTTGAAACCAAGGTCAGCTGGATTTGGCCATGCGTCTCCTGCGGGACGGATAGCTTCGTGCGCCTCTTGGGCGTTTTTGACCTTCTTGGTATACACCCGAGCATCTGCGGGTAGATGGTCCTGCCCAAAGCGATCTCTGATCAGCGTCCGGGCTGCGCTCAAGGCATCCGCCGACAGGGTCGTGCTGTCGGTCCGCATATAGGTTATGTGCCCTTCTTCATAGAGCTTCTGGGCAGCACCCATTGTTCGTGAGGCAGAGAACCCAAACCGCCCGCTGGCTTCTTGCTGAAGAGTCGAGGTCATGAAGGGTGCTGCTGGTCGACGTCGGTACGGCTTGGAGTCAACAGATTGAACAATGAACTCGACCCCAGTAAGTGCCGACGCCAGTTCTTTGCCCTGGTCAGTGTTTACGATCGTTCTATCGGCCTGGCTGAGTCGCCCCTGCGCGTCAAAGTCTCGCCCGGTGGCAACACGAACATCATTGATAGCGGTAAGAGCCGCAGTGAAGGTCGCACCCGAGGACATCTCAGCCTCCAAGCTCGAATACGCCGCTGTTTGGAACTCGATGCGTTCACGTTCGCGCTCAACAATCAACCGGTTAGCAACACTCTGAACTCTGCCAGCAGATAGGCCAGGCTTAACTTTTTGCCACATAACAGGAGATACTTTGTATCCGTACAGTCGATCAAACTTCCGGCGAGCTTCTTGGGCGTCAACAAGGCGATGATCTAACTCTCGGGGGGAAGCGACCGCATCACGAATAGCTTTTTCAGTGATCTCGTGGAACACCATTCGGTACACGGGCACTTGGGGACTTAGTACCTCGAGGAGATGCCAGGCGATAGCTTCACCCTCCCGGTCTTCATCCGTGGCCAGGTAGAGCGCATCAGAACTCTTCAGTAACTTTTTAAGTTTCGCTACTTGTTTCTTCGCCCTCTCGGTAACTACGTAGAGAGCCTTGAAGTCATTGTCGACGTCTATACCTAGATTCGCCCATGACTCGCCTTTGTAGACAGCGGGTACTTCGGTTGCTTTGGCCGGAAGGTCACGTATATGCCCCACTGAGGCCTCAACCACATAGTCGGATCCGAGGTACCGCTCAATGGTTTTAGCCTTGGCAGGTGATTCAACGATTACTAGCGATTTCGGCACGGCGGCAATTAATTCCCTAATTCATGTGGGGCTGTCAAATTCTTCGATTGCCCAAATAAAGCAACCTCATCCGCGGAAGTTACCGGGCATTACGGCATTTCCAACGCATCATCACTATCAAAATTTTCTCGGTGAGCCACCAGGGCAAGGATCACAACAACTGCAGCAACCCCTGCCAAAGCAGCAATTGAGGCTCCAAAAAGCTCTTCAGTTTGCGGGGTTCCGAGTCCGGTATTTTCCAGTCCGCCCTGGTCTGAAGGCCATGGCCACAGAACTCTGAGCGAGCCGACCATCAGCCCCAGAAGGATTGAAACAATCAGATCGCGATATCGATTCAGCAGCCTGTTAAGAACTCGACTGAAGAGAACTAAGCCTACGAGAGCCCCGATTGCGTACATCCCGAGCACCGATACGTCTCGTTGTTCTAACGCGGCAATGAGATGGTCGTACAGGCCCAGCATCAAAAGAATGAATGAGCCGCTGATTCCGGGCAAAATCATTGCGCATATCGCGATGGCGCCTGCGCATAAGGCAACGAGAGGTGCTGGATTCTCAAGGGAACCCGAGCGGATTCCCAGCAGCGTGAATGTGGCGACCGCGAAGATCCCGAATACCAGGTATAGCGGTGGCGCCCACTTTCTTACTTCGCGTCGTGTCGCGAACGCTGACGCTGCTATGACCCCAAAAAAAGCTGACGATACGATCACAGGTCTTTCGTGAATCTGCGTTCGAAGCCACGAAGCTAGGAGCAGCAGGGCAAGGGCTATGCCTAACAAGAGACTCGCGAGAAATGACCATTGGACCGCTCGGAATCGTTGCTTGCAACCAGCTATGTCGCCGCGCGCTAAACGGCTGATTCCGCTTGATGCAGTACTGATTTGTTCGATGAGTCGGTCATATATTCCTAATAGGAGGGCGACAGTTCCGCCGGAGACACCCGGGATGATGTCTGCGACGCCCATACAGAAGCCGCGCAGAATGTGGATGGGGACACGGCGTCTCACATATTGGACCGTACCGCGGGTAGAAGATCCTGCACCCTTCACCATCCGGCTTTCTTTGTAAGTCCGTCTGGCTTTCTTCGCAAGGATTGGTTCGTCCAAGAGTGGTGATCAACTCAGTTTTTGTGAATTCGATGATCGACACCTCGGACCAAAAACTCGGTGATTCGGCCGGGTGCTGCAGCTAGGGCCATGGTGGCCCAGAGGCGTTTGGGATGTCGAACCTCTCTTTTGTGTTTGATGACTGCTTGCACTGCGTCTGCAGCTACTTTGTCTGGGCTTACGTCGGTAAGCATTCGTAGTTGCCGCAATCTGCGCTGAGCTTGGTCAAAGGCTGGATTGTTGGTAACCCGGGTCCACATTTCAGTGTCGACTGGTCCGAGATGCATTGTGGTGACGTTGACGCCCGTCCCATCAGTTTCCATACGGACTGTTTCAGCGAAACGGGTAAGCCCTGCCTTCGAGGCACAATAGGTGGCGAGGCCTGGGGCTGGAGTAATGGCGGCCATAGACGACGTGTAGAGAAGATGCCCGCGGCCACGTTCGATCATGCCAGGAAGAACTTGTCGGGTAAGCCGCATAGGTGCCAAAAGGTTCGTTGCGAGTACCTCTTTAATCCGATTTTCGTCGATGTCTTCCACGAACTCTTCGGTTTCGATGCCGGCATTATTCACCAAGATATCGATAGGCGCTATCTCGCCTTCCACACGATCTATGACACCTGCTAGCTGGTCGGGGTCCGCAACATCTAGGGGTAATGAGGAACCATTTAGCTCATCTGCTAGCTGTTCGATTTCATTGACTGATCTGGCTGCGAGTATGACGTGTGCTCCCTGTCGAGCGAACGCTCGAGCTATGGAGGCGCCGATTCCTTTGCTAGCTCCTGTGATCAGTGCGCAGGCGTTATTGAGGTCCATTAACTCAGGCTACGCGCCTATCTGCTATCGGAGGGCGCGACGATGCTTCGGAGACCGCCCATGTGGGTGTCTCCGAAGCGTCGTTGGTAGTTATTTAGATAAAGGCAGGGACGAAAACCAGGGAAACGATCGTCATTACTTTGATGAGGATGTTCATCGCAGGGCCTGAGGTGTCTTTGAATGGGTCACCAATGGTGTCTCCAACGACTGCAGCTGCGTGGGCGTCAGTTCCTTTGCCTCCATGAGCTCCAGCTTCGATGTATTTCTTGGCGTTGTCCCATGCCCCACCAGAGTTAGCCATGTAAATAGCGAGAAGGAAGCCGGTTACCACCGCTCCAGCCAGGAACCCACCTAGCGCGTTGACATCTACAAATCCGATCGCGAGAGGAAGCACAATCGCGAGGCCACCCGGTAACAACATCTCACGCAGAGCTGCCTGGGTGGAGATATCTACGCACCGACGGCTATCGGGTTTGACGCCCGGTTGACCTTCGCGTAGTCCTGGAATTTCAGCGAATTGTCGCCTGACTTCCACGATCATGGCTTGAGCTGCTCTACCTACCGATGACATTGTCATCGCCGCGAAGATGAATGGTGTCATCGCGCCAAGGAACAATCCGATAGTGACTGCTGTGTCATTGATATCGAGGACTTCGATCCCAGCGGTAAGACTGAAAGATTTGAAGAGTGCGAGCGCTGTCACCGCAGCGGAGCCAACCGCGAAACCCTTTGCGACCGCGGCGGTTGTATTGCCTAGGGCGTCGAGGCTGTCGGTGACACCTCGAACCTCCGGCGGAAGTTCCGCCATTTCGGCGATCCCACCGGCGTTGTCAGCTATCGGACCGTACGCGTCAACCGCGACGATAACTCCTGTAACGGCAAGCATGCCGATCGCTGCTAACGAGACGCCGTAGAGCCCGATGACATCTCCTGCTTGGCCGAAGGCTGCACCACCTAGCCAGTAGGACAGGCCGATCATGGTGACGACGACGACCACTGACGGCAGAGTTGACAGTTTGCCTTGGGCGATTCCTTCGATGGCGACGGTCGCCGCACCAGTTTCTGACTGTGACGCTATGCCCTTTACAGGTTTGTAGTGCTCGGAGGTGAAATATTCCGATACGAATCCGATAGCCCAGCCGCCGAGGAGGCCGATGATGATGGCGAGCGATAGGAAGATGGGTGTTTGCACTATGTCAGATCCGTCTGCTGCGGAGGCTCCGCCGAACAGCCATTGGGTTCCCACGATGGTGAAGATGACCGTTAAACCCATGGCTATGTATTGACCGGTGTGTAGTTGCGTAGAAAGGCTTTGGCCTTCTTTTCCTCGGGTCAGGAGCGCTCCAACAATTGAAGCAATCATCCCGAGGGAGCCGATGAGTATCGGGTACATGAGCAACGATTCGTAGTCTCCGAATACTTGAAGTTTGTCTCCTTCGATGAAGACACCGGAAAGTAGAAGCGAGACGAGCACGATTGGTGCCACGACTGAACCTGCGTAGGACTCAAAGAGGTCTGCGCCCATTCCGGCTACGTCACCGACGTTGTCCCCGACGGCGTCGGCGATGGTGGCTGGGTTACGCGGGTCATCCTCGGGGATTCCTGCTTCGACCTTTCCGACGAGGTCACCACCAACATCTGCGGCCTTGGTGTAGATGCCTCCGCCAATACGAGCAAACAAAGCAATGGAGCTTGCTCCGAGGCCAAATGCAGCCACGACTTGGAAGGCGCTATCGACGCCAAGCCATGTCACCCAAAGAAGGTAATTGAACGAGATACCAAGTAGAGCTAGTCCGGCCACGGTGAAGCCCATGACAGCACCACCCTTGAATGCCAGCGGTAAGGCCTTAGCTGCGCCTTCACGTGCAGCGTTGGCTGTTCTGGTGTTCGCTGCAGTTGCGATTCTCATGCCAATGAAGCCTGCGATGGAAGAAAGCACTGCTCCCATCAAATAAGCGAACGATGCTGATGGTCTTCCTTCGATCGGTACTACCAAAAGAAGCACAAACATTACGACCACGAAGGCTGAAACCCATTGGTATTCCCGACGAAGGAACGCCATCGCTCCTTCTCGGATGGCTTGACCGATCTCTTTCATGAGATCCGTCCCCTCATCCGCCTTCATGACTGTCTTTGCGAAGTAGTAAGCAAGCAACAGCGCTAGTGCTGAGGCAATTAGCGCGAAATACGGAACCGCTGTCACGATGTCCTCTCAGTTCAGCCTGGTTAGTGGGAGATGCCGGTTCGGTCCGGGCCGACGGAGTCCGAGACGGCGAGGTGCGTTTCGGCACCAGAGGAAAAGCCTACGAAACCCTTGCACCAGGGGCAACTACTTCTGGTGACTGATTAGTTCAATGTCGAATTCTTTTAGGAAGGCAACAAGGCCAGTTTGGTTCTGGAAGTGGTGGCATTGAAGGCCTGCAGCTGCACCACCCCGAACGTTTGTTTCAAGATCGTCTACGAAAAGACAGTGTGCGGGTTCAACGCCTAAACGCGAAACAGCGTTGCGATAGGCAAGTGGTTCCGGTTTAGCTACGCCAATTCGATGTGTGTTGACTACGACGTCAAACAACTCTTCAAGCCCGACTCTTTGGAGGTAGTCCTCGAATCGGTCATGGTTATTGGTCAGAATTCCGAGGCGCAGTCGATCCGGTAGTTGTTTGACGAGTTCGACCATTTCTAAGTCGACTCGACCTTCAAATTCAAAGAATCGTTTGACGATGGGCCGGATAAATGTCCCGTGGGTTTTCACCAACCTGTGTTCTGTTTCGTCTCGCCATTGGAGCCATGTGAGTTCGCCACGCGTCAACGGCTCATGAAGTTCTTTGGAGAATGCGGTGGCGAATATCGTGCCTTTCTCTATGTTTGCCTCGGCTTCGAAGGTCCCGAGGTCAGATTCGTCCCATTGACGTATCACGCCATCGAAGTCAAATAAGACTGCTTCTATCATTCGGCAGGGTCCGACTGCTTTCCGTAACGCAGCAGCAGTAACGCTGCCACAGCCGCGATCAGGGAGGCGACGAGGATGCCGATCTTGGCTAGGTCAGTGACACCGGGGCTTTCGAAGGCAAGCCCTGCCACAAAGATTGAAACTGTGAATCCGATCCCGGCGGCTAATCCCATTCCGATGAACTGCGGCCAGTTAACTCCTTCTGGCAGGGTGAACCCGTAGCGGGTAGCAGCCCAGGTGAAAAGAGTGATTCCTACGGGTTTTCCGATGACGAGACCCAAAATGATTCCGATCGTTATGTTGCTCCCTGCTGCATCGGAAATGGTGTCGCCGCTGAGTTTTATTCCTGCATTAGCTAGTGCGAAAACCGGGATGATCATGAACGCAGTGAACGGGTGGAGCATGTTCTCCAGTCGTTCGGTAAGGGGCACTGATTCCTGCGCGAGGAACGATGCGTGTCGGACTTCGGCAACGTTTGCATCACTCGGAAGAGCGTCAACGATTTGTTGCGCGTCACGCTTGTTGAGAAGCGGCCTGGCAGGGGTTAACAGCCCTAGCGCTACTCCTGCAATAGTTGCGTGAACACCGGACTCTAGGGTCGCGTACCAGACAAAAAGACCGAGTACCGCGTAGACGGGTATCGCCCACACTCGAACGCGTTGCAGCACCCATACCGCTATTAACCCGATGAGTGCCGTGAGCAGCCACCCAACACTGAGGTCGCTGCTATAAAAAATTGCGATGACCGCAATTGCGCCGATGTCATCAACTATGGCAAGCGTAAGTAGGAAGAGTTTGATCTTCGGCGAAACTCGACTGCCTAACAACGCGACAATTCCTACTGCGAAGGCTATGTCGGTGGCCATGGGGATACCCCAACCTCTTGAAGCCTCTCCAGTGGTGTTCAGCATTATGTAGAGCAGGGCGGGTACGACCATTCCACCTAAGGCGCCGATAGCTGGAAGGGCTGCAGCTCGTACAGAGCTCAAGTCTCCGGTGACCAACTCCCTTTTTATCTCGAGGCCAACGACGAAGAAGAAGAGAGCCATCAAGGCGTCGTTGACGAAATGGCCGAGGCTCATGTGTGGGAGGTGCCATGTTCCGACCGCTAATTCAATTTCGGTGTGCCAGAAGTCGTTGTAGCTATCGCCCCAGCCAGAGTTGACCCATATGAGGGCTATTGCTGTCGCGACTAAAAGTAAGATGCCGCCGGCTACTTCGCGATCTACAAAACGCAGAACGGGGCGGGCTACGAACTTAGCGAGGCTGTTATCGCTACTCGCGAAAGTTGGCCTTTTTAGAAGTGAGTCAGATCCCGCCATGAACCATCAAGGCTAGAGCCACTGTCCTCACTTGCCGTGACTCATCTTGGTGGAGGGTCACAGAAAAAGCTTTAGGTAAAGCGGGGCATCACCTGATGTGTCAACAGATCCATCGATTCGATGATCTGGTCGCTGGAATGGATGCCTTGTGGGATTAGAAAGAAAATTTCTTCGAAGCCAAGCCGTTCATGTGCCTCTTCGATTTGTCTGCTGATCGTGTCTGGGCTGCCAACCAATTTCAGGGGCATTCCCTGACCGAATTGGCGAGCCCAGTTATCCCAAAACCATTCCATGTCTTCGAACTGCTGTTGGGCCTCTAGGTCTGTCGGTGCACATACGGTGATGCCTCCCCATGCTGCTTCGTGGCCCTTAGGTTTTTCAATCTCGTACCGAGCTGCTTCTTCTCGGTAGGTCTTCCAAAGCGATTCACAGAAGTCGAGTTTGTCGCTCAAGACAATCGGGGTTCCCCCATATTTGGCCCAAAACAGGGCTGTCTTCATTGACATTGTGAAGCCACCGTAGAGAGGCGGGTGTGGTTGTTGTAGCGGGCGGGGCGCTATCCCGATCTCGTTGATAGTCATGTCCGGGTCTATGCCCGCGCCATAGTCGGAATAGACGCTGTGATGGTGTGGGTTCAGATTGTCGTTTGGAAATTTCCAGAATTCGCCTTCATAGCTGAAGGTCGGGTTCTGTAATGCTGTCAGCACTACCTCAACAAACTCCTCGAAAAATCTTCTGTTGTACTCATCAACATCTGTGTCTTTGTTCCAATGACCTACGGCAGATAAGTCAGGTCGAATTTTGAGCTGATCAACCCACCGATGCTGATATCCCCTAACAATTCCTACACCGAGGCGCCCACCAGTCATGTGGTCAAGAGTTGAGATTTGTTCCGCTACCCGTAACGGGTTGTGCGTGGTTGAAACAAACCCGCAAGAAATGACCCGCAGCTGTTCGGTAGCGTTCGCGACCCACGAAGCCATCAATCCGAGATCGTTGGATGTTTCGAACCCTTCGATTTGTAGGTGATGTTCAGGGTGTCCTAAACCGTGCCATCCATTGCGATCTGCATATTGGGCAATGTCGGATATTTCGGCCAGCATCCGTTGGTAGTAGTCATTATTGAGACCTGCTAACCCCATCTCGAGTTCTTCTCGTCTGCCCATAGTGCAGTACATGAAGAGATCGAATTTCACAGCTGATCCTCCAAACAGTTTGTTTTAACTGTCGGTGGCAAGTCCATCCACCACTGTGCTCGCAAACATGTGTGCTACGTGTTCGATGTGGAATTCGCCGTCAAATCGCCACCATCCAACTACCGAGTTCATCGCTGCAATCGTCATGCGTGCGACGACTCGCGCTTCGATGTCGCTTCGCAGTGAGCCGTCTAATTGACCGGATTCGATCAGCCGCACCCAGCCGTTCGCAAATTCGCGCAGCGGGACAGCAAGGTTTTCTCTTGTCGCCTCGGGCGACTCTTCATAGCAACGGATATTTGCCTTGGTGAAGTCTGAGTCAAGCGTTATGGCCGTGATGTAAGCGACTACGGCGGCCATGAGTCGGTCGTGGCCCGATGCTTTTTCACCTACGGCCTTCAACGCCGATCGTATTGCTTCTCGTGCATGATCAAGGCCGACTGCCATGACTTCTTCGACGATCGCGTCTTTTGAATCAAAGTGGTAGTACAGGCTGCCTGCTTGCATCTTCGCTACCGACGCGATCTCGGTCAGCGTTGCTGCCGCGTATCCGCGACGGGCAAGAACGTCGGCGGCAGCATCCAAGATTCGGGTCCGCGTGCGTTCGCCCTTGCGTATTCGGTCTGGTGCAAGATCGGTCGGACTCATTGGCGTGAATCTAGTGGTCCTGAGCAGGTCGTGAAGAGTCTGACCTCTGACGGGTCGCTTCTGGCATCAGAATCGTCCTGTGGATGACAGTCGCTTTCTATGTTCCAAAAAGTCAACCAGGACATAATCACCCAAGTTGTCGGGGCTTGTGAAGAACGCCCGTCCGCCATTCATGTGTGTCATCTTTTCGACGAATTGGCGCAGGTAATTATTGGGGTCCAACATGAAAATATTTATCCGTATGTCTTCTTTGGTGGCTCTAGCGACCTCTTTGAGAGTTCCTTCAATCGTTTCAGGCGAGGGTGGGTAATTGAAGTACGGTTGACCGTTTGGTCCGATATGAGCTGTTGGTTCACCATCGGTGATCATGATGATCTGTTTGGTGCCGCTTTGGCGGGCCAAGAGCCGTCGAGCGATCATGAATCCGTGTTGCATATTGGTGCCATACGCGTAGTCCCAAGAAACTTCGGGTAGTTGCTGTGGTTTGAATTCGAAAGCTGACTCTGCGAAACCAACGAGCCCTAGGTAGTCACGCGGGTATTGGGAGCTAATAAGTGAATGCAACGCCATCGTCACTTTCTTCGCTGGAAGAAAGTTGTCGCGCATTGGCATCGACAGCGAAAGATCGAGCATGAGAACGGTCGATGCGCGTGTGGTCATCTCGGTTCGTTCGATTTCAAAATCGTCAGGGGTGAGACGAACTGGGGTGCCTGGACCTGTTCTGCTTATGGCGTTACGAACAGTCTGTTCGATGTTGAGGTTGAAGTTATCGCCGAATTCGTAGGGCTTGGTTTCGTACGCTCGTTCGTGGCCAATTCCAGTTCGGTTGATCCGGTGGGAGCCGACTTTGTCATCCATCAACTTGTCGAACAAATCACCAAGAGCATTCTGGCCTATGGCCCTCAGGGCACGTGGCGTCAGCTCGAGGCGACCCTCTTTGTTTTCGGCGAGTCCGTTTTCCTCAAGCATTCGAGCCATTTCGCTGAGTCGCTGCAAGGCTTCGGCTGACTCATTTCCTAGAAGCTCTTCAACTCGTTGAGGGTCTACTTCGGCTAGTGCACTTGGATTCGAGGCGTTCTGCAACATTTGTTGGAGTGCGTCCAGATCTCCAAGTTGCTGCATCACGTCAGTGGCTTCGGGCATGTTTAGTTGCTCATTGCCACCAAATTCGTAGCTGCTGTCCCAGTTCATATCGGGGAACGCGTCTTGGAGATGCTGGGCAAGTTGCTGGGTCTGCCATTGCAGATCCATATCGTCCATTAGTTCAGCGGAGAGTTCCTGTAGTTGCTGACGTTGTTCAGGAGTCATTGAATTCATCATCGCCTGCATAGCTGCCATTCGTTCGGCCATGATTTCTAGGAGTTCATCTAGGGATTCGGGGTTTTCTGGGAAGAAGTCTCCGTGCCGGTCCATGAAACCTTCGAAGTCCGGTTCCTCCCCATTGTTGCGTTGCTCAATCATCTGGTTGAGCTCAGCCATCATGTCTTTCATCGGTGACAAGTCTTCTGGCTGCATCTCCCCCATTGCTCCAGCCATTTGGTCGAACTGACTTTGGGCGATTTCCTTCTTGAGACGCTCAATGAGCTCTTCGAACTGTTCCCGGGCTTCAGGTGAGATGAACTCGTAGTTTTGTAGGCCACGTACTTTGCCTGCCAGGTCGGGAGGGAGCATGTCTAGTTGGAGGTTTTTGTCGGTCGAAGAAGCTTCAGCTATGTCACTCGCTCGTTGATCACCGGAATCAGCGGCGTCGGCGACATGATCTTCGATTCCGTCTCGTTCCTCAGAGACGACGTCGTCCAAGGTTTCGTTGATCTCGTCGTATATGCCGCCCAGGTCAAACTGGTCCAACATCTCTTCTCGACGTTCTCGGAGTTGGTCAAGCATGTCGCGCAGGCCTTGCATGCGGTTGCCATCTCGGTCTTCGAAGCCCTGCTGCATCAAACGCCGCATGGCTGCGTTGAGGTCGCCGTGGTAGAGCAAATCGTCGGTTAATTCTTTGAATAAGTCTTGGGCGTCGTACTCAAAGCCAACTTGGGTGCCATCCCACGCTGAATAGCGGAAGCGTGTGCCTTCCCGTTTTTTGTTTCTTTTTCTGATCACCATGGTGGCTCGTTCTATTTTGGGTTGATGTTCAGCCTCGACCTCGGTAGGTGGCCCGCACACCGAGTGCTTCCTTGTTGAGACGTTTTGATAGGTGCAGTCCTTCGAGGATGAGTTCGACGGCACTAGCTAGTTCTGCAGGGTCAGATGAGTCGGTAAGTTCGGCAGCGGCTTCAGCAAGAGCAGGGTGGCCGGCGAGCAGGTCCGCGTATTCTGCTGATCCCACATCGTCGCCTGTGTGGGCGACGATGCCTTCGTCAAAGCTGTCCACTACGGCGACGAGGTCTTCGGGTGAGAAGCGACCCTTGAAGACTTCCAGCACAGCCGCGTTCAACATTTGTTTAACAATTTGTCCTTCGCGTCCTTCTTCTATGGATTCGATTTCGATTTTTCCACTGGATGAAGCCATTAATGCGTCAAGATCGCTGACTCTGGGTACGACATGGGTTTCGTCGGCTTGTAAGGCGCGACGAGTGGCGTTCGCGGCAAGAGTCTCGTAGTTAGTGACCGTCATCCTGACTGAGACTCCGGATCGCTGGTTCACTTGGGGGCTTGATCGGCATATGTGACTGAAGGTCGCTATTACTTCAGCCATAAATTCTGGAATGACTATGGATAGTCCGGGTGCGTCAAGAGGAACTGCTTCCTGTTCGGCAATATCAATTTCGGTGTCAATTTCTAAGGGGTAATGGGTACGAATTTGGGCTCCGAATCTGTCCTTGAGCGGTGTTATCATCCGGCCTCTGTTGGTGTAGTCCTCGGGGTTCGCTGAGGCGACTAGCAACACGTCAAGTGGTAGCTGCACTTTGTAGCCGCGAATTTGGACATCACGTTCCTCAAGGACGTTTAAGAGACCAACCTGAATTCGTTCCGCGAGGTCCGGTAGTTCATTGATCGCGAAGATGCCTCGGTTCGTCCGGGGAACCATCCCATAATGCAGAGTGAGTTCGTCGGAGAGGTATCTACCTTCGGCGACTTTTATCGGGTCAACTTCGCCAATGAGGTCTGCGATTGAGGTGTCGGGAGTGGCGAGCTTCTCTCCATAACGAACATCTCGGTGTGCCCACGCGAGGGGTGTTTTGTCTCCACGTTTTTTGATGAGGTCTTTTGCATACTTTGACACGGGGTTGTAGGGGTCATCATAAATTTCTGAACCTTCGATGTAGGGCATCCATTCATCAAGCAGATTGACCAATGACCGAATCATCCGAGTTTTCGCTTGACCCCGTTCTCCTAAAAAGATCACGTCGTGACCAGCAAGCACAGCGTTCTCAAGTTGAGGCAAGACGGTGTTTTCGTAGCCGACCACTCCTTCGAATAGCGGTTCACCCGCTGCTATGAGGGTGACGGCGTTTCGACGCATTTCTTCTTTCACTGGTCGAGATACCCATCCCGACTTCTTCAGTTCCCCGAGGTTCCTTGGCTGAGTCATGGCCGCACCCTAACCGCCGACGCGCCCTTTGGGTCGCTCAGCCCACTACGGTCGGCAAGATAGTGAGTGAGTTACGAGACACAGGACAAGAGATCTCTCTGTCGGGCACTTGGAAAGTCCTTGCAGCTGAGGAAGCTACGCGGCGCCGTGTCGGCGATATCGGGCTGGATGACAGCGATTGGATCGACATCGAGGTTCCCGGCGTATGGCGTTCACACGATGTTCTTGCCGACACAGATGCGGTTTTATATCGGTGCCATTTTGAACTTGGTGAACTTGCCGAGGGTAATAGGCGTTGGCTAGCTATCGATGGTCTCTGCTATCAGGGAGATGTGTGGTTCGACGGGGCCTATCTGGGAGACACCGAGGGATATTTCGTCGAACACAATTTTGAGATCACGCGAGCGACGAAACTCTCTAACCGGCATCTTCTAGCAATTGAGGCAAATTGTGAAACCCCATCTGATCGCACTGAAAAGCGCAACATCACGGGGGTTCTGCAGCATTCAGACAGTCTTGATCAGAATTTAAATCCGGGTGGGTTATGGCGAGACGTCCGGATTGAGGAGACCGGCCCCATCAAGATTGATGATCTCAGAATTTTGGTCCTCGAAGCAGATGAGGACCGGGCAATCCTTCGACTCGGGGGAGTACTCGACAGTGCCATCACTACCAACGTTGAAGTTCTAACAACTATCGACCGAAACGGTTCGATTGAACACACACAAGACATCGTGTTGGCTCGGGGGCGTAATGAGATTGAATGGCACGTCGCTGTAGAGAAGCCGGATCTGTGGTGGCCCTCGACTCTGGGCTCTCAACCTCTGTATGACGTGCAGGTAACGGTAAAGCTCGATGGTGTGTCTAGCGACAGCGAAACTCGCCGCACGGGGTTTCGAAGCTTTGAACTCAAAAATTGGATTGCTTCAGTTAACGGTGAGCGGATCTTTCTTAAAGGAACCAACTTCGGTCCCGGCGACGCGGACCTATCAACGATTTCTCGAGACGATTACCGACGCGACCTAGTCCTAGCTAAGAACGCTGGGCTCGATCTAGTACGCGTCCACGGTCATGTTGCTCATCCTCACCTTTACGAAGAGGCCGACAAGCTTGGGATGCTCATCTTCCAAGATTTCCCCCTTCAATGGGGTCATTCTCGATCCATACGGGCTCAAGCGGTACGGCAAGCTACGGCACTTGTCCATCAGTTCGGGCACCACCCTTCAATTGTTCTTTGGAACGGACACAACGAGCCGTTCAGCTACGACCAGCCGCCAGGGCAACACAACGATGCTGGCAGCAGCGCCACCTACGGATCTTTGACATCTTTGAGTCATCAGCTCCCGTCGTGGAATCGTTCAATTCTTGATAGATCAGTGAAGCGTTCTTTCGAGAAAGCAGACCCGACGAGACCTGCGATTGCTCACTCTGGTGTCGCCCCACATTTCCCCCAACTCGACGGAACTGACTCTCACCTGTGGTTTGGTTGGCGGCACGGAAAAATTTCGGACTTACCGGTGTTGGGTTTACGGGTACCAAGACTTTTACGATTTGTTTCCGAGTTCGGCGCACAATCGGTTCCCGATGATGACGAAATGGCGATTGCTTGTGGAGCGATGAACTTCCCAGACGTGAACCAGCAAGTCTTGTCAGAGAAGTTCGGTGCTCAGCTGGCGTTGCTCGAACAGTACGCACCTATACATGGCGAAGCCACTTGGGCTGACTGGGTTCAACGGAGCCAAATCCGGCAAGCAGCGGTGGTTCGCCACACAATCGAAATATTGAGGACACTGAAATACAAACCCACTGGCGGGTTTTGTCAGTTTCTCTTCGCTGATGCACTGCCGTATGTAAGTTGCGCAATTTTGGATCACCGTCGCAAACCCAAGAAAGCTTGGGACGCGTTGAGTGCAGCCAACCGCCCAGTCATTGTGGTCGCCGACCTCCACGATGACGAAATGTCTGTCGGTACGACCAAGTGTGCGATACACGTTGTCTCAGATCTCAGAACCCGCATCGAACCTGCAACTTTGACGATGGAGTGGCGCGCTCCGGGAATGAACACTGAGCGTTGGAGCTTTACAGGAGACTTCGAGCCGGACAGCGTCACCAAGGTCGCCGAAACTTTTTTGGTGGCGAACAATCAGGGAATCGCCACTCTGGCACTCGAACTACGGGGACCAGATGTCCACGCGATCAACAACTACCAAATAAAGGTTTCCTAACGAGTTCTGCATTCGGGCGTCTCTACAGATACGGTTTCGGGAGCACGTTTGTCCTTTAGGAGGTTGGCCATGGCGGCCACAGCCACGAACCCCCAAGGTTCGACTCCGATTTTTCGGCAGAAATGGCAGTTGCCATTTCCTTTGAATATCTATCAATCCTCCATCGGCCGGAAATGGGTGATGGCGTTAACTGGCATCGGGTTACTCGGTTTCGTGGTCGTGCACATGATTGGCAACTTCCACATTTATGAGGGACCAGTCCAGTTGCACGAGTATGCGGAAACCCTGAGGGGTCTCGGCGGAGGCCTCTTCCCGAGAACTTTTCTTCTCTGGGTTTTACGGCTTGGTTTAGCTGGAATGTTTCTGTTGCATATCCATTCGGCTTATTCCCTGAAAGAGCGAAGCCGAAAAGCGAGTGACAAGGCCGACTTTGTTGGCGGAGAAAAAAAATATGGCAGTAAACGAGACTACGTAGCTGCCAACTATGCCAGTAGAACTATGCGGTGGACGGGGCCGATTGTTCTCCTCTATCTGTTGTTCCATCTCGCGGATCTGACTTGGGGTTGGTGGTTGGGAGATGACTATGTCTTGGGTGACCCGTACCACAATGTGGTCGCCAGTCTTTCGAGCTTGCCGGTGGCAATCATTTATGTCGTTGCAAATGTGGCGCTAGCGATACACATATTCCATGGCACATGGAGTCTCTTTCAAAGTTTGGGTATCAACAATCCGAAGTACAACGAGCTTCGCCGCACTTTGGCGAAACTTGTTGCTGGAATAATCCTTGTCGGCAATCTCAGTTTCCCGGTCTTGGTTACTGCGGGTCTTATTGACGACGACAACAGAAAATGCGAGGTCGGCGACGTGGCCTGTCTAGAACACGAAGCGGAGAAACACTGATGACAGTTCTTGATTCGAAGATCCCTGAGGGTTCAATCGCAGAAAAATGGGAAAACCATAAGTTCTCATCGAAATTAGTTAACCCCAATAACAAACGGCGGTTCGAAATCATCGTCGTTGGCACCGGATTGGCAGGGGCGTCAGCCGCGGCGTCTCTCAGCGAACTTGGATACAGGGTTAAAGCCTTCACATTTCATGATTCGCCACGACGCGCTCACTCAATAGCAGCACAAGGTGGTATCAACGGCGCGAAGAACTACACCAATGACGGCGACTCGGTGCATCGACTGTTTTATGACACGGTGAAGGGCGGGGATTACCGCAGTCGCGAGGCAAATGTTCATCGTCTGGCAGAAGTGTCTGTCAATATCATCGACCAAGCGGCGGCTCAGGGCGTTCCCTTCGCTCGCGAATACGGTGGCCTCTTAGACAATCGGTCATTCGGTGGAGCGCAGGTCAGCAGAACTTTCTATGCCCGCGGCCAAACAGGGCAGCAACTCTTGTTAGGCGCTTACCAAGCACTCGCGAAACAGGTGGCCGCCGGGGGCGTGGAGTTACACACCAGAACTGAGTTACTTGATGTGGTTCTTAAGGACGGCAGAGCCTGTGGCATCGTTACGCGAGACCTCATTAGCGGAGAAGTAGTAAGCCACTCAGGTCATGCTGTGGTGTTAGCAACCGGTGGTTACGGCAACGTCTACTACCTCTCCACGAATGCGATGGCATGCAACGTGACTGCGGCATGGCGAGCTCACCGCAAAGGCGCATTCTTCGCCAATCCCTGTTACACCCAGATCCACCCGACATGTATTCCGGCGAGCGACGAGTTTCAATCCAAACTCACTTTGATGTCGGAGTCGTTGCGAAACGATGGCCGTATTTGGGTGCCCGACGCATTTGATGATGGTCGCGCACCTAATGAGATTCCCGAAAGCGAACGGGACTACTACCTGGAGCGCAAATATCCGGCCTTTGGCAATCTTGTCCCCCGAGATGTCGCTTCGAGAAACGCGAAGACAGTTGTAGATCAGGGTAAAGGCGTTGGGGCTCTCAAGAACGGTGTCTACCTAGACTTCGCAGCCGTAATCGAACGTGACGGCGAAGATGTTGTCCGCGCTAAATACGGCAATCTCTTCGACATGTACGCAAACATCGCCGGTGAGAACCCCTACCAGGTTCCCATGCGCATCTACCCCGCAATTCACTACACAATGGGCGGTGTATGGGTTGACTACAACCTGATGACCACCATTCCGGGCTGCTATTCCATCGGTGAAGCCAACTTCTCCGATCACGGCGCTAACCGGTTGGGCGCGTCCGCTCTGATGCAAGGGCTGGCCGACGGGTATTTCGTTCTCCCGTACACCATTGGCGATGACTTGGCCGGAAGACTCGGCGAATCAGTCGTACCAACAGACGACCCCGTCTTCGTTGAGGCCGAGGCGGCAGTTGCGAACCAAGTTGATCAATTCATGTCGATTGGCGGTACTCGTTCTGTGGATTGGTTCCACAGAGAGCTAGGGAAACTCGTGTGGGATTACATCGGCATGGAAAGAACCAAAGAGGGTCTCGAAAAGGCGTTAAGTGAAATCCCTGCCCTAGAAGAAGAATTCTGGAAAGACCTTCGTATACCAGGATCAGCGGCGACGTTGAACTCGAATTTAGAAAAGGCAGGTCGTGTAGCCGACTTCTTTGAACTCGCAAAACTCATGGCCCGCGACGCACTGGATCGCGAAGAAAGCTGCGGGGGGCATTTCCGAGCAGAGCATCAAACCGAGGAAGGTGAAGCTCAACGCGATGACGAAAATTTCGCTCACGTTGCTGCTTGGGAATGGAACGGAACAGATTCAGTTCAGACTCGTCACGAAGAAGAACTCGTATTCGAAAACGTTGCCCTCACCCAAAGGAGCTACAAGTGAGCAAAGAGCTCAACCTTACGCTTCAGGTCTGGCGGCAAAACGGTCCCGATGAGACCGGCCATTTTGAGACCTATAGGGCCGAACGAATCAGCGAAGATATGTCGTTTCTCGAAATGTTGGACATCATCAATGAGCAACTTGTCGAAAATGGCGAAGTTCCGATCGAGTTCGACCATGACTGTCGCGAAGGCATCTGCGGTACCTGCAGCCTAATGATCAATGGCCAAGCACACGGTCACGCAAAAGCAACAACTACTTGCCAGCTACACATGCGCAAGTTCCAAGACGGGGACACCATCGTGGTCGAACCTTTCAGGGCTCGAGCGTTCCCAGTAGTCCGAGATTTGGTGGTGGACCGGAGTTCTTTCGATCGAATTATCGAAGCAGGCGGTTATATTTCTGTGAATACCGGTGCGGCTTCAGACGCCAACCTGACCCCAGTACCGAAAGAAGCTGCTGATACTTCGTTTGATGCAGCAGCATGCATCGGATGTGGAGCGTGCGTAGCAGCCTGCCCTAATTCAGCAGCGCAACTGTTCACTTCGGCCAAACTCGCGCATCTCAATCTCATTCCGCAGGGCCAACCGCAACGGTTCGAACGAACCGAGAGCATGGTCGAAACAATGGAATCGTTCTTCGGTTCGTGCACCAATCACGGTGAATGCCACGAAGCGTGCCCAAAGGAAATCAGTCTTGATTTCATTGCGTTTATGAACCGCGACTATGTCAAAGCAAAGGTTAAAAACCGCAAGCTTGCAGGCCAAACCTGACCATAATTTATTTTTGTTGTTCAGCCCACCAAACATCAAGCCGTTCCAACACTGCTGTCTCACCTATGTCGCCCTCTGAACGTTTTAGTTCAAGCAAAAATCTTAGAGCGCGCCCGACTACGGGGCCCGGTTCGATACCTAGATGAGCAATAACACGATCGCCGTCTACTTCTGGGCGTTCAGCCTTGACCGCTTCCTCTCGCGCTAATTCAGTTATTCGGCGTTCAAGATCATTTAGTGCCTCATGCAGAGCTGCGACGCGACGTGGGTTGCGCGACGTGCAATCACTACGAACAAGATCGTTTAGGTCTCCAAGAAGGGCACCTCCGTCTCGCGCATAGCGACGTACCGCACTGTCACTCCAGCCATCTGTGTATCCCTTAAAGCGTCCCGAAAGGAACACCAGTTGAGCTACGTCGGTGGTGAGATCTTCCTGGTATCCCAATTTCGGCATGCGTTTGCGAGTCATACGGGCACCGACCGTTTCATGGTGACGAAAGGTGACACCCCCATGTTCATAGGATCGAGTTCGGGGTTTCCCAACATCATGAAACAACGCGGCTAAACGAACTCGGAGCCTCGGCGGGCTCTGACTAGTGACCGCGATGGTGTGGCTCAGAACATCTTTATGTCGATGAATGGGGTCTTGTTCCAGGCGAAGCGCAGGCAGTTCAGGTAGATGGTCATCGGCCCAGCCAGAGTCCACGAGGTGCCACAGACCCGCGGTTGGATCTTCCTCAACCAAAACAGCGTTGAGCTGATCTGAAGGATTGGTGTCAGTCATGCGATTCGTACAGACTCCGTCGGACTAGATTCCTTCCATGGTGCCATGAGGTGCCAGTAGAACCACCTACGAATCAAACTGAACCATCTAACGTGACCCGCTCGTTCGTCCATCTCCACACCCACACAGAGTTTTCCATGCTTGATGGAGCGGCGCGCGTTTCTGATGCTGTCGCGGCAGCAGCCCGAGATGGGCAACCCGCACTCGGTATCACCGATCACGGAAACATGTACGGAGCACTCGACTTCTACAAAGCATGCAATGACCACGGCATCAAACCAGTTATCGGCACTGAGGCCTACATGGCTTTAGAAAGCCGAGAAGAACGTCCGGCGCGGCGCGGCAGGCGAATGGACGACTCCGGCGGAGACACCGACGACGGAGCCAAGCTGTATTACCACCTCACATTGCTCGCGGAAAACAACACCGGCTACCGCAACTTGCTTCAACTATCTAGTCGAGCATTTCTCGAGGGCTACTACTACAAGCCTCGAATGGATTGGGAACTGTTTGAACAACACAGCGAAGGTCTCATAGCTACAACGGGATGTTTGGGCAGCGTCGTACAACAATCACTCCTCAGAGGCAACTACCAGCAAGCCCTCGACAGGGCAGCCCGCTTACAAGACATCTTCGGACGCGACAACTTGTTCGTTGAGCTACAGGACCACGAAATACCCGAACAACGTCAATGCAACCCCCAACTCCTAGAAATTGCCCGAACCCTCAAAGCTCCCCTGCTGGCAACAAACGATCTCCACTACACCACCCAACACGACGCTGAATCACATGATGCGCTTTTATGCGTTCAAACAGGCTCACAAATGAGCGATCCCGATCGGTTCAAATTCCACGGTGACCAGCATTATCTGAAAACAGCCAACGAAATGCGCGACCTTTTCGATGAACTCCCTGAAAGTTGCGACAACACTCTTTGGGTCGCCGAACGCGCCGATGTCAACATCGAATTCGGAAACGTCTCCTTACCTCACTTTCCTCTCCCACCAGAATTCACCACCGACAACGAATACCTCCAACATCTCGCTTTCGAAGGCGCAAAACGGCGCTGGGGTAAGCAACTATCAGATCAAATAGTTGACCGATTGGGTTACGAACTTCGTGTTATCGCTGACATGGAATTTTCCGCGTATTTCCTCATCACATGGGACCTCATCCGTCATGCGCGCGACAACAGAATCCGTGTCGGTCCCGGACGTGGCTCAGCTGCAGGTTGTGCCGTCGCGTATTGCTTGCAAATCACTGATCTCGACCCAATCAAATACGACCTCCTTTTCGAACGGTTCCTAAACCCCGGCCGAAAGTCCATGCCCGATATCGACATGGACTTCGACGACCGCTACCGAGACGAAATGATTCGGTACACCGCCGAAACGTACGGCCGTGAGCACGTGGCACAAATCATCACCTTTTCGACTATCAAAGCTCGAGCAGCGGTCCGAGACGCAGCTCGAGTTCTCGGCTACCCCTACGCCGTTGGCGACAAAGTAGCTAAAGCAATGCCACCGCTAGTCATGGGTCGAGATACCCCGCTATGGGCTTGTTTCGACCAGGAGGAACAGTACGTCGATGGATACAAAGCGGCGGCAGAGCTGCGCCAAATGTATGGCTCGGACCCGGACGTAAAAAGAGTTGTTGATGTCGCCAAAGGCCTAGAAGGCCTCCGTCGTCAAGATTCAATTCATGCCGCCGCTGTCGTCATCACCCGTGACCCGTTAACCGATTATCTACCGATCCAACGTAAACCAGAATCAGGAGTTAGCCCCGAAGATGCACCGGTAGTTACACAATTCGAGATGAACGGTGTTGAGGAGCTTGGTCTACTCAAGATGGACTTCTTGGGGTTACGCACCCTGTCAATCATCGACGAAGCGTTAAAGCTCATCGAAATCACGGCGGGAACCAAGATCGATCTGGAACAGATCCCTCTCGACGACAAAGAAACTTTCGGACTTCTTCAAGCAGGCGATTCTTTAGGGGTTTTCCAACTTGAGTCCGCACCGATGCGCAGTCTGATGCGCAGTCTCGCTCCCACCGGGTTTGATGATGTCGCTGCCCTTGTGGCTTTGTACCGCCCCGGGCCTATGGCTGCGAACATGCACAACGATTACGCCGACCGAAAAAACGGTCGAAAGCCTCTGGATTTACCGCACGCAGATCTGAGCGAAATACTCGATGAAACCTATGGCTTGATGATTTATCAAGAATCAGTCATGCGTGTAGCTCAACGTATCGCCGGATACACCTTGGCTGAAGCAGATGACCTCCGGAAAGCGTGCGGAAAGAAAGACCGGGAGCTCATTGCCGAACAACGGGTCAAATTTGTTGAGGGTACTGTGGCGGCCGGTTACGCCGAGGACCTTGGTACTCATCTGTTCGACATCATTGAACCGTTCGCTGATTACGCGTTTAACAAAAGTCATGCCTTCGGATACGGCTTGATTTCATATCAGACCGCCTTTTTGAAGGCGAACCATCGCGTCGAATTCATGGCAGCTGTCCTCACCGGAGTGAAACATAACTTGGACAAGGCAGGTATGTACCTGAACGATTGTCGCCAAGCAGGAATCGTGGTTGAAGTCCCTGATGTCAACCGCAGCGAAGTTGATTTCTCTTCTAGAGACGGTCGAATTCCTTTCGGCCTGTCAGCGGTGCGCAATGTCGGTGAGGGAGTTGTAAGTCCGATAGTTGAGGAGCGGACAGCTAATGGGGCATACAAAGACTTTTATGACTTCTGTGACCGGGTCCCCACCTCGGTCCTGAACAAGCGCTCCCTTGAGGCTCTGATTAAAGCCGGGGCCTTCGAGTCGTGCGGCCATTCACGCCAGGGGCTTTTGTTGGTCGCCGAGCAGATCGTGGACCAAGTCGTCAACCGTCGCCGCGAAGCAGACATGGGAATTCAGACACTGTTCGGAGAACTAGACGAGAGTTCCGGTGGGTTTGATGAACGGATCGAAGTCGCTGAAGAAGAAGTGGACGAAAAGACGAAGCTCGCCTGGGAGAAAGAGATGCTTGGTCTCTACGTGTCAAGTCATCCCCTTTATGGCGTAGATGCATCACTGAGAAGAGTTACAGACTGCGCTATTGCCGATGCAGGGAATCAGCCTCCCTACGAAGATGGTCGGGATCCGTTCATCACGCTCGGCGGGGTCGTCTCGAATCTGCAACGCAAGTTCACTCGCGGTGGCGACGCTATGGCGGTGTTTGATCTTGAGGATCTTCAAAGCTCTATCGAGGTGACCGTGTTCCCTAGAACAATGTCCGAACACGGCCATCAACTCGATGATGACGCTGTGCTGTTGGTAGGTGGGAGAATCGACACGCGAGATGATGAACCAAAGTTCATCGCAAACAGGCTCAACTACTTTGAACCGACAAAGGGGCCATCAGAGTTACGTCTGACCGTGCCTTCTCATCAGATCAGCGACAGACTCGTTGAAGAACTAAAAGAATTACTCTCGCAACACCCGGGTGACACAGCAGTCTTTTTGCACCTCGGCAAACAAACAGTTCAGCTCCCCGACAGTTTTCGGGTTGACCCAAGTAACGGCTTGGCCGGCGAGTTGCGTGTACTTCTTGGCCCGGAAGCTGTTCTAGCTTGATTGCTGATTTCTTGTCTTAAATCGAAATTTTGCTTCGATCATGTTGGTAGCGGACCTGTTTGGCTGCCATGCTGTGAGTTCATCCCTTGGGGGTAGCTATGTCCGATGGCGATACGCGCAAAGTAAATGAGAAGGTTCTCAAAGATCCTGCCGCGCAATGGAAGCCAATGGAAAAGTTTCGATCCTTTGAACGCATCGACCAGATTTGGGTATTTATAGGGATCGGGCTACTGATTTTGACGTTGAATATCGTTTTCGGATTCGGAAATTCAGGCGGCACTGTCGGTTAATACATCAGGGTCAGTGCTTAGAACCCCGTACGATTTGTAATTATGAGTTCCGACGTAACAATCGTCCTTCCAGATGGCAGTGAACGAGTGCTCGGTCCGGACGCGACTGGTGCTGATCTTGCTGAACAATTAGGTGGACGAGCCGCGAAAGACGCACTCATCGCTGTTGCCGATGGCGCTCAACTCGACCTCAACCAACCACTCCCTGATGGGGCCAATGTCACTTTGGTCTTCCCTGCTTCAGATGAAGGTTTAGAGGTCTTACGTCATTCGACTGCGCATGTACTAGCGCAGGCAGTACTCGCTCTCTACCCAGGAGCGACCTTTAGCATCGGGCCCCCGATCGAAGATGGTTTTTACTACGACTTCGATTTACCTGGTGGCCAAACCTTTAGCGATGAGGACCTCGAACAGATCTCTTCAAAGATGAAAGAGATCGTCAGTCGCAAACAACCGTTCATACGCAACGAGGTGGCACGTGATGAAGCAAACCGTTTGTTTGCTGATCATCCGTACAAACTTGAAATTCTTGATGGTGAAGCAGACGACCCAACGTCGGGTCCCAACGATGGGGTGATTACCACATATCGAAACACGGACGAGTTCGTGGATTTATGCCGAGGTCCACATGTCCCAGACACCGGATATTTGGGTCATTTCGAACTGATGCGGGTCGCCGGCGCATACTGGCGTGGCGATGAAACCCGTCAAATGCTCCAACGTATTTACGGGACTGCGTGGGCGTCTAAGAAAGATCTCAAAGCACACTTAGAACGACTTGAGGAAGCCGCCAAAAGGGACCATAGGAAACTTTCAGCCGAGCTGGACTTGTTGAGTTTCCCGTCCGAACTCGGCGGTGGGTTAGCCGTATGGCATCCCAAGGGCGCGATTATTCGCAAACTCATGGAGGATTACAGCCGTCAGCGCCACGAAGAAGGCGGCTACCAATTCGTGTACACCCCTCATTTAGCGAACGAACGACTGTTCCAGACCTCAGGGCATCTCGATTTTTATGCCGACGGAATGTATCCGCCGATGGAAATGGACAACGGGACGTATTACCCAAAACCTATGAATTGCCCCATGCACTGCCTGATTTTCGGTCACGGGCAACGCAGTTACAAAGAACTGCCGTTGCGCTTGTTTGAACTCGGCACTGTCTACCGTTACGAACGCTCGGGCACGCTCCACGGATTGATGCGGATTCGGGGTTTCACCCAAGACGACAGTCACCTTTACGTCGCCCCCGAACAACTAGCGGACGAGATCACATCTCTATTGGATTTCGTTTTGTCGGTCCTAAGGGCATTCGGTTTTGATGAATTCACTTTCAACTTGTCTACGAAAGATCCGGACAAGTACGTCGGATCAGACGACATTTGGAGCGAAGCAACTGCGGCATTGAAAGAAGCTCTCGAACGTCATGGGTTGGACTATGAGGTGAAAGAACAGGACGCTGCTTTTTATGGACCCAAAATTGATATCGACGTGAAGGACGCCATCGGAAGGTCATGGCAACTTTCCACTATCCAATGTGATTTCAATCTTCCGGAACGATTCGATCTTCAGTACGTGGGGGCGGACGGGGAACGTCACCAGCCGATCATGTTGCACAGGGCACTGTTCGGCTCAATCGAACGTTTCTTTGGTGTGTTGGTAGAGCACTACAGCGGAGCATTCCCAACATGGTTGTCACCAGTCCAAGTACAAGTACTGGGTGTACGCGCAGATCATGATCCTTTCGCAGCAGAGCTCGTTGCACGTCTGCAATCGGAAGGGCTTCGAGCAGAGATGGTGGAAGCTGACGAACCTCTCGGGGCTCGTATCCGAAAGGGCAAGCTTGAGAAGCTGCCGTACATTTTGGTGGTTGGTGATGCAGACGTTGAGAACGACACAGCAGGAGTTAACCCGCGAGGTGGTGAGGTGGAGCGCGACGTGCCGATCAGTGACTTCATACGGCAAATCTCGTCGGAAGTGAACGAAAAGGCGGCTGGTCCTAGCCTCGGCTAGGCGATCTACATACTCTCCGACTAACCAGTACCCTTTTGTTGATTCAC
>Ga0209228_1000021_pt1 | contig 62787 bp, 61 predicted proteins | sample METZYME_3_150m_FD_187547 | JGI IMG/M metagenome (GOLD analysis project Ga0209228, IMG submission 187547) | Marine microbial communities from oxygen minimum zone in mesopelagic equatorial Pacific - METZYME_3_150m (SPAdes) (version 2) | ecosystem: Environmental > Aquatic > Marine > Oceanic...
GGAATATTCCATGCTACCAGGCTCCACCTCTCCACGAGTGTCACGTGACAATCAAAGGAAGGGAAGATCCCAGGAAATATCCAGATTAATAGGAAGATCTCTTAGAGCGTCCATTAATTTGCAAGAACTTGGGGAGATCACTATCACGATCGATTGTGATGTCATTCAAGCTGATGGAGGAACCAGAACAGCCTCAATTACCGGTGGATTTGTGGCATTAAGCTTAGCTGTGAAACAAATGTTAGATTCAGGATCTCTTGATGCTTTACCCACGATAACGCCGATAGCAGCTACAAGTGTGGGTATATTTGGAGATAAAGTGTTGGTGGATTTATGCTACGAGGAAGATTCCAAAGCCGATGCCGATTTCAATATGGTAATGGCCTCAGATGGCGGAATAGTTGAAATTCAAGGCTCAGCGGAAGGGAACAGGTTTTCAAGAAAACTAGTAGACCAAGTCCTCGACGCAGGAGTTGACGCAATATCAAAACTTTTTGAGCTGCAATTTAAAGCATTAGAATAATTGTAAAATGAACAAAGCCTCGATTTTAGTTTGCATCGCCATAGGATTAATTTTGGTTACCTCAGTTATTGCATTAAACATTGGTAACAAACCATCGAAGATGCCCGAAGGATCACCAGCGAGAATAGTCCAAATTTTTCTAGAATATATTTCCAGTGAGAATTATGAATCCGCATACAATTCCTTGTCTATCGAACTCAAAAAGACATGTAGTTTCACCGACTTCGCCGCTGACAGCTATAACGAGAAAGCCAGGTACTCACGGTCGACTTTCAAACACCTAACCACCCACTTGGACGATTTGGAATCCGTGGTGTTGGTGGAAGTAATTGAAGTGGAACCAGCCTTCCCGATAGGAACGTCGGAAAATTCTTACCAAGAAAAATTTAATCTTGTGAAAGAAAATACGAATTGGAAGATTAGCCAATTACAATTTCCTATTAATTGCCTTATGACTTTGGAAAATCCTGACAAATCCAATGACTGAGGCAGTCGATGTCCTGATCTTCTTCCCATTAATCATATTAATAAATCTTTGTATTTATAAGCTAATCTCTTTTAGAAAAGGTGGCAATTATGGTCAATCATTGGTTGATCCTGCGAGGCGACTATATCTCTATGTAATTTCCGGGGTTGGTCTATCGATGCTTGTGAATGGATTGGAACAATCGTCCGTGCACTTGATAGGTTTTTTTGTTTCTCCATCTCTGCTAGAGACAAGTACAGAACGGGCTGCTTTAGGAATATCACTGCTAGTGATAGGGGGGCCGCTGTGGATACTGTATTGGCAAAAAATTAACCGAGAGGTGCTGAAAAATTCAGATGGAATTACCTCAGGTATAAGAATTGCATATCTTCTTCTGTGTTTGTCGGTATCTTTCGCCTTATCAATAAGTTCTATTTCCGACATCATTTCAGAGACCTTCCATGCATCAGAATTTAACTGGCCTCGAATACCTACCCTAGTAATCTGGTTATTGGTTTGGAGCTACCATTTGAAGGTACTGTTGCAGACCAAGCCCTCGAATCATGTAAATAGTCTAAGTCTTCGTAACACATTTGTTTACAGCTTTAGCTTTATTGGATTATTTATACTTGCTTCAAGTTTGAGCAGTTTGATTTACCTCGCAGTCTTTAACATTATCCAAAACACTGTTGGCAATGGTGAAATTTTAATTTCCAACGGCAGCCTCAGCTCATTAAGGTTAACTATGTCAGTACTAATAGGTTTCGGTACATGGTCTGTCCATTGGCTGATCCTAAGGAATAAATTAGTAAAGCAAGAATATGAACCGATCTACTTATACCTAATTTATACATTTACGATAGTGTCTTTAATGATATCAAGCACAATGCTGCTAATGACTCTATTCGGTAAAATCTTCCAAATTGATGAAATGGATGGATGGCGATTTATACTCATTTCCTCAATAAGTACGTTGAGCACCGGTGCCGCTGTTTTGCTTTATCACACAAAATATGTTCCCAATACATACCAAATGACTGATTTATTAAAAAAACCTGATGCAGCATTAATATTCTCTTTGGCGTTTTTGGGGTTGGGGTTCTTGTCTGCAGGATTTTCAGTCCTAATTCACTCAGTGATGATCTCTCTACTACAACTGAGTTGGACTGATATAGTCCAACCTAATGATTTTTGGAAAGGACCTTTATCCGGAGGTATAAGTTTGGCAATGGTTGGTTGCCTCGTGTGGTATACCTCCTGGAGTAGAATAACTGTCCAGACTGGCAGTTTTAACGAAAAAATTGCCTACTCCCGCATCTATTTCATGGTAGTCCTAGGAATAAGTATTATAGCCACGGCAGGCGCCATGGCAGGCATTCTATTTATCCTCGTGAAATATTCTCTTGCCAACGACCTCGGACTCCAGACGGTTGAATCTTTAATCACACCTCTGTCCGTTGCGATAGTCTCAGGGGCCGTTGTAATTTATCACCGTCGAATATTCAAAGATATACCTCTGGGATCAAAGTCGACGATCCGACCCCAATTACAGGGCTCGCAAACTGCAAGAAAGAGTATCACTATATTTAGTCAGGCAGATAACAGTGAATTAATCGAAACCTTGCAGGAGCGTTTAGAGTACGACGTGGAAGGAATAGTGTGGACCACCGAATCAAATTTTGACAGAAGAGGCATCAAGGCAGATATTGACGATTTATACAATTCAATAGTCAAGCTAGAGGCTGGTAACATTCTTCTAATACAATCCGGCCAGGAATACAAAATCTATACTTACAAAAGAAACTCCTTAGAAGGTTGATACAAATGGCAACAATACATATCCTAGGTGCTGGTACGCCGACACCTACACCGGACAGATTTGGGTCATCATTTGCTCTAGAAATAGCTGGAGACCAAATAATGATTGACTGTGGTCCAGCGGCCACGCATAAATTAGTTAAAGCCGGTTTATGGCCCACAGAAATAGACTACTTGTTTTTCACACACCACCATTTTGATCACGATATTGATTATCCCTGCTTCTTGCTGTGTAGATGGGATCAAAGTGTAGGAAACGAAAATATCCTGAAAGTATTTGGCCCCAATTTAACCGAAAAAATAACAACGGGAATTCTTGATGAATCTACAGGATTGTTCGCTCACGATTGGATCGCACGGGTCAGCCACCCACTAAGCCAAAGAATTCATGTAAACAGAGGCGGGACACTACCAAGAAAACCTCCACAGGTAGAAGCGATTGATATCGAGCCGGGTCCAGTATTTAAAGCGACCAATTGGAGTGTCAACAGTGCTTCTGCAAAGCACGTGCAACCATATTTGGATTCACTGGCATACCGGTTTGACACGGTGGACGGAAGCATTGTATTCACTGGTGATACCGAACCCTGCAGCTCAGTCATTGAATTAGCCAAAGATGCGGATTTGATGCTTTGTATGTGTTGGGACGAACAATCCAACATGAGCGATAATGGAGAAAATGAAGGGCAATGTGGGACAACTGGAGCCGCAGAAATGGCTCAGGCCGCCAATGTGAAAAAATTAGCGTTGGTACACATAGGTCCAAATTTATCCGACCCTGCCGTGATGAATTCGGCAAAATCTGATATTAGTGATATTTTCTCAGGAGAAATTATTTTTGCCAATGAATTGGACAAGTTATATCTTTAGATCAAATTCAAATTGGTTCTTCCCAATCAGATCGCAGAACTTCCATAAGTATGAAGTCTTGCCCGCCTCTTTTAACGTTACGAACCAATTTGAAACCGGATTTGGCGAAAGATGCCTGCGCTCTGTAGTTCCAGGAAAGCGTATGAAGATAAACCCTATCTAATTCCAAAGTAGTGAACAAATGTCGCAACAATGTATTAACCGTATCGGTACCATACCCGCTACTCCAGTAATCCTTATCGCCAATCATTATCCCTAATTCAGCCTGACTATTTTGCATATTTAGATCGTAATACATGATATTTCCAATATGAACGCCCCCTAAGGTTTCCACTGCCAGTCTTTTTGAGCGATAGTTTGGAAATTGCATCTCTTCTTTCGAATACCTAAAAAAGTCTTCATACGACATAGTCATAGGTCGGGTTGCGTCTAATCGGGAAAGTTCAGGATCCACCCTCCACGAATATTCGTTCCGGATATCTTCCACACGTTTTTCCCGTATACGTACCTTTTCCCCCTCCTCATTAACAAGGGGGAGTTCCTTATTTTCGTCCCTTGACCAGGGAAATGCCCTTCTGAACAATTTTTACCTCGTTTTCAAATGAAAGAGTATTTGATATCTCACCTACATCTACCCAATCTACAGTATCAAATTCTCCGTCATGCCTAGAGAAGTCTCCCCCTATAGGTTCCATCAAATAATAATAGACCGTTTTACATAATTGCTGGTCTGGATAATCAGGATGGTTATTAACCCAATAACTTACTGAGCCAATATATTTGCCAAGTTTGACTTTTAATCCCGTCTCTTCTTCAACCTCCCGCAAAGCAGTCTGTTCCTTCGTCTCGTTAGGTTCTGGGGTACCTTTGGGTAGATTGAAGGAGGTAGGACAATTCCTACCACAAACCACTACAAGGATAGAACCAGCGTCTTCTCGATAAACTATTCCGCCTGCTGATACCAAGTTCATTCTAAGTACATTGTAAACCAAAGAACTGGGGATATAACACGGTACATGTATCTGTAGAGTTGTAAGTAGTGAAATCCTTCGTGTAACTTTAACTTTCGCCATTATGAGTGTATATTTATTGGTGAGTGGGCGAATTCGCTCACTGCACCCTTTAAGTCAGTCCAGAGAGTCTGCCAAGGGAGCGAATGCTTCGAGTTACCAAGTTGGGGTAGCCCGTTTGCGAAATGCCTCTTGCCGACCTCGGCGGAGGTTTTTTTTTGGAAAATCTAGTTTCATTTACAACCCCAGTGCAACATCAACCAACATGTCTGTAAAAAAGATACAAACAGATGTGCAAATGAAACGAGCATTAACAAGGATTTCTCACGAAATACTTGAGAGAAACTCAGGGGCAAAGGATTTGATCCTTGTTGGTATGCATTCTAGAGGAGTACCTCTAGCCTTCAGAATTAGGAATTTAATATCCAGCTATGAAGGCCAAACTGTGGACGTCGGTTCATTAGACATTGGTTTATACAGAGATGATATTTCTGAAAAACCACAGGCAACTATGAAACCGACTGATATTTCTGTTGATATTAATGGCCGAATCGTTGTGTTAGTTGATGATGTTTTATACACAGGGCGGTCAATAAGAGCTGCAATGGATGCGATCAACGATTTGGGTAGGCCAAGTCAAATACAGCTAGCTGTCCTAATAGATAGAGGGCATAGAGAGCTTCCAATACGAGCTGATTTTGTCGGCAAAAATGTGCCGACTTCACAAGAGGAAGATGTGGCGGTGAAGCTAGCAGAAATCGATGGCCTTGATGAAGTAATAATCTCGAGCCCAATCACATAGGTCAGAATGAAATTGACAACAAACGACACCAATACCAGAAAATCCATTAGACAAAAACACATCTTAGATTTAGATGCATTAAATCAATCCGATATAGAGCTTATTTTCGAAAACACAGATTCTATGATGGAAGTTCTAAACAGAGGTATTAGAAAAGTTCCTGCTCTCAGAGGGAAAACAATCATTACTCTTTTCTACGAATCCAGCACTCGCACCAGGGTATCTTTTGAACAAGCTGGGAAAATATTGAGCGCTGATGTCATAAATGTCTCCAGTGACGGTAGTAGCACTAAAAAAGGGGAGTCTTTATATAACACCGCACTGACACTCCAAGCTATGAAAGCAGATGCAATTGTCATAAGGCACCAGCATTCCGGTGCCGCATATTTCCTAGCACAGCAAATGGAATCAACGAGCATAATCAACGCTGGAGATGGAATGCATGCCCATCCCACACAAAGCTTACTGGACTTGTACACCATCAAAAAACATCTCGGCACTATATCTTCTAAAAAGGTCGTCATAATTGGCGATTTGCTCTATAGCCGGGTCGCTAGATCAAATTTATGGGGACTGACAACTATGGGAGCAAATATTGTCTTGTGCGGACCAAACACGTTACTACCTCAAGATTTCCAAGACAATCGCCTCCTTGAGACTAACCACCCATTTCGAAACATACAAATTGAGGAGAATATAGGTACTGCCCTAGAAGATGCTGATGTGGTGATGGCACTGAGGCTACAGTCTGAAAGACAAAAGGCAGGCCATTTACCTTCTTTGAGAGAGTATTCTAGAAGATTTGGCATAACCTCGGAGCGCCTAAAAGTTGCCAAACCTGATGCGATCATTATGCACCCTGGACCCATGAACGAAGGGGTTGAAATTGAATCTGATGTCGCACATGGGCCTCAGTCAGTTATTGAAAGTCAGGTTACAACAGGAGTGGCAATCAGAATGGCAATACTCTACGACCTGATAACTGGGAATCATTCTGAAAAGGAGTTATAACTTGGCAGCAAATGTCTTGATAAAAGGCGGCAGAATTATTGATCCCTCTCAGTCAATTGATGAAATTTCTGACCTATTAGTGACAGATGGAATAATAACCGAAATCAAAACATCCATCGATAGACCGAGAAACTCTGACGTTTTTGACGCGGAAGGGAAAATAGTGTGTCCGGGGTTCATTGACCTACATTGTCATCTAAGAGAACCCGGAGAAGAATACAAAGAAACAATTCAAACCGGAACAGCAGCAGCAGCAGCAGGCGGATTCACCACTGTATGCGCTATGCCCAATACTATTCCAACAATGGATAACCAATCCGTAGTTGAATATGTACTTAAGAAGGCAAGAGAAACGGCTCAAATAAGAGTACTTCCCATTGGTTCTGTAACTATAGGCCGAAAAGGTAAACAACTCAGTGAAATGTCGGAACTAGCAAAGCTCGGAGTCATAGGCTTTAGCGATGATGGTGACCCAGTAGAAGATCCCAACATAATGAGGCAAGCTCTCAGTTATAGTGCTGGTTTGAATCTTCCAATCATCAACCATTGTGAGGTCCCCGCCTTAGCGGAAGGAGCTTCAATGAACGAAGGCTGGGTGTCCAATAGATTGGGGTTAAAAGGAATGCCGAACTCGGCAGAGGAGGTTATGGTGGCACGGGACCTCTCTTTGGCAGAATTGACTGGTGGCCGTATTCACATAGCCCACGCTAGTACGGTGGGAACACTTAACTTAATTAAGGCTGCAAAAGCCAGGGGCATTAAAGGAACTTGTGAGGTCACTCCTCATCATTTGACACTCTCAGAAAGGCTTGTGATGGGGCCAACTGAAGACTCCTTTGTTCCTTTGGCTCGTAACGCCTATGACACTAATGCAAAAGTAAACCCGCCACTCAGAAATCAATCGGACGTAAGTGCCATGGTTGAAGGGCTTCAGAACGGCACAGTAGACGTGATTGCCACTGACCATGCCCCGCATAATGAGGTGGACAAAACAACTACATTTCAGGATGCTGCGTTTGGAATTAGCGTCCTAGAAACCGCCTTCGGATCACTCATGACATTAGTAGATAATGGTCATATTGACATAACCACCCTCATTAAAAAACTGACGGCAGATCCAGCCAAATTTTTGGGTATGGGAATAGGAAATTTAAAAAAGGGTAGCAATGCAGACATTACAGTTTTTGATCCCTCTGAAACTTGGATTGTCAACTCGCAAACTTTTTTATCTAAAGGGAAAAATACTCCCTTAGAGGGAACCTTACTCAAAGGAAAAATTAAAGCCACTTTTTATAAAGGCAGAAAAATATACTAATCGATACTGGTGATTGAACATTGGCAACAAAAGCTTTTCTAATACTTGAAGATGGATCTATTTACCCCGGTGAGTCATTTGGATACAAAGGTGAGACTTACGGTGAAGTAGTTTTTAACACCTCGATGACAGGGTATCAGGAAATACTCACGGATCCTTCATACGCAGGCCAGATAGTAGTTTCGACATACCCCCTTCTAGGTAACTACGGCATTACCAGTACAAATATAGAATCGTCCAAAATTCAAGTCTCCGGATATGTCGTGAGGCAATATTGTGAAGAACCAAGTCATACCAAAATAACCGAAACCATAAATGAGTACCTCGACACCCAGGAGATAGTGGGAATTTCTGAAATAGACACCAGAGCTGTTACACGTAAAATAAGGTCGAAAGGAGTGATGATGGGCGCCATTGCAGTCGATATGTCGCCAGAACAAGCCTTACAACAGTTGAAAAATAAACCATCATATGACGAACAGAATTTTGTCCAGACGGTATCCGCCAATGAACGTTACCGATGGATGGAAGCAGGACTAGGATACGATCCTATTGCTGGCAATTTACGAATCCTTGTCTCAGATTATGGTCTTAAATACAACATCCTACGGATTCTGAAAGGTAAAGGTTGTGATGTTGAAGTGTTTCCTTCATCAGCCACTTCTGATGATCTACTCACTGAAAACCCTGACGGCATATTACTCTCTCCGGGACCAGGAGACCCAGAACTTCTAGATCATCTAGTATCCACTACAAAAGATATTTTGGGGAAAATACCTGTAATGGGAATTTGCCTTGGGAATCAGATACTCGCGAAATCTCTTGGTGCCCAAACCTACAAGCTTAAGTTTGGGCATAGAGGAGCCAATCACCCAGTTAAAGATGTTGCTTCGGAAAGAATCTACATAACAGCTCAAAATCATGGATACTCCATTGATCCTGAATCTTTGCCATCAGACGTCGATATCACCCACATCAGCATGAATGACTATACAGTAGAAGGTATACGCCATAAATCTCTTCCTGCCCTTAGTATCCAATACCATTCTGAAGCCTCCCCCGGGCCTAAGGACAATGAATACATATTTGACGATTTCCTAGAGATGGTTAAAGAGACCAAATAATTATGCAACGAAAAATTACTAATATAGCCCATCGAGGAGCATCCTCCTATGCTCCCGAAAATACGCATGCCGCGTTCGATATGGCGATCAATATGGGAGTTAAACATATAGAGCTCGACGTTCATTCTTCAAAAGATGGTCACCTGGTTGTGATCCATGACGATACGCTCAACCGAACAACAAATGGAAATGGAAATGTAACCGATTACACATTAAAAGAACTAAAGGCGCTAGATGCCGGTTCCTGGTTTGATCACAAATATTCTGGGGAGAGGTTATGCACTTTGGAAGAAATTCTCGTTGAATACAAATCAGCAGTCCACTTACACGTGGAGATTAAAGGAAATACACCCAACCTGGCACAAAAAACCTGCGATATGATCAGGTCTTTTAAAGCAATTGAAAAAACAATAATAACCTCATTTTGGATGCCACGGCTGGTAGAAACCAGGGAATATGCCCCTGAAATAAAAACTGGATGGCTCGTTCCTCTGGGACCTGGTAGTGAATGGAATGACTCTATAATATCGGACTCGTTGAACTATGGATTCGATCAGGTGTGTCCTAGAGCCGATCTAGTGACCCCATCCCTTGTCACCAAATTACATGACAAGGGATTTGAAGTCAGATGTCATGGAGTGTTAACTGAGGCACTTATGGAAAATGTAGTTGAATGTGGAGCAGATGGTATGACTATAAATTTCCCGGACAAGTTAATTTCTTATTTACACAAGAGAGGACTGGCAATTGACTGACACACCAAAAAAGATTCTTGTAATCGGGTCAGGTCCAATTGTAATAGGCCAAGCAGCTGAATTTGATTATGCCGGCACACAAGCGTGCAAGTCATTAAGAGAAGAAGGGATCGAAACCATCTTGGTAAATTCAAATCCTGCGACAATCATGACTGATGCAGATGTAGCAGATTCTGTATACATAGAGCCTTTAACCGTTCCAGTCATATCAAGGATTATCGAGAGAGAACAGCCCGATGCTGTATTACCTACCTTAGGGGGTCAAACAGGCCTAAACTTAGCCGTTGAACTCGCCGAAGCAGGTGTTCTTGATCAGTATGGAGTCCGCTTATTAGGAAGCAGTGTAGATTCTATAAAAAAAGCAGAAGATCGACAGTTGTTCCGAGAATTACTCACTGATATCGGAGAGCCTACTCCTCCTAGCTTTGTAGTAAACACCTACGAAGAGGCTGCCGAGGCAAAAAATACGATAGGTCTACCACTCGTCATCAGACCAGCCTACACTTTAGGAGGAACTGGTGGAGGTATAGCCGAAGATGATGATGCCTTCACCGAGATAGTTAAATCAGGACTGAGTGCAAGCCCTATCCATCAGGTGCTGGTTGAAAAATCCATAGTTGGATGGAAAGAACTTGAGTACGAGGTAATGAGAGATAGTTCTGATAATTGCATCACCATATGTAACATGGAAAACATAGACCCAATGGGGGTTCATACGGGTGACAGCATCGTAGTAGCCCCAAGCCAAACCCTATCTGACAATGAATATCAGATGCTGAGAACAGCGAGCCTAAAAATTATAAGGGAACTGGGAATTGAAGGTGGTTGCAACGTGCAATTTGCTTTGGCACCAGGAGATGTAGTTGGCGAAACCCTACCTGATGCCGGAAGAACAGGACCTTCTTACTATGTGATAGAAGTGAACCCACGAGTCAGTAGAAGTTCAGCTCTGGCTAGTAAGGCCACCGGATACCCTATAGCGAGAGTTGCCGCAAAAATTGCTATAGGTATGACCCTTGATGAAATTCAAAATGCAGTAACTCAAAAAACTGTAGCCGCTTTTGAGCCTGCATTGGATTACTGTGTAGTGAAAATACCAAGATGGCCTTTCGATAAATTCCCTTCAGGAGAAAGAACTCTTGGAACCCAAATGAAGGCAACTGGGGAAGTAATGGCCATCGATAGAACCTTCGAAGCTGCCTTTCAAAAGGCCGTGAGGTCACTTGAGATATCAAACAGATCAATAATGTGGGAAGATCCAGTATGGTTTACTGATGAAGAATCTGTATTGAATAAATTACCCATCTATCCAAATGACCAAAGATTGTGGGCACTGCTAGCAGGACTTAGAAAAAATGTGAGTGCTGACGAGCTTTCTAGACGTACAGGAATAGACCCTTGGTTTACACGGTCATTCTCCAAAATTATCGCAATGGAAAGAACCATAGACTCTAATGACCTTTCTTACGATTTATTATTTAAAGCTAAAAGATTAGGATTCACGGATCAACGAATTGGGGAGATAGTGAATCAATCTGCAAAAGACATTCGAAAATTACGCAAAAGACTCAATATTCAACCAGTGTACAAAATGGTAGACACATGTGCTGCCGAATTCGAAGCCCAAACTCCTTATTTTTACAGTACATATGAAACCGAAAATGAAGCAGAACCGCTTCCTGGCAAGAGGGCTTTGGTACTTGGCAGTGGACCTATAAGAATCGGGCAAGGAATTGAGTTTGACTATTGTTCTGTGCATGCAGCGTGGGCACTTCAGGAAGAAGGGGTGAAGAGCATACTAGTGAACTCCAATCCAGAAACAGTATCTACAGATTTTGATACCAGTGATAGATTGTATTTTGAACCTTTGGATGAGGAATCGATATTTGACATAATTGACAATGAAAGATTAGCCATAGATTCAGAGCATGGTGAGAATCCACCCTCAATTGTTCAATTCGGAGGACAAACAGCAATAAATCTCTCTCAAACTCTAGCCAAAGAGTCTATGCCTATATTAGGTTCTACTGCCCACACTATCGATGTCGCTTCTGACCGACATCTATTTGAAGAATTCTTACGTGGAATAGATATACCAAACCCGCCTGGAGGATCAGTATCCAACATTCAAGAGGCCCTTCAAGTAGCAAACGAAATAAAATATCCGGTGCTGGTACGACCTAGCTACGTTTTGGGGGGCAGGGCAATGGAAATTGTCCAAACCCCAGAAGAATTGCAACGCTACATGAATGATGCATTGGAGGCTGGCGAAGGAAGAAAAGTTTTAATTGACAAATATTTCGTCGGCAAAGAAGTGGAGGTAGATGCCGTATGCGACGGGGAATCAGTCCTGATTCCTGGAATAATGGAACATGTAGAAAGAGCCGGAGTCCATAGCGGTGACTCAATGGCAATTTATCCTGGCTTGACCCTAACAAAGCAAGAGATAGCCACAATTACTGACTACACCACTCGAATCGGAAAATCTTTAAACATCAAGGGACTCATGAATATTCAGTACGTTATTGTTGGTGGCAACACTTACAGAAGCCCAGGGTCCATAACAGAAGGTACTGCGGAGTACGAAAAAACCGAAATATTTGTCATTGAAGTCAACCCTCGGTCAAGTAGGACCATACCCTTCATATCCAAAGTGACTGGAGTCCCGATGGTAAACCTGGCCGTAAAAGCGATGTTAGGCAAAAAGCTATCGGACATGGGATACGGAACAGGCCTATTTTCGACCCACGGCATAGTAGGTGTTAAAGCCCCTGTATTCTCAATGTCTAAGCTAACGGGCGTAGATACATACCTGGGACCAGAAATGAAATCAACTGGTGAGGTGATGGGAATAGATTATGACTATGAATCGGCTATCAGCAAAGCTTTAATTGCCGCCGATCTCAGACTTCCTGTAAAAGGTTCTATACTCCTAAGCATCTCTGATGAGGACAAAAAACAGTCAGGCAAGCTGATTCAGAAACTGGTTGATGAAGGATATGATTTGTTCGCCACTGAAGGTACGGCCTCTCTTATCAGCGAATTGGGTAAAAAAGTTGTAGCAATACCAAAACGACTCAATGAGGGGCATCCTAATGTGGTAGATATAATTGTTAATGGAACCGTAGATGCCGTTGTCAATACAATTACGGGTAATAGAAGTGCCGTAAAAGATGGTTTCCACATCAGAAGGGCAGCAGTGGAGAAAAGAATACCTTGCTTCACTTCAATTGACACTGCAACGGCTGCAGCTGAAAGTCTGACTTCAGAAGGTCCAAACTATAACGTCAAATCAATGCTGGAATATATCCCCACACCTGAAGGAGAGCCTCGCGATGCCAAGTGACATACCACAATCTATAGTAGGATCGGAACTACCCCAAAATGTTTTTAAATCAACCGTGTCTGTCGAATGCGAACATCTTGAAAAAATGCTTCATGCAGGTAAAAGAGATAAATTCACCTTTTATTCCGATGAACCTCCCCGACTAGGAGGCGATGATAACTACCCTTCTCCACTTACATACGTAGTGGGTGGAATAGGTTTTTGACTATTAACTAATTTGAAGCGGTACGCTTCAATGAAAGAAATAGGAATACACTCAGCGAAAGTTCACGTTGAAATGGATTACTACTTAAAAGGTTCTATAGCCGATAATACAGTCGAAAACGGGGTAACCGAAGTTAGAAGCTTTTTCGATGTTGAATCCGACCACTCAGAGGAAGATTTAATTGAAGTCATCCAATTGGCGAAAAAAGGCTGTTTCGCCGAAAGTCTAGTGAAAACCGCAGTACCATTAAAAAGTATCTGCACCTTGAATGGAACAGAGGTAAATATAGCGTAACGTAAATTACAGGCCGGCGGATTAAATATGATCCCACTATTGTTAACTGTCAAAAATTTTATGTGCTACGGAGAAGATGTCCCTTCTCTAAATCTAGAGCCGGTCCATATCGCCTGCATTTCCGGGGATAACGGTTATGGCAAAACTGCTTTACTTGACGCGATAACATGGTCGATATGGGGAAAATCAAGAGCAAGAACCCAAGATGAACTGGTCAATATCGCTCGAAACTCTATGTTTGTAGAACTAGATTTTTTTGCGGGCGACAACAGGTACAGGGTTACTCGCACCTATGCAAAAAGTAAAGGTGCCTCATCAGGAAAATCAGAACTGAATCTGTCCATTATTGTCGGTGATACCGTAACCTCACTGATGGCTAATACCATAAAAGAAACTGAGGAAAAAATAGTCGACTTACTCAATATGGACTATGAAACTTTCATAAACACTTCTTATCTAAAACAAGGGGATTCCAATCGCTTCACATCCTCCAGGCCAAGCGACAGAAAAAAGATTTTAGCCGACTTACTGGACCTCTCATATTATGAACGTCTGGAATCAGCGTCTAAACAGCATTCCCGCCGACTGCAAAATGATGTTGCAGTGCAACGATCAGTGATCGAGAATAAATCTTCAATTGTTCAAAAAAAAGAAGTACTCCTTGAGAAATTGGAGACGTATGAAAAAGAGTCTCGAAATCTATTATCAGAAGAACAAAGCCTTAGTAGCAAATTGGAAGACTATAACCTAAACCGTCAGACCTTATTAGCTGAAATATCCAATAAAAAAACCGTATCCGACCAAATTAAAACATCAGAAAAAGAAGTAGACCTGATGCTAGTCCAAGAAATGCGTTGGAAAGCAGAATTAGATGAATTGAAAACTTTGCTCAGCCGTTCTGAAGAGATTCAATCATCTTATAAGGAATATCAGGACTTGAGATCTGAGTATGGTAAATCTTCTACATTAATGTCTGATTTTCACAAAATAAACGAAAAGAAAATTGTAATAGAAAAGACAATAGCGATTGAAAAACTGAAATTAGAATCGCAAATTGCCAATGAATGGAAACGGATCAATACAGACCTCCAACCCTTAGTGGACAGCATTCCTACTTTGTTACATGAAATCAACCTTGCCAACACCACCCTTCAAAGTTTGGAGACCGAAATTGGCAAAAGAGAACACCTATTAGATAACGCTAACGCTATGTCTGAGAAAGTAACCATTTTACAAATCTCCAATAAAACTTTAATGACACAGATGTCCGACAGCCGAAATAGGTTTGACATGATAAATCATGCCGAGGCAGCCTGTCCGCTTTGCCTTCAATCTATTTCAGACGGCAGCAAAGATCACATAAGGGACGGGCTTCAACGTGAGGGGGAAACCAGCAAAGCTGAATACGAAGCCAACTTAAAAAAAATCCAAACCCTTACTGAAAGAAAAAAAGAAATCATTACTAACAATGAATTAGAGCAGAGTAATTTGGTTCAGAAAAAAACAGGGACAGAAAAACTAAAATTTAATCTGATGAATCAGTTGGCGAAAAGTGAGGATTCTTCAATTGAGCTTAGTTCAATTAAATTGAATGTGGCCCAAATGGAAGAACAACTTAATTCTGAACAATTTCACTCCGAAGAATTAAAGCAGCTAAAAACCTTGGGTTCTAAACTTAAAAAATTGGAAGACACTGAAAAAAAACATAGCCACCTTGAATCTAGAGTCGAACAATTGAGCCCCTATTTGGAACTTCATGCTCAACTTCAAGGGTCAAAAGACAGGCTTATATCAGTAACTCAATCTATAGAGGACACCAAATCCATTAGAGAGGCCAGACAAACCCAAATAGAAAACTGGAAATCGGAACTAGTCAGAATTAGGAAAATGATGGCTGAAAAAGGGGATTTAGAACAGGCGATCAATTTAATTCAATCAAAAATTAAGGAGGTGAAGGGACAAAATCTTAATGCGGTGACAATTCGTGAGCAAACTCGCTACCAAATTGAGGAAATCTATAAAGCTGAAGAAGACATAAAATCAATGGGATTAGAAATACTAAAAAGCAATGAAGAAGTTCAATTGTACGAAGAATTAGCTTCTGCTTTTGGTCGCAATGGGATTCAAGCATTAATGATAGAAAGAGCTGTTCCAATGCTAGAAAACACCGCTAAAGAACTGTTGGCTCGCCTTAGTGACAATAAAATGACCATAAAATTAGAATTGCAAGAAGGCAGAACAGATAGGGCCACAGGACTTCCCTCAGAAGAACTAACCATAACTATATCTGACGAACAAGGCACTAGAAGTTATGAAACATTCAGTGGAGGGGAAACTTTTCGAATCGACTTTGCAATCAGAATAGCAATGTCAAAATTGCTTGCCTCCAGGTCAGGGTCTCCATTACCAATATTATTTATTGATGAGGGGTTTGGCTCGCAAGACACAATGGGACAGGAAAGGCTTATTGAAGTCATACAATCTATCAGCGAAGATTTTGAAAAGATCATAGTCATAACTCACATTGATTCAATGAAAGAAAATTTCAACCAACAGATTGAAATTTCAAAAACAGAATCCGGTTCAGTTTTTACGTTGCAGTAATAGCTATAATTCTATTTCCTTCAAATCATCGGCTGGAATCAACTCGGGTTCAGTCTCCTTCTGAACATCTTCCAATCCCCAGCCAGGCGCAGTTTCTTTTAAAATTAGACCTTTTTGCCCCACAGAAATAACAGCAATATCTGTAACAATCAGGCTGACGCATGTGGGACTAGTCAAAGGAAAAGTACATTTAGATACTACCTTAGGTTCCCCATCTCTCCCTTTATGTTCCATTGCAACGATTACTCTTTTCGCTCCTACGGCTAGATCCATAGCTCCGCCGACATTGCCAATCCCTCTAGATGGAAGCATCCAATTTGATAGATCTCCCTTTTCTGAAACCTGTAGGGCACCCAGAACAGTGACATCAATGTGACCTCCTCTTATCATTCCAAATGCATCGGCGGAATGGAAGAAAGACATTCCAGGGGTAGGCTCAAGAAACTGTCCGCTGGCATTAATCAAGTCGTCATCTTCTTCCCCTTGCTCTGCCATGGGTCCGTAATTAAGGACTCCACTTTCGCTGTGATAGAGAATGGTTCTCCCTTCCGGAACATATTGAGAACACAGTGAAGGTATACCCAATCCCAGGTTGACTATATCGCCATCCTTTAGTTCCCGGGCTACTCTCATTGCTATAACTTCTCTCGGCAACCTATCAAGCATCGTTATTAACTCTCTCAGAAATATATTGAGTTCACTTCATCTCTTCACTATTCTATCTACGAATAAAGCTGGTGTATTTATTAAATGTGATTCAATTTCACCAGGGCTTACTATCTCATCCACTTCTACGATAGAAATACCAGAAGATCTGACCATGACAGCACCAAAATTCTGCGAAGTGCCTCTGTATGAAAGATTCCCCAAAGTATCCGCTTTATGTGCTTTAATTAATGCGAAATCTGCTTTCAAAGCAGTTTCCATTATATAACTGCGACCATCAAATTCCCTCACTTCTTTCCCTTCGGACAATTCGGTTCCCACACCAGTGGGAGTGAAAAATGCCGGTATCCCTGCACCTCCAGCTCGTATCCGTTCAGCCAGAGTACCTTGTGGTACCAATTCCAAAGCAATTTTCCCTTTCCGAAAATGGGTTTCAAATGAATTTATCCTAGAAGGAGATGGAGAAACCGGATAAGAAGCTATGAGTTTACCCACTTGATCATTATCGATCAAAATTCCGCAGTCAACAGCCGTGTGCCCCGGTAAAGTGCCGAACCCCATAAGGCTTGCAAGACCTGCTGTGTTGCTTATTATGGTCAGGTTTGAAGCACCGTGATCTCTCAGAGCAACAATTAGGTTTTGGGCTGTCCCACCCGTACCGCCAAAGCCAGAAACCATAATGACGGCACCATCAAAAATATCTGATACAGCCTCATCAAATGAACTGAATACTTTTTCCACCTATCGTATACTCCTAGAAGATTCGGTTTTCAGCAAATGCACGATAATCATGTCTAATATACAGGTTCAATAAAAGAGGTCAATAATGAGGCAAATTTCAATAAGAGAGGGAATTATATCTGATACTCCTACCATCTCTAAATTTCAGCAGAAAATGGCCTTGGAAACAGAATCTAAAATTTTAGATGAATCGACAGTTCGACAAGGGGTCGAATCAGTTTTGAACTGCTCTGATAAAGGCTTCTATATACTCGCGGAGGCAGATTCAAAAATCATAGGAAGCTTATTAGTAACGTTTGAATGGAGCGACTGGAGGAATGGTTGGTTCTTTTGGATACAAAGTGTGTTTGTCGATACAGAGTATCGAAGACAGGGAGTATACCGACTTATGCATAGTGAAGTCATTCGACGTAGCAAAGCGAATGGAAATTGCTGTGGGATCAGGTTGTATGTTGAAAAAGATAATCGAAACGCCCAAAAAGTATATAGGACCCTAGGTATGCATGAAACTGATTATTACCTATACGAAGAAGAATTTTAATCATGCCAAGGAGGCAGGATAATGGATATCAGTAGCCAGGAGGTAGAACATTTCCTAAATCACAACCATAACGCGGTCCTGTCAACAATACGATTGAATGGTGCAACTCAACTTAGTGCCGTCACAGTTGGATTCTATAAAGGCGGCGCGATATTCACTACCACAAAATCTAGAGCTAAATTTGTAAACTTAAATAGGACTCCTGAATGCTCCTTACTTATTTCGAATTCGAATTGGAGGCCCTATCTAGTCTTGGAAGGTAGAGCTGTTATCTTTTCCGAAGATACAACTGATCCCACAATTTTAAAAAATATCCTTCGTACAGCCTACAGGTCAGCTGCAGGAAAAGAACACCCAAATTGGGAAGATTACGATGAAGCTATGAAGAAAGATAGGAGAGTCGCCATATTCGTTACTGGAGAAAATATTTATGGCACTATCGAAATTTAAGGAAGCCTAAATTATTTTTTCACAAAAAGTCGGATGGCCCGGGGTATTAAACTCAAAATCACTCCCTCCACTAACGTGAGACAGGCAATAACAACCGTACAGTCGAAGAAGAATCCTTGCGGAAACATGGCTATTAAATAGTCACGTCTTGGGTCTAAAACCCATAAATCATTACTAAAACTAACCAAATGGAAAAACAGAAATAACCTATCAAATCCAATAATAGCCAAAATTGAAACTGCTATCACCAAACTAAAAGCGAACACCCCCCCTCTGCCGATGTACTTCATAGTCAGAATTCTTCCATTAGTAAAAGAATTAAAAAGCATAAAAACACAACCTAATGAAAGGAATACCGCTGAATATAATTGCACCATGTAAACCATTTTTACGAGATTTTTCACATCATACATGTGAAGAATCTCTCTCTCATTAAACAAATTGGGGACATTCTCTCCGCGTAGCGAGATATTAATTGTGATCCGTTCCAAATCATTGTTGAAATAATCTCTTATTTGCTTCCCGGCTAATTGTAATTGTTCGAATTCTATCCCCGTATGTTTCTCAATCTTGTACTTGTTGAACCCATAGTCATATATTGTGGCTGAATTCAATACTATTCTGACATTGGTGGTTATGAGTAAAAGGGGAACGCAAATAATAAACAAGGCCTGTAGAATGTTATTGAAAATTCTAGTGTACATACGTTACTAAGCTTATTGACCTGCCCTAAAGAGTGTCAACAAAGGCCCTATAGGATATAAAAATGGATACATCACTACCTTTCCCTGATACTTTTGAGGGAATCCTCCAATTAGTGACTCAACTCCGTTCCACGGGTGGATGCCCTTGGGACCAAGAGCAAACCTTACATACTTTGACTCCACTATTGCTTGAAGAATGCTACGAATTGGTAGAAGCCACAGAAAACGAACAAGACTCTGAGCGACTGGAAGAAATAGGTGATGTCCTTTTGCATATTGCGTTCCAAATCCTAATCTCAGAAGAATCCGGTTCATTCTTCAGGTCAGACGTTTTTGAAACCACTATGGAAAAATACATCCGTCGACACCCTCATGTTTTTTCAGACCAAACAGTGGATTCTATCGAGGACTTAAAGAACAACTGGGAAAAAATAAAACGAGACGAAAAAGGAGAATCCAGGCAGTACGAAATGGATGGTATACCCCGCAATCTGCCTGGTCTTGCCTATGCACTGAAAATACAACAAAGAGCGGCGAGGTGCGGTTTTGATTGGGATGACTCCCATGAAATTCGTCAAAAAATATTGGAGGAATTATCTGAATTCGAAGCCGCTACCAACTATGATCAGCAAGAAGAAGAAGTCGGAGATTTGTTGTTTACAGTCGCAAATATGGCCCGCCATAATGGTATAGACCCAGAACAGGCATTGAGAAACTCCAATAGAAAGTTTGTTTCCAGGTTCACTAACATGGAAAAATTATCTGAACAGGCAGGACAAAAATTCTCTGATTTGCCATTGAAAAGTCAGGACGATTTATGGCATCAAGTGAAGTTAGAGGAAAGGGAACCATGACTAAATATGGCCACGAGCGCGAAAAAGAAATCATGTGGGACTTGGTGAATCTACATTTCGACAACCTGATTTCTGACGATCAAGTTGAGAAGATTAAGGAATCCATAGCTGGCATACTTACCGACGCCAATGAAATTAGAACAGCCAAATTGGATGATAGCTTTCCACTGCTAAATTGGTACCAGCCATTCAGAGGCGATCCAAATGAATAAGAGCCCTCTGTTTAAAAATATACGGTCTATAGCAAAAGAAATAGCAAACAAAAACATTTCGCCTATAGAAATAACAAAGTACTACCTAACCCGGCTAAATGAACTGGGGCCGGAATATAATTCCGTAGTTACCGTCACAGGTGAGCTAGCTCTGAAGCAGGCAGAAGCAGCTGAGAAAGAAATAATGTCCGGTCTATATAGGGGAACCTTACATGGCATTCCCTTTGGAGCGAAGGATTTACTGGCCACAGACGGAGGTATTCCAACAACTTGGGGTGCTGAACCATTCCGACATCAAACCTTTAAATACAACGCTACAGTGATAGATAAATTGTGCTCTTCAGGGGCAATCTTAGTTTCAAAATTAGCTATGATTGAACTCGCTGGCGGAATGGGTTACAGGCAGCCAAATGCCTCCCTTACCGGACCATGTAGAAGTCCTTGGGACAAAAATACGTGGGCCGGCGGTTCATCCAGTGGGTCTGGTTCAGCAGTCGGGACAGGCTTAGTACCCTTCGCTATAGGCTCGGAAACTTGGGGATCCATATTGTCACCAGCCAATAATTGTGGAGTGTCAGGCCTAAGACCTACTTTTGGCAGAGTGAGTAGATATGGGGCAATGGCCCTTAGCTGGTCACTAGACAAAATTGGTCCACTCTGTTTATCTGCTGATGACTGTGGCATCGTGCTAAACCAAATCGCGGGACCAGACCCCAAGGATCCTTCAACAAGCGATAAACCCTATGAATATAGTGTCTATTCTAATCAACGTAAATTCAAACTGGCAGTATTAGCTAGTGCTTCTACCGGCATAGATGAAGAAGTAGCGGACAATTTCAAAAAAAGTTTGAATGCTCTTAGCCAATTCTGTGAGATAGAAGAAATAAATTTTCCAGAATATCCTTATGAAGCAATAACTAGAACGATCATGTTAGCGGAGTCTGGAGCCATTTTTGAAGAATTTGCTGGTAATGGAACCGCAACCCACCTCACAGCACCGGAAGATAAATACGGCCCGTACGCACGTACCGCGGTGCTTGCCAAGGATTATTTAAAAGCGTTACGGTTAAGAGACGAAATATCCCAGAAAATTGATCCGATAATGTCAAAATATGACGCTGTGTGTGGGCCAACTAGAGGAACACCGGCATCGAAACTGGAAGATGAGTTTAGAGGCGCCATTCGGGGCAATGCAAAAGATACACTTGGTGCCCTAGGAAATTCAGTCGGATTGCCTGCTATCTCAGTTCCAAATGGCTTCACTAAAGCCAATTTACCTACAGGCATTCAGTTTATAGGGCAAGTATATGCTGAAAATGCAATCTTGAACTTAGCCGATCGATTTCAACAGGAAACTGATTGGCATTTAAAACACCCGGCTGAGCTCTTAAAAGAAATTTAAGCTACAAGTAGCAAGGATTAGATGGTCCCCGCTGATATAATCTAGTGGACTAAAGCTACCCAGGTCCACCAAATTCTACAATTACACCGAGGAAGATTATGATTTCAATATTTGTCACGATACAAGTAAAAGATGGTTATGCAGGGCAATTTACTGAAGCCAGCTTCGGTGACAGTCAAGGGTCTGTTCGAGATGAAACAGGGTGCTACAGATTCGATATCCTACGAAATGCCGAAGATCCGAATAGATTCCATTTATACGAAGTTTATGAAAATGAATCTGCGCTGGATGCACATCGAAATGCTCCTCACTATAAAAAGTGGAGGTCAACAGTGGAATCCTGGTTTGATGGAGACGTTGAAAGAGTAATGATGAACACTGTCTTCCCTTCTGATCAAGGATGGAAGGATCAAAAACCTTGTCTCCTGAATTGGTAGGTTCCCTATCTATTCCCTTGATTCCTAACTAACGTACAACATAGGGGGTAATAAAATTTCTACTTATTTTTTATTGATGACTCTTACACAAGAGGGAAGGCGCCTAGTTAATGATGACCCAGAAATGGTCTTGCACGCGGCTCATTCTAGCGACCTCCCTGATGTTCATTGCATGGGGTTATATGCAGTTCTTGGGGATCACGATTTTATAACCATCCTTGAAGCTCCCGACAACGAAGCCGCAGCGAGATTTTCTCTTGAACTAGGGGTTAAAGTCGGAGTAGAGATACAAACAGTACCAGCTATACCTGTATCTAGACTCGATCACAAAATGGAATGGCCCCCTACTAGTCAAGATCTGCCCAGCCCGTCTGAGCCCGAAGACAGTGAAACCTAAATACTAGTATGAATTCGATAAAAACCGATGTTCCTGTAGAAATTACGGGTTTTTCCAAGACCTACGGTACAAAAATTGCCGTTGACAGACTAGATTTAAAAGTGAATGAAGGTGAAGTGTTTGGATTTCTTGGCCCGAATGGAGCAGGGAAAAGCACCACAATAAGATCCATACTAAATTTTCTAACCCCGTCCGACGGTAAAATCAGCATATTTGGGCTAGACAGCGTGAAAAACAGCGTCGAAATCAAGAATCATATCGGATATTTGGCAGGTGATATTTCACTTTATGATTCCATGTCAGGATACCAATTGTTTAAATATCTCACCGGATTAGGGAAAACCACTAATTGGGATTATGTTGATGATCTGGCCAACCGGTTACAAATCTCGCCTCAAGCAAAAATAGGAACACTATCAAAAGGGAATAAACAGAAAATTGGTTTAATTCAGGCCTTCATGCACCAACCAAAATTGTTGATCTTGGATGAACCTACTAGTGGATTAGATCCTTTAATGAAGCAGGTTTTCTATGAAATGGTCCTCCAGATGAAACACCTTGGCAATAGTGTTTTCGTCTCATCGCATGACCTTAATGAAGTACAACATATTTGCGATAAAGCAGCATTCATTAAGTCAGGAAGACTCATAGCAACTGAAAATATAAGGGGAGCTTTCGAATTTAGCCTCCGTAGATACACTATTACGTTTCCAAAATTGCCTGAAATAAATGTATTTGAAAAAATAGAATCAGTGTCTGAAGTAACCCAAGATGAGAACAAATTGACTGTGACCGTAAAAGGAGACATTTCAGAATTCATCAAAACCCTTTCTGATCAAGATCCAATCGACCTTTCTGAAGAAGAAACAAGTCTTGAAGATATATTTATGAAGTACTACGAGGACTGACCTCATGCTTAACTACATATTCTCTATTCACATCATCTCAAGATGGAAAACCATCGTAGTTTGGTCCGCCTCAATGTTTCTTTTAGCCCTAATGTTCTCGGGCCTCTATGATTCTTTTAAAGGTGAAATCAGCGATATGATAGATAATGCCCCCAAACTAATGGAGGCCATGATAGGACCACTCCCAAAAGACACTGTCACCCCCGAAAGTTGGTTGGGAATAGAACTTTACGGACTATTGTTCCCTATTTTACTAGGAGTAATTGCAGTATCGGCAGGAGCCTCAGCGATCGGTGCCGAAGAAGAATCAGGCACTATTGAACTTATACTGGCTAGCCCAATAAGCAGAGGAAGAGTGGTACTGGAAAAATCTTTAGGGATAATGATCCAACTGGCGATTGTCAGCGGATTTCTATGGGTAGGTATTGCGATAGGATCGATTCTCTTTCCATTCGATGTGTCCTTGAGCAATGTGTTGGCCGCAACTGCTATGGGATGGATCTTTGGTACAACTGTCGCTTACATATCTATGAGCGCCCAGGCACTTAAGGGACGAAAGGGACTTGCCTTGGGGGTTGGAAGCGGGGTTGTTGGGCTTAGCTATGTCATGATGGTAATGTCAGAGTTGCTCGATGGCTTGAATTCCCTGAAATATATATCACTTTTTAATTATTATGATGGTCCTTCAGTATTGATAAACGGGCTGAATGAAACAAGTTTCGCTGTAATGCTGGTATTATCAGGTTTGTTTTTACTCGTTTCGTTGTACGGTTTCTACAATAGAGATGTGGGTATTTGATCAAGCTCGTTAACCTAAATTCTAGAAAATTCCCGCTCTAAATGGTTCTTGTTCATATTGATCATAGTTGGACGACCGTGCGGGCAATTATTGGGTTGCAAACAGAATTCTAGTTGCTTCACAAGAAGAGACATTTCGCGATAGGACATTTTTTTCCCTGCCCTGATAGCTGCATGGCATGCTAATGAGTAGGCAGCTTTGTCTTCCCAGGATTTAAATTCAATCTGCTCACTTAAAGCAGATAACATTTTATGGAATGAATCTCGTGGATCGGCCTCTGCTAATACTTTAGGTATGTTCCGTATTAAATAGGAATTGGGCCCAAATGGCTCTGGAGTCATTCCAAAGGCATTAAGAATATCTTTATTTTCCTCAACTAATATCTCTTGCTTCGAATCTAATTCCAGATTGATCGGCTCAAGCAACATTTGTGTTTCAACTGTTTCCTTTTTAGCATCTGCAACAATTTTTTCAAAAATTATCCTCTCGTGTGCAGCATGTTGATCAATCATGTAAATACCATCTGGTCCCTCACACACAATGTATGTATCAGATACTTGTCCCAAGACACGGAGCAATGGAAGCACTTCTTGGTATGGACTGATAAAATTTTGACCTTCAATGGTGTTGGAGCTAAGAGGTTCCAGTGATTTAAAACCACCTGTACTAAGCGCTGTTGGCCAAAATGCAGAAGGCTCTATACTTTCCGTAAATTTAGAATCTTTTCGAGTATAATTTGCTATGGCCTGCACAGGAGATTGTGTTAAAAGAGTGCTCTTAACCCCTCCTTGGACAACGGAAAATACTTGACTTTCATTTTTGAAACGCACTTCAGTTTTAGCAGGGTGAACATTAACATCCACTTCATCCAAAGGTACCTGAAGTGTGATTGCCCCAATAGGAAATTTATTGTCAGGAGAAAATCCTTTATATGCTTGTTCAAATGCAAAAGAAAGGGTTCTACTCTGTACTAACCGCCCATTAACAAATAGGAAAATACGAGATCTATTAGAACGTTTTTGGTCTGGAGTGCCTATGATCCCCGATACCACAGGTCCTTGCCAATCTTGATCGTACTCCTCTGCTATTTCAATCATTTTGGAGGCCTCTGATATACCAAAGATAGCAACCATAACGTCTCTCAAAACTCCGGAACCTGATGTCCGGAATGATCTAGATGAACCCTGATTTAATTCAAATGCCACCCCAGGATTACATATGGCAAACTTTTGTATCATGGAATGGATTCGGCTTCCCTCAGCAGATTCGGATTTGAAGAATTTTTTTCGGGCCGGAAATTGAGAGAAAAGTTCTGAAACAGAAATCGTTGTACCGTAATCGATGCCTGCAAATGATTTGGAGGTGAGAACATGGTTATTCAAACCTATTCGCACACCTTCTATTTGACCTCTCGGTCTGGTTACAAGTTCCATCCGAGACACTGAAGATATACTGTAAAGCGCCTCTCCCCTAAAACCTAAAGTAGATATATGATCCAAATCTGATTCTTTATATATCTTACTCGTTGAATGTCTTTCAAAAGCAACTTCTACTTCTTCAGCATTGATGCCGGCACCATTATCAGATACAACAATTGAATCGATGCCACCACCGGATGTGGAAATATATACCCTGTCTGCACCAGCATCTAAGGAATTTTCCACTAACTCTTTCACTACTGAAGCAGGGCGTTCAATCACTTCTCCGGCTGCTATTAAGGCAGAAATTTCAGGGGTAAGTTTCCTTATAACAGGCATAGATAATTTCACTTTTCTTCTGAAACTGGTTTGAATCCCCTGTGATTTGAAGTACCGGTTGATATGAAGTCTTTTATCGCCTTGTACAGTTCTGCCATATTTCCGTCTTCTGCAGATCTAAAATAGTAAGGCTCTATGTGTACTCCCCCGAAAGCTTCTACGATCTCTCTATGATCATCAATCACGAAATCAGGTCTTGGCGATACTGAAAATCTTTTTAATCCAACTTCATATTCCGTAATAGGCTTTACGAAAATATCTGAAACAAATTTTGAAAGTCCCAATCTTTCTATGTCATCTGTCCGCATGCCAACTCCAGACCAAATGTATATCGAATGACCATCATTAATCAATTCTTCAAACACTTCCGTAGTGCCCGGTCTGAGGCTTCCATCCATAGCTATTAGAGTGTAATCGACATCAAAATATATATTCATGAATACTAATAGGTCCTATCTAATTTATTAATATATCGCAATCATATTTTGGGAAAATATAGATTTCGCGATCTTTTTTATCGGGTTTTCTTTAAGTTGTATATTGGCTGCCAAAGTATTGATGATATCTGACTGCGCCAGAAGTAGTGGAGACACCCCGCGCCTAAGGTCACTGACTTTTGTTTTGCCTGATTCCCAATTCTCAACAACTGCGCCAAACTCGGACCAAACACCAGTATCACTTTTAAGAGAGTTGCGGGCATTCTGCATCAATGAACTACCCCCGGATTCGTTCACCAGAACTATTCCTGCTAAAACATCCCACAAATGCGACCCTGATATAACAGCGTACTCTGTTATTCCAAGAGCCACTAAGGACATTTCATAAGCTATGCTTCCTCCCATGCGAGATTCCCCTGATTTAGAAGAAAACTGACTATCAAATTTGAACCTACCGGCAAAGGAACCAGGAATGGTATTTATTGCGTTTGGATCAATTTCTTTAATTACGGGGGGTTCGAGCGGTTTGTTGTTTATTTTGCAACCATTACCTCGGCTCGCATGAATAACAATACCCGGATTCTGGTTGGGCCAGGGTATAAATATTGCACCAGCAATTGGGAACCCTTTGTACATAATTCCAATAGAAGATGCATAGCAGGGAAAGCCGTGCATAAAATTGCGGGTACCATCCAAAGGGTCTAACACCCAAACAATGTCAGGAATAGAGTCTTCAGTTGAATCACTCTCTTCTCCAACAATCCCATGCCCAGGATACCTTTTAATTATCTCTTCAGAGAGAAAATTTTGTACATCTTTATCTGCCATAGTCACGGGGTCTCTTCCTTTCGAGTCCTTGTAACTTACCTTCAAATCTTGTGACTCTGATAGAGGGTCTCGAAAATACATTTGGAGCAACCGCCCAGCTGACATAGCCAATTCATAGGCGTCGTTTTGAAGGTTTACTATGAAATCTTTTTCCAGCGGAATATCCATATCTAAAAGGCGTTTATCTCATCTAACATTTCATTCAAGGTTTTTTATCAAGTCCACTAAAATCCGGGAAGCACTAATAGGGTCGATTCGCCCAAGCTCCACGTCTTTTTTTAGTTTTGCCACTTCTGAGTTAGTCGAAGAATTTTCATCCTCAAGTATCATGTCTAATTTAGACTCTATCTCCAGCAAGGTAGTGGTTCGCAACGCCTCCAATCTTTTCGTTGACTTATGGATAGCAAGGCCATCACAGTACCCGCGATCTGAATATATACGGTCAATCTCTAGAAGAAGTTCTGGTACGCCATCTCCTGCATCGGCTCTAATTTTGAGGACTGATGGTAAATTCACAGCGTGACTGTCGGAAAGCTGTAGGGCACCCTCAACGTCCTTGATCATTCTATCAGCGCCGACCCTATCGGATTTATTGACAACAAATATATCTGCTATCTCCATCAATCCAGCTTTCATCGCTTGTATGGAATCTCCCGATTCAGGAACGATTACAACAATAACCGTGTCTGAAATCTTCATCACATCCAATTCAGTCTGTCCCACACCTACAGTTTCTAACAAAACCACATCAAACCCAAATGCGTCAAGCAAAGTAGTAATACCATAGGTCGAAGTGGACAACCCACCACCCGATCCTCTACTACTTATGCTTCTGATAAACACTCCTGGATCAGTGTAATGTGTTTGCATTCTTACTCTATCACCAAGAACTGAGCCTCCGGTAAACGGGCTACTTGGATCACATGCCAGTATTGCAACTGTCCGCCCCGTGTCTCTAATAATTGAAGCCAAAGCAGATGAAAGAGTGCTCTTACCTGCTCCAGGGGGGCCCGTTATCCCGACAATATGACTGTTCCCTCCAACATCCTTTATTACAGGATAAACGGAGGCTAGTATCTGTGGGTCCGATTCGACTAGTGTGATCAATTTAGAAAGCGCTCTTATATTGCCGTCGAGTAACCGGGTGATCTGTTCTTGGGGATTATCATAATTAGACATATTATCTAACTTCCATGTCATTAAAAGGGACTTTCAAAGGAAATGATCGAAAATATTGCCGATATCTCAGGCAGTATTATTTATCTGGTTAAGCACATTTACTGTTCTGATCGCTGAGATCGCACAACTTTCCCCCTCATTACCCTTGCGACCGCCACACCTATCCAAGGCTTGTTCTACGTCATGGGTCGTCAAAACCCCAAACATTACGGGAATCTGATTATCTAAAGCCACCCGGGAAATACCTTCTGCTGCCCCTTGTGAAACATATTCATAGTGATCGGTTTCACCTTTAATTACTGCCCCTAGACATATAACAGCATCATGATTTCCTGAGGATGCCATACCATCGGCCACAACGGGAATCTCAAAGGATCCGGGTACCTTAGCAACGGTTATATCACTTTCCGATACCCCATTTTCTAACAAAGCCGATTTGGCACCATCCAATAATTTTAGTGTGATGAAATCATTAAATTCGGCAACAACAATACCGAACCGCATACCAGTTCCGTCCAAGTCACCCTCAATCACCGGATCGATCCCCCGAGGCATCTTCGATAGGGTCTAAAATATGCCCCATCCTTTCTCTTTTTGTCTCCATATACCTTATATTTTCATCAGTGGTAGGGGCTATTATCGGTATCCGCTCAACAACTTCCAAGCCAAATCCTTCCAATCCAACTCTTTTAGTGGGATTATTTGTCAAAAGCCTCATTTTTTTCACGCCAAGATCCTCCAAAATTTGGGCCCCTATCCCATACTGCCTAGGATCTGGTGCGAAGCCCAACATTACATTAGCCTCCACAGTGTCGTACCCCTCGTCTTGCAGGGCGTAGGCTTTCAATTTATTGTGAATCCCTATTCCCCTCCCTTCTTGTCGCATGTAAAGAAGCACTCCACTCCCATATTTTTCAATTGCCTCAAGAGCTAGTTGAACTTGGTATCCGCAATCACACCTTTTACTTCCGAACACATCACCAGTCAAACATTCACTATGAACTCTAACTAATACTGGATCATTTTGACTAACATCTCCTTTAACAAAAGCGACATGTTCCTGCACATCAACCACACTGCTAAAGGAGACTGCTGTAAATTCCCCATACTCTGTTGGCACTCTTGCTTCTGCTACCCTTTCGATTAATCTCTCATGCCGTCGACGATAAGAGATCAAATCCTCTACGCTGACAATTTTTACATCATGCTGTTGAGCAAACTCTTCTAATTGAGGCATCCTTGCCATATGGCCATCATCGGCCATTATTTCGCAAATCACAGCAGCTTCTCTTAGCCCACCTAACCTGCAAAGATCTATAGAAGCTTCAGTCTGTCCAGTCCGTTTTAAAACCCCACCATCAACATACCGCAGAGGAAAAATATGGCCAGGTCGACCCAAATCCTCTGGTTTTGTTTCATCATTCACAAGAGCTTTAATAGTATTAGATCTATCCGAGGCAGAAATTCCGGTGGTAGTTCCTATCAAGGAATCAACAGATACAGTAAAGGCAGTATTTAAATTTGCAGTGTTGTTGGAGACCATAAGCGGCAAATTTAATTTATCTAATTGTTCTCCACGCATTGGCACGCATATTAAACCCCGACCATATGTAGCCATAAAATTAATAGCTTCTGGAGTCACCATTTCCGCAGCCATCGTTAGATCGCCTTCATTCTCACGATCTTCATCATCAATAACGATGACCATTTTACCGTTTCTTATATCATCTATGGCTTCTTCTATCTTGGATAATGGCATGGATATTTATCTTTCCCATATAGGATCAATTGAGATCGATACTGGCTTTATTCCCAGTTGAGAGTTGTTCTATATATTTTCCTATTATATCGGTCTCTATATTTACAGAGCTGCCTACCTCTTTGTGCCCCAAAACCGTATTGTCCCGAGTGTAGGGTATCAAAGCTACGGTAAATGTATTCTGATCACAGTTTACAACCGTGAGGCTAGCACCGTCCACGCATACAAACCCTTTTTCAACTATATATCTAGATAATTTTTTTGATATTTGAAATTCTATAAGCCATGCACTTCCCTCTTCAACATATGCAGTGATTCTAGCTGTTCCATCCACATGCCCTTGAACAATGTGTCCTCCAAGGCGCCCTCCGAGTAGGGCTGATCTTTCCAAATTAACCTTGTCTCCTACTGAAAGATCTCCCAAATCAGTACGGCGTAGAGTTTCAGGTACTACATTCACCTTAAATGATTTTTCTTCAATGCTGACTACTGTAAGACAAGCACCATTCACAGAAACACTGTCCTTAACCCCTAGATCATCCATAATGATCGAGGATTCTATCCATATATCAGTCTGGCTGATAGATGAAATAACTCCAAGTTCTTCTACTAGACCTGTAAACATCAATCTCCTTTTCCACAGTATCCTGATATCAAAACATCCGGCCCGATGAATTCTCTCGAGACATTAATTAGTGAGTATTTTTCTGACATGACATTTGCCCCTCTTCCTCCCACTGCATTTAGGCTCGATTTCCCTCCGATAATACTAGGAGAAATAAAAGCCGCCACCTTATCCACTAAACCTTCATCAAATAAAGAACCCATCAATTCCGACCCCCCCTCCACCAACACCGAGGAAACAGGAATATTCCCTAAGTGTTTTAAAACCGCTGTAAGATCTACTCTTGCAGCCCTACTGGGAAAGGTCTTGGTTGTGACATTTTGCAGATTATCGGGAACTTTAAAGTCTCGGGTTGAAGCAATGAAAATAGCTCCTTTTTCCAAAAATAATGCACTATCCTCAGGTATACGCCCAGACGAATCAATTACTATTCTCAAGGGCTGTCTCTCGATTTTTTTATCATCCAACCTAACTGTCAACCGAGGATCATCAGCTATAACAGTATTCACTCCCACCATAATGGCGTCAGACTCAAAGCGCATAAAATGAGCTCGCGTCCTAGATTCCTCGCTAGTTATCCACTTTGAGTCTCCTGAAGAGGTTGCTATCTTGCCATCTAAACTAACAGCAAATTTTGCAGTAATTAAAGGGATCCCTGTTTTCGACAGTTTAATGTGGGCCTCCAAATCAACCTCAGCCTCTTTTTTACCAACACCCAAAACAACTTCTATACCTGCTTTTTGCAGTCGATCAATACCTTTGCCTGAAACCCTGATATCAGGGTCTTTAATGGCAATATAGACCTTAGAAACCTCAGATTCTATAATTGCTTCGGTACAAGGAGGAGTTCTACCGAAATGGCAACAAGGCTCCAAAGTAACATATAAAACAGACCCTTTTACACCATCTCCTGCTGAAGTGATGGCCATGACTTCAGCATGGGGGGACCCGGGTCGCCCCGTAAATCCTTCTGATATTACCTGTTCGTTTTTTACCAGGACAGCCCCAACAGGGGGGTTAGGGCTGGATATGCCTCGAGCCTTTTTTCCAACAGTTAGCGCAATGTCCATATATGACATGAATCACCCTCTTTGGAAATCCTGATGTACTTTGCTGGCAGTCGGATCTGATTGCCCTTGATATTTGCTGCCTAACTCTGGCGAACCATAAGGATATTCAGCTGAAGTGGTTAGCCGCACATAAGACAATTGCCCTATTTTCATGCCGTAATACAAGGTTATCGGTAGATTAGATACATTACTCAGCTCAAGTGTCAAATGTCCTTTAAAACCAGGATCTACGTAGCCTGCCGTGGAATGTATCAATAACCCCAATCTGCCAAGGGAACTTTTTCCTTCCACCCTTGACACAAGGTCGTCAGGCAATTCTATATATTCAAGGGTACTGCCTAATACAAATTCTCCCGGATGAAGCATAAATGGTGTATCGCCTTCGATCTCCAATTTTTCTGTCAAATCCTCAGCACTCTGCCGAACATCTATATAAGGCAATCTAGAATTTCGAAAAACGAGAAAAGTTTTGTCAAGATGAACGTCAATACTTGCAGGCTGAATCGCATTTTCCCCCAGAGGTTCAACAACTATTCTGCCAGCAGCAATCTCCTCCCTTATGGTTCGGTCACTAAGTACCATTGTTGGTCTCCGTAAAATTTTATTCTGATTCTATCAATAGCTTGAGGACATACCCAAAAAAGTCCATACAGAGTCACGGCAGGTATCACTTAATAGCAAACAGGGTATTCACACTCAGACTAATCTCCAATTGGCCGCTACTTATGGAGGTAGTCGGTGCTGCAGCCATCATCCGCATACCGTAATCAGCCTCGTATGGAGATTGAATAGAGCCAACTCCCATCTCATCTAATGAGATTATGGGGCCCAATTCGACATTGGTCAAAAGCGCGTATTCTTGAGCTTTATTGACTGCATCTTCCACTGCCATCTTTCTAATCGTGGTCTTGTACGGATTAGGGTCATCAACGGTGAAGTCAACACCATTAATCCGAACATAATCACCTCCCGCACCCGCTGCATCATCAATTATTTTGCCCACTTTATCTACTTCAAAAATTTTAGCTTTTACAGTGTTACTTACCGTGTAGCCAGTAAGCACTTGGGTACCAATCCGGTTTCCGTTAATTGTCGTTTCCTCGTAATCATATCTAGGGTAGATACTAAATCTAGTTGTCTGTATATCCTTGTCTTCAACACCTAGCTTTTTTATGGTTGAGGTTACTGATTCCATAGCAATAGAAGCTTCTGACCTGGCCTTACTAACTTTTCCTGCAAATACTTCAACTCCAATTTCCAGTACAGCAACATCGGGCTCCACAGATATCGTTCCTGTACCTGAAACTCTTATCCCGCCTTGTATCCCATCAATACTTAAAGAATCTGAATTAGCAACACCTTTTACTGTTCCTCCCTCGGCAAATGTGGAGGAGGCAGCATAAACAGGCGACAAGGCCGTTGGCTCTAGGGTTTCAACAAGCTCATTGGTAATTGGATCACCACTGGTGCAAGCCACACCCGTAATGATTAACAGTAGCGCCGAAACAATTAACTTATTCATCTGGTCACCTATTGGTAGTACATTTAGGACAAATATTAGTCTATTAAAGGATACAACTATCCGGATTGAAAAACCCTTCATTGTGACAGGTCTCTTGTACTAGAAGATATAATTAGATGCTATGTACATTTATGAGAGAAAAATTCAACGGGCAATTCGCGAAATTGTTGAAACATCGATATTGGCTATGTTTGTGTTTTCTGTTTTGTATATTTCTATCCAAAATTACCAGGTCGAAGGTTCCAGCATGACTCCAAACATAAATCAAGGAGATTGTGTAATAGCCAGTAAAGCTGCCTACTGGAAGATACCAGAACCGCGTTTGGGGAATTTCTCAGAAAACAACACTTCCGCATTAAAAAACCGATATCTATTTGGAGACCCAGATACAGGAGACGTCATAGTATTCACTTATCCAGAAGATCCGAATCGCCATTTTATAAAAAGAATTATAGCTAAGGAAGGAGATAGCATTCATATCAATGACGGTGTAGTTTTCTTAAATAGTGTTTTATTGGAGGAGCCATATCTCGACCCAGCATTAATTGATAGTTCCAATTGGGGTCCCAATGTTGTCGGAATAGGAGAATATTTCGTGCTTGGTGATAACAGAAGGGCAAGCAATGACTCTAGAGATTGGGGAACGCTTTCGAGAAAACACATAATAGGAAAATACCTCGGACGATATCCTTCCTCGGTTTGTTCGATATCACCTATGACACAGGAAACCTACGATAAATAACATTTTTTGTTGAAGACAGGAAATTCTATATATAGAATTGATGTTTAGTGAAAATAAAATGGGCCGGTAGCTCAGTTGGCAGAGCATCGGACTTTTAATCCGAGTGTCGTGAGTTCGAATCTCACCCGGCTCACCATTTTGTAGTCACGAAAACAGTGAATTTACGTCCCGTCGGGGTTATCCAATTATCATCTTGCCGACATTTTGACGACAATTTTTTAAATTAAAGCCCTGACATAGAGTCTTCAAATGCTTTAACTGCCTCGGTCTGCATATCGATATCAGCATGAGTGTAGATATCTGCAGTAATAGCAATGCCCGAATGTCCCTGTCTTTGACTGATCACCACCGGACTACTACCTTCTTGGATAAGTATCAAAGCATGGAAATGTCTCAAGTCATGCATTCGAACTTTTTTCAACGCTAATCCCCTGACATATTGGTATTATGTGCATCAGGCGGCGCAATTATTTTGCAATTTTCGAGGAGGTTTAATTTGGGAATTACTCTGATACGTGGAAAATATGTAATTAGCGAGATCACTGGTCCAAGTTCAGCAGTTGTTTTATCAGATGGTGCTGTCTGCCAGCGGGATGGCGAGATAATAGATGTTGGGCAGTATGAAGAGCTTAGAGATCGATATCAATACGATGAAATAATCGGCTCAAGCAATTTTGTAGTGATGCCAGGGTTAGTCAATGATCATTTTCACGTTGGCTTAACACCATTTCAACATGGAGCTCCCGACTTACCACTGGAGCTGTGGGCATTTTCCCGGATGCGTGCAAAAGATGTGGACCCGTATCTAGATCACCTTTATGGGGCTGCTCTCATGATCAAGTCAGGAACCACAACGGTACAAGCTCTACATCAGCCGGCAAAAGGTAAAGGGCCCTTCAATCTTGAGAACTCGGAAAAAGTAATTCAAGCATATCGTGAATCCGGGATGCGGGTTTCGTATGCTCCTATGCTGGCGAACAAAGATTTCCTGCTAGTAGGCGGTCGAGGCGGAGAAGATGAATTTGCAGCAGATCTACCTGAAGACTTATCCAGACGATTCAAGGAACTTACTGCCCCATCCTATCTACCAGCTGAAGAAATAACAGCCATGGTGGAGGATCTTTACTCAAAATATTATGAGCGACCTGAGGAAAAAATTCGTGTAACTGTGGCCCCTAGTAATGTTCATCGATGCACTGACAATTTGCTTGTAGGGCTACGTGAGCTTGCTTCAAAATACGAAACTGGAATTCATATTCATCTCCAAGAGACGATATACCAGAAACTGTATGGACTGCGCACCTGGAATAAAACGCCACTTCAACACCTTAAGGATCTCGATTTCTTGGGACCAGACGTGGTCTGTGGCCATGGTGTGTGGGTTACAGACGAAGATATCGAAACAATGGCTTCTCATAGGGTATCTTTGTGTCACAATGCCAGTTCTAATTTGAGATTGAAGTCAGGGATAGCCCCTGTGAATTATTTCCTCGACAAGGGTTTAAGAATTGCTCTTGGTAGTGACGAAGCAGGTCTTAATGATGATAAAGACATGGTGCAGGAGATGCGACTCGCACTCAACGTTCATAGAGTTCCTGGAGTGGACAAAACTCCGCCGACGGCGCACCAAATATTTCAGATGGCTACCGTTAACGGTGCATATGCCAGCTCCTTCGGTGATCGTGTGGGGACGTTGAAGGTGGGTAAGAGGGCAGATATTGTATTGATGAATCTGGAGAACATTGAAAAGCCATATTTGAATCCAGAGGTATCAATTGTAGACGCTGTGGTACATCGAGGGAGGAGTGTAGATATAGATACGGTCATCGTTGAGGGTGAGGTTATTATGAGGGAGAGGAAGTTAACCCAAATTGACGAGGAAATTTTATACAAGGAAGTCGAAGGTATGATGTCTCGCTCCCCAACGGAGGATGAATTAAGCCGAAGGGATTTGACAGAGAAATTAGAGCCTTACCTAGTGAATTTTCTTGAAGGTGCTGTGCCGTCGTCAAACCAGACACACTATTACTATAACGCAAGAGGTTAGTCTTTAATTCCATATGCATTGTCCGAATAACCCAGCGGTAGCCAATTAAGATGGTAAATTCTTCCAATGCCCACGAGTAATGTCTCCCTGTATTATGTGAATTTACCCCGTCAACGGTCCACATTGGGGAGAATGCAGCGTGACACCTCTTCGTGTCCACCCCACTCATCTACCCCCAATAGTACGATTTTCAATCACACCGTGTGTTAGTCAAAATGTTAATATTCGGCCAAATTAACGAGTTCATAGGTGTACTTGGTTAATTAGGTAGAAGTCAGGAGGTTTCAGGAATGTTTAATAAGGAGTCAGATAGGTTATTTCTTATATTCAGAAATCGTTTGTTTGATATAGGAAAGTAAGTCATTTTATACAAATGCAGTTGTATTGGATTGTGCTACTAGGTGTCTGAGTTGGGGAGTAGGGTTGATTCCTATATCTTCTGAAATAGTCGTCGATAATCCATGTAGCACATCATTCTCCGGAGGCAGCAGTAAGGCTTTCTCTCGTCCATTCTTTCAGATGGACGATGGTATGTATTTGTGATTGGCTATTTCCTGAAAAATTTATGCTTTTATATTGCATTGGTGTACTATCCAACTTCAAGGGAAGGTGGATTTATGCAGTCACAAAATCCGATCATGTTTGATGTTCAAAGCGTGTATTTATCATTGGGCAAAGATATTTTAAGATGAAATTCAGTAATTTTTTGTTTCCCGAAAGCCGTGCGAAGGAGAATGATTTTACGATAATTGATGACGCCCTAAAAGAGGCGCGACTCTGCGACGAGCTAGGCTACGACGCTGTCTGGCTTGCTGAACACCATTTCGATGGGGGCTGTGCCTACGTGGAACCGTGCACATTCGCAGCAGCCATTGCTGCACAAACCAGTCAAATTAAAATAGGTTTCGCAGTCGCCCAAATGGCCATCCACCATCCGGTCCGTCTTGCTGAGGAAGTCGCATTGATAGACAACATAAGCCAGGGAAGAATGCTGCTAGGTGTTGGCAGAGGAACGGCTTTCAACTTCTATGAATACAGAGGTTTTGGCATAGACCCTGCAGAGGCCCAGGAGCGATTTCTGGAATCCGAGGAAATCCTGTTCAAGATCTGGACAAGTAATAACTATAAACACGAGGGCAAATACTGGAATTTTTCCCTTCCGGAGTTGCGGCCGGATGTTTACCAAAAGCCGTACCCACCAATAATACGCGCTTGCTCTAGTGTTGGCTCTACGCTGGAAATGGCGAGAGCCGGTCGACCTTTCATGATGAACATCCAAGACGATGAAACAACTATCGATAGGTTCAGCCAATTTCGAAACGTGATGGCGGAATCTGGATACGATGAAGAAAGAATAGAACAAACCGTCGCAAATTCCTGGGTGTGGAGAAATATTTTTGTCGCAGAGACTGATGTAGAAGCAGAAAGGGTAGGTGCTGCTGCATTTACTTCGATGAGGGAGTATCTCAACGGAAATCGCCATAAATTCAACACCGCCGAGGAGATGACTCGCGTGACCGCAGGTCCGGCTGCTGCCAGGAACGACCTTGATCGAGGCATGATATATGGATCACCTGCCACGGTTGCTGAAAAACTTAAGCCTCTTCAGAAGGCCAATATTGGCGGAGTCATCATCCACTTCCGCCTTGGGCCTATGACATGGGAAGACGTAGAAAATAGCCTAACACTGTTTGCTCAGAAGGTGGTTCCTGAATTTAAAACGGCTCAGGTAATTAAGCAACGGAAGTAACCGTTAGTGGCATCGTAAGTAGTTTTCCGGCATTATGGACGACATCGTCAACGCCCATGCTTCGAAGACCGTACCACATTGTGGCCTGATTCGACGTGATCACCGGCTTGCCCAGGTCCTGTTCCAGTCGTTCAATAATGTCCAAAGTTGCGAGGTTGGTACATGATATGAACATACCTTCTGCATCAGGTCGGTCCGCTGCCTTCGCCATTTCGTAAGTGTCGCCCTGGGGAATCAACGGGATGTTGTAGCTATTGCCTTCAAGGAAGCTTTCCAGGCTGACGGGGTTGAACCCCAGGTCTGCAAAGAATGCCATCTCCTTTTCGTTAACCGCTTGAGGGTATGGCGTAACAACGGCCACGTCCTTCACACCCATTGCACGTAGTGCCTCTGAGACTGCAGTGGAGGTTGTTGAAGCCGGCACTCCCGATTCCTTTGAGATCCTGTCGGATATCTTCTTGTCATAGCCGCCGGTTTCCAGGGAACTGCCGCTGGTACAGGCGTACATTACGAAATGTGGTTTTGCGAAGGCCAAGCGATGACAATCGTCGTCAAGATACTTATCCATATCTCGCAGGTCCTCTTCACTCATTACCGCTCGCTGTCGCCACATGCGTTGAGTGTGAATCGTGACGCCTTCCGGAGCCCACTCGTTGAATTCCGGCTCCACCGTGATGTTTACCGGAGGTATCAATGCCCCGAACCTGTTCCACTCTTTCGTCATTGCCTGCTGCTCCTTTAACGTTGTCTTAGCTGCTCAGTCTCTGCAAAGTTTATTTCCCATGTTATCCCATCTGAATTCCTTTCGACGACGACACTATATTCTCTCCTAACGTATTCCGGGGAAAGCTTCTCGTTGACGACATCCTCCAGTATGTTGTTGACATCCCTATCTAGGGGGTCTCCCCATCCGGCAGCTCCTGCCGTGATGTGATGAAAAACGTTTCCTCGTTGCATCTGGAAGAGCCCCTTGCTGGGCAATATTTCCAGGTCGCCGTCATTTCTATTCATCTGACTGATCGAGGGTTTGCCGGATTGCCCTCCATGAAGGCCGTAGGGTAGATATTTCTGTCTGTCCGATCGTAATTGCAGGTCCGCCTCATCCGCCAGCAATCGGTAATTGCGCTGGAAAGCCAAACCTCCTCGGAATTTTCCCGCCCCGCATCTATCCGGTACAAACCCGTAGCAGTCAATCATCATGGGTTGCTCTGCCTCAATTACTTCAACTGGAGTGTTGGAGTAATTGCTATGAGGCAGTGAGGCGCCATCAATACCATCCCTATCTGGCCCGCCTCCCCAGGATACATACATAAATTCTAGGAACAGGAAGGGCCGCCTATCAGCAAAATATCCGGCAATCGTCACACCGGTGTCGAGGCCCACGCCACACGCGAATATTTTGTCCGGAAGCATCTTTGCGAATGCTCCAAACAGTGTTTCGGTGATTCGCATGGCAGCCAGACCGCGCGCAGCCACAGGAGCAGGCAACTGCGGGTTGACGAAGGAACCTTCAGGGGCAACGATGTTGATCGGCCTGAAGAATCCTGCATTATTGGGTATGTCCACACCCAGCACAGATTTTACACAGGCGTACGTAATTGAACTGGTGTAAGAAAGAGTAGAATTAATAGCCCCTTTTACTTGGGGTGATGTGCCCGTGTAATCAGCGGTTATTGTGTCCCCCGCTTTTTTTATTCTTACTCGAATCGGCACGGGATCGTTAGTGAATCCATCGTTGTCAATGTGATCAGCGAATTCCCATTGTCCGTCCTGAAGGCGTGAAATAGCCTGGCGGGTCAGCTCCTCCGTATAGTCCAATAGGTGGTCAAAAAGGGTTTCCAATCGGTCCAGCCCATATTGTCGGCCTAGGTCCTGAAAGCCTCTCTCCCCAAGCTCGCAGGCCGAAATCTGGGCACGGAAATCTCCTGCAACCTTATCAGGGACGCGTACATTTTTGTCGATGATGCGAAAGAGAGTTTCATTAGGCTCCCCGGCATCGTAGAGCTTCAGCGGTGGTATTCTCAGGCCTTCCTGATAGATCTCCGTAGAATTGGAAGCGTTGCCGCCTGCAACCCTGCCGCCCACATCCGTGTGATGAACGATGGCGCATGAAAACCCTATGAGTTTTCTTTCGAGAAATACAGGCTTGAACAGGTAAATGTCCGGCAGGTGGGTGCCGCCTTCGTAAGGGTCGTTGAGGATGTAAATATCGCCTTCTTGGTACCGCCCTTTGTAGCGCTCAATAACAGCGCCGGCAGCGCTGGGTATCGCGCACATGTGGCGAGGTTGACATAGTCCCTGGGCTACGACGTCTCCTTTGACGTTTACCAGTGAAGTCGAGAAATCCATGCTATCTTTAGCCACAGATGATCGTGCCGTTCTAACGATAGTAAGGGCCATCTGGTCTGCGACAGATTCGGCAGCATTTTTCAAAAGCTCTAATTCGATTGAAAAGGACATTTCATCTGTAGGCATGCTATTTCAGCGCTCCCTCTCAATAATCACGTTGCCCCAATCATCCGTATGGGCTTTCGCTCCCGGAGGAATCACAGTTGTTGCATCATACTCCTCCATAATAATAGGACCTTCCATCGGCTTTTCAGCCAATTTGGCACGCCCTACGATCGTCGTCTCAATCCATCCTTCAGAAGGGCCGAAATATGCCTGCCTCGAATTCTGTGCTGGTAGTCCATCGGATAACCCTAATCGGTCGGGCATACGCGGTTCGTTCGGCAGTCCCCGAGCAGAAAGACGGATATTCACCAGTTGTACCTGCTCCTCCGAGCGGTATCCGAATGTCCTCAAATGCTCGCTGTGGAACGACTCCACCAAATCATTTATGTCGCCAGAAGTTAGCTCTTCCGACGGGATTCCTACCAGCAGTTCATATTGCTGACCGTGATATCTCATGTCAGCCTGCCATCGGAGTTTTACCTGATCTTCGGTGAACCCCTCTTCATCCAACATGGTTAGGGCATCCTGTCTCATACCTTGCATAGTGTTATTTACTTCGCTTGCATCGATCCCATTCGGAACGTCGCGCCACAGAGTCTGGACGTACTGGTGCTCGACGTCGGTGAAAAGTAGGCCTAGGGCACTGAATAGCCCAGGGGCAGGAGGGATGACTACTTGGGTAATGTCGAGATCGGCGGCAATTGACAGCGCGTGGGCTGGGCCACCACCACCAAAAGCGTACATGACAAATTCAGCGGGATTTCTTCCTCTTTCACTTGTTACGGCGCGGACCGCACGAATCATCCGAGAGTTGGCTACTAGATAAGCGCCGTATGCCGCTTCCGTCAGATCCATCTTGAGTGGACCCGCAATATGTTTTTCAATGGCAATCTTGGCAGCCTTCGGGTCAATACTTAACTCACCGCCGACCAGCTGCTCTGGGTTCAGGTAGCCGAGAGCCAAATTCGCATCCGTGATGGTGGCCAGGTCACCACCCGCTCCATAGCAGGCAGGCCCGGGATCGGCACCTGCGCTTTGAGGACCAACCTGCAACACCCCACCATCATCTATCCAGAGAATACTTCCGCCGCCAGCACCGACCTCAGCAATGCCGATGGATGGCACTCTAAGCATATATCCACCGCCACGCAGAAGGTGGTGCCCCATGTGGAGTTCGCCGCCAACCTCATACTCCGAGCTGTAATCGGCACCTCCATCTTGAATGGTTCCGGCCTTGGCGGTAGTCCCCCCCATATCGAAGGAGATGATTTCCTTATGACCTAATTTTCGCCCCAAATGCAAACATCCCATCACTCCAGCTGCCGGGCCTGATTCGACCATGAAAATGGGCTTTTCACGGGAAGTAGCCGCACTCATCGTACCGCCGCTGGATTGCATAATCTGCAACGGAGCATCCACGCCCATTTCTTGCAGCTTTTTTTCCATGGAGCTGATGTAAGTGTCTACGATCGGACGTACATAGGCATTCACCACTGTGGTTGAAGTTCGTTCGTATTCACGCATCTCCGGCAGCACTTCGTGGGAGATGCTCAGTGACATATCCGGGTTTGATTCCTGAATAATTTCAGCCACACGTGTCTCGTGGTTTCCATTTGCGAACGAATTAATTAAGCATATCGCTATGGAGTTGATTCCTCTTTGAGCTAGAAATTCAACTGCTTCGTGGACGCTTTTCTCATCAAGCTCTCTGAAGATATCTCCTTCGGTGGTGAGTCGTTCATCAACCTCGCGACGGAGTTCTCTTGGGACTAGAGGCACAGGCTTACGCCACGTGAGGTCGTACAATCTAGGCGTTCTAAGACGTCCTATCTCCAGAATATCCCTAAATCCCTTCGTTGTAATTAGTCCCGTCCTTGCGCCTTTCTTCTCAATAAGTGCGTTGGTTACTATTGTGGTGCCGTGAATGACCTCTCGAACGTTTTTGCCGGAAGCATCTGCTCCCTGAAGAAGTAAGGTCAGACCTTCCGATATTGCTTCGCTGAAATCATGGGGAGTCGAACGAAGCTTCTTTCTTACGAGTTGCCCATCTTTCAATCCCACGACGTCGGTAAAAGTACCACCTACGTCGATGCCTATTCGATATTCTGTCATATTGCTTTGCTACCGCCCGATCAATCCTTCCTAGATGAGGCACAGATTATATCAGGATTCAGGAAGCACCCTATATAGAGGCACTCCCCCATCCACGGTTCGCATCAGCGAGAATGCTACGTGACACCCCTTGCCACAGTGAAGATGCTAAGATGCAGACAGTTTCAATTCGGGGGACCAAATATGCCATACTTAAACAAAGGCAATTTACCTATTCATTACCACGTAAAAGGCTCGGGGCCAGCGTTAGTACAACTCCATGGTTTCACTGGGAGCTTGGTCGACTTCAACCTGGAACCATACCTGCAACTTGCAGAGAATTACACCTTAATACAAATCGATTTGCGGGGTCATGGTTTGAGCATGAAATCACATGACCCAGACGACTACCAGATTAAATACTTTGTAGACGATGTGGCTGCAATACTTGACACAGAAGGTTTTGATAAGGCAAATGTTATGGGTTTTTCACTGGGAGGCATTCTTTGTTTCGCTTTCCACAAATATCTAAGGCAGCGTATCAACTCCCTAATTGTCGTGGCTTCCCACCCTTACAGGTTCGACGCCCCAGTAGAAGTAGAGTTCCTCCGAGATATCAATGAAGCTTTGGAACAAGGCATGGAAGCTATGGTAGCTAGATCTGAAGCACAATTAGGAGCCCCGTTACCTGAAGATCGAAGGCAATTGCTGTTAAGAAACGATCACTTAGCTCTGATCGCACAGCAACAGCACGTGGACGCTCCAATCAATCTTAGCGGCCTCGATGTAGGTCTCGACCAGACTGAGGTGCCAATATTTTTGACAATAGGTACAGATGACTTTTTGTACCAAAGGGCAAAAAAATCATCGGGCGTGATCAAAGGAATCGATTATCTAGAGATTGAGGGCTACGAGCATGGCGGATTCTTAGGTGCCGCATCAGATCAGATATATCCTCGGCTAACAACTTTTTTGACCAGGCATAATTAGATTGCTGTCCACACACCGTAACCACCCTATATAAAGGCACTCCCCCATCCACGGTTCGCATCACGGAAAATGCTACGTGACACCCCTTCGTGCGAGTTACTGTGGTAAAAACAACACTGAAAATTCCTAGCTAGGTTAATGTCATTGTGGAATCATATAAGGCATATCAAGTCATTATAAAGGGAGGTTTGAAACATGGCTTCTGAAGGTACTCACAGCATGATTGAACGGATGATAAGAGCCTCTCGTCTTGACGTACATATATTCGAAGAGGTGGAGGCCGACACGTCGGCAACAAGGCAGGCCCTTTCAGTTGTTGCCCTTGTCGCATTGGCGACTGGAATAGCATCTCTGGGTACCACTGGACTCATCGGACTATTCGTAGGGGTTGTATTAGCTATCGCTGGATGGGCGTTTTGGGCTTGGATAGTGCATCTCATAGGCACGAAGGTAATACCATCACATTCGACTCACGCAGATTGGGGACAACTAGCACGTACTTTGGGTTTCGCTCAATCTCCAGGCATATTCAGGGTGTTGGGGGTTGTACCCGTCGTAGGTAACATTATCTTCGCGGTCGCATCTATCTGGATGCTCGTTGCAATGGTCGTAGCCGTGCGTCAGGCACTGGATTACACATCAACGTGGAGGGCGATTGCCGTAGTCCTGATAGGTTTCATCCCGTACCTGGTACTCATGTACATGGCATTTGCCCTTCTGGGGGCTCTAGGGTGAATGAGACGTCAGACAAAGGTTGGACCCACTAGCTGGAAGAGGCCAAAATGGGGAAGGTATTATGCTCGCTGGATAGAGATAGTTAAGCACAAAACCCCTACAGATTAAGAGTCAGTTGCTTATGCAAGGCAGCTTGCAGATTATTATTCATTGTGAAGATGGAAATAGAACTATTTTAAGAACTCATCCGGCGCAATTTTCCAATGATGTCAGTCGTCAGTATCAAATCAAAAGTGTTGCTCAATAAAGCATCTTTATCTAGGAAATCTTGAAGCGTCCGGTTATCCCATTTCAACAAAGTAGCTCTGTCAGACAAAATTCCGACAGTTGCACTCGCAGTTTCACCCGTTATAAAAGCTTGCTCCCCTATAAAGGTGTTACTAGAAATTATCCTTTCTGTATTGTCTTCCAACATTACTTCAACATTGCCATCAATTATTAAATATAAGCTGTCAACTGGGTCGTTCCTACGAATTAATATGGTGTTATTTGTATACTCTTCGAGTTTGGCTAATTTGAAAATTTTGAGGAAAGTTCTAGGGTTTATGGCAGAGAATACCGATGTGTAAATTTGTTTTTCTATGCCTTTTAGTACCAGTGGCCTTCTGTACAAAATCAGTATTACTATTTGTAGTAGGTTTATTAACACTCCGGCAAAATTCCAACTTAGGCTTGTCCACACTATTTCATCTCTAAATACGTACAGAGGGAAGACAAGTACCGTTCCTAAAACAGCAAAAACACGCAGCCATAAAATATCCCTAAAAGTCAATGATATTAAGATAATAGCGAAGCCTAAATTTGCTAGTAAAAGAGGTATATTTGGCATATTTATGTAAGACTAAAATCCATTAAATACCCTTTAATCTGAATCTTCAGTTTCCGGCACTCCTCACCAGGTATTTCATAAGTGCTCCTGATGGAATCAAATTTCTCGGAATGTATTGTGCCATAAGACTAGGATAACGCTTATGATGTCCACACCAACATATCATTTCTGAACTCATGCCATCCTTCCACCGCCATTATAGGCATCTTGGTATTATGTGCGAGTTATCGTGAAAATCACACTTTGTTACGAGCCTATTCAACAATGACAGTTGCAGTTAATGACCACTCTCCCTTTTCACCACCAGCCCACGGGCGGCTGTATTCCCACACGACGATACTGGCCCCTTTTTTGATCGTATTAAGAGTCCATTCTTCTTTGCCAGCGGCTCCAGGGATACTCTTCTCAGGAGGTGTAAAGGTGTGGCCTATCTGTTGCAGAATGTTCTGGTCCTTTATCTGTGCGGACTCGGACCATTGGAAGCCTGTGGTAGTGTTGGAACAAAGGGTTACAAGCAGTGAGTCACCCGGTTGTAAATTAACATCCCACGTTAAGTGCTTGTCTTCCAAGAAGCGGTCACAGCTTCCGTTGAAGGAGGCTTGTTCGCCCTGATTAACCGAGCATCCTATGATAAAAAACATTACCAACAACACGTACTTCATGGCGCCATTATAAATAATTCAAAAATGGGGGGGGTATGCTCGCTGAATAGAGATTGGTAGGGACGAAGCCCCTTAATACATTCCTACTAGGGCTAGTACCATTAACTGGTCACCCCAGCCCCAGTGGAGGGACTGAGATGACCCTAATAGGAGTACAGATTCTTACTCCTCCATTATTAGTCTGTAACTGGCTAAGTTTTCATTCCCTTCAAAGACATTTAAATATTCAAATCCTATAACACCAAAAAATGGGCCAATTGCTGCCAGGACAATAAGGCACAAATACGATTCGAATCTGTTGAGGCCGATATTCGGAAAAAAACTACCCTCACTTCTAACCTTATGTTCGAGTCAACCAAGCGAATTTCTGGGGCTTTCGCTTTGCATCAGGAGCCAACGGAACATTAATCAGAGATGGCCCATCCACCTTTAACGCTGCGTCGATATGATCATCTAACTCTTCTGAGTTGTTAGCGTTGTAACCGACCCCTCCAAGGCCTTCCATCATCACGTCATAACGAGCGTTAAAGTTCATGGCTCCTTGTGGAAGAAATCCTGATTCAGCACTTGAAGACATCTCTGGATCATGTCCGCCGATTCCGCCATTGTTGAATACAATCCACGTAATAGGAAGGTTATGTCGCACCGCGACCTCACACTCTGTTCCGCCAAAACCGAAAGCTGCATCACCTTGGAGACAAATTACTCGCTTACCTGTCTGCACCGCAGCTGCAATAGCGAAACCATGTCCTAATCCCATAGATCCATACGAAGACGCATCTAAACGCGTTCGTGGCTGCATCTGGTTGACAACAGTACGTGAAATGTCCATCGTGCTGGCACCTTCAGCTACAAAGACCGAATCATCCGGCAAATTCTCGTTGATGGAACGTAACGCCCGATAATATCCAAGAGGTGAGGTCTCTTCCTGCATCATCTCCTGGACAGTCTCAGAATTTTCCCGCACCTTGGCACCCACTTCATTCAACCATTCTGAATCCTGTGGGAATTGCCATTGATCTCTGTCCAATACATCAATCATCTGACCTAGAGTGAGTTTGGCGTCACCTATCAATGCAACCTCAGTCGCCACATTTACTCCGATTTCCTCTGGGTTGAAGTCTAGCTGAATTATTCTCACATCTTCTCTGAATCGTGGCGGAAGCCCGAAGTGCAACATCCAATTCATTCGAGCTCCTACTAACACAACCAAGTCGGCATTCTGTAGCACGAATGAACGACCGGCAGCCGCGGATTGGGGATGATCATCTGGGATAATGCCTTTCGCCATAGGCATAGCGAGATAAGGTATCCCAGTTCTTTCAACAAACTCTCTCATCTCGCTGGCCGCATCAGCGTTATTCACGCCCTTGCCGAAAATAACCAGTGGCTGCTTAGCGGTTTTTAAAGCCTTAATTGCGGCCTCAACATCAGCCGGATCAGATAAGGTTTTCCTAGGACTGATCACCTTGGGGGCCCAAATTACTTTGTCTTCGTCCCAGCTATTTTGTATAACATCACCTGGGAGATCCAGATACGCCGGACCAGGAGTACCATGAGTCGCCTTTTTTATTGCCTCAGCAATATAGATCGGTAATCTGTATGGGTCTTCCACACGTTCAGCAAATTTCGAGTAGGGTCGCATAGCAGTCAGCTGATCAGTTTCCTGGAAGAATCCCTGCATGTGCCCAGATCTTTCATAAGATCCACCAAGTAGTAACATCGGCCATCGATTTGACCATGCGTTTGCATAGGCGCCTACGGCATTCAGCACACCTGGTCCTGATACTGCAAGCGCGACTCCGATTCCCCCATTCCCACTCAGGTAAGACACTGCCTGCGCAGCATATGTGGCTGGCATCTCGTGGCGCATTCCGTGGTAGGTCATTCCTTCCTTCATCATGGCACCAGCAATACCCCCAACTGGGATACCTACAACCCCAAATCCATGCTCCACGCCTTGCGTCTTCAGTGCCTTCGCGATAATTTGTTCTCCGGTGATCTCGCCCATGATTCACACTCCTTCCTTGATTTTTAAAATGAACTAATTTGAGCAGTACGTAGCTGCGTCTTTACCAGTGTGAGGATGTTACACCATTCGGATTTAATGCTCATTTTTTCTATGGAATTTTAACTGAATATCAATAAAAATTCTTTTCGAGAAACTCGTTATTCTTTGACACCCCTTTGTGCCTAACCCATTATTCTACCCCGAACAGTGCGAATTCCTATCACACCGTGTGTTAGTCCGAATGTTACTATTCACCCATAGAAATTTGCTGACTAATATTTATACCAATTAACCCTTTATTTATCGGGGTACTCCACCTAATGTTGTTGATTTAATAAGATGCTATCTAAATCGGATACTACTCAGTTTGGCAGCACAAAAGCATGGATTTTTGTGGGGATATTAGCCGGTGGGCACACTCTTTACCATTGGGTGGTTCAAGGATTCATTGTAGTGCTCCCTGAGGTTCAACATCATTTTTTTTTGAACAGTATTGGAGTAGGGTTGATTCTTACGGTAAGAGAAGTGTCAACAGGATTAGTGTCCTTACCCGGAGGAATACTGTCTGATGCTCTGAAGCAACACTGGGCTGTCTTTCTGACTGTTTGTATAGGAGGATTCGGGGCTGGGGCAGTCCTATTGGGGGTATCTCCAGCATTTCCACTACTTTTAGCTGGCATTGCCATCATTGCCGCTTCACATTCCTTTTGGCACTTGTCTGCGGCTTCTACTTTATCTCGGAGTTTTCCAAACGATAGGGGAACTGTCTTGTCATTCCATGGGATTGGTGGAAGCATCGGAGATGCAGGTGGTCCATTTGTTACCGGCCTACTTTTATATCTTCTAGGTTGGCAGAAAATCCTCAGCTTTTATGGAGTCATAGCAATTGGATTTGCCTTCGTATTTTTATTTTCTGTATCCAAGATATTGAAACCAAGTGAATCCCAAAAAGACCAGATCAATTATGCGCGCCATATTAGCACGGTATTCCGTGCCCTAAAGCAACCTGTTATATGGGGTATAGCTGCCGTTAAAGGTCTCCGCGGCATGTCCCTAGTAGCACTGCTGACAATACTGCCTTTATATTTTTACGATGACCTATCTATGGGGCCTTCTTCAAGAGGGTTACATATAGGACTGCTAATTGTAGTAGGAATTATCACAAAACCCCTGGCTGGATACCTGTCAGACAGGTTTGGAAGAAAACAGATTTTAATTCCTGGGTTAATTTGGTCTAGTTTGATTGCCCTATCCTTAGTGTTTTTTTCACAGGGAATTTTTCTAGCCATATCAATAGTGCTCCTTGGAGTGTTTTTATACCCAGATCAACCGATCATAACTGCGGCAACCCTGGATATCGCAGGGGAAAATATATCTTCTAGCGTCCTCGGTGTAACTGGAACTATAAGTTTAGCTATGAGTACGATGTCTCCACTAATGGCGGGAGCTATCTACCAAAATTTCGGGTTCGATATGGTCATGGTTTATCTTGGAATTCTTTTTGCCCTAGCAGCAGCTATTACCTCTATCTTACCGTTAAACGTGAATGTTACGGATGGATCGAAACTGTAACCACCCTATATAGAGGTACTACCCCGTCCAAAGTTCTCATTGGAAAGTATGCTACGTGACACTCCTTCGTGGGTACCCCATTTATCTTCCCCCAACAGCACGATTTCCAATCACACCCTGTGGTAGTCAAAATGTTACTATTCGGCCATGTTCATCAAAATCATCGGAACTAGCCCTTGATTCAGTATATAGCTGATATAGAACAGGCCTGTATTGCTTTAAAAGAGCTTGTATCTGAGAGTGAAATAGGCTTGGATATAGAAACTACAGGACTTGATCCAATCCTTGACAGAATTAGGCTTGTCCAGATTGCAACTCCCCTCAAGACATACGTAATCGATATGTATCATGTCCCTACCAGTGTGCTGAACCCCGTCCTCACTGGTGGTCCGATAAAGGTGATTCACAATGCCAAGTTCGATGCGGGATTTTTCTACCAGGCTCCTGATGGGGTAATGGTTGAACCAATTTTTGACACGATGATCACCGATCAAGTGTTGCACCATCGTGGATATGCCAGGAGTCTGAAGGACCTGTCAAAAGAATATCTGGATATAGACCTAGATAAGGAAAAACAAACTTCAGACTGGGGAGTCGAACACTTATCGGAGGCACAGATTCAGTATGCAGCGCAGGATGCCGACGTTTTACTTCCACTGAAGCATATTCAGGAAGAGCGGGCAGTGGAGCTTCAGATAACGTCAGTTGTAAACCTTGAGAATCGATTAGTCCCAGCGATCTGCTGGATGGAAAGATCTGGCGTTAGTTTAGACAAACATCTTTGGGATGAACTGGTCAAATCAGCCGAGGCCAAGGCTGTTCAACTCAAAGAAGAGCTTAACCTTTCCGTGGCAGAACACACTTCATCAGGTCTTGATTTGTTCGGCAATGCCATTGTTTCCGTAAACTGGGATTCGCCCGCGCAGGTGAAGAAGCTCTTGAGTGACCTAGGTGTCGAGATCGAGAACACGAAACATTCAACTCTGGAGGCGAACAGAGGCAAGCATCCTGTCGTGGCACTTTTGCTTGATTATCGCGGGGCTGCGAAAAAAGTCAGCACTTACGGAACTGACTGGAAAAAACATGTTCATCCAACCAGCAGGCGTATTCATGCAAACTGGGTACAGATAGGCTCGGCGACAGGGCGAATGTCATGTAAGAATCCCAACATGCAGAACCTCCCTCGGGAAGCCGCCTACAGGAATTGCTTCCGTGCGGCTCCTAACTATGTCCTGATAAAGGCGGATTACGAGCAGATCGAGCTAAGGCTGGCAGCCGAGATAGCTCCTGACCCCCGAATGAAAAAAGCGTTTTACGAGGGACGGGATCTTCACTCTGTCACCGCATCATACCTCTTGGGCAAATCGACAACAGAAACTGTTACAGATTCACAGAGACAGATGGCAAAAGCTGTTAACTTCGGATTGATTTTCGGTATGGGAGCAAGGGGATTATCTTCGTATGCCCAGAATAATTTCCGAGTCCAAATGGATGAGAATGAAGCGGCAGAAATTCGACGACGTTATTTTGAGGCTTACTCGGGAATCAAGAACTGGCATGAGTTGCAGAGCAGTAAACTGGAGACCAGAACAATCCTGGGAAGGCACCGAATACTTGAGGGCGAGCGTGATTACACAAACAGGCTTAATTCTCCAATACAAGGGTCCGCCGCTGACGGTCTGAAGCTGGCTCTCATAAACCTATGGGAGACCCGACATCAGGTAAATGCTTATCCAGTTCTGACTGTTCATGATGAAATAGTTATTGAAACTTCGAAGGAGTTGGCAGGGAAGGCGGCAAAGTGGTTGAAGAGATGCATGGAAGATGGCATGAGAGAATTTCTTCAGGAAGTACCGGTAGCAGTAGACGTCACCACCAAAGAGTCCTGGGGCTGAGACATGAGTCAATTTCCAAACACATATATTGCGGATCGCTGTTGAAAAGTGAGTTTATCACTAAACTCTTGTAAATTTTTGCAATCCTTTTTTTGTTCCAACCTCAGATATGTATATATCTCTCTGGTTGTCGATCCAGATACCGTGCGGGAAGCCTCTAAAGTTCCCCGGGGCCTGCCCTCGGCTTCCCCATCGTCCAATGATCTCTCCTTCCAAGGTAGTTATCAAAACAGAACCTATTCCTTCTGCAATGTGCATTACTTGGTCGTCGTCAATAACTGCATCATTGGGACCCCTAACATCTTCCCACTGATTAATAAAATTCCCATCACTATCAAAAATTTGGCATCGATTATTTTCACGATCCATAATGTAAACGTTGTTGTTTGAATCTACAGTTACATCATGAGGTAGATTAAATTCTCCTGGTCCAGTCCCGGGATTTCCAGCTGCATTCGGGTTGTCTTCCTTCCTATATAGCTCCCATGCTTCCTGGTTGAATACAGGTTCTCCTTCTCCCCACGAGCATATGAGATCACCATTATTAGTGAATTTGTGAACTCTGTTTTGCCAGTATCCGTCCGAGACAAATATTTCACCGCTAGCTGACTGAACGGCCCGCGTAGGGGACCTGAAAGGTTCCCCCTGTGGTCCAAGTTCGCCTTTAACACCCATTGACATTAGTAATTCTCCGTTAGAGTTAAAACGTGTCACAGTGTGGTTTCCCGAATCTGCATGGAATATTTCGTCGTCAGGACTAATCCATAATCCATGAGGTGTGGCAAAGTATTCTTCGCCCCATTGAGACAGGAAGTTTCCATCCTTGTCAAAAACAACAATGATTCCGGTATTGGGATTGTCTCCTTCTCTTGTGTATAGCCCCGAATAGGATGTACGAACAGCAACGTAAACATTTCCATTTGAGGTGGTTGCCACATCAGATGCAACTCCGTCAATAGGCCACTGTCCCCACCCTTCTACAAGTTCGTATTGATAGTCACCTGTTCCAAATGTGTCTGCCATATGTATATCTCCATTTTCTTAATTCAAGAACTATTCTCTGAATTTACCATAAATCCAATTAAACGATATAGGTGTGTTTCAGGAATGACTTGGAGTATTAGGGTGTGCTGGCGCGTTTTTCTCAGAACCTGCTTAGGTGAACTAAAACTCCGCTGCTCAATAAGGGAGTGGCTAGAATCCCTCCCTCAGGACCAGTCCCTTATAATCGCTTTGTTTTGTTTCTTTAATAGGGTCATCCTTCCGATAAGTAGCTTGGGGGATCATATGACGAGTTCATCATCGGGGCGATTAGAACGAGCAGGTTGCCCGTAGGGTAGGGATGCGGGGTTTTCTTAATTTAAAATTCGATCGTCTATTTTTTTTGAAGCTATCATTCCTCCATCGACCAACAAGGTTTCCCCATTAACGTATTGGCCTAGATCCGATGATAAATATAAAACCGCATTTGCTATATCACTTGGCAATCCACCTTTACCTGATGGTACAAAATCTTTTACATCATCTGGGTTATGCGGTGGCCCATCTATCGAATCATCTTCAATATCGGGTAGTTTATTTGAGATGGCTCCAGGAGCAATACAGTTTGCAGTAATATTTTTACCAGCTAAGTCTGCGGCTATACCTTTTACCATTCTTCTTAATGCCATTTTAGCTGTACCATAGGCAGTCCAATTTGGCATAGCGACATAAGAGTGAACACTTGATAAGCAAATTATTCTTCCGCCTGTACCACTCGTAATCATTTCTTTCGCGGCTCTCTGTGACGCAAAAAAATATCCTTTTAAGGACAAATTCATCATTCTGTCCCAGTAGATTTCATCTGTTTCAAAAAAAGTCCTTTGTTGATCAGGAAAAATAGCATTGTTTACTAAAATGTCAATTTGATTATGCTTTTCCATAAAAGAATCGAAAACGGAGTTTATTCCTTCAATGCTACTCACGTCACCTTTGTGGAAAGTAGCATTCACTCCTCTATTAGAAATTATTTCCAGCAGCTTTTTAACGAACTCATCATCTAAAATATCATTTACGCCAACATCCGCACCTTCATTTGCCAATGTTATTGCTATGCCGCGTCCTATTCCTTTTCTAGCTCCAGTAATTAGAACTTTTTTACCATCAAGTAACCCCATTGGATTCTCCTCGAAATTTAGTTTTGAATTCCTGCTCGTCAGGGGCTTGTTAAATACCCAATCGGTGAAAGTGTAACCCATTTGCAGAGGAATGAAATTGCGACTAGGTGGGTATGGATGTATAAGTACAGTAGGATTTCGAGTCCCTTCTTGGGGGCACAGTATTTTCTCCCCTACCTAGTTAGGTTCACCAACCAAATTCTATGCCATACGTGGATAATATCTGTTTATGATTTTGTTTTAGAATGCTGTCATGAATAGTCAATTTATCAAATGAAGTGAGAGGAATCATATGCCCATCAGAGATTTTCAAGGTTATGCTAATTCACCTCCCAAAGTTGTTTGGCCGAACAATTCACGTATAGCTATCTCGGTAGTTGTGAATTACGAAGAAGGTTCTGAATATTCAATTATGGACGGTGATGAAACCCATGAGTCCAACAATGAGGTGCCCTCACCTGTACCTTCTTCGCAAAGAGATCTCGCAAATGAATCTTTCTTCGAGTATGGAAGCCGGGTTGGAGTATGGAGGATCCTGGATATACTGGACGGCTATTCCATTCCTGCTTCTTTTTTCTGCTGCGCCTTGGCACTTGAAAGAAACTTGATAGTCGGCCCTGAGATAGTTAGGCGTGGGCATGAAGTGGTAGGCCATGGATATAGATGGGAAGAGTACTACCTTATGGACCCAGAATCCGAAAGAACCGCTATTAACAAAACCGTGGAATCCCTTGAAAAAACCACCGGTGTCAGACCTCAAGGTTGGTATACGAGATACGCTCCTAGCGAAAAAACTAGGGAGCTAATCGCTGATACGGAAGGATTCATATATGACTCGAATTCTTATTCTGACGATATCCCTTATTACGAAAATGTTAATGGTAAACCCTGGTTGATCGTCCCGTATTCTCTTGAAGTGAATGATACGCGTTTTTGGCGAGGTGGAATGAATCGACCATCCGATTTTTTCGAAACACTAAAAAACACGTTTGATCTTTTGTATGAAGAAGGCCTTAACAATCCTAAACTTATGAATATTGGCCTTCATTGCCGCATCGTTGGTCGGCCCTCTCGGGCTGGAGTCTTAAAAGAATTTTTTGAATATGCTAACTCTAAACCTGATGTATGGTTTGCGAGAAGAGATGAGATTGCGAAATGGTGGCTTAAGAACTACCCACCAAATTCGTAAAAATATCTTGGCACGATTCTCTTAAGTCAATTTGATGCGCTGCTACAAGCTTTCATGCCGTTTGTCAGACACCACTTCCCCCCCCTTCATTACTAGGGAGACAGTTTCACCGAATTGGAGACAAGAAATATCTTCAAGAGGATTTTGAGATACAAATAAAAGATCAGCTTTTTTTCCTTTTTCTATGGTCCCTAATTCTTCCTGAAGGCCAATGCATTCCGCTGCCGTCTGGGTCCCGGCTAGAATAGCCTGACTAGGGCTCATTCCAGCCTCCACTAAACAGACCAATTCTTCTGCGTTGTTTCCATGGACCCAACCTCCTGCGTCCGTACCGGCCACTATTTTCACCCCTTGATCCATCGCTGCCAACAAGCTCTTAGTATGATCAGTTTTTAGTTCACTTGCTCTGCGTCTCCCGTGAGGGGTACCTTTTTCAGAATGATATTTGTATACAGCAAATGTAGGTGTATAAAAAGTATTATTCTGGATCATCAACTGGAGGTTTCTCGGGTCCTCATGGAGAAAAGTCCCGTGTTCAATCGAGTCCACGCCAGCTTCTAAACTTGCGGTAAGTCCGGGTCCGCCCAAAGCATGGCACATAACTTTTTTACCAAGTTTATGAGCTTCATCAACAATAGCTTCTATCTCATCTTTTGTGATAAGCATGTCTCGAGGTTCCAATCCCATACGGGAACTGGCTCCTCCAGTTGCTGCGAACTTGATAACATCTGCCCCCGCCCCGATCATCTCCCTAACTTTTTTTCTCATCTCGATTGGCCCATTGGCAACACCATCTGGGAGAGCAGGATCGTCACCAAATGGAGTTTTATGGCCTGAAGGACTCAGGTGCCCCGCGATTCCCCCTGTTGGAGAGATAATACCGACTGAGACCAACAATCTAGGCCCTGGTATCAATTTTTCGTCTATTGCATCTCTAAACCCCGCAGGCAATCCTCCAGCGTCTCTTATCGTGGTATATCCAGTCTGCAGTGTTTGATGGAGTGTAGATGCAATACGCATATGCCGATGAGTTTGCTGTTCCGTTATACCCCATCTACCTGCTATTTCATAACCGAATGATGCAATGTGGTCATGGCAGTCAATCAATCCAGGGATAACAGTAAAGGCCCGTGCGTCTATTACCTCTGCATCTAGCGGAATTTCACAATCTGAAGTTGGATGGGAAGATATTATTTCTTCCTTGTCAATTAAGACTGTCCAGTCTGATTTTAAGGTTAACGCAGTTCCATCGAACAGTTCCCCACAAATCACGGCTTTCATAATATCAATCGCCTCTTATTGAAAAATATGTTGTTAAGAACTCCGGCTGATACTTTAAAATTAGGTTTTGAGTCTAACTGTACCGTCAGCAAGAATATTTTTGACACCTTTGTTAGACTCAAATGCCACTGCGAATAGGGTTGTATTGATTTCTTCTCCTCCATTTACAAGCAACGCAGTCCCGTTTTCGACTGCCCTTCCCAATCCCTCATTGGGATAACTCGTGAATGGTTCTATTCCGACATTGTAGGTCCTTCCATACCAAGGATAGCCAGAACCTCCCCCGAGAGACTGCCAATACCACAAATATCGGTATACATCTGTGGAATAAGAAACCCCAAACCCTACTCCAAAGTCCGTATTAGTGATGCCATACCAACCTTGGGGCATATCAGTAACGTAAGACTGATCGTATGATTTGAAATCTTTATTAGGCACAATGCTTAAATCATGAGTGCCGCCATCCTTAAGTTCAGTATAAGGCCAAGCAGACTCATAAGCTGTTTTAAGACGGTTATTATCATGAAACACAACAGGATGATTCTTAACGGTTCCGCCTGGAAGATCTATAACGCACTTGTCGCTCAAGAAAGGAGGCCCAAGAGCGATATGTTCACCCCATACACAATGAACAGGTTCTTTACCCTCATTTACGAGACGTTGCTCAACTTTTAATCGTGTCGATCCTGATTCCAGTGTTAGTGTTTTCTCAAAAAAGAACGGAGTCCGATGCGCCCGGACCGAGAATTTTACACTAACACGTTGAACGTCATCTTCCAAAATTAAGCAATCCCATGGAATGGTGTTAACTTCTCCGTGTAAACCCATATCCGCGCCACCATATCCTGATGGAAACCCGCCACCAGGTAGTACTGTTTGCCAACCTCCCTCATAGGTATCCATCCAAATACCTACTCCATCCCCGGTAGTAGGTACAAAGGTAGAAGGATTAGTCACTCCCCAAGGTGACCTCCACAAAAAATCAATATCAGAAGGTTTGTGAACAAACTGATATATATCAGCGCCTTTATCAGCTAAAATAACGATACGCAAAACTTCATTTTCGATGACAACCGTCTTCAATCCTCGAAACATCCAGTCATCGGATACTCTGCAACCGTGGTTCCTCTCATGTTGATATCTCATATCACTAGAACTCCTATCGAGGTCCCTGCAATTGATCGACTAATAATAACGAAGCCTTGCAGCAATTCCATTATTGGTATCGTCGTGCTGCTTCGATATGACAATTAATTTAGGCGACCCCATCAATTATGATGAAGTTAGTTAAGGCATTCTGGGTACGCCCTGTTAATATCGCTTGATATTCGTCGCTATTGTTCCAAGCAAGAGCAGAGGCTGTGTCAGGAAACTCAACAACGACATTGAGATCCCCGAGTTTCTCCCCTTCAGTATGTGAAATGTTGCCACCTCGAACCAAAAACACACCACCAAATGCCTTAAAAGTCTCTTCCACTTTTGAGCCATATTGTTCTGTGAATTTCTCTAGGTTAATCATGGTAACGTGAGCAATTGCATAGGCTTTTGTCATCTGTCTTTCCTATCTCATTAGGGTATTGTTGTTTCGATCAACTGAGTCTTTTACGGAATTTGACTTTATATATACCAGTATATTCACTACATGAAAATAACTAACTTTTCATTTTCCTATTGGTGTATTTTCTTCCTACTACTGCAGCTTCCTGACTTTGCCCAGCTATCACTCTGGCACCAGACTCTATTACTTCAATTATGTTCTCCGGAGTCCCTGTTTCCAAAAACTTGACTCCATTTTTGTCACAGGCTTTCTTAACTCTTAAAGAGGCATCCTTTATTCTTTGATCAGGGGGGTCTCCGGGAATTCTTTTGATTTTCATAGACATGGACATATCGCCGGGGCCCATTTCAGCAAACCCAATACCGGGAACACTTAATATTTGTTCACAATTATTTAACCCAGCCAAAGTTTCTATTTTGAGGCCCAATAGCAGTTCCCCTTCTGAATTCAATGGCCATGGGTCAGCCTTTGCCCTATAGTCATTATCATCTTCAATACCCCATTTTTGTTTTGCCTTAAATTCTGAACCTACCCCTCTTGTCCCGTCTTTAAGACCGTATCCGACACCTATATCATTTCGTTTATATCTACAAGATTCCACAAAAGCAGCAACTGCTTCTGCAGATGTTGCCTCACACAGTAATATTCCATGGACACCTCTGGCTAAAATTTGCCTGATTTGCCATGCGTTATAGTGAATTATCTCCGCGCTCTCCCCCTGCACAGGAAGTTCGACAATTACGGTTGGTGTGATATGTCCAGACGGTGTAGGCCCACCATCGACTAAACCATCCATATAGGCCTCTAAACCTCCCATATCGAAAGGGCCATGTTCCATACCTATGTTTATATAATCAGCCCATATCGCTGAATCTTTTTTACCTTGCTCATAAGTCAAAAAATCTCTGGAAAAAGAGTGCAATCCTGTGTAATAAATTGGCTGATCATCTTCTAGTAATTCGATTGCTCTGTTAATTCTCTTGGCCATATCTAAGACTCCTAATTCACTTCTTCCGGAAACCTACAGATTATCTCTTTTTATGTCAACTTCATTTTCAGAACACCTTCTTGAGGCAAAGTAATTTTCACAAATACTGAATTCAAATTTCATACACGGGATAGGCATTTTGGGAGTTTTGTGATGCACAATCTTTAAATTCAGATGCATCCAACGCTTCCGGTCTAAATATTGGTTGGTTCAATTACACTAAAAACCACTAAAATAATATTGGAGAAAACTAATTTATTTTCAGTCTGAGACTAGGGTTAAAGCCCATAGTCTCATTGCCCACATGAAAATTTTAAGTACCTGACAAATGCCTCTTTGATAGGTATATAGTTATAAACCTATTAAGTAAGGAGTATCAAATGGCTACCTATCACGTTACCCACATCCACTCTTTTGAGAATTGTTTTTCTGGCAATTCTGAATCCATGAATTTATGGAAACAGATACCTTCTTTGGCAAAAGAGAATAATGTGTCTATCAGCTTCTTTAAAGTTAATCCAACAGAACACACATTTTTTTTATTAATGGAAGCCGAGGATTATTCCCAAATCGAAAACACTATTGGCCAGTGTAAAAAATTAGGTGAATTCAATATCACACCTGTGATTGAACAAACATTTTATTCCTGATGAGCCGCTGGGATCACATCTCTCAAAGTGATTCCGAAGAATGAAATTTCAATAACCCTGTGAAATATTATTTTGGAGCCAATTATGTGTGGCCGATTCTCCGTTTATATTGATGACTTGGAATTAATGAACAGATTCCCAAACCATGAGGTTTCCCCGTTTCAAGCAATGAAAATTACAAATTTTTCTCCAACTATGGAGATGCCTGTAATTATAGAAAATCAGGTGGTTAATATGAAATGGGGCTTAATTCCATCATGGTCTCAAAATAAATCATTCGCTAATAAACTAATCAATGCAAGGGGTGAAACCCTTCTTGAAAAATATTCTTTTAAAAATTTAGTTAATACTCAAAGGTGTATCGTACCCTCAAATGGGTTTTATGAATGGGACACAGTGAGTAAGTTTCCTTATTTTGTACAACCAACAGATGGCTCATTGATGAACTTTTGTGGTTTGCATACTTTATGGATGGATGAAAATAGACGACCGGTGAATACCTTTACCATCATCACCACAAAATCTAACAAAATCATGTCTAAGATACACAATAGAATGCCAGTTATATTGGAGAAAGGAAGCGAAGAAAAATGGCTGAATCGATCTAACAATTTTGCTGTAGTGCAAAATTTGATTAAACCGGTTGGTAATGCCTCAATATCAATCACACCTATAGATAAAGTAGGTTAATTCACAACTGAATCGGACAAATCTAGGTCAGCATCCCGGTGACAGAATTGGAATGTGTATAATCCATTTCATTACTAACAACACTAACAATGTTTTTGAAAAGGGGCTAGTAAATTGACTTATTTTAATTCTCGCAGGTCCGCAGTAATAGCAAAAAACGGGGCGGTTGCTACTAGTCAACCACTTGCAGCTCAAGTAGGTTTACAAATCCTTCAAAAAGGTGGAAATGCTGTCGATGCAGCAGTTGCAACCGCTGCGGCTTTGAATGTGCTGGAACCTATGTCTACTGGAATTGGTGGTGATATGTTTGCGCTGATTTGGATGGCTGATACGAAAAAGGTAACGGCTATTAATGGTAGTGGTCACTCGGCAGCAGGCGCAAATCCTGAAGACGTGATCTCTAAAGGCTACAGCTCCATCCCAAATAATGGCCCTGATGCAGGATTAGCTGTCAGCGTGCCAGGGACTGTGGATGGCTGGCAAAAATGCCTGGAAAGACATGGCACTATGACCTTGAAAGAGGTACTACAACCAGCAATTGGTTATGCAGAAAACGGCTATGCTGTTACAGACGTCATTGCCTATCAATGGGGGCAAGCTGAAGCCAAGCTAAAGCAAAGACCCTCTGGTGCAGAAATGCTCTCAAATAACAAAGCCCCTCATCAGGGAGATTTCATAAAACTAGACACTTTAGGGAAATCACTAAAGACAATCGCAGAAGATGGACCGGAAGGGTTTTACAAAGGAGATATTGCACGAAAAATATCTAACTATGTGCAGTCAGAAGGTGGCTGGTTAACTGAAGAAGATCTAGCAAACCATAGTTCCGACTGGGACGACCCTATATGTACAAAGTATAGAGATGTAACCGTGTGGGAATGCCCGCCAAACGGTTCAGGTATCGCAGCACTAATGGCGATGAATATCGCTGAGGGATTTGACATAGCTTCTATGGGTTCCCAATCGGCAGACCGATATCACTATTTAATTGAGTCTCTCAAGCTAGGATATGCCGACGCCCTGCAATACGTAGCAGATCCCAGAGTTACAGATGTCCCTATAGAAGGATTATTAACAAAATCCTACGCCAGTGATCGCAGAAAAAAAATAAGTTCCGATCAAGCAATAACAGATGTCTCATATGGGAAGCCAGTACCAAACTCAGACACAGTGTATTTAACGGTTGCAGATAAATATGGAAATGCCTGTTCTTTTATCAATAGCTTATATTCAGGATTTGGCACGGGATTGGTAGTCCCCGAAACAGGAATAGCTTTGCAAAATCGAGGATCCTTATTCTCTTTAGATCCTTCTCATCCAAACTTTTTGAGAGGAAATAAAAGGCCCTATCAGACGATAATACCCGCCATGGCAACACGAAATGATGAAATGTGGCTCAGCTTTGGGGTAATGGGTGGGTTTCAACAACCTCAGGGGCACCTACAGGTTATATCAAATATGGTTGATTTCAACATGAATTCTCAGGAGGCTCTTGATGCTCTAAGGTTCAGCGTTGATATAGAAGGCGCAGGGACTGTTAGAGTTGAAGAAGACCTAGACCCCAAGGTAGTTTCAGAACTGACTAAAAAGGGCCATGCAATTGAAGTAGTTTCCGGATACAGAAGAATCATGTTTGGTGGAGCACAAACGGTCAGTCGGGACCCTGAAACTGGGGTGCTTACAGCCGGATCTGAGCCCAGAAAAGACGGCGCAGCAGTCGGATATTAAGCAAGAGCAATATATCTCACCTACATAAAGTCGTCTTTATGATTTTTCAAGGGCAATTTTCTACCCATGTGTTTCTCGCCACGAGAATGTGCTAGCTGAATCTGCCTTTGGCGCTCTCTGGAATTAGCTATTTGCAATTCAGATAATTTTCCATAACACTCTGGGCAGCTCACTCCCTCCTCATATAGAGGGGAAAGAAAATCCTCGGATGATACGGGCTGCTGACAGCCATAGCAGAGAATGTACTCCCCTTCATGGAGGGCATGTGTCAGAGAAACTCTATCGTCAAAAACGAAACACTCTCCCTCCCACATACTTTCAGCCTCTGGAATTTCCTCCAGGTATTTAAGTATTCCGCCCCTTAAATGGAAAATGTTTTCGAATCCCAATTGCTTCATATAGGCAGTCGCTTTTTCGCATCTAATACCACCAGTACAATACATCGCAATTTTTTGGGTTTTGTCTTCCGTATTAGACATCTCATCGACCCAATCCGGAAATTGGCTAAAATTGTCCGTATTGGGATTAACAGCGTCCTTAAACTTACCCATAGATACCTCATAGCTGTTTCGGGTATCTATTAGCATGACTTCATCTTGACTAATGAATTGGTTCCAATCTTCAGGTTCAATATAGTCACCAGATTGATTCAATGGATCAATATTTTCCTTGCCCATTGTCACAATTTCTTTTTTTATCCTGACTTTCATACGTCGAAAATTCTGAGAAGAACTTTTTGAAAACTTGATTTCCAATTGGTCTATTTCATTCCATGAACCAATCCAATCTATTACTAGATGTATAGCCTTGGCTTTTCCGGCTACAGTTCCATTTATTCCCTCTTCAGCCAATAAAAAGGTGCCCAGCACCTCATTCCTTTCGCAAATATCGAGCAAGGATTGCCGTTTTTGATCCAAGTTCTCAAGAGGGGCAAAATGATACAGTGCAGCGACGGTGAGTGGAGATTCAACGAGCCTATGTTTTGGTACCGGCTTTTCCATGATTAGTTTGGCTTCAATGTTTTCAATTAGGGCTGTTTATTCTACCGCTCTAACTTCTGCCTCCGGCTTAACATCACCAGGACCTAGGAATAATTCCCAAGGCCGAAATGATTCCACAAAATCTTTTGCCTCTTCCATAGAAACTAATCCCTTCTGAGCTCGTTCTGGGGTCATCGTGAAAGTCTTAGCAAATGCGTCAAAGCCGTTTTTGGTCTCCCGAACCCCGCCAATCATTTCTTGTTTATCTTCCGCTCGTAAAACTAGTTTTTGGCCTTTCCTGGTAAATTCCCAAAAGATTTCCATAAAACGTACTCCAAATCAAATAATTTACATATGA
>Ga0209228_1000023_pt1 | contig 62152 bp, 63 predicted proteins | sample METZYME_3_150m_FD_187547 | JGI IMG/M metagenome (GOLD analysis project Ga0209228, IMG submission 187547) | Marine microbial communities from oxygen minimum zone in mesopelagic equatorial Pacific - METZYME_3_150m (SPAdes) (version 2) | ecosystem: Environmental > Aquatic > Marine > Oceanic...
AAGTCCAATTTGACAATGATCTCCGATTTTGATGGCAGGTGAGTCGGATTCGTGAAGCCCACACAACATAGGTGCCATCACCGGTTTGTTCGAGCCGTTAACAACATCTCACATTCCGCGAGCTGCTTTTTGTCGTTAACTCCGCGCATTTCGTCTGGATCGTCAGCAATCACAGCCGTCACGAGGTGCCCGCTCACCTGGAGTAATTCAACTACGTCAGTCAAGTAGTACTCGTTTTGGGAATTCGAGCTTTCGACTTCTTGAAGCGCTTCATCGAGCAGCCGCCGGTTGAAACAGTAAATCGATGTGTTGACTTCGCAAATAGCCAATTCATTAGGTCCGGCGTCAGCATGTTCCACAACACGCTCAATTCGGCCCTGTTGATCTCGAACAATCCGACCATATCCCGATGGATCTTTGAACTCCGCTGTTAAGAGAGTGGCAGCGGCACCCGATTTCACATGGTGCGCTTGCAATTTGATCAAAGTCTTAGATGTGAGAAGGGGCATGTCTCCGGGCAGCACCAGCACATCAGAGTCCACGCCCAATTCGTCGCTGCTAGCAAACGCCTGAAGTCCGACCTTTGCCGCGTCAGCAGTTCCGCGTTGGACACGTTGTTCCGCGAACTCAAGGCGTGTCGGCTCGCTAGACATCTGGATCAAGGTTTTACAAACAAGTGCCGCCTGATGCCCAACGACGACAACCGTAGATTCCAAATCGAGTTCTTCAATCGCCTTCAAGATGTGTCGCGTCATTGGTACACCGTTCACCAGATGCAGCGGTTTGGGCACGGTTGACAGCATCCGTGAACCCTTGCCAGCGGCTAGAACGATTGCCCTCATGCGACGCCGAAAATTTGTCGATTCACGTCGAAAGATTCCATTCTTTCATGGCGAAATACGTAACAAAACGTTAGTCGTAGAGAGTCCGCTCGGGGAGGAGGGCTCGAACCTCCATTGTCGGGACCAAAACCCGATGTCCTGCCAGTTGAACGATCCCCGACCATCGAAGCGCCACGGGCGCTAGGTCGACAGCACCAGCCTAACGACGAGAAGTGCGCGATACCGGTCGCTTACGGCAACAATGTCGGCCGTCTTCACGTTGGCTCTTGGCCAAGGTTCAGCTACCCTGCAGTTCCTCATGGGATCCCTTGTAAAGAAGCGCCGTAAACGTATGCGAAAGAAGAAGCACAAGAAGATGCTTCGCCGCACGCGTTATCAACGCCGAAACAAATAGCTAGTCCTCAGTAGCTCAGTTACTCAGTAGCGCTTGTCTTGTTAGTGCTGTGCTGAGGCAAGGTTTTGACTTTTACTGATGCGACTCCGCTGTGTCGAAATTCTTCGTGGTGTCCTTCGACAAACCAGGTACCGCCGCTACCGGCTAGACGGGCTCGCTTTCCAGTTGCTTCGCTGAGTGCATCTCGCCACTCTCCTAACTCAGGTTCGACTATGAGTGCGGCAGGTTCGAGATCATTGCCGTGGTCACCAACTGGGCTACCTAGGTCGTCCCATGCTTGATAAACATCCTCAGTTGACACCCCTATAGGTGGGATGAGTAAGGTCATTTCACGTTCCAGGTGAGGCAGTGGTTGAAGTATCTCTCCGATGCCTTGAACACGAGCTCGTCCCCCCAGAAGACAAAACGCTACATCCGCGCCCAATGATGCAGCTGCTACCGGATCGCTAAACCCGGCCCATCGCAAAACAGCAGCCGCATTGCTAGATCCTCCGCCAAGGCCCGCCCCTGATGGGATTCTCTTATCGATCGTGACCTCGGCTGTGCGGCCTAGTAAGTCCAGTGCACGATTGACGAGATTGTTTTCGTTTTTCGGGACTTCAAATCCTGAGTCTGATGATCGAATCTTCAATCCTGACCCATCGCTAATCACGATTTCGTCACAAAGGTCGACCGACACCATTTCAGCGTCTATGAGGTGGTAGCCATCTGCGCGGCGACTATTCACCCTAAGTGAGAGGGTCAATTTAGCTGGGCAGATTAGATGTTCAGACTTCATGATTCGATGTTCGTGGACTTCCGGGCAAGGTCTATCCATCTATCCAATTCGATCTCTTCCGGTCGAGACGTAGGCGCAATTCCTGCGCTTTCTAGAACTGTCTCCTGTATTCGTCCCTTCAAACTTTTTCGTAGCATCTTGCGGCGTTGATTAAAGGCGATCCGGACGAGTTCTATAAGTTCGTTTTCGATGTGCTCTTCCAGGTTCCTATCTACTCGTTCGATCGCTACGAGAGCTGAGTTCACTCGTGGCTTCGGATAGAACACGGAAGGTGACACATGTCCAACAATTGTTGCTTGAGCTCGAAGGGCCACACGCACTGACACAGCTCCGTACGCCGAATCTCCAACAGTTGCCGCTAGACGTTCTCCAGCTTCTTGCTGAACCATAACCAAGAGTCGAGTCACAGCAGGAACTTCATCTAAGACTGTGAGGACGACAGTTGTAGCAATGTTGTAAGGGAGGTTCGCTACGAGGTGCCAACCAGGTGTGGGTAATACGTCGTTCCAAGAAAGGTCTCGGACGTCAACGTTCAGGATCCTCGCCTGCTCTCCGACCGTGGAGTTGAGTATGGGGATCAGTGATCCATCGGTCTCGATCGCTGTCACATCTGCACCGGTTTCAGCTAGAGCGAGCGTTAACGAGCCCAACCCCGCGCCAATTTCTAGTACCTGACTGCCTTCTCTAATGCCTGATAATCGTGCTATTCGCCTAACGGTGTTTGGGTCGACCACGAAATTTTGTCCAAGGCTTTTCTTGGGACTTATGCCCGCCTCGTCCAGTATTCGCCGTACATCAGTTATGGACAAGGTCATTCGCTGACCTGCCATCTCGACCAGCCGAAATATTCTTTGCAGCCGGGCCAACCATTCCAGCCTTGGGCTTGCCAGAGCAGATTGGCTCTAAAGATTTGTTCTTCTTTGCTGGCGTCTGCTGGGCTTCCTTCGCCTCCCATCCATTGCCATGAGCCCAATGCAAATTGGAGCCCTCCGAAGTATCCATTTCCGGTGTCCACATCCCATGTTTGTCGTGACTCACACCAAGCCATTCGTTCCCACATCTCCAAACTGGGCCAGGTATCGAGGTAAAGCTGCCCGAAGATAGTTACCTCTCCGGATGGTTCCAAAGATTCCTCTGATGGTTCAGTGCTAACAGGAAGCGTTTTCGCCACAGTCGTTGACGTCGGAGCGGTCGTGGTGGTCGTGGTGGCGACTGATGTCTGTGTAGTTGGAGGGGTTGAACTTGAGGGAGGAACTTTCACCTTTATTGTCGTGCTTGGCGGTGCTGTCGTGCGAGAGGTTGAAGATAGCGAGGTTGTCGAAGTTGTCGTCGAAGTTTCTATAGGTTCAAAGCTTTCGCTTGATATCGCAAGAGTCGTTATAGGTGACGCAGCCTCCAATGTTGATGGGTTCAGGAGCGATTGTGTACCAGAAAACAAGTTGTCGACCAGAAACACTGCGAGGCTTCCAATCCTGAAGCCAGCCAACGACAAATCTGGTCTTGTGGATTCCGTGATTGTTCTACTCGCAGGCTGCGGCGCAGCCTTTCCATAATCGGAATTTGAGTCTTTTATCGCCATAGCCGCGACACCTATGACAGCTGCCCCTAAAAGCAACAGGAGGGCAGTTCTCTGCCAGCTCTTTCGAAGCACAGGTTGCACCGCCAACCACCCAATGTCGCAGCTATTTCGTTGAGCCTACTGACAGAGAGGTTTCTTCTGTTCACTCGGCTAGTCCATAAAATCTTGAAGCATTACTCCACGACTCTTCAGCTACTTCTTTGATTGCCACTCCCCTGGCCGTCGCTACACCCTCTCCTACCAAGGTGACCCATGAGGGACGGTTCTTTTTCCCTCTTTCGGGAACTGGTGCGAGATAGGGAGCGTCAGTTTCAATCAGGTAACGGTCGGAGGGGGTTAGAGCAGCAGCTTCACGTAGCTCCGGCGCGTTCGGGAATGTGATTATTCCGCTGAACGACAGGTAAGCGCCTCGTTGCAGTCCGGCTTGAGCTTCGTCGGGACCACCTGTGAAGCAATGAAACACGGTCTTGGCAGGGGTCCCTTCGGTGTCGAGTATGTCGAAGGTGTCCTCCCATGCTTCTCTTGTATGAATAACTAAGGGCAAATCAAATTGATGGGCTAGTTGGATTTGTTTGGCGAAGACGTCCCTCTGGATATCTCGCGGAGAATGGTCATAGTGGTAGTCCAGGCCGCACTCCCCAACCGCTACGACCTTGGGAGATGTTACGAGCTGTTCTAGACCTTCGATCCCATCCTTTGCGTCGTGGGGATGGACCCCAGCAGTGGCCCACACTCCATCAAATTCATTAGCTCGAGCTATGCATTTAACGCTGTGTTCTATTGAGGTCCCCACATCAATAAGTCGGTAGACACCTGAATCTTTGGCGTTTTGCACCACTTCAGTTGCGAGGTCCATGTCATCTGGCAAGTGACAGTGGTTGTCGGTCCAGTTCATGTTGCTCACTTGAGTCGCGGAAATAGTGGGTCGCCTTTGAGCACTGGAAGTCCCGCTGGGTATTGACCCCATTCGATACTTTCTGGCACTCGTTCTCGGGTGTGGTCCTCATCAAGCCCAATTCTGCGGCGGATTTCTGAACATGCATTCGGCACAGCGGGCGAGGCCAAAATTGAGACTATGCGCAGAACCTCTAACGCATCTCCTAAGACCACATCGACATCTGGGCCAGGGTCTGATTTCCAAGGCTCGGCGCTTTCGAGGTACGCGTTGGTTTCGTGAATAATTTTCCAGGTCGCGTCAAGTGCAACGGACGGCGCTATCTGGTTCCATCCATCAGCGATCTTTCGGTATTCCTCCGCGACGATCGTCGCTAAAGGACTATCCGGGCTTGCCGAGGGGCCCACTCCACCACATTTCGAAGTGACCACCGTTGTTACTCGACTGAGTAAATTTCCCAGATTATTGGCTAGGTCCGCGTTGTAACGGGCTGTCATTCCTTCATGACTGAAATCACCATCGGGTCCGAAAGTTTGACCATGTAAGAAGTGATGCCGCACTCCATCAACACCGAAATCCTCGACCAGGTCAGCTGGAGCAATCTGGTTTAGTCGAGTTTTCGACATCTTCTCTCCTCCGACCAGCAAAAACCCATGAACATGGATCCGTTCAGGTGGAGCCAACCCAGCACTCATCAGCATCGCTGGCCAATAAACGCAGTGGAAGCGCAAAATGTCTTTACCAATCAGATGAATTCCGGGCCAACGGGTATCAAACATCTCAGGGTCATCGACGTATCCCGCTGCCGTTATGTAGTTGGTCAACGCGTCAAACCAAACGTAAGTGACGTGGCTGGGATCCCAGGGAAGCGGAATGCCCCAGTTAATAGAGGTTCTGCTGATAGAGAAATCTTCGAGCCCTTGGTTGATAAATCCCAAGGCTTCATTTCGTTTAGTCGAAGGGACAACGAAATCAGGGTGAGAGGCGTACCAATCTTTGAGAGCTTGCTCGTAGCGACTCAACTTAAAGAAGTAGTTCTCTTCAGTTACATGCTCAACAGGTCGCCCGTGAATCGGGCAGTTTCCTTCATCTAGGTCGGCTTCGTTGAAGTAGGCCTCACAACTTACGCAATAAAGACCTTCGTAGGTCTGAAGATCAACGTCTCCGTTGTCATAACAGGCTTGCAGCAGTTTCTGCACCGCCGAATAGTGCCGTTCCTCACTAGTGCGAATGAAATCATCATTCGATATTTCAAGTTGGGTCCAGGCATCTTTGAATCTAACGACGGTTTGGTCAGCCCATTCGATTGGTAAACAATTGTTAGCTTCGGCCGCTCGTTGGACCTTCAGTCCGTGTTCATCAGTACCTGTAAGAAAGTGGACATCGCGACCTAAGAGCCGATTCCACCTAGCCACGGCATCGGCCGTGATGGTCGTATACGCATGCCCGATATGGGGCGCATCGTTTACGTAATAGATAGGAGTGGTGACGTAGTAGGGGGTGGTCACGTCTGCCATGGTACCGACCAGGCTCTAGCCAACCGGCAGGGTTTCATGCAAAGGGTTCATTCACCAATCTCGAGGGCCAGTGAATATACGCGATTTCTCGCCACCCCTAGGTTTGAGGTGACTTGACTCACTGCCCCGCTTTTGGTGGCACCGTTTGTTAACTCGGCTTCTAGAGCTTTGATAATGGTCTCGTCGCTTATTTCTTGTTGGGGGGCAGCACCAACCACGATCACAACCTCTCCTTTTACGTCCTCGGAAAATCTTGTCGACAATTCGGCTAGTGACCCATGAACACTTTCCTCAAATAACTTGGTGAGTTCGCGCATCACCGCCGCTTGTCGGTCGGAGCCGCATGCGGTAGCAAGGTCCGCAAGTGTTTTCTTTAGCCGTTTGGGTGATTCAAAAATGACCGTGGTCCGATCGTCAGAAGCAACTGCTGCTAGGCGACGATCTCTTTCCAGGCCTTTCCGAGGAAGAAAACCTTCCATGGCCCATCGATCAGTAGAAAGTCCCGAGAGTGTCAGGGCTGTTGTTACGGCGCTGGGACCCGGAACCGCTGACACTCGATGTTCATGTTCGACGACGTATCTAACGAGACGCTGTCCTGGGTCCGAAATGGCAGGTGTGCCCGCGTCGCTCACTAAGGCAACACTTTGGCCTTGCTCCAGTAGCGCGACGATGGTCGCTCCGGCAGAAGTTTCAGTGTGTTCGTTAGCAACCATGAGTCGTTGTGCGCGTAGGCCAAGGAGTTCTAGAAGTTTTCCCGTTCGGCGAGTGTCTTCGCAAGCGATCACCTCGACGCTCTCCAATACTTCGCACGCGCGGCGTGAGATATCCCCCAAGTTGCCGATTGGGGTGGCTACTAGGTAGAGAGTTCCTTTAGTTAACTTTTCGTGAGATTCATTCATCAGCGACAACCTAAGAACATTTTGTCATTCCGAGGACGCTTCAAGCGAAGAGAGCAACAAATTGGCTCTGTAGCGATCTTGGAACTTTCTTGTCGTTAAACATTGAAGCGGAATTCGACCACATCTCCGTCCCTCATCAGGTAGTCCTTGCCTTCTAGACGAAGTTGTCCGGCGTCTCGCGCCGCGGACCAAGATCCCAATGTAAGTAATTCATCATGGGCAATCACTTCAGCTCTTATGAATCCACGTTCGAAATCTGTATGGATTCTGCCAGCGCATTGTGGCGCCTTCCATCCTTCTTTAAAGGTCCAAGCCCGAGATTCTTGTTCGCCAGTCGTTAAGAAGGTTCGCAGTCCTAACAGGTCATGTGCGGCCCGCACGAATAGCGGCAGGGCACCTTCTCCTAATCCTAAACCTTCAAGTAGCTCAGCTCTTTCTTCATGCGGCAGCAACGCCGCTTCAGCTTCTAGTTGAACCGAAAGTGGTAAGACTTCTGCACCCGGGAGTGCTGCCCCTAAGGCAGTAGAGAGTGCGTTGGCTTCGGTTAACTGGTCCTCTCCTATGTTCAACACCGCCATTACAGGTTTGTTAGTCAGCAAAAAGTGTTCTCGCAAGGCTGACCGGCGCTCATTAGAAAGATCCGATTGATAAAGCGGTGTCCCCTCTGAAAGCAAGATTAAGGCTTCTTCTAAGGCATCTACTTCTGCTACTAACACAGCATCTCGCGGGTCAGCACGCAGCGCTTTGCGGCGGCGATCAATGCGGCCTTCTACAGCCTCAAGATCAGCAAGCGTAAGTTCGATTTCTACAACACGGAGGTGTTCGATCGGGTCAGTCGGACCTGGCACGTCCTCATCAGAAAACGTTCGAAGAACCAAAACCAGAGCGTCAACTTCTCTAATCCCAGCAAGGAATTTGTTGCCGAGTCCTTCTCCTTGGCTAGCCCCTTCAACTAGTCCTCCTATATCGACGAACTCTGTTGTTGAGTTAACGACTTTTCGACTTTCGCTCATTGCGGCGAGAGCATCTAATCGTTGATCGGGAACCTTAACGACCCCGACATTCGGGTCGGTGGTGGCGAACGCATAAGGCGCAGCGAGTGCTCCGCCTCCAGCTAGGGCGTTGAACAGAGAAGACTTACCAGCATTGGGTAGGCCGACGAATCCGAATCTTTCCATTGGCAGGCGAGGCTACCGCTGCTCGGACTCAAGTCACCCATCAGCCGTGAAGGTCGCTCCCTGCTGTGAAAGAATCTGGGAACTAGTTCTTAGGGAGGACGTTGTGGGACCACTAAGCGGAGTCAAAGTTATCGAGTTAGCTGGCATCGGGCCTGGGCCTTTTTGCGCAATGCTCTTGGCGGACCTGGGAGCTGATGTTGTTCGGGTTGATCGCATGGCTCAAGTAGATATTGGGATAGACAGAGGCAGGAAATACAGCGTTCTAAATAGGAGTCGTCGTTCGGTGTCGGTCGATCTCAAGAACTCCGATGGTGTCGAGACCGTTCTTAAACTCGTTGAAGGAGCAGATGCTTTGATCGAAGGTTTTCGTCCGGGCGTTACAGAGCGGCTCGGGTTGGGCCCCGAAGAATGTCTCGAACGAAACCCAAAACTGGTTTACGGCCGAATGACCGGCTGGGGCCAAGATGGCCCAATGGCGCACGCAGCGGGTCACGACATTAACTACATCGCCCTGACCGGAGCGTTGCACGCCATCGGATCGGCAGACAAACCATCACCTCCCCTCAACCTCGTGGGTGACTTCGGCGGCGGCGGAATTTATCTTGCTTTCGGAATATGCGCTGCCCTGCTCGAAGCAAGAACCTCCGGCGTAGGTCAAGTTGTCGATGCTGCAATGACTGAAGGTGCTGCGTCCTTGATGGGCTCTATTTATGGAATGCATGCTTCAGGTCATTGGTCAGATGAGCGTGAGGACAACGTCCTTGATGGCGGCTCTTACTATTACGGGGTCTACGAAACCTCAGACGAGAAATTTGTGTCCATCGGTTCTATCGAAGGCAAATTTCATGACGAGCTCTTGGAATTGACCGGCCTAACAGAAGCCTCAACAGAGGCTCGTAACGATCAGGAAAGTTGGGCAGAGAAGAAGTCTCGACTCGCAGAAATAATTAAGTCCCGAAGCCGCGATGAGTGGGATGAGGTAATGCTGGGCAGCGATGTGTGTTATGCCCCGGTTCTTGACTTGTCTGAAGCACCAGAGCATCCCCACAACGTGGCACGGGGTTCATTTGTTGAGGTAGACGGTGTCATGCAGCCCGGCCCAGCTCCCAAATTCAGTCGTACCCCCGGCCAAGTACAAATGCCGCCACCCGCGCCAGGACAACACACCCTCGAAGTGTTAACCGATTGGGGATTTTCAAGTGAAGACGTCGAGAAGTTAAAAGACGTGGGCGCCGTCAGCTAAACACTCAAGTTTCTTATCTCTAGGGAATCGATTAAGTCCCCTGTAGCCTTTACGACATGTCGAAGCGCAAAAAGAAACTTAGGTTACGCGCTCGCCGCAGCAAAGCTAACCACGGTAAACGGCCAAACTGCGGCAGGGGCTGACCTCTCGGTTCATCAGGTCAGTCACTCCTTTCCTCTATAGCCGCAACCACAGCAGCTGTGATGAGTCGAGCTCCATTTGACTGATAGTGGGTACCGTCATCTGTCCGTACCTCAATTGTTTCGCCATTCTCATCCAAAATATGTTTAGTCCAGGTGCCGTCTGGTGAGACGATTGCTGCCGCGTCTACCCAAGCAGAGCGGTCACCGTCGCTAAACACATCTTGGGTGATTACGTTCACAACATCAGGCAACGGCACCATGAACGGGATCCGAAAATGAGGCATTCCGACCCAGATAACCAAACGGCCAGCTCGGTCGACAGCGTCCAACATTTTCTTGACCCTCTGTTCATATTGCGCAATCCACTCAGCGCTCCCTTTGTCTGAAGGGCCTCCACGAAAACCCTGCCAATCGTTGCCTCCTATCGAGAGCACTATGACCTGATAGGGGCCATCAGCTACTTCGTCCTCCAAATATTCGATCCAATCGAAATACCAGTCACTAACCACACCGGTCGACTTTCGAACATCCTCGGTATAGCGCCAACGCCCTTGTTCTCGCGTCAATTCTCTGAAACCCAATGCGGCTCCTCCAGCGAGGGAGTCACCACCAACCCAGATATTGAGCGGCCTTGCCTCAGTTGCTTCAGGTAAGAGTGACTTTCGGTCTTCTCGACTCCAGTGGTAGTAAGCCTTCTCTTGACCTAAGTGCGAAGTATGTAAGTCAGGCCACCGATGGTGAGGGGCGCCCCAGGGGTCGAACCTAGGGGCGTTAGCGGTGACCCGAGATGAGTCATCCTCCTCTCCTTCCGCGGCGCTCGGCATCCCAACAATCAAACTGGTCGCCAATAGGGCGGCCACGTAGACAACAAGACGGAATTTCACTGGTTCCAGAGCTCTTCAACTTCGGGAGACTTTTTAATTTCCTTTAGAAGAAATTCGGATAGCCACTCACCGCCCCAGTGGCTCAAATGCACTCCGTCAGTCAACCGCACATCTACTAATTTCCCAGAGGAGTCAAGGAGATACCGAGCATAGTTCCCTGACTCATCAGTAAATAATGATCGAAGATCGAGATACTGGACACCTGGTCGTTCGTCTGCTTCCGCGCGATACAGGTCATTCAATTGCTTCATACGCAAGTCAAACCCCTCCCCGCGCATTGGAGGCTGGCCAACCCAGAGCACGATCCGTTCCGGTTTAGCCACCGCGAGATCCATGACAAGTGCTATTCGTCTTCGATACTCCTCCTCCCATTGCTTGCCGAATCGATCAAGCCATCCACCATCATCGGCTCTAATATTTTGCGCGTCATTTCCACCAAACATCAGGATCACGGCATCTGGGTCATGGGTAGTCATCACCTCAGAAATTCGTGATGGCCAATCGAAATAGTCAGGCCGACTCAATCCGCTGGCTAATTTAGGTTCGGCTGTAGCTGAGACCGAAGGAGATTTCTCAGCCATCGTCACAAAAGTCTCACCAAAGAATTGGACCATTGAGTCCCCTAACACCCAAATGGTGAAGGGATTGCTAGGGCCCCAAAGTGACTCCGAAGTGTCTGTTGTACCTTGGTCCAACTGAAGTTCAGGACGTTGTTCTTCTTCGACTGAAAAAACTAGCCATTCTTCGTTTTGTGATTCAGGCACCACTTCGATTTGTTCACGTCGAAGACTTATTTGTCCCTTGTCACCTGATCGACCTAACAGAGAGTCACCGACTGTTCTCGGCCACGTCAACTTCAGCGTTGAAGCTGCTGCCTCAATTGGGGTCCATATCGCAACTGACAGCGAACGGCTCCTCCCGTCGGGAAGACGTTCGGCGTCGGTGAGTAACGCCGAAGAATTGATACACGCGGCGAGGATTAAACCCGCTATCCCACTTAAGAAGACTTGCCCCGCGGGAAAACGACCAGCCTTCGATTGAGGGTTTGGTTCAGTGTCAGTGTCGTTTTCCATCAGAATTGGAAATAGATAAAGGGTGCAACTCCATCGGGTCCGAACATGTCGATTAAGACAAGACCGGCTCCGAAGGCCAAACCCTGGGCCAATACTCCGCGCCTATTCAGCCACTGCTTCACGTCCTCGGATCTGGAATCTGGAATGAATTGCGCAAGCAACATGGCAGCCAGAACAAGGATCAAAAGGACGTTGGACAGTTCTGTGGGACCTGATGAGATGACTATTGCTCTGAGGACGTCTACCGCCGAAGAAAAGGATTCTGCTCTAAAAAAAATCCAGGCAAAACACACAATGTGAAAAGTTGCAATCCAACGCACCGCAGGGTGGATCTGCCATTTCGGTAGCAACCGTTCAACCGCTAGAGCTACGCCGTGGATAGCTCCCCAGATTACGAAATTCCAAGTGCTGCCATGCCACAAGCCACCCAAGATCATGGTGATAAGCAAATTGCGATAAGTATCCGCGTTCTTGCCGCGGTTACCTCCCAAGGGGATGTACAGATAATCACGCAACCAAGACGACAACGTTATATGCCATCTTTTCCAGAACTCTCTCAGTGAAAGAGCGCTGTAAGGGCGGTCGAAGTTAGTTGGGAAGCGAAACCCGAGAAGCAGTGCTACACCGATTGCTATATCGGTGTAACCAGAAAAATCTGCATATATCTGGATGGCATACCCATAGACACCGAGGAGCACATCTTGGCTGCTGTGGCCCTCGGGGTTGGCGAAAACATCGTCGACTATGGCGCTCGCCAACCAACTAGAAATGACAACTTTCTTGAATAAGCCTCGAAGTATCAGTTGGAAAGCCTCTCCTGAGGCAACGTGTCGGGGATCTGGCCGTTGACTAATTTGTGGCGCCATTTCAGAAGCCCGAACTATCGGCCCTGCCACCAGCTGAGGAAAAAAGGAGAGGTATACAGCGAAATCGAGGACCGGCATTGGTTTGATGAGCTTTCGATGCATGTCGATCACGTAGCTCATTGCCTGGAACGTAAAGAAGGAAATCCCGACTGGCAGTGTCAGTTCCAGCAACGGGATTACGGTTGAACTGCCCAATAAATTGGACAGTTCAACTGCGAAAAAGTCGTAGTACTTAAATACCCCTAGTAGGACAAGATCTCCGACTATCGCTACGCGCATCCATTTTTTTGCTGAGTCTTTGCTTCCTAGCTGGAGGCATTTGTCTATCTGGGTTCCTGCGAACCAGTTGGAAGCAATGGCCCATAAGAGGAGGAAAACGAATCGCCAATTCCACCATCCATAAAAGAAGAGACTCGAGCAGAACATCGTGATCTTCCAGATCAATGGCTGCGGGCGCGTCAACCAATTGAGGAGGAATATGGCTACGAAGAACAGGCCAAAGGCCAGTGTGGGGAAAAGCATCTGTTTATCAATGGTGAAAGCGCAACGCTAGCGTGCCGGATGAGGCAGGATGGCTTAGTGCGTGATGGTTCATCAAGACTTTTAGTCCAGCCCGAAGCTTGGATTAACGCGGATCCGGACCCACATACGCGATCCACTATTGAGAGTTTGTCTGCGAACTCCGATCTTCTTGCTGCTCACTTCAACGCCAAACTCTCGTTCGGCACGGCTGGTCTTAGAGCTGAGCGTGGTGTGGGGCCGTCGCGGATGAATCGCGTATCGGTTCGCGTAGCAGCGCGTGCAATCGGCAGCTATTTACTTAACCGCGAACTAGCTGAAAAGGGGGTTGTCATTGGCTACGACGCTCGACCTGACTCAGATATTTATGCACTTGATTCAGCTCGTTTGTTAACCGCATTAGGCGTTCGATGTTTGTTAATTGACGAGCCCTGCCCCACCCCTGTTGTCGTATGGCATCAAATAGCTCGAGCGTCTGCCGGAGCAATAGTGGTCACTGCCAGCCACAACCCTTCAAGTGATAGTGGCTACAAGGTCTATGGCCCCGACGGAACTCAAATCAGACCCCCAATTGATGAAGAGATCGAGTTATTGATGAATTTCGATTCTCTACCCACAGAAACAGACCTCGCTACTTCCGATGAAGTTTCTCGCTTGGGTGGTCAGGATTCGATTTCTGCTTACGTTCAAGCAGTTATCCCTCAATCGGATGCATCATCTATTTCTGGACATTCAACTGAATGGGTGTACACGCCGTTATGCGGCGTTGGAGGCGCCACATTGGAGGCTGCCTGTTCTCGGGCCGGTATTTCTTCTCCTATACGAGTTGATTCTCAGTTTGAACCAGATGGGTCTTTCCCGGGCCTCCCATTTCCCAACCCTGAAGAGGTAGGGGTCTTAGATGAGGCTTTTAGGACCGCTGATAGGAGCAACGTAAATTTGGTTCTTGCCAATGATCCCGATGCAGACCGGCTAGCGGTCGCTATACGTACCAAAGATGGCTGGAATCAATTGTCGGGCGACGAGGTGGGTCTGTTGTTATGTGATCACCAACTCAACACGACCACTGGAAAGGACCGACTGACCGCTAGTTCAGTCGTATCTTCCGAAGCAGTTGCGGCCCTTTGCGCTCTGCACGACGTCGAACATGTTCGAACGCTTACCGGCTTCAAATGGATTATGGAACCAGCTGTATCAAGACCAGACAGGAATTGGATATTCGGTTACGAGGAGGCCCTTGGATACTCAGTTAACGATGCTGTCTTGGATAAGGACGGAATTTCTGCTGCAGTCAAATTTCTAGAAATGATTGAAGATCTCAACTCAAGGCATGTGGGGCCATTGGAACGACTAGATGAGTTGGCTCTTGAAATCGGTTTGTTCGTGACACATCAAGCGAGCGGGCAATTTGAATCCCTGACGATCGAGTCACGTCTCGATGCTCTACGCAACGCTCCACCTGAGGAGGTCAATGGAAGTCAAATAGTCACCACCATCGATTGGCTTGAGAAGCCTCCTCCCCTTGCTACCAATTTGATCGAGTTTCGATCAAAGGACGGTGTCCGAATCGCGATCCGTCCCAGCGGCACTGAACCAAAGGTGAAAATTTACTTGGAGCAAACCATTCCGAACCCGGTTGGCGACCTAGCAGCACTTCGCTCATCTTGTTCCGAGAATCTGAAGTCGCTAGGAGATACCACATTGTCATGGTTCGGCTAATTACCCCGACTAGGCAAGCTCTCCTGCTAGCTCTCTGAGCGATATCTCTGGTCGGGGCCCGATATGGGCGATCACCTCTTCTGCGGCTAGCGATCCCAGCTTCCCGCATCTCTCTAGGTCATACCCTTTAGCTAGCCCATACAAGACGCCCGAGGCGTATAGGTCCCCAGCTCCCGTCTTATCCACGACGCGAGCTACCGGATCAGCTGGAATCGTCGTTCGTCCATCTGAAGTGATGAGCACCGAACCGGAGGCTCCCATAGTGATAGCCGCCAGCTCGACCCGTTCTTGGATTAGGTCCAGTGCTGCATCAAGTTGTTCCACTTCGAATAGAGACATCACTTCATGGTTGTTCGCGAAAAGCACATCAACATGGTCATCTATTAGATCTATGAAAGAGGTCCTGTGACGTTCGACGCAGAACTGGTCCGAGAGCGTAAGAGCGACCCGAGCGCCCTCACTGACAGCTGATGCGGCATAGCGCATTGCGTCTTGTGCCTCAGGCGGGTCCCATAAGTATCCCTCTAAAAAGAGCAGTTTCGCTCTTGCAATTAGTTCCAGGTCAACGTCCGACGAAGTCAATCCGTTAGAAGCTCCGAGAAATGTATGAAGTGTCCTCTCACCATCAGGTGTGATGAAAACTATGCAGCGTCCAGTTGGGTCATCAGCTGACGCTCGCGGGGTCGTGTGTTCTATGCCTAGCTGGCTCATATCTGTAGTGAACACGTCACCAAGATCGTCGTTCGCTACTCTCCCGACATACCCAGAAGCACCCCCAAGGGAGTTGACGCCGATCACTGTATTAGCTGCCGACCCGCCCGAGATCGTTACTCGTTCTCCTATAAGTTCGTAAAGCTCTGCTGAACGCTTCGCGTCAATCAGGTTCATCGCGCCTTTGGTTGAACCGATTTGATCAATGAACGCGTCTTCTTGATGAGACAACACATCCACAAGAGCATTACCAAATCCGACAACATCAAGGTCTAATTGAGATTCAGGAGTGCTCATGGGTCCTTTCTATATGGGCTGCAGAAAACCCTAGCGACTCAACCTCTTTAAGTCTGTATTGGACCGCTAGGGTTCGGCCTGTGACAGCTCAAAATCCCCACCGACTCCCCAGACACGTAGTGCCGAAGCACTACGCGATCGAACTAGAACCTGACCTGAACAGCGGCTCGTTCGATGGTCAAGTAGTAATTGATCTTGAAGTCGTAACCGAGACTGACACGATCGTATTAAACGCGGCTGAATTAGAGATCGAAGATGTCCAGATTGAACAGGGCGACTCCGTCCCCGCAAGTTCAATCGTTATGAACGAGGATCTTGAACGAGCCGAGTTCGCGTTTCCTATTGTTCTCCAGCCCGGAACTGCTCGACTTTCCTGTTCTTTCAAAGGAATTCTGAACGACAAGCTTCGGGGCTTTTATAGGTCCACTTGGAAAGACGATGCCGGCAACGACCATGTGATCGCTACTACTCAATTCGAGTCAACGAATGCGCGAAGAGCATTTCCTTGCTTCGATGAACCAGACCTAAAGGCCACCTTCGGTGTGACCTTACGCGTTCTCGATTCACTGATGACTGTAAGTTGCGGTGAATTGGTGAGTTCTACCGGACTTGAGAATGGTCTTCGTGAAGATTGCTTCGCTGACACCATGGTCATGTCCACCTACCTGGTCGCTTTCATCGTTGGAGAGCTTGAAGCTACTGAACCGATTGACGTTGATGGAGTACCGCTCCGGATAGTGCATGTTCCAGGCAAAGGTGACTTAACTGAATTTGGATTATTGGCCGGCGAGTTCAGTCTTAGGTGGCTCGTCGACTACTACGACATTCCTTATCCAGCGGGAAAGCTAGACCTCATAGCTGTACCTGACTTTGCGTTCGGGGCGATGGAAAACTTAGGGTGCGTCACTTTCCGTGAAACTCTTTTACTCGCAGATCCTGACCGGACAACCCAGGCTGAGCTAACTCGCATAGTTGATGTGATCGCTCACGAAATAGCGCATATGTGGTTCGGCAACTTGGTGACCATGGATTGGTGGAACGGGATATGGCTTAAGGAAGCTTTTGCCACGTTTATGCAAGTTGCTACCACAGATGCTTTTAGACCTGACTGGAGAAGGTGGGACGGATTTTGCGCGGAGCGCGGGGCAGCTTTCGATACTGACTCCCTCGCCTCTACTCGTCCTATCGAATTTGAGGTTGTTTCACCGCAAGACGCTGAAGCAATGTATGACGTCTTGACCTACGAAAAAGGCGCCGCCGTAGTGCGAATGCTCGAACAATTCTTGGGACCTGACGACTTCAGAAGCGGCGTTAAGCATTATCTGACCACCCACAGTTATGCCAACACCACCACTACAGACCTCTGGGACTCCCTTGAAGTAGCCACCGGGATGCCAGTCCGAGCAGCTATGGACACCTGGATCTTTCAAGGTGGGCACCCTGTCATCTTCGTTCAGAAGTCTGCCGAAGGAATCACGGTCAAACAGACGCGGTTTGGATATACCGACATCGAACAAACAGCTTGGCATGTTCCGATAATTGTTCGTGCTCAAGTTGGGTCAACCGAAGTGGAAAGTCGGTTACTCCTCGAAGACAGTGAAGCCACAATCGATCTTGGCGGTCCACCTGAATGGGTAGTAGTAAACGCCGGCGGTCATGGATTTTACCGTGTCGCCTATGACGCGAGTCTCCTACAGGCCTTGTCTGCCCGGGCTCTCGATGTGCTTTCTCCATCCGAGCGTTACGGGCTCGTAGATGACACTTGGGCATCTGTGCTCGCAGGCCAAATTGACGCTGAAACACATCTCTCGCTAGTTACTGGCTTGGCAGCAGAAACCGATCTAGCCGTCTGGCAACGCATGCTTTCGTCGCTTGAACATCTGTATTCAATTGCTGACGAAGATGGTCGAACTCGATTGCAGGTATTGATCCGAGATCTGTCGACCACTGCGCTAGGCGTTTTAGGTTTAGAACCGTTGGATGCTGAACCTGACTTAGATAGGGAGTTACGTGCTTTGCTGTTCACGGCAGCAGGCACCACCGGTAACGATAACTCCGTGCGAGAACTAGCTAGATCTATTTTCGCTGATAGTAAAACTGACCAAAACACCGAACCCAACCTCACTGCCGCCGCAATTCGAGTTGTGGCATCTGCAGGTAACGAAAAAACCCACGCCGAATTTGTGACTCTCTACCGAGAAGCTCCAACTCCCCAATTAGAGGTTCGATATTTGCTGGCACTATTAGAAGTTGAAGGCAGTGAACTCTTCGAACAAACTCTCGATCTCTTTACGAACGAAGTTCGAACCCAGAATGCTCCCTACCTTCTCGGAGCGGCAATGGGCCACCGCAGTCATGGCCCCTTAGCTTGGGAGTTCATTCGAGATCGTTGGCAAGAATTGAACAAGAAATTTCCCCAGAATTCGATCCCAAGGATGGTGGGTGGAATTCGTTCTCTGTCTACTCCCCCACTCGCCGCCGAGATTCGTGCTTTCTTCGAAAGTCATCCAGTTCCGCAAGGACAACTGACCCTAGATCAGCATTTAGAGAAATTGAGTGTCAACGTTGCGCTTCGCGAACGAGAAGGCGCCAGGATCGGACGCTGATTCTGATTTGGGCGGTTTGCCTGCCAGAATGAAGATATGTTCGGCCGTCCCACCCGCAGAAAGCTGGGTCCCCGTTACACCCTGTGGTCATCCCTAGTTTCTGTGCTAGTGATATTCGGTTTGGTCTGGGCTGTCATCTATTGGTCGGGATCAGTGCTTGATTGATGTAGGTCGCCCGATGGGGAGATCGGCTTGTTTGACTGCCGGAGCTCTGCGCTTTCGGCGCGACTAACTTCACTCCACCGGTACATCAGGGCAAGAATGGTGCCCCAAACGACGGGAATTCCTCCGAGTTTCATTACGAGACCGGCTAATTGTTGATCGGTAGTTGCTCCAAGCCCGTGAACTCGAGGAGCTAACTCGTAGGTCGCGTAGAGCGGAAAGCTGGCGAAAGTCAAAAAGCCACCCGGAACAGCGGGCACGACGCCCAAGGCCAGGAAAAGATAGGCCATACGTCCTGGGTAGCTAGTCATTCGATGCTCGGGGATGGGAGACACCAACGGCGCCCAGACTAGGAACCCTCCGATTAACCAGAGAAGATCCATAGCGAAGGAACCAAACTGGTTGGCGCGTAAATTATCCACTGCCCAGGGCGAGTGGCTAAAGATCAGCATTCCGTTGAATAACAACCCAGCGACAACTGGTTGCGTACATCGACCCATGAGTCGATACAAGCGCATGCGACCAGCGAGGCGTCTGGCCATCCATTCGGGTATTCCTAACAACAAGATGGGTGCCACTGCCATCGTGTAAATGACAAATTGCAACATATGCGCGGAGGCTAAGTAACTGGCGCCCAATAGTCCCAAAGGCCAATCAGTTGCTACCCATAGAAGAACTACGCCCAGCGTGAAGAACCGACGATGAAATCTTCCGTTTTCAATTCCCTTTGGTGCCCTGCGTTGAGAAACAAAATATGGAATCACCAGGCACAGCATTGCCAGCCACACCCCCGGATAGGCACGAAAACTCCAAGACCACGGCTCTTCGAGCGTTGAGCACCAAAATCTCAAAGGATCAGCCTTTTCTCTTCGCCACGACCGGTATCAAACTTGGACGCTACCGCAGGGTTGCAAGAATAGGTAAGTCACGCGTCCATGTTGTCTGTCGAGTTGGATGCGGGTACTGGGTTCGACCGAGGCCATCTGGGGCAAACGCAAAAACTCGACCGTCATGACCTATATCTTGGACGTCTCCGTTCTCGTCTACTGCGGGTGAGGCTACTAGCGCCGAGAACTGTCGTTGAACCTCAATCAACTTCTCTTTCGTCCCGGTCAAACCTATGAATTCGGCACTGAATTGATTAAGAAAGTCTCTAATAACTTGAGGAGTGTCGGTGTCCGGGTCAACGGTGACAAACAAAACTTTGATGTTGGGCGGCATGCCCGGCCGAGCCAAAACGTCACTGAGTTGTGCCAAATGAACCGGGCAGATATCCGGACAAGATGTGAACCCGAAGTACACGAGTCGCACCGACCCTTCGGTATCGGTACGCATAGCAAAGGGTTGTCCGTCAGTGTTAACGAGCACGGAGTCCGGCATTCTCTCCGGCTGATCTGCCTCGAGCCCTGAGAAAGGACGTTCAGCAGAACTCTCAGCGCACCCTGCGGTCAGCAAAAGCAGTATGAGAACGCTTAGTGAAAACTTCAGGATATGGCGACAGCGCGTCACTGTTCTAACTGACGTGGAGGTGAGGGGAATTGAACCCCTGGCCTCTTCGATGCGACCGAAGCGCTCTACCAACTGAGCTACACCCCCAGAGGGACGTTTGGACGTTACAGCAAAACGGGTCAATACAGATGATTGAGATGGCGACTCGAATGGGGCGCTAAAGCTACTTGGTGGCGCTTCGCCCTGTGCCATCGTCTGCAACTTCTCCAGCTATAGCTATTTGTGGCTTTAAATAGTGGATTTGAGCGAGTCGTTCCATCTCTTTCTTGCGTCGCTGATTCAAGAGTGCGAGGTATGCAATTAGGGCGACATCAAAAACTAAGTGTGTCGCGCCAACAATTGCCAAGCCCCCGGCGATCCAACCGAAGAGAGTCATACCGGAACCCATGGCCAAGAGTCGTAAGACATCACGGCGTCGCACTGCTGCCTCGCGACTGTTGTTGGGGACCGAACTTCGTGGACGACGATAAACCCCTCGCCGGTCGACTGTAGCGACACGAGCTCCAAACGGCGCCGGCATTCCAGCCGCGGGCGATGAGTCAGACAATGTGTTGAGCTGCCTCTGCCACGCCACCATTGGGGTCCGGCGGCCTCCGCGGTAAAGGAATGCGCGAACCCATCCGGGTACCAGCACTAACGCCCACACGAGGGCCAACGCGAGGAGAACTATTTCGGTCAAGTTGACTTATCCTCCTCATCATCGTCGGGTCAGTGAGCCGTCGATATAACCGTGAGAACTTCCGACACATGTATGAGTGTCTTAATCGCGGCGACATCTAGGGCTATATACAGCCAACTAAGTATTACGACCCTATGCCCTTGATGCAATGCCTCATTTCCATTATCCGGAAATTAGTTATTACTGAAGCTACTTCCGGCTATAGGGGCCTGACTTTCCGCCGGTCTTCTCCCAGAGTGTTAATTCGCTTATCACCATGTTCTTGTCGACCGATTTACACATGTCGTAGATGGTTAATGCGGCGACAGAACACGCAGTTAAGGCCTCCATTTCGACTCCCGTTCGATCAAGAGTTTCAACCTCGGCTGTGACCGCTACGTGAGTTTTTTCGATTTCGAATTCGATCGAAATCGATCCAATCATCAGAGGGTGGCATAGGGGAATCAATTCAGAAGTTCGCTTGCCAGCCTGAATTCCTGCGACTCTTGCTACAGCTAAAACATCACCTTTTGTTAGCTCTCCGCTTCCAATGACGGCAGTAGTTGCTGCGTCCATTTCAATACGACATTTCGCGACCGCTCGGCGTCGGGTTACTTCTTTGGCCAACACGTCGACCATGTGTGCCTTCCCAGAGGAGTCCAGATGGGTTAACTCTGGGTGTTCAGATCCGGTCATTGTTCAACCTCCGATCTGGCTCATGGTGCGCTTGGGGCGAATGAAATTAACTTGGCCAATCGCGTGACCAGCCCATTTGGTTCCCACCGCATCGGAGATGGCTTTTGCGACGGCGTCATCTCCAACTTCGCTTCTGAGAAGAGCACGCATATCGAATTCGTCTACGGCAAAAAGGCACGTGCGGAATTGGCCTTCCGCTGTTAGGCGAACCCGATCACAGTTGCCGCAGAACGGTTTGGTTACCGAAGCAATAACCCCTACTTCTCCATTACCGTCGCTATACCGCCATCTCTCAGCTGGTTCATTTCCACGAACCACGGGCTCCAGGGGAATGACCTGATCGATTGTTTCGATGATTTCCTGCGCTGGAACGACTAGTCCTTCGTTCCATATGTCTCCGGCTTCAAGTGGCATGAACTCGATGAAACGAACGGTGACGCCTTTTTCTCTTCCAAATTCGGCGAAATCGATTATTTCGTCGTCATTTATTCCTCTCATCATGACTGCATTGATTTTTACAGGACTCAGCCCAGCATCAATGGCGGCATCGATTCCGTCTAGGACACGGTCGAGTTCGTCACGTCTGGTCAGCTCTAAGAACCGTTCTTTCTGCAGTGAGTCAAGACTTATGTTGATTCGTTTCAGTCCAGCGTCGGCAAGTGCTGAAGCATGGAGTCGCAGCGTGGCCCCATTGGTGGTAAGTGCGACGTCGACACCTAAGCGAGCCAACCGTTGCACTAGCTCTGGGAGATGGGCTCGGACCAGCGGTTCACCCCCAGTTAGGCGGATACCGTTGAATCCGAACGTTTGAATGCATATGCGGGCAAACCGCTCGATTTCCTCGAAAGATAGAATTTCCTCTCGTGGAAGCCATTGCATCCCTTCTGCTGGCATGCAGTATTGGCATCTGAAATTACAACGGTCAGTTACGGAAATACGAAGATCACGAACTGTGCGACCGAATGGGTCTACTAAATCCTGAGCCGAGGTTTCTTCATGCATGATGGTTCAAGGGTAGCGACGCTTTGAGGTTGGCACTTGTTCAGCAACTTTTATGTCAGTCAAGGAGTAGCACGTCGACCTGTCCACCGGTTTCACATCCTTCACCGTCAGGCAACACAGCCAGGGCGTTCGACCGTGCCATTGACGCCAACATGTGCGAACCCTGGCCCGACACTGGATATACGACTGTTTTTCCATCTTCGTGTTTTGCGAATACTCGCGCGTAGTGGATTTTTCCGTCTGCTCGTCTAGTCAGTGGATCTGCCACGACACCTTGGATAAGAGGTCTGATTGGCTGAGCAAATCCCATCATCGAACGAAGTCCTGAGCGAGCAAACAATTCATAGGACACCATTGATGAAACCGGGTTTCCGGGGAGACCGAAGATAGGAGTTCCTTCGATCGTGCCAAATGCCAAAGGTTTCGCGGGCTTGATTGCGACCTGCATCCACCTCATCTCTCCTACCCGATCAAGTACTACTTTTACGTAGTCGAAGTCACCCATACTGACGCCACCGGAGGTGATGACTGCATCGCACTGTTCAGCGCCTTGGACTAACGCTGTTTCGATGGATAGTTCGTCATCGGCGATAAGACCTAGATCAACTGGTTCAAATCCGTCTCCGCTAAGTAACGAAAGCAAAGTTCTCCGATTTGAGTCACGTATTTGTCCAGGTGCTAAAGCTCCTCCATCATCTACTAATTCGTCGCCAGTGGATATAACCCCTACTCGAAGACGTGGGTATGTCTCAATTTCGCGTAGACCCAAACTGCAGAGGAGCCCTAAATGCCCAGCTGACAGTTCGGTCCCCGACGGGAAAACCAAGTCACCCTCGGCTACGTCGTCACCAGCGGGACGAATATGGTTACCGGGCTCAACTTGTGTCTCGATCGTGACGGTATCTCCATCAACGGAAGTCTTTTCGACCATCACGATTGCGTCTGCCCCAACGGGGATAGGTGCTCCGGTCATAATCCTGCTCGCTTCACCTTCACCGATCTCTCGGCTGGGGCTATGGCCTGCCGCAATGGTTTCTACGATTCGTAACCGGGCAGGAATAGTACTCAGGTCAGTCGACCGGATAGCGAAACCATCCATCGCGGTGTTTGCAAAAGGTGGGAGTGATTCCTTTGCAGTCACATCGACTGCGGTAACTAGGCCTAGGGCGTCAGCTACTTCAGTCGTGACAGCCGCTAGAGGCCCGCAGTGGTCCATGACATATGTTCGGGCCTCTTCAATCGGGATCATGTGCCGGAATCTAGTGCCGATAAGGTCTCGTTGTCGTTCCTTATTGGCAGGTGTCGGCTCAGCAAGTCGTCGCTAGAATTTCTGTCGGCCTCTAAGGGCTGCCAGGAGCCAACTCATAACATGCCTACTTACCAATATCGCTGCACTGCTTGCGACGATCAGTTTGAGCTGCGTCAATCATTTTCTGACGATCCGATCACGTCGTGTCCCGACGAACGCTGTGGTGGTGAGGTAAAGAAAGTTTTTGGCAGCGTTGGCATAGCCTTCAAAGGCAGCGGTTTTTACAAGACCGACAGTCGTTCGGGTGGTAGCAAGTCTTCAGAGTCATCGGGTTCAACTGAAAACAACAAAGAATCAAGTTCTTCATCTGAAAGTAAATCTTCGTCCTCTAGTTCTGCGGACAAATCTTCGAGCTCTGCAGATAAATCTTCGAGCTCCGACACATCAAAGAAAACCAAGGATTAGGGAGCGACTAGAAGTCACTCTTGGTCGCAGTGAGTCGCGTTTGTTTAACGAGCGAATAACACTGCCGCCACCATTAATGCCAAACACACGCGGTACGCGGCAAAGCCTGCGTAACTGTGGGTCCTTACCCAGCGAAGCATTATGCGCACCGCCAGCCAACCGGTCACGGCTGAGGTAATAGTTCCAACTACGAGAGCGTTCCACATTCCGCTGGGTAATCCGTCAGAAGCAACCCCGAACATTCTGTACAACGCTGCGCCTCCGATTATGGGCAACCCCATCAGAAATGCGATTCGGGCAGCATCAGGTCGACCGTACCCAAGGGTTCTGGCGATGGTGATGTTGATTCCCGAACGACTGACACCAGGAAACAAGGCCAAGCACTGACCACAACCCAGTATTGCGGCACGCGAGAGTGATAGGTCACTCGTTGAGAGCTCATTTCTGGTTCGTCTGTCAACTGCCCATAGCAGGAGACCAAAGGCAGCTAACCCAAGAGCAATCAAACCAACCCGATTACTTTGTGTCAGGAAGAAAGATTCAAAGAGGGCGGCCACCAAGGCTGCTGGCAAAGCCGATAGGAGCAAGAACCATCCAAACTTTGCTTCCCCATCCCAGCTTCTACGTCCAGCTATGGCTGAAAGACCGGCTCGAGAATAAGTTCGGACATCACCCCACAAACAGGTGACTGATCCAATCAAGGTCCCTAGGTGAAGCGCCACATCGAAAGTATTTTCCATCCTCGTGTCACCGGCAAAGTCGTTCCACTGGAACAGCCACGGGATTATTCCTAGATGACCACTAGATGAGACGGGTAAAAACTCCGTAAGACCTTGCGTAATGCCTAATACGATTGCGTGGAAGATTGGCATAGTTAAAGCCGCGGGTAGCGGAGCAAATAATCAGTCGGCCGTTGATGGAACAATACGGGGTCTCCAACGTCTTGGAGGGTCGTAGTAGTGGCCTACAGCGCGGCCTTGACGCATCGAATCGAGAAATTCTTCGGGGTTACCGAAATCTGGCATTTCCAGATATGCAGCTCCGATCGCCTCCGCTACATGGGCATCGCTGCCAGCTCCTATTGCTAGGTCGTGTTCGTTAGCGTATGTAACAGCTTGCTGGTTCAAGCTTTTCAGGCTTGTCTTCCCATTGAGCACCTCTATACCGTCGATAAGTCCTGCGGCGACCAACTCGTCTAGAACGTCTGACCGCAAATTGTTCCTCATCTGATCGAATGGGTGAGGCACATAAACAATTCCACCCTGATCACGAATGTTTTGGGCGGCTTGGGCAGGGGGGATCCCTTGTGGGATCCGTTCTTGCAAGAAAAGGCCGATTATTTCCCCTGCGTGCGTCTTTAGTTCTTCGCCCACAACCACTCGGCACGGAAGTTCATTAACGAGTTCGACCGCTCCTTTAATCGCGTTGTGGTCGGTAATACAAAGAACGTCGATACCAGATGCAGCGACGCAATCTCGAAGTTCTTCCGGGGTAGTGGTCGAATCTCCTGACCACATGGTGTGAGAATGAAAATCCACTCGAACCCAGTCTTGGGGACAAGGCTGGGCTAAGTGAGGGTGACGCTCAAGCGCTTCTGGTTTTGGCAAAGAAGGCACTGCTGCAGGGTATCAACGGCCCCGCTTTATTCGCCTTCGGGAACTACATACCCGAGAGCGCAACGTCCTCTATTGCGATCGATGCCATGCCTGAACCGCCCGGCAAAAACTCAAAATCTCCACCGATCGCCACCACATCAAGAAGCATTCGTTGAAGCGTGGAGGCGATCGTCGCTTCGCTGAAAGGTTCCGCTAGCGCGCCGTCTCTTATCTTGTGCCCATAGGCACCTACTGAAAAGTCGCCACTAACTGGGTTCACTCCACTGTGTAAGCCATTCACACCACGCACGAATATGCCGTTAACAACCTTTTCAAACAGTGCGTCTCGGTCACCTGTACCTGGATCTAGACATAGGGCGTGGACACCGACGCTCGGAGTGGAACGAGGACCCCTAACTGCTGAACCTGTGGAACTCACCCCTACCCGTCTACCGGTATAGGAATTATGTAGGAACTGTGCCAGGACACCTTTTTCGATGATCATATTTTTTCGAGCTGCCAGGCCTTCGCCATCGTGATTGTCGGCTCCTAACGAATCAATGTTCGTTGGGTCGTCAAATAGCGTCAGCATCGAGGCACCCACCTGTTCACCCAACCGTTCAGCGAACGGTGACCGCCCTTTGATGACACGGTCACCTGTAAGGGCACCTGCGATGGTTCCAAGAAAGGCAGCAGCAACTCCGGGTTCCAAAACCACCGTTAAGCGTTCTGAAATTGGTTTCGTCGCCCCGAGCATTCCCGTCGCGCCTTCAACCGCTTCCGTTACGACTCGGTCTATATCTAGCGAATCGGGTCGACGAGCTGCATCTCCGGCGTAGCCAATCTGAGTTTCGTTACCCTCCACGGCAAGAGGTTGAACACCTACTGAGCAGCTGCCGCCTTCGCTGTATATCGATATGCCAGTTGTTGAAGCTAGAGCAAATTCACCCCAACCATCAGACCATGCAGCTGTCCGTACGCTACTCACTCGCGGATCTGCGGATAGGCATCGTCGTTCTAGCTCGATGGCAAGTGACGACTTCTGTTCTTCGCTCATATGAAGAACGGCCGGGTCAACTAGGTCAAGGTCCGGAGAGTCGACGCCATCGGGTGAAGCTACTCCTTGGTGCGGATCACTTTCAGCAAACTGCAGGTTTCCACGAGCTTCTTCGACCACTTGACTCAACACTCGACGATCAAGCGAGCCAGCGGTAGCAAAACCTTGCTGTCCATCTACGATTACTCTGATTCCGACAGCCTCAGACTTTCCTGAGCGAATGGATTCAACTTCGCCAGAGTAAGCCTTTACTGTTGTCGACCGGTTTCTTGATACGCAGACCTCTATTTGTTCGTTTTCGTGAGCAAGTGAAACGAGTTCATTCGCTAGGTCAGGAAGTTCAACGGTGTCACTCAACTTGCAGTACCGCCAATGGTTAACGCTGCGACTCTGAGCGTTGGCTGCCCATCCCCAACGGGAACACCTTGCCCATCCTTACCGCAGGTGCCCGGGCTTCCCATGGCGAAGTCGTTTCCGATCACTTCTATGTTTTGTAAGACCTCGGGACCGTTACCAATCAGATTTCCCTCACGTAGTGGCACAGTTATCTCACCATTTTCGATGAGATAGGCCTCAGTCATACCGAATACAAAATCACCCGTTGCTGTATTGACCTGACCTCCGCCCAATTGAGCAACGTAGACCCCATTTTTGGTGTCTGTGATGATGTCTTGGGGTTCAGCTTCTCCGTTGGTAACGAAGGTGTTGGTCATCCGAACCATCGGGAGATGTTGATAACTCTGCCGTCTTCCATTTCCGGAGGCTGGTCTACCCGCAGACCGACTTCGTAAGTGATCCCACATGTAATCAGTGAGAATTCCATCTTCAATTAGAACATTTCGCTGCGTCGGACATCCTTCGTCGTCAATCGCCACGGTGCCCCATTCGATTCCCATCGTCCCATCATCAACCAATGTGACAGAGGGTGCGGCAACCAGTTCTCCGACGCGATCGCGGAATACTGATGCACCTTTATTAACGAGATCTGCTTCGAGACCATGACCGCACGCCTCGTGGAACAGCACTCCTCCCCCTCCTCGTTCTATGACCACCGGTAATTGTCCGCTGGGCGCTGGGCGTGCTGCCAATTTCGTTACCGCACGAGCGGCTGCTCTGCGTGCCATGGCTTCGACGTCGTGTTCTTCGAATAATTCAAATCCAACGGTGTAGCCCACAGTTTCTCGTCCTGTCTGCAAACCCTGGTCTCCGGTAGCCACACAATTCACCGACAGCAAAGTACGAGTTTGGTCGTCAGCGTTGAAGAGACCATCAGTGTTAGCAACCAGTATTCGGCGACGGCCTTCTGAATATCGAACATTTACCTGGCTTATGGCTGCATTCTCTGCTCGGGCGGCGTCATTGGTTTGTTCAAGCAATTCAACTTTGCGGGTTTTGGAAACAGACTCCGGCAATATTCTTGCGCTGCTTTCAGCCAACCCGTTTCCATCTAGAACAATCGGCTTAACCTGAGAGCCTCCTTTAGCGACAGCCGCAGCAGCTTGTGCTGCCTCGAACAATCCATTCGTAGTCAGATCAGAGGTGTGCGCAAATCCTGTGATATCTCCTACTGTCACCCGAATTCCGGCGCCCAGGTCTCTGCTCGACGCCATCGCCTCGACTCGGGCTTCGTCAAAATCAGCAGAGGCACTCTGCCGGTCCTCGACAAAGATCTCGGCCCACTCTCCCCCATTTGACATCGCTTCGGAGAGAGTGTCTTGGACCAGATTTCTATCCAGTAGCGGGGAATCCGATTTCATGCTCACATCTACCTCTCTGGAGTCCGAGTTGGCTTCGGCGCCACAGTACCTTGATCGGCGACGATTTGGACTTCTCAGAGCCACCGCTTCGGCCTAATCTTTCATCTCTCGTGTTACCGAAACCCAATCACTCGTTCCGTTTGCCGAAAAGGGCCTCCTTTGCGCTTCGCATTGTTGCGAGTTCAGCCATGCTGACGTTATTGCTAACTCAATTTCCTGCTGATGACTTGCAGGCACGGTGGCCTGAGTGGCAAGCCTCGAGTTGGTTATGGATTTGTGCGTCTTTGGCATCGACGCTCGCTGCGTTTGGTCTCGCCTCACTTCGTTGGCTTGAGGTATGTAGGACACTCGGCTCGAATCTCAGTTTCTCTAAAGTGTTCAGCTGCTTTCTAGCCGGTCAATTTGTAGGAAATTTCCTGCCAACAACCGTCGGCGGAGATATTTTGCGCGTCACCCGGATGGGGGCACAAATTCGAGATCATTCAAGAGCTTTCGCTTCGGTTGTAATTGAACGATTGACGGGTTGGTTGGTGTTACCCGTTATTACTCTGTGTGCCTTAATTCTGAACCCCAGTCTTATGTCAAGTCGAAGAGGCGCAGTAGCGTTGACGGCTGCTGTGGTCACGTTAGCCCTGCTCTCTGTTTTGATTTTTGTTGCACAACACCCTCGATTTGGAGGTCGACTCCAAGGCCAGAACCGCGTGACCGCTTCACTTGCAGCTGTTCACCAAGGTCTCAAGATTTACAGAAAAGTCCCAGGTTCAATGTTGCGGCTACTGATCGTGGCAGTGACATTTCAGGCGTGTCTCATTGTTGCTGTGATATGTATCGCTAACTCCATCGGGATACGTCTTGAAACATCGACTTGGTTTGCCTTTATCCCGATGGTTTTTGTCGCCCAGGTACTGCCCATAGCCATCGGCGGACTGGGTGTAAGAGAAGCAGCTTTGGTATTTTTTCTTGGCGGTTCGTTTATTGCTAGCGGCCAGAGTGTGGTCTTAGGGCTCTTAACTTACGCTGTTACTCTCATCGCAAGCCTCACTGGCGTGGTGCCCTTCATATTTGGTCCGCGCCGTCAGAACACGGAGGGTGAGCTTTGACATCGCTCGAAACCGCTACCGATAAGAGGCGTTGGTGGAAAGAGGTTCTTTTCGTACTTGGTTTCTATTTGGTTTATGCGCGAATTAGAAATCAGTTCGGTTCGAACGGTTTATTCGCAGCTACTACGACCACAGCAGCAGATAATGCCCGGCGAATAATTGATCTCGAAAAAACATTTGGTTTGTTCTTCGAGGAACAACTCCAGAACTTCTTCATTGATTGGGGTTGGTTCTTGTGGTTCTGGAATGTGTTCTACGGAAGTCTTCACTTCGTCGTGACGATTGCGACAGGAATATTTTTATTTAGAAAGTTCCCAGCCCGATTTCTGAGATACCGCACGGGACTTGCCGTAACGACTGGTTTAGGTCTGATCGGTTTTGCAACTTTCCCTCTCATGCCTCCCAGGTTGTTGTCATCACCACCCCCTTACGGCGGTTCGATGACTGACTTTGCCTTCATCGACACTCTCTCGGTTCATGGGGGTCTTTGGTCGTTCGATTCCGGGACACTGCAAGCAATTTCGAATCAATGGGCGGCCATGCCTAGCCTTCATCTCGCGTGGGCAGTTTGGTGCGCTTTGGCTTTGATTCCGATTTTGGAATCGCGGTGGATCCGTATCGTCATGTGGGCATATCCCGTTGCAACTAGTTTCGGCATCGTTGTCACCGCTAATCACTATTGGGTTGATGGTTTGGCAGGGCTAATTGTCTTAGGTGTGGGAATGGGATGTGCAAGGTGGATAGAAAGAATTCGGTTTAGTTGACAAGACTCGTCTAGCTGGCGATGTCAAGTGATCTTTAGACGGTAGTGTGACCCGTATTCCGGCCAGCCAGTACTCATCCTATGCACATAGAAAAAATCCAAAGTCCCGCAGACTTGCGTGCGCTTGATAACGACCAGCTTCAAGAACTCTGTACCGAAATTCGAGGGTTTTTGGTTGAAGCCGTTTCCAGAACCGGTGGCCATTTGGGGTCCAATCTGGGCGCTGTAGAACTGACCTTGGCGGTACATCGAGTGTTTGAATCGCCCAGAGACGTAATTCTTTGGGACACCGGTCACCAAAGTTATGTCCACAAAATCGTGACTGGGCGCTCAGACGACTTCACAACCCTCCGTCAACGACATGGTTTGTCCGGATATCCCAGCAGCAGCGAATCAGAGCATGATGTTGTGGAGAATAGTCATGCTTCAACGTCGCTTAGCTGGGCTTCAGGGCTCGCTGCTGGCTTCGATCTAACGGGTCACGAACACAGGCAAGTTGTGGCAATTATCGGTGATGGCTCAATGACTGGAGGGATGGCATTTGAAGCACTCAACAATCTCGGTCATTACGGGCAGAGGGCGGTCATTATTCTCAATGACAACGGAAGATCTTATGCGCCAACGGTTAGCCGTCTAGCTACGGTGATGTCTCGGCTACGTCAATCACCAAATTACGTGAAAGGGCGTCAAGCAGTCACCAGCATTCTCAATCGTTTACCCCTCGGAGATGAAGTCAAACGCGGCTTATCTGGGGCGGCAGCGGCCATGCGCGAAATGTGGGAACCTCCGGCCTTCTTCGAAACACTTGGGGTTCGCTATCTCGGACCCATAGATGGGCATGATATTGATGCACTTGAGTCGGCTTTCCGTGACGCTTCTTCGTACGAAGATGGACCGATAGTGGTCCACGTCCTGACCGATAAGGGACGCGGTTATGCACCGGCTGAGGCGGACGTCGAAAAACACCTGCACGATATCGGGCTCTTTGACCCTGTGACTGGTAACTCTTCGTCACAAGGTGGCAACACCTTCACTTCGGAGTTCAGTACAGCTTTGATGAACATCGCTGAGCGTCGCGACGACGTTGTAGCAATTACGGCGGCGATGCCAGGTTCTACTGGATTACTTCCGTTTCAGCAGCGTTATCCTGAACGATTCTTTGATACGGGAATCGCTGAACAGCACGCTTTGACATCGGCGGCTGGTATGGCCAAGGCAGGGCTCAGGCCCTTTGTGGCTATTTATTCGACTTTCTTGGCACGTGGTTTCGATCAAGTGATGTACGACATTGGATTGCATGGCCTTCCAGTTGTTATCTGTGTCGACAGGGCCGGGATTACCGGACCCGACGGCGCATCACATCATGGGGTTCACGACATCGCTATGTATGCCCGCGTGCCGGGCATGACCATATTCTCACCCTCATCGCTTCAAGAGCTCCCCATAATGTTGAATCAAGCACTTGAAATAGAGGATGGGCCTGTCGCAATTCGATGGCCGCGAGGCAACGCTGCAGAATCAGATGATGTTGGTCAGGGAATGAACGCCCGGCTGGTTCGTGAAGGCGAGGATGTCGCGATATTGGCTGCAGGCAAGATGTTGACCGCAGCGACCACCGCCACGAATTTGCTAGCTGAAGAAGGGGTACAGGCTGCACTCTGGGACCCCAGAGTGTTGAAACCAGTTGACAAGGAAATGATCCGCTCAATTATTGATTTTCCCTTGGTGGTCACCATTGAAGATGGAACCAGGGTGGGCGGATTCGGCAGTCTCGTTGCCGATGCTCTACAGCGACGTTCTGGGCCAATTCCCCGGTTACTGCAACTCGGCACCCCTGACGACTATTTACCTCACGGTGCTGAGTCGGAATTGCATGCCGAACTGGGGCTTGATGCGTCTGGAATCGCGGCGCAAATAAATAAGGCAATCAAATCGACTCAACATTAGGAAGGCGCCTGCGCAAGCGGCGTTGGATATGTGACCTGATGGACGCGCAACGACCGTTCATTCACATGGCTGGAACGAACGGTCGTTGAATTTTCGTATTTGTTTCGCTTTAGCCGATTTCGGAACCAACGACTGAAACGAATGAGACGCAAGCACCGGGCTGACCACCCAAGTTGTGTGTCAAGCCAAGTGTTCTGTCGGAATCAATTTGACGTTCAGGTGGTGCTTCACCTCTGAGCTGCAGCCAACATTCAAAGAGCATTCTCAGACCTGATGCTCCAATAGGATGCCCAAAGCTCTTCAGGCCCCCGTCTGGGTTTACTGGTAGATCTCCATCAAGGTCGAAGGTTCCGTTAAGTGCCTCTTTCCAGGCAGTTCCTTCCTCAGCGAACCCAAGGTCTTCCATCAACACCAACTCGGTCGGTGTGAAGCAATCGTGTACCTCTGCCATTGCTATTTGGCTTCTGGGGTCATCGATGCCGGCCTGCTTATAAGCCTCTTCTGCTGATGCGCGAACTTCTCGGAAGGTCGTGTAGTCATAACTCGGATCCAATGCCCCGGTCGCAGGTCCCGAAGAAAAGCTCAATGCCTTCACGTACAGGGGTTTGTCGGTGTATCGATGAGCATCTTCAGCACGAACTATGACCGCCGCAGCTGAGCCATCGCTGACACCTGAACAGTCAAATATCCCCAAGGGTCCTGCTACCAGCGGAGAACCCGCAATTGTCTCTTTCGCTACTTCTTTACGAAATTGGGCCCGCGGGTTTAGAGCACCATTCTTGTGGTTCTTCCAGGCGATGCGAGTTAGAACCTCTTTCATGGTTTCGTCATCGAGACCATTCTTGTGAGCGTAGGCGGGTGCCAAAAGGCTGAACGTAGCCGGGGCAGTCAGGGATGAATCGGTTCCATCACTAGGTGGCCTGCTACCTGTCAGACCCGAGTATCCGCTGTCCTTGAGTTTCTCAACTCCGATTGCCATGACTACGTCGTATGCGCCAGATGCAACTGCGTAACAGGCGTTTCGGAAAGCTTCCGAGCCGGTCGCGCACATATTTTCCAGACGGCTGACGGGTTTGTAGTCAATTTGTAGCGGCTTCGAAAGCGTTAACCCAGACACACCTGATCCCATGGTTCCTAACCAGAAGGCATCAATATCGTCTTGGTTCACTCCCGCTGAGGCGTATGCCTCGTGTGCTGCGTCAACGAGCATGTCGTCGGCGCCTTTATCCCAGTGCTCGCCGAAGGGCGTGCAGCCCATACCGACGATGGCGACCTGGTCCTTTATGCCATGTGAGGCCATGTCACTTTTCCTTTGTTGTGTAATACCAGTTTGGTAGATAAGAGCGTATCCATGCAGGGATACTAAACAATTCCACTCATTCAGCGAGTGGGCGAGCCTTCCAGAAGTAGTTGTGTATTCCTTGTGCTGTGAACAAACGGCGGAAAGTCATCTCCACGCGATCTCCGATTTTTACATCATCGGGATCTACATCTGTCATTTCCGCTTGGAACCTGCCGCCGCCATCAAAGTCGATTACCACAGCCACTGTGGGAGGAGACAAAGAAAACGCTAGGTAGTCAACCGTGAATGTAGCGATCGTCGCTGGGGTATCAGCCATCCGGACTCGTTCCATATCATCTACGGCGCCACCATCCATCGACACCCGCATCGGTGGCAGATGGATTGCACCCGAGGAGCGATCTCGCGAGCCGACGAAGGCGTACTTCCAGTCCTCTGAACGGAATGTTGGTGGAGCTCCAGGGCGATCCGGGTCGGGTCGTCTCGGCGGCTCTCTATCGAGAAATCCTCGCCAGGTTAGATACAGGTTGTAGTCCAGATTGTCGCTACCGTTTTCGATCTGAGATTCAACGCTTGAGAACGGGGTGTAATCGGCTATTGCATCTGTGGTGCGAAGAACACTTGCGTTAGCCCCATCTGCCAAATGAACACAGAGGATCGTCTCTCCGGGGGCCGCGTTATCCAACGCCGACGCCACTAGCAGCGGCAGCTGAGCAGCTCCTGGGTTGCCGATGCGCCCGGTCAAATCATCTACCAATTTATCGCCGGCGATTTTCGAAAGACTTCTAACTGCTCTTGCGTGAAGACCGGCTATAACCACTTTGTCCACATCTTCGAGAGCTAAGTCTGCCTCTTTCATGGCTCGCTCAATCGCGTCTTCAGCCAAAGTGAGGTAGGCCTGTTCGCCAAACCGTTCTTCCCAAATTCTGCTGGCGTTCTCCCCTGGCAGCCTATAACGGTCAAGAAATTCACCGGTAGCCGCTGCACGTCCAATTGCATGAGCAATAACTGGCGCGTCTTCGTCGTCTCCGAACAAAAGCGCTGTGGCGGCGTCACCACCACCACTTTCGTCATTACTCGTCGGGTTACCTGTTCGTAGGTCAGAAATCACTGCCATTGAAATACCCGGAGTGCCTCGCGCTCCCGTTATTGCCGCCTCTGCGGACCGCGCTGAACCCCCCGCATCCACAGCCCATGTCTCCTGAGGTAAATCAAGGGCGGCCTGTATGGCGGTTGCATTGGTTTTGTCCAAATACGCTGGGTTTGCAGTCGCGAACCAAATGGATGATGGCGTCACAGTGCTGCCCCGCAGAGCATTGCGTGCTGCCTCGACACCCATAGTCGTGGTGTCTTCGTCGTATCCCGCCACTGCGCGGTGGCCTCTACCTCCGCCTGCACCCATAGCGGCAGTAATTTTCGCCCGATCCAGCCGGTAGTAAGGAACATAAGTCCCATATCCAATGATGCCTCGCACCATCACCCCCAAGAATTTCCGATCTGCAGAGAGTCTAGGCGGCCATACTTCGGACACGCCATGTGGTCTTGGTAGTTATCTATCAAGTAGCCGCGAAATATGGGTTTTCGCCTGACGTGTGATCTGTTATATCAAGCACATGGTCAACGCCGTCTACGAGTTCGGTCAACGTTTTTTCGATTCCAGCTGTAACTGTTGCGTTCGCCATCCCGCAGCCTTGACAACCACCGCCCAATTTGACCAGAACGGTGGACCCTTCGACTCGAACTAATTCGGCGTACCCGCCATGCGCGGCTATCGACGGATTAATTCTCTTGACTAAGACTTCTTGGACTTGTTCTTCGATAGTCCCTGAAAGTTCCAAAGTCGCGTTGGGTCCAAGGTCGGGTCTGTTGGGATTGCGAAGCACCAGGCCTACCTGGTTTGCATTGCTCGGTATATCTAGTGTTGCCCCTTCGAGTTTCGAAGCGTCTCGACCGGGAACAAGCACGGTAAGTCCCCCACCGACGTGCGTGGGGACGTCATCGGAGTCCGCTTCAGCAAGAACCTCAAAGGCGAGATCATAGGAATAGTCAACTCCCTGGGTTCCAACGACTTCGATTCTCAAAGCAAGTTGATGTTCGTCTTCTTCTCCAGCGCGCAATTCGAGGACCTTTTCGAGCGCCGCCTCTGTGACACTGACAATTTGTCTCTCCGACATACGTCCAGCCTACAGATTTCTGACTGCTAGGACATAAGACAGGTGACCCCCAGAAGAGTAAGGTCCTGGCTCGACTCGATTCCCTTAAGGGGACCATAACAAGTGAGGATTTATGACATTCCGGGCGGTGCTTCTAACTCAGGCTGATAAGGCTGTGTCATCGGAAATCACCCAGCTAGAAGATGATCAACTCCCTGATGGAAATGTCACGGTCGATGTTTCTTACAGCACCTTGAACTACAAGGACGGGATGATTCTCAACGGGGTTGGTCGCTTAGTCCGCGATTATCCGCATGTACCTGGGATCGATTTCTCTGGAGTTGTTAGCGCCTCCAGCGATGATCGATATGGCGAAGGAGACCGTGTTGTTTTGACTGGTTGGCGCGTTGGAGAAGCCCATTGGGGTGGTTACGCAGAAAAAGCTCGGCTAAACGCCGATTGGCTCGTGAAACTCCCAGAGGGCATTTCGGAACTCGAAGCGATGAGTGTCGGCACGGCAGGATTGACCTCGATGTTGGCGATGCAGGCACTAGAAGACCAGGGAATTGGCTCGCAACCGGTACTAGTAACAGGAGCCGCCGGTGGGGTGGGAAGCGTCGCTGTTCATCTTCTTTCTCAAGCTGGCTATCAGGTTGCCGCCTCCACTGGCCGACCTGAGACAAGTGATTATTTGATGAAACTGGGGGCCACCCAAGTTGTCGCGCGAGAAGAGTTAGCTGAGCCGGCCTCCGGACCTCTTTCCTCGGAGCGCTGGGGAGGCTGCATCGACGCCGTCGGCGACACAACTCTCGCTCACGTGCTGACAGAAATGCAGTACGGGGCAAGCGTCGCAGCCTGCGGACTCGCTGGCGGTAACGGGCTCGACACAACTGTCATTCCCTTTCTGCTTCGTGGCGTCAATCTCTTGGGTATCGATTCGGTTATGTGCCCATTCGAACGAAGGGTTCAAGCATGGCAAAGGCTTGACGAATTATTGGAACGAGAAGTTCTCTCCGATATGACGACTGTGGTCGGGTTAGAGGAAGTCCCACATCTAGGTTCAGAGATCCTTGCCGGAAAAGTTCGAGGACGAACAGTGGTGGATGTGCGAAATTAATTAGCGAGATAGCTGGCTCTACTCAATTTCTTTGCGCATAGGAATATGCGGAATGCCATCTTCAAGGAATTCTGAGCCAGTTTGAGTAAACCCCAAACTGTCATACCAGTCATGCAGATACGACTGAGCTGAAAGGACCCAGGGGCCTTCTGTCGCAGTTAAGACATATTGGATTAGTTCTCGACTCAAGCCGTTGGAACGAGCATCGGCACGTGTCACTACGCGACCGATTCTGTAACCCTCTTCCTCTTTTGCGACTCGCAAATACGAAGCCAACCCTTGAACATCATCGATCCATAGGTGACTCGCTTCGAAATCTATATTGTCTATTTCGGGGTAGGCGCATTCCTGTTCCACGACAAAGACCTGAACCCGTAAGCGCAATATCTCGTACAGCCGCTCCAAGGTCAACTGTTGAAACATTGCTTGTTGTATCTCGCTCATAGAGCAGCGACTAACGCAGAAAAGCCAGCTAGAACCATCGCTGCTGACACGATGACCGCTGTCCAGTGAACAAGCGGGCGCCTGTATCGCAACGGTCGCAGTTCTCCACTGGAATTGTGTGTACGCCGGTTCATATGGCGCAGAGTAGCGGAGCGGTTAAGCGCGCCCCTCCATCTCCTCCGATATATCAAGCCACAGAACCTCGGCCGCTTCCAACTGCTCTAAGGCGACCGCAAGTCCATTTGAAATCTCAAGGCGAGAGTCGTGTGAAAGGCTTTCGTTGTCTAGACGGGCGACGCAATCATCTCGTTCGCTTGCAAGTCGTTGAAGTTCTGCCTCAACGTTTTTGAGTAAATGTCGAAGAGTCGACATCGAACGCCCACTTGACTTGGTTCTGTTAACACGTTTTTTTTTGGTTTGGTTACCTATCTTTGGCTGAGATCTTGCCTGTTCCCATACGGCTTCGCCTGCCCCTAAAGGTCTGAAGCCGTCGGCTCCGATGGCTACTACATTTTCAACTACGCGTTCTAGGAACACCCGGTCATGGGTAACGGCGACCAAAGCACCATTAAATGTGTCGAGCCAATCTTCTAGGGCGCGCAGTGTGTCTATGTCGAGATCGTTGGTGGGTTCGTCGAGCAGTAAAACGTTCGGTTCGGCCGCTAGAACGCCCAAAAGCTGTAAGCGGCGTTGCTCTCCGCCCGACAGAGAGCGGATCTGGGCTCGATGGGTAGCCGGTTGAAACCAGAATCGGCGCAAGAGTGCGGCTTGATTGTGGTCCAAACGTGCACCTGGTCCAGCAATCACCTCTTCAACTGTCGAGTCTTGATCAAGCGCCTCGCTCATCTGGTCGAAGTAGCCGATACGTACAGTTGACCCAAACGTGACGGTCCCTTCATCGGGCGTTCTTACTCCGGCTATGACTCTCAAAAGCGTCGACTTGCCAGAACCATTCGGTCCTACTACTCCAAGGCGTTCGTTGGAGGAAAGGCTGATGGTTACGTCGTCGAACAATGTGTGGCCGCCAACCGACACCGTGACCTGTTCGAGGTCGACCACTTTGCGCCCTAACCGTGTCTGATCGAATTCGTTTAGGGCAAGCGAACGAGATCGGGAGTCGTCTTTTTGGGTGACTTCAAGTGTTCTATGAGCGATAGCAAGTCGTGATTTGGGCTTCCTCCTTCGAGCTCGCGCTCCTCGTTGTAGCCATGCCAATTCTTTCCGGGCCAAAGTAAGCCTCGTCGACTCATCCTGTTCCGCTTTGTCCTCACGGTGAGCCTTAGCCATAAGGTGTGCTTGGTATCCCCCTTCAGTTACATAACAGCCATTGGCCGTTAGCTCTAGGGTCTTTGTAGCTACACGATCGATCAGATGTCGGTCGTGGGATACGAAAACAACACCGCCCGAAAATTCGTGCAACACACTTTCCAGGTATTCGATTCCTTCGATGTCAAGGTGGTTCGTTGGTTCGTCTAACAACAGCAGGTCAGCATCCTGATCATGAAGCACTGCCGCTAACGCCGCTCGCTTGTGTTCGCCTCCCGAGAGTGCTGAAATTCTTGTCTCAGATAACGCTGTTAAGCCCAACCGATCTATTGCGGCTCTTCCTTGCCAGTTCTGACCCACGGCATCGCTTACCGTTCCGTCGCCTAGGGCTGGCCGTTGCGCCAATATGGCGACCGATATGTTTTGCCGACGACGTATGAGTCCCTGATCCACGTTCTCTTGGCCTGCAAGTGTCGCTAATAGGGTTGACTTTCCGGAACCGTTGATTCCCAGTATCGCCAGCCTGTCTTTTTCTCCAACTGTGAAGGAGAGACCGGAGAAGAGCTTTATTTCTGTGAAGCCCAATGAAATATTGTCAACATCCAACAGGTTCATGACGTTGAGCAGATGGTGATTACCAAAGGATCAAGATCGGACGAGATCCCATTTTATTAGACCTTGTTCGTTTTCAAGTCGAACCTCAATGGTGGCTTGAGCTCCACCGTCTACTCGGGTTGCTACGCAGTTGAACGTACTTCCGATTGGTGCAACCAAATATTCGTCGTCACCACAGTCAAGCATCACGTCAAAGCCGACTTCGTAAGCCACTTCGTTTGCTAGCAAAGCCTCTGTATTCACAAGTTGCAGCGGATAGTGCTTATGCGCGTACGTGTACTGTCCTTGCTCATCAATAATGCGGACTTGTATTTCGTAATACTGGCCGGCTACTTCGCTATTGCAGATGAACACTGATTCTGGGGTCTCTACGATGTCTTCCGGGCAGTCAACTAAGCCAAGTTCTACTGGAAGTAGGTCGCCTCCTGCTCTGTCCTGCAGTTCGCGTTCAAGCTGAGTTTGGTCGGTACCTCCGCCGCACGCAGCTACGAGCGCGGTCAGTGAAAGCATCGTTAGGACCAATTTGAGTGCTTTCGAATGCAGCATTGATTCCCCGTAGATCAATCTCAGTTGGTTTGACCCTACCCGTCTTTACACCCCAAACGGAACGGTCACTCTTGTTCAGATAAAAGGCTTTTCTTGGTATCTGCCAAACACCTCAGCGAGTGTGTTCATTATTTCGCCGACGGTTGCACGTGTTCTAACACTGTCGATCAAGGGCAACATCAAATTCGCGTCAGTTTCCGCGGCGCGACTCAAAGCAACGAGAGCTTCGTCGACAGCTCCTTGGTTCCGATCAGCTTTTATTTGCTGGAGGTGTTTGATCTGACGTTGTTCATCTTCTCTCGTGATCTTTAAAAGATCGATCTGATCTTCTTCGTTGCCCTCGGTAAAGTCGTTGACTCCGACCACAATTCGACGACCAGCGTTCACTTTCTTTTCGAACTCATAGGCTGAGTCGGCAATATTTCCTTGGTACCAACCTTCGTCAATTAGTTCAAACGCTCCTTCCAACATCGATCCGCCTCCGGCTTCGGCAATGTGACTAAACATTGACTCCGCTTCGGCTTCTAACTGATCAGTCAGTTCTTCTACAAACCAACTTCCACCCAATGGGTCCACGACGTCGGTAACCCCAGTTTCGTGAGCGATAACTTGCTGAGTCCGCAAAGCTATTCGGGCCGCTTTTTCGGTAGGGAGGGCTAGTGCTTCATCCATTGAGTTGGTGTGCAAGCTCTGCGTACCGCCCAATACCCCTGCGAGAGCTTCGATCGCTGTGCGTGCAACGTTTATTTCAGGTTGCTGTGCTGTCAGAGATACGCCCGCCGTCTGAGTATGGAATCGCAGCATCATCGATTTGGGGTCTTGAGCTCCGTAATGGTCCTTCATCCATCGCGCCCAGATTCTGCGGGCAGCCCTGTATTTCGCGATCTCTTCGAAGAAATCAATATGCGCGTTAAAAAAGAAGCTCAACCTTGGAGCGAAGTCATCCACTGGGAGACCTCGCTGGATTGCCGCTTCGACGTATGCGAATCCGTTAGCCAGTGTGAAAGCCAGTTCCTGTGCCGCTGTGGAGCCTGCTTCTCTGATGTGGTAGCCGCTTATAGATACCGAATTCCATCGGGGCATTTCATTTTTTGCGAATTCGATGGTGTCAGCGACGAGACGCATGGAGGGCCGGGGAGGGAAAACCCATTCTTTTTGAGCTTGGTATTCCTTGAGGATGTCATTTTGAAGCGTTCCACCCAATCTGCTTCTTTCAGCTCCCTGGTCTTCGGCATTAGCGACAAACATCGCCCATATGGGTGCCGCTGGAGCATTGATTGTCATCGATGTCGTTGTCTGTTCAAGGTCGATGTTGTCGTACAGGGTGCGCATATCTTCGATGGTGTCCACAGCGACTCCACAGCGGCCTACTTCACCTACTGATAGGACGTCATCACTGTCAAGGCCCATGAGTGTGGGCATGTCAAACGCTGTCGACAAACCTCCCCCACCTGCGCCGAGGATCTCTTTGAATCGTTTGTTCGTGTCCTCGGGTGTACCGAAACCTGCAAACATCCGCATTGTCCACAAGCGGCCTCTGTATCCGCTTGGGTGTACTCCACGGGTATAGGGGTACTGACCTGGCCAGCCTATGGAGTCGTCGACATTTCCATCACTGGGTGCATAAAGCGGTTCTACAGGTAGGCCGCTCATCGTCTCGTAGTCAAGGTCGCGGATTTCGCCAGCCTCATACTCTTTTCGCCACTGCTCTCGCGTCACAAGTTTCTCCCAAAGGCTCCATCGGGTTTGAGCGTCATCAGTCTAGGCGGGCTATGTCGGACTGCTCTAGATGACCGATTGGTCCTTGGCCCGCGCCAAGTGTCCAATTAGCTGCTCGGTGAACCGCTTCGTTGGTGAAGGTTTGGGCTTTGCTCACGGACTCAAGCGTTGATAACCCTTTAGCTAGTCCGCTTGCAATTGCTGCTGAGAAAGTGTCGCCTGTGCCTCGGACGTTGTTCGTTGAACAGCGTTCAGCTTCTAAGAGCGCTACCTCTCCGTTATATGCCACAACGTCGACCATTGTCGGCGCCTCGCGTCGACCGCCTGTCAACACCACAACAGTTGGGCCCATGGCGGCTAGGCGCAGAGCTGCCTCAGACAAAGCTTCGATATCTTCATCTAGTTCGGTTCCCAATAAATGCATCGCTTCGAGATGGTTGGGGGTGATCACCAAAGCTTTTGGTATCAAATCTTGGCGTATCAGTTCGATGGTTGACGTGTCGTATAACGGTTCTCCGTGACGATTCACTATCACGGGGTCTACAACTAACGGCGGTAAAAGCCCAACGTCTGCCATCTCTGATATGAGCCGAATATTTTCTTCGGAATGGAGTAGCCCGGTTTTAGCTACGTTGACTTCAAAGTCATCCAAGACTGCTTCGATCTGGGACCGTACGACGGTCGACGGGATAGCGAGTGCTGACCGAAATTCTTCAGTGTTCTGAGAAGAAACGACGGTCAATGCGCACACGCCATGAATAGATTGAGCTGCGAAAGTTCGTAAATCCGCTTGGAGTCCAGAACCTCCTCCTGAATCTGAACCGGCAATCGTCAGCACCACTGGAGGTTGAGTCACAAGGTTGTTGTAGCAGATACCAGGCAGTTTCCTTGCCTAGGGTGGAACCGTGACAGATCAATCTCAGAGCGTTGGCATCATCGCAAACCCCGTTTCTGGACGCGATATCCGCCGAGTGGCAGCTCGCGGAGGTGTTTCGAGCGCTGAGGACAAACGGAATCGCATTGCTCGCGCTGTCATAGGTGCGGTAGCCGCGGGGACACAACACGTAGTCGCTATGAAGGAGCCTTTCGGAATCGCGAGCGGCGCCCTGACTGATTTACCCGTGGAAGCAGATCTCGAAATTCTTGATGTCGGCGCGCGCGTCGATCCTATGGACACCGTACGCGCTGCTCTTGCCATGAAAGAACGCGGGATCAGAGTAATAATCACCCTCGGTGGTGACGGAACGAATCGGACAATAGCGAGGGCTTGGCCTGACGCAATCTTGGTTCCCATGTCAACAGGAACAAATAATGTTTTCCCTTCCCTCGTCGAACCTACGGTTGCGGGTGCTGCTGCTGGATTAGTCGCCAAGAATTTGGTTGATCTCAACTCGGTAGCACCCCGATCGAAGATGGTTCACTTGACCTTTGCTGATGGGTCCGAAGACGTCGCTCTTATAGACGTTGCTACTCTCGCCAACGATTTTGTCGGTAACCGCATGCCAGTCGATCCCAATAATCTGCGGCAGTTGTTGGTCACAACGGCCAAACCGGACACGATTGGGGTCTCCTCTATCGCAGGGCTGCACACCACATGTCGCTCAGAAGAAGATGCGGCAATTTTGGTCACCTGCGGCTCCGGTGGCGCGTCAACCAACGCTCCCATAGCGCCTGGTCTCTACCGGGAAGTGCCTGTTAGGGATGTGAAAAGGGTCAACTTGGAAGAGGAGGTCCACTTAGTGGGACCATCGACGTTGGCCTTCGATGGTGACCGAGAACACCAGGTACTTGCCGACACCTCGGTGCTCGCCGTTGTGAGACGAGATGGGCCGCGCGTAATTGATGTTGCGCGCACGTTAGAGGCCGGTGCTTCTGAAGGAATTTTCGTTACCCGTTGACCTCAGAGCTCTCAGACAATGATTAAGGCTGTTCGGGGTCTACAAAGTTCGCGCTTCGAATAGCGGTTCGGAATTCAACATCCGCATGGAATCGGGCAATTCATTTCGAACCCGAAGGTGGAACTTTCGGTCATCTTCGAGGCTGTAGGGATAGGCAGGTTCGGAAGCTCGAAACAGTGGAACATGGAGTGCCCTGGCGTCGGGAGGGCCGGGCCGGTCGTGTTGGACAAGGACTTCATCAACAGCTGTGCCGTCGTCGATAATCCGGTATGGGCGTACTACCCCACCTCTAGTCGCTTTACCTTCGGAGGACTTTGCTACCGGAACAACCGGCTCATAGGTTCCTGACCTTCGTGCAATAGCCACGAGTTTGTACACCATGCCGGCGGTCGCGTGACCTGACCCGACAACCAACTGAGTTCCTACTCCATATCCGTCGATTGGATGATCAGCTAAATCTGCGATTCGGTACTCATCAAGGTCGCCGGACACAACGATTCTCGTTGACTCGGCGTCACTTTCGTCTAATTTTCGTCGAGCTCTGAGAGCTTCATCAGCGAGATTGCCTGAGTCGATGCGGATAGCTCCGGGAACTCCACCCAGTCTCTTAGCTGCAGCTAATGCTCGGTCGATTCCAGTATCTATTTCGTATGTATCTACAAGAAGGGTGGTTTCAAGTCCATGGGCTTCAATTTGGGCTTCAAAAGCGGACTCTTCATCGTCGTGGGCCAGAGTAAAGGCGTGCGCTGATGTTCCCGCGGTTGGCACATTAAAACGGATCCCGGCTTCCATATTCGAAGTGGTATCAAAGCCCACTAACCATGCTGCCCTCGCAGCGGCGACGGCTGCTTCTTCATGGGTTCGACGACCTCCCATCTCAATTAGATGTCGGCCCTTAGCTACATCGTGCATTCGTGCCGCGGCAGACGCGACTGCGGAATCATGGTTTAGGACCGATAAGACCAACGTCTCGAGAAGAAGACCTGCGCCGAACGAACAATCGACCCTCAGTACCGGACTTCCGGGCACGTAAAAGTCGCCCTCTCTGTAGCTCCACACCTCCCCTTCGAATTGGAAAGTTTTGAGGAACTGGAGGAGTTCATCGCTGAATCGACCGAGGCCCGCCAAGTAGTCGATTTGAGTTTCAGAAAAATGAAAATCGGCCAGCAGTTCAGCCAAGCGCCCGGGTCCGGCAACAATCCCGTAGCCACGGCCGGCGGGTAACCGTCTCGCAAAAACCTCAAAGGTTGCCTGTCGCGAGGCCACTCCGGATCGGAGCGCGGCATCAAGCATGGTGACCTCGTAAAGGTCAGTCATTAAAGCGGTGCTCATCCCTCCAGCATGCTTCATGAGATGGGTGCAAGAAAAGGCTGTTTCTATTTCTGCCCTATTTTTCGGGCAAGTAAAGGCCTCTAAATAGATTTGAGGGCTCGAAAGACCTGTCTCGAACGCTGATAACCGCCACACTCCTGTTATGGCGATAACACCATCGAAGCGATCCAATATTGCGCCCTTTTATGTGATGGAGGTGATGAGAGCAGCAGCAGATCGAGAAAACGCTGGCAAGGAAGTGCTCCACCTCGAAGTGGGTCAGCCCTCTACGCCTGCGCCATCAGGTGCTAGGAGAAAGGCTATTGAGGCGATCGAAAGCGAAATTCTCGGGTACACATCTGCACTCGGGCTGGATTCTCTTCGCGAGCGTTTACATCATCATTATTTGGAGTGGTACAACACCGATATCCCGGCGTCGCGAATTGCCATCACTATGGGAGCAAGCGGTGCATTTACCCTTGCGTTCCTCGCGTGCTTCGAACCTGGTGATCGAGTAGTTGTTCCGACCCCGGGCTACCCGTGTTACCGCAATGTGCTTCGGGCCCTCGACGTAGAAGTTGTAGATTTACCAGTTGGTCCAGAGACACGCTTCCAGCCCTCACCAGATGGTCTCGAGTCGGTCGGCCCAATCGACGGGTTAGTGGTGGCAAGTCCATCCAATCCAACAGGAACCATGCTCTTAGAAGATGAACTTGCAGAGTTAGTCCATTGGTGCGAGGAGAACGAAGTTCGTCTGATCTCAGACGAGATTTACCACGGAGTTACTTACGGAAATGTTGCCCCTACTGCCGCCTCCTACTGGGATGAAGCTGTAGTTGTTAACAGTTTTTCGAAGTACTTCTCAATGACCGGCTGGCGAGTCGGATGGCTGGTTCTGCCTGACGTTTTGGTGTCACCAGTTGAACGTTTAGCTCAAAATGCGTTCATTGCTGCCCCATCGGTGTCCCAACACGCTGCCTTGGGCGCCTTTGACAGCCACGATGAACTAGAGCTCAACCTTGAGCGCTACACCGTTAACCGACGAGTTCTCCTGGAAGGTCTGCCTAAGGCCGGGATCGGGCAACTCGCTCCAGCTGACGGCGCTTTCTATGTTTGGGGGCAGGTCGACCATATGTGCGACGACAGCCAAGAGTTAGCCCAACAGTGGCTGGACGAATTAGGTGTAGCTGTCACCCCAGGCATCGACTTTGACCCCGAACAAGGGCATCGATTCATTCGGTTTTCCTTCGCCGGTTCGACCCAAGAGACCCACGACACAGTGGAAAAATTAGTTCAGTGGTCCGCCAACCGTTAGCTGTGAAACTTGGCCAGTCGCGAGTCTGGATCTTGGTTGGGTTAATCGCGTTAGTTATGGGATGTTGGCTGATTTGGGCACTCAGACTTATTTTGCTCTAATCGTCTGACTCAAAAGTTTCTAGTTGGTTCGGAAACAACCACTCAAAGACAAGAGGCGTCACCCACCGTCACTCTTTCGTTGCCACAGCATTGGGCGTCACATTCATCTTGGGTTCGAACTTCCCTACTTCAACGTCACGGATTTCAGCCACAAAGATTTGCCGCAGGTCTTCGCGGCACGAACCGCACGGACCATAAAAGTGTTCCAGCACTGTTTTTGAACAACGGGGGCATTCGAATTCAAGGTTTTCGTCGCTATTGCTCATCGTCGCATAGTGGCATCTCAAGTGCTGTAATTGGGGAATGGAGCGGGAATGACTAGAGATCTCTTGGTCCAAATTTGTTTAGAGCAGCCCGAGGCCGTAGAGGATTTCCCTTTCGGTGAACATGTATCTGTGTTCAAAGTGGGTGGCAAAATGTTTGCTTTGCTTCCGTTCGGTTCCGATGTTGTTTCAGTGACCCTCAAATGTGACCCGGGTAAAGCCGAAGCCCTTCGGCAAAAATATTCAGCTGTTCGGGCTAGCAATTTTCACAAAAAGCATTGGAACCGTGTGTTCCTTGACGGATCCGTGCCTGTGAAGGAAGTTCAAGAATGGATTGAAGATAGCTACGACCTCGTCGTCGATAACTTGCCCAAAACCTTAAGGTCGCGTTTGCAGCAGGAGATCAGAGACCTCGACGACTAACTTTCCCGCAACTCGTCGTCGATTTGATTCATAACTGTTCCATCATTCTCAAAATAGAAGTGCCCCCGCTGTAAAGGCGGGGGCGCTTCTGTTCACCTGAAATGAAGTCTTAACGAAGACCGTTACGACTTGACTGCGCGAGGACCGACACGCACATCCACAGGTGGGATGGTCCGGGTTGGAGTCGCCACCTCTTTGATAGTTCTCAAAGGAGACTTCCTCCCAAGTTGGCAGGTCGCCTCAGCGCCCGACCACCTCCAGAGTCCTCTTAAGTATTGGCATTGTGTGGACCACCTCCTTTCTCTGGTGCCCCGATGGTGACACAATCTTCGTCGAGTTAGGTGGCACGAAAGTGCCGTGGTCATCTGAGTTGCGGTTATTTCACAGCGTTACGAATCGCTAACGACACCGCTTCTGTCCCCAGTTCAGTGACCAGGTCGGGCGTGGTGACGATTTCTTGGGTAGCGAGAAGAAACAGTGCATCTCCGTCAACGGAGGTGTGAGGTGGATTGATGGACCTCGCAATTCCAGTGTGCGCCAGGTCGGCTACTCGACATGCTTCAGATTTAGTCAACTGGGCGTTTGTCACTAAGCATCCGATGGTGGTATTTGCTTTTTCTTCTCCCGACTCCCACGCCGATATTTCGTCGATCGGCACATACGGGTACCTCGCAGCTTCAGGGGGTGCTGAAGAGCCGGCAATTACCGAGCCATCGGAATTGAGCACGTCGCCGAACGCGTTGACAGCAACGATCGCACCCACGATTAGATCTCCTGATTGGGCAATCCCGATGCCCTGCCCACCAAGACTCGCGTACGCCCGTCCTGCAGCCTTGCCCACCGTGCACCCTCTACCTACTCCCACCCGTCCGGAGTCGGGGTCAGTGCTGGTGGCTGCCTCACAGGCAGATCTGCCAGCCGAAGGGCCGGGTCGGGGATCATCGGGTCCGGTTATGTCGTATACCACCGCCGCGCCAACAACTGGCACAACTGCTGATGCTAATTTCAGGCCCCGTCCTTGGTCCACGCACCATTCCACGACACCATCAGCCGCGGCTAAACCAAAAACGCTGTTGCCACACAGGACTACCGCATGACACTCCACTCCAGATCCGGTGGGTCCTAGTGCTGCTGCCTCTCTGGTCCCAGGCGCTCCACCTCGGACCGCTATCGCTCCAAGAGACCCCTTGGGTGGGAGGACAACGGTGATTCCGGTCCCGTTTTCTTCGTCAGTCCAGCAACCCACCTGTACTTCTTCGATTCCAAGCGCCATATGTCGACCTCACGTTTCCATACGCATTAGAAATATACGGTGCCCGAAGGCCACACCATTCATCGGTTATCTAAAGATTTACGGTCTGACCTCAGTGCAGGCGTTGTGAAAGCGACTTCGCCGCAGGGTCGATTCGAACGTGGTGCTTCGCTTATAAACAAGAAACTGTTGGTAACGAGCGAAGCCTGGGGAAAGCATTTGTTTCTAACTTTTTCTGGGGAAACGATCCTGCATATTCACCTGGGTTTGATCGGTAAATTTCGACCTCAAGCTCTTGAACATGAACCGTCAGACACAGTTCGTCTTCGTTTGGAAGGAAGTAGGGCTTGGCATCTCACAGGTCCACAAAAATGTGCGCTCGTACCTAAAGAGGAGTTGTTGAGAGTCATTGATGACTTGGGGCCTGATCCGCTGCGCCGCGGCAGCAAGTGTGAGGATTTCGTGTCTGGTTTGACGAATCGTAAGACTCCAATCGCTGTAGCGCTCTTGGATCAATCAGTAATCGCCGGTGTTGGGAACGTGTATCGGGCGGAGTTTCTTTTCCTGTTGGGCATTCATCCCCAACGTCCTTCCTATGACCTCACACAGACCGAACTTGAGGAACTATGGGAGGTGTCTGTCTCGCAGTTACGTCAGGGGGTTCGATTAAACCGGATCGTTACCGTCAGCCAGACGGATTCTGGAACATCGCCGGGACGCCTGAAACCTGAAGATGCCCTTTACGTATACAAACGCGAGGGACAACCTTGCCGTCGTTGCGGTTCGTTGATCAGGGTGGCCAAACTCGCCGGCAGAAGTTGCTGGTGGTGCGACAGGTGTCAACGTCGATAAGACGACCGAAGCCACCTGTCCCAGAGCGATCTCTCGATTGCTTGTTGCTTATTGAAAGGGCTTAAGGTTCATCTATGTCAAATAGGAGTATCCCTCGCAAGGCCTGGTTGGCTCTAGTCGCGGCAGGCCTGGCTATGTTTTTAGTGGGGGTCGACGGGTCGATAGTGAACGTCGCTTTCCCGAGCTTTCGACGAGATTTTGAGGGCGTGTCTAACGCTCAGTTGTCTTGGGTTCTCAATGCCTATGTGCTTGTCTACGCTGCGCTACTAGTCGTGAGTGGGCGACTTGCTGATCGGGCCGGCAGATTGCGCGTGATGTCAATCGGCTTAACAGTTTTTGTGGTGGCGTCTCTGGGGGTAGCGGTCGCGCCGGTTCCTTCTTTTCTGGTCGTTATGCGCGGTTTTCAAGGAGTAGGCGCTGCCTTGATCACTCCGGCGTCTATGGGGCTTGTAATTGCTTCGTGGCCGGCAGAACGTCGCGCTACTGCAGTAGCTCTTTGGGGAGCTTGCTTCGCAGTCGCTAATGGTTTCGGCCCAGCAATTGGGGCCGGCATAATTGAGCTAGCCAATTGGCGTTGGGCATTTCTGATTAATTTGCCTATCGGAGTAACTGCCTTTGCTTTGAGTCAGCGGTTCTTCGCGGAAACTCCTAAAGACACTTCGGCAGCGAAACCTGATGTGCTCGGCGGGGCTCTCCTGTCGTCCGCCACTGCCCTGGTTGTGTTGGCCATTGTTCAAGGACGTGACTGGGGTTGGGTTTCAGTTGGCACTGTGATGCCGGTGTTGGTTGGGATAACACTTTTTAGTTCTTTTTTGTATCGCAATAAGCAACATCCTGAACCGATTCTGCCTAAAGCATTGGTACAAATTCAGTCATTTCGTCGGGCGTCGGTTGCGTTGTTTATCTTCACCTTGGGGATGTACGCCTTGATGCTCTCACTCGTTCTGTTCTTGACCGATGCTTGGGAATATTCGATAGGGGTAACTGGTTTATCTACTGCACTTGGCGCTCTAGCGGTGACTGGAGGGGCGATGTTCGCAGGTCCCCTCGCCGATCGTTACGGACATCGGTTGGTCGCAGGTCCGGGGACCTTTATCTGTGCATTGGGAATGCTTTGGTGGATCACGATGCTCAACGAACAAGCCAACTATTGGCTTGGATACATGCCGGGGCTCTTGCTAAGTGCCGCTGGTATGGGCATGACCTTAGGGGTGCTCGCCGCTGCTGGGGTTTCAGAGGTAAGCCCTGATTATTTCAGTCTTGCCGGGGGCGTAACTCAAACAGCTCGCCAGTTTGGCGGGGCGCTCGGCTTAGCAGCAATGTTCGCTATTACGGGCGAACCCTCCAATCCGGGCGAAGCTTACGATCTCTACAAATGGGCTTTCGCTTTCATCATGGTTAGTTCCCTTGTTGCCTGTTTATTGACTTGCCGAGTCAAAACTCCCAGACCAGAAACCGTTTGAGCGTTGATCAGCGCGCCTGGCATTTGGGGCACCAGGTTGTCGTGCGGGCATCAATGACTCTTGATCGAAGAGTAGAGGCACAAACCAAACAAAGTTGGCTTGCTCTGCCGTAACACTTGAGGTGATGCTGATTTGAGCCTTCACCTTCAAGGTTTCGATAATCACGAAGCGTTGTACCGCCTCGTTCGATCGCTTCAGACAGAACGGCCCGCAAAGCGCCAAGAAGTCTTTGTGCTTGAGGTCGACTGATCGACCTCAGAGACGGATTGATTCGAGCAAGGAATAATGCTTCGTCTGCGTAGATATTTCCTACTCCCGCGATTAGACGTTGACTCAATAGTTGGGTTTTGATTCGTCTCCTGCTTGCCCGTGTTCGACGCCAAACCTCATCACCGGTCAGCTCAGCGGAAAACGGTTCAGGGCCCATATCTCTCAGCGTCGGTATTTGCGAATAATCGCCCTTGTCCACAACTGCTATGCGTCCGAATCGTCGGACATCCCTGAAAACAACTGTCTTCCCGTTGTCTAACGACCACCAGGCTCTTTGGTATTGGTCGTGAATCGTCGAATCTTTTTCTCCATGATCAACAAGCAACTGTCCAGTCATTCCCAGGTGAACAATTAACTCTGTCTGCTCATCGCATTCTGCAATCAGGTATTTGCCTCGGCGACTTAATTCGGTGAAACGTCGGCCTTTGATTTCTCTGGCTGCCAAGAATTTTGGGGATTCATGACTTCCGGTTCGAACGACCGTCTGATTAATGATTTCGCTACGAAGTTGTCGTCTGATTGTTTCGACTTCTGGAAGTTCAGGCACTCGAAGCTGAGTCCTCAGTGTCGCGGCCCATATCGTCTCTCAGCTTCAGCTGCTCCCTCAGGGCAATGATCTAGATACGGGCACCAATTACACAGAGGCCCTGTGCGATGCGGAAATTTTTCACTGTCGATCGCCTGGCACAAGTCATCCCATGTTCGACGGTGACCATCTACGGCGCCGGCGACTGCGGCAGAATCTAGAGGACGGTCGATGGATCCACTCGTCAGGTACATGAGACGTACTTCTGATACGTCAAAGTCCTCTTGAGCCAATGCTGCCGCATAAAGCCAAACTTGCGACAGTTTGTCTTCCAGATACTTTGACCCAGGGGCCTTGCCTGTCTTGTAGTCCACAACTCGAACGCCAGAAGAAACGCGCTCGGTTAGGTCGACGATTCCATAAAAGGGGACTCCACCTATTTCAGTCGACAGTTTTTGTTCGGCACAAACAACTTCGATCTCCGATGGATCTTCGAGGGAGAAATACTTTTCTATGAGTCGCCATGCCTTCCACATGAACGATTTAGTTTCAGTCTCTGACAGACACAAACCAACGAAATCTTCGTCCGTGAGAGTTTCATCCCACAGCTTGCGAGCGATGTCTCTGGCCGTGTCGATCGATCGATCGGCAGCTTCGAGGCTTAAGAGATCTTCAAGTACTTGGTGAACGAAGGTGCCGAGTACTGCTGGTTCACCTTTGGGGTCTGGCAGGTTGTCGATGTATCGCAGTCGCCATCTGCGTGGGCATTGGCGAAAAGTGGAGGCTGAACTAGGGCTTAAATGTCGAGGACGGAAAGTCGGAGACTGGGGTTCAGCGGAATTCACAATTTCAATCTTGGACCCGGGGGCGGACTTTTGCGCCCATTATCGGCGTCTCCCAAGGAGACGGCGCCACACCAAGAGAAGTAAGGCCAAGCCACAGAGGCTTCCTAATACCGCCATCATCGGCACTCTTCGATCTAAGGGCGGAACTGTTTGAGGGACACTTTGGAGTGTTGGGCTAGTTTCGTCTTCTCCTCCAGTGACAGTGTCCGATTCAGATTCATCGTCTTGAGTCTTCTGAGAATCGGGTTCCAGATGATTGGCTAGAGGGTCACCCGGGAGTCCAATAAACGAGCCACTATCGGTAGGTCGTGGTCGGTTGGGGTCATAGCCGGCCATGGCCACTCCTTCACGAGTCAATAGTAGTAGTTGGCGTTTGTGAGGATTGCCCTGAGCCTCCAATGTTCCCAGATGTGCCGAGCTCAGTGCTTAGTGCATCCCACAGCGCATCAAATTGCGCTGCTGACTCTGCAGCGCCAGGTCGTTTTCCTAAGGCCCGAAGTGTTGTCGATTGGCCTGAGGCTTCTGCTACAGCTGCGCGGAGCTGAATTTGTGGGAGTAGGACACTTCCGAATCGTTCTTGGAGTTGCTCACTCCAGTAGCGGTTATCGCGAGTTCGACCTACACGATTCATGATGATTCCGCCTAGTCGTGGTGTCCCCAATCGACCCGATACGCGTTCAACTGTGTTGTGCATCAAGTCAACTCCGTCCGCTGCCCATGCTGCTGGTTCAGTGACGATGACTGCCCGATCAGCAGCAAAAAGCCCGTTGATGGATAGCAAGCCGAGCGACGGCGGGCAATCGATGAGGACGAGGTCGTGGGCGATCCCGGCCAAGGCAAGTTTTAATCGATCCTGAGCACCCACTGGATCTGCCGCTAGTAGTGGTTCTCGACTTGCGAGGAGATGACTCCCTGGGATGAGATCCGGGAGTGGGCCGTCTTCGGGCCAACGTGAACGACAGACCGCTTCGCTAGCTGAGCCAGCTCTCGGTTCGGCCATCACGTCATCTATCGATGGTGTTCCGTTCCATATACCCAACCCGCTCGATGCGTTCGCTTGAGGGTCTAGGTCAACAACCAAAACCTTTAATCCGGAAGCAGCCGCGGCTTCGGCAATACCCAAGGTGATGGTGGTCTTACCCACGCCCCCTTTTTGGTTAACGACCGCGATTGAGTGCATCGGTCACAGGCTAACCCCGCAAAGCTGTCAGGTCGGGTAGCCCGCTACCCGGCAGCATTTTCAAAGTTGGATTCCACACAAAGATGCGGCTGCAACGAGACAGCCTTGAGGTGAAGATGAGGTTCCTTCTTCGATTGCCTGAGCTTCTCTAAGTAAGAGGTCACATATTCGGGGTGTATCAAGATCATTATCTAGAGCGTCACGTACTTCGTCTATTAGTGATCCTTCGCTGACTGGTTCAACCCCTCCTCCGGAACGGATGAGGAGCTCAAGGTCTCTTTGCGCTCGCGGTCCTTCTTCATCAAACCATTCAAAGTCGGAGCGATAGTGGTGAGCCATAAGCGCGAGTCGGATCGCTCGAGCGTCGATTTCTTTTCTCAGGTCTGATACGAACACCAAGTTCCCTAGCGATTTGGACATTTTTGTTCCTTGATAGGCAACCAACCCTGCATGAATCCAGTACCGAGAAAAACGTTCACCGTTTATGGACTCGCTTTGCGCAATCTCACACTCATGATGGGGGAAAATCAGGTCAGCGCCACCACCGTGGATGTCGATCGTTGATCCCAAGGCACGCATGCTCATGGCCGAGCACTCAATGTGCCATCCGGGTCGCCCGGTTCCGAAAGGTGATTCCCAGCTTGGTTCGTCATCTGCGCTTGGCTGCCACAGGACGAAGTCCAATGGGTTGTGTTGTTTTGGGTCATCAGGCCGTCCGCCTCTTTCGGCTGCTAACGCAATCATCTCTTGTTCATTCAAATGGGAGAGTTTCCCAAAGTCCGGAAAGGTGCTGATGTCGAAATATGTGGTTCCCTCAGTTGTGTAGGTGTGGCCGCGATTTACCAACTTTTCGATGATTTCGATCATGTCATCGATGGATTCTGTTGCACGCGGTTCGGCGTCTGCGCGACGAGTATTCAACGCGACCATGTCTTGGTCGAACCGCTCCATTTCTATCTCAGCTAATTCGAGAAAATCGATCCCCAATTCTCTGGCTTTGGGCAGAATGCTGTCATCTACATCAGTGACATTTCGAACTAATTGCACTGTATGTCCGAGGTCTTCGAGTCGCCGAATTATGAGGTCGTAACTCAGGTAGGTAGCCGCGTGGCCGAGGTGCGTTGAGTCATATGGGGTGATACCGCATACATACATGCGGACATCGGTGTCTAGCTCGATATCAATTACGGCTGCTTGCGCTGTGTCATAGAGACGCATAGTCATTAAATGTTTTCACTTTCTGAACTCGCAACCGCGACGGCTCCTTCACCATACGTCGCGTAGAGGTCAACTGGCACAGTCGATCGGGTCGAATATTGATAGGCAGCTATCGCTGCACCTTTATCGCTGGGTACTCTCGGGCAGGTGACTGTTCACGGCGATGACGCGATGCTCGAAACAATCGAGCATTTTCGACAGCGTCGCCGTCTTTCATCGATCGACCCGGGACATCTAGATCTAGTTATCGACGAAATTTCCTTGGCGGGGCGTGAGCCGGTGGGGTATGTGTCAGGTTTGTTCGCTCGTCATGAAATAGTTTTCGTCGGACACAATCTTCCTTCCCGGAAGACCGGCATGTTCCTGCAGGAGTTAATTCCTGCTGTCAGCGCTGAAGGTGTCCACCTTCTCGGTGTCGAGTGGGCATGTGTAGACGATCAATCATTATTGGATGAACTGGTTAACGCCCACCAGTTTGATGAAGGGATCGCAAGGTCGGCTCTGTTTCGTTGGGGATTGCGTCATCATTTTTCCTTCGTCGAATACCTGGATGTTCTCCGAGCAGTTTGGGCTGTTAATCGAACCCGTAGTTCTAACGCACCTATGTTTCGGGTGGTGGCGCTCGACTATGACATAGAGGTCGATGCCGTTACAGACAACGCCGATTTATTGTCACCCTATGCGTGGGAGCATTTGCGTCCTAGGGGTCCGGCTTCGAGACATATGGCTGATGTTTTATTGAGGGAGTTCGTTGAGCAAGGGCATAAGGCTTTAGTCCTAACTAGAACCGGGAACGCGTTGACTCGAATGAGGAGGAGACCCCACGCGACCGTGGATCGAATCGATAGTGATGTCGTTGACGGCAGAGTGGTTGGTTGCGGAAACCATGTCTATAGCGTCATCGCCGATCAGGCAGCGACAGTGCTCATCCATCAACCGTTAGCTGCCGATGGGGAGCATGGACTTTTTACTCTGCCCGCAGATGGCTACTTAGACGCTGCTTTTGCTCATCCGAGCAGCCCTCATTTTCCGGTCGCGTTCGACGTGACGTCAGGACCTATCGGAAGGCTTTCGTGTTCCACCTCGATCGATGGCGGCGATATTTCTCAACTGGCTCACGGGTGGGTGTTTCTTGAATGCGCTAGGGACGTACGCGGGCCGACTCCTCTGCAAGGATTGATTAATGATGCGAACCTTGCCGAAGCACGTAGGTGGTCACTTGATCCACATCTCCGGCGTTCGGATTCAACTGTTAAGGATTTTAATAACGCTATTAACAATGCTGCAGCAGCGGCTGAACTCAGCTGGACACAGATTGTCTAGCGAGACGATGGGCGCGAGATGAACGACTCAACACAATCAAACGAAGAGCGACACTCTTCTTTGCAATCGGCATCTGCTCATATCGTTGAATTAGCGAAAGCTAAACAGTTGGTGTTGTTGGGCGATCAGATTGGGATTGCACAACATGTAGCGTTCGTTTCAGAGGTGTTGCCCGAACTCTACGAAGCCGGCGTACATAACTTGGCGTGGGAGTTCACCAACTCACGGGCTCAAGAGTCTCTTGACAAGTTACTTTCAGCAGAAACCTGGGATGAATTGAGATGCACCAATTTGTTCATTGATCTGCTCGGTATTGGCTTCACATACCGCGAATATGCCGATGTTCTTAAAGCTGCTTGGTCCTTGAACAGAAGCCTTGATGCTCACGACCCCCAATTCCGGGTCATTGGTTTAGGTCTACCGACCTATGTCGAGGATCCATCACTTCTTGAAGGCAGGTCAGCCACAGAATTAGAGCTTAGGAATTGGTGGATGGGCGGACACTACCGAGATGTGGCTGCGTTTCACATGGCTAATACTTTGACGAATGAGGTGCTTCGCTCGGGCGGACGCGCTGTTGCGTTACTGTCCGGCGAGCGCACGACGACAAAGCTCGTTCAATGGAAGGACGGGTTACCCACAGTGAGTGTTGGGAATCTTCTTCATCGTTGGATGGGGGAAGGGGTTGCCAGGGCAGTCTTTCATGGCGCAGTGGCTGACGGTCAAGCTGCTGAGCGCGTCGAGGCCCTGGTCGCTGCAGCTCCGGAGAAACCCGAAACCTTTGGAATCGATCTGGACCTCGCAACTCTTGGAAATGTCGGGTTGAACGAAGTGATCGGCTCGTTGGATGGAAACGAAACCTCGTTAAGACTGAAGGACGTCGCCGATAGCTACATATGGCTTGGGAACATCGAAAGTTGGCGGCCGTGCCAACTCATCGAAAGCGTCGTAACTGAAAAGAATTTCGAGCATTTAGAGGCACGTTATCGAGCGTTAGATCCGCGACCAGAGCGCTGGACCCTTGCGGAACTTGAGGAGATTCGGCGGGACGGCCAATCGAAACTTTCCGAATCCTGGACGCAGCTTCCTGTTCCTGAAGAGCATCCAACAAAACGAAACAAATTTGGAAGGCGTCGACCGTGAATGAGTTCATTTTTGGGGTGGATCTTGATGGAGTCTGTGGGTTACACACCGAAATATTTCGTGAAATCGTGGCCCAGGAACTAGGGGTGGATGAAGAATCGCTTCCTTTGGAACGGAGTTGGGATTTTCGAGAGTGGGGATTTGGGCCAAACGATTTTGAGCGACTTCATCGCGTTGCCGTAATGGAGCACCGCATGTTTAGAGATATGGAGGTTGTTCCGGGTTGTGCTGAAACCCTTTGGCGTCTATCTGACGCAGGTGTATGGATTCGGATAGTCACTCATCGTCTCTATGTGAATTGGGGCCATGCGGTCGCTATCGCCGACACGGCCCAATGGTTGGACGAGAAGCGAATTCCTTATCGTGATGTTTGTTTTGTCGGAGAAAAACCTGATGTGGCGGCTCATGCATATGTTGACGATGGCCCCCACAATGTGGAAGGACTCCGAGAAGCTGGTTACAACGTCATCACTTTCGACCAGCCCTACAACCGTCATATTGAAGGACCGAGAGTTTCTTCTTGGGCTGAGCTAGAGGGAGTGGTATTGAAATTGGCTGCTGATCACGCCGGTTCTGTTACCCAACAATTACCTGGCCTCGACGCTGGTTCTGAGCGATTGGTGCAAAAGACTAGGGAACGACCATGACTGAAGTGCAGGAACCCATTGACGCTGCAACGGTTGTGGTCGCGCGCGACAGTTCCGATGGAATAGAGGTACTGATGCTCCGCCGGAACTCCAAGATCTATTTCGGCGGAATGTGGGTTTTCCCGGGGGGCAGAGTGGATCCCGGTGACCGCACTGATGCTAAGACGGTTGCCGTGTGTGATGGTGGTGACGGCCGCGGGTTTCACGCAGCGGCGATTCGTGAGGCACAAGAGGAAGCGGGGATAGATCTGACGGGCGCAGAGCTGCATCATTTCGCGCACTGGCTTCCGCCTGCTGTTCGCCCCAAGCGTTTCTCAACTCAATTTTTCTTGGCCGAAGCACCTGAAGGTCTCGATGTTTCTATTGATCACGGTGAAATTACTGAACACCATTGGATGACTCCGACTGATGCTCTACAACGACGCTCTGACGGAGAGATAGAGATGGTAACCCCTACCTTCTGCACTCTGGATTGGCTCCGTGCTTTCGATTCGGTCCAAGATGCGTGTTCCTCTGTTCGGCAATCTCAGTGCTTCCACACGCACATTAAGGAAGTAGGTGACCCAGACCCTGGGATGGTGGCTTTCTACGCGGGTGATGTCTCTTATGAGTCTTTGGATCTAGAAGCGGAAGGGCCTCGGCGACGCTGTTACATGCTCAAGTCATCTTGGTGGTGGGAAGAACATTCGGGGGAATCTCCATCGAACTAGCAGCCAAATTTGTTCTCAGTGGTCGTGACCGTGAGGACGCTCAACATATTCACTTGATCGCAGGTCTAGTTCAGTGGGGTCAAGTAGGACCTTGCTGAAAAGTAGCTGTTCCAGTGCCGCCACCCAACATGTGTAGTAGTCCCATGGTGGTTGGTCTGCACCTTCGAGAGCTTCCCAAGCCTGGATGGCTTCGATCAGTTGTTGGCGGAAATCATTCCAACTGAAAGATCCGGAGTCGACGAGGTCCGCCGCAACACCGAATGCGCGACTTTGCCAGGGTGCTTCAAAAACCAACTCTCCGTTATCTCGGGGTGGCGCTGCCTCAGAATTATCTAAAACTTCGACGCCTGTCACTGAGCTTTCACCTCGGCGACGCCGATCATCGAGTCTCGCGTGACAAGTTGAGCCAAAGCTTCGAGATCTAACTCTTCGGTCCCCGATGGTCGTTCCGGAAGAACTAGGAATCGGGTTTCTGAACTGCTGTCCCAGACTCGAATCTCTGTATCGGAATCAAGCGATAGTCCCATTTCTGCGAGTACTTTGCGAGGTTCCCGCACCACCCTGGATCGGTATTCAGGACTTTTGTACCAACTTGGTGGTAGTCCCAGTAAAGCCCACGGATAGCAAGAGCAGAGAGTGCATACAACGACATTGTGTATCCCCGGTTCGTTTGCCTTGATCTCAACGTGTTCAATTTCTGCACCCTGAATTTGTTCGTCCTGCAGGACTTGATCAGCATTGTCCAAAAGCTTCTTTCGAAATTCTGGTTCAAGCCATGATTTTGCTACTAGGCGGGCCCCGATCATGGGACCTAAGTCATGTTCGAATCTCTCGATTAAGGCATCGACTCGCGCCCTGTCGATCAAACCTTTTTCTGCAAGCAAATCCTCAAGCGCTTCAGTTCTTATCTCTGGCGAATTTGGGTCGCTCCCATGATGGTGGCCGACTTCTTGGCTCATGAGACTCCTTCTTTTAGTTCCACATAGCTTTCATACAGGTCAACATTCACCACTACATCTTCTTCAGCGTCTTCACCCCAGAGGTCTTTAGCTTGGTATGCCACGCATAGGACGTGCTGAGGTCGGTCGCCAAGGTTGTGTGCTGTGCTATCTGGCAAGACTTCTGCGGGATGGATCTTCACTACCGTCCCAGCGACCCCTCGAACATATTCGGGCAGTCGAGTATGGCCCGATTCATCGTTACCCGCGGCTACAACGCGATCGCCTATTTGAAATTGTGGTGGCTCGTCAAGTTCGCGCCTTACTGTTCGGCGTTCTGGGAGTGGTGTGTTGCGATCCGGTGGCAGGCTTTTCGGGTTGACCGCAGCGACGTTTGCGGATCGGTAGCCCGCACTTGTGCCGTGTGGGACTCCTAATCGATTATCAAGTTCTGCCTTATCGACATGGCCGTATTCATGTAAGAGGACTTCCATGCCTGCTCGCCATCGGCCGTAATATCCGTCAGCACAGAAATAGTCTTCTGATGCCAACCTTTCGAGAGCGTGCCGGAATTCTCCTGGTCGTTTCGCTGTGTGGGGAAGAACTTGGAAAAGCAGGCCTAGGACCCGACGTTCCCAATCGTCATGAAAGACCGGTTCGTTTGGATCGTACGGGACCTCTCCCCATCCTTCGGTCCCTCCTATGTCGTGAACACGGTGGTCGGTACTCATCTGCCGCCTGTCGAACCGCCGTCTACGGGGTATATCCCGCCGTTGATGTAGCTAGCGTCATCTGAAGCGAGGAAGGCGACGAGCGCTGCTACTTCGTCAGGTTCGCCGTAACGGCCCATTGGGTTTCTGGAGGCGAGGTCTTTGCGAATCATTTCAGCCTGGTCACCTCCGAAGCCTTCTTCAAGGCTTCTCATCATTCGAGTTTCGATAGGTGACGGGCACACTGCGTTGACTCTCACGCCTTGGGGCACAAGTTCAAGAGCCGCGGATTTTGTAAGTCCGACAACACCGTGCTTGCTAGCTACATAAGCCGACAAGCCACGGGCACCGATCAGTCCTGCAGTCGACGCCGTGTTAACTATCGACCCGCCGCCGTTAGCGAACATCGCCGGGGCCGCGTATTTCATTCCGAGCCACACGCCGCGAAGGTTGACGTTAATTACTTGATCAAAGTCATCCTCTGGATACTCGAGGAGGCTCATGATTCGACCCTCGATGCCAGCATTGTTGAACAGCACGTCAAGTCGACCGAATTCGTTTACGCACCGATCGACGTAACCTGAGACTTCTTCGGCCTGGCTGCAGTCAGCTGAGTGCGAAAGCGCATCAACTCCGAATGGCTCCGCTTCAGCCAGAGCTGAATCCAAATCTGATCCTTGGAGGTCTACCGCCAAAATACGCGCACCTTCTGAAGCAAATCGGCGCACCGCGGCTAGCCCTATTCCACCTGCCGCTCCTGTTATTACAACAACCTTGTCTTGAAAACGCATGGGCACAGCCTCCCACGGATGAGCATGGTTTACGAGATCCTGCAACAATTGCAAACTATGAGTGAAGCAACTAACCCTGAAGAGATAGTCAACACGTTCATTTCAAAGATTGAGTCACGCGACCTCGACGCGGCACTTGAGCATGTTTCGGAAGATTGTTATTACGACAACGTTCCGATCGGAGACATGACCGGTAGAAGCGACATGCACCAATTTCTGAGTGGTCTCTTAAAAGGTGAAGGGCCGGTGGAATTTGAGGTAGTTCGTCAAACATGCACGGGGAACACAGTGATGAATGAGCGGCTTGACCGTTTCAACACAGCGAGCGGTCGCACCATTGAGCTTCCGGTAATGGGTGTATTTGAGGTAAACGAAGGTTTGATTACTTTCTGGCGAGATTATTTCGATAACGGCATGTTCCTTCGACAGATAAAAGACGACAGCTAAGATAGGCAGCAGAGAGATGAGCAATAATTGAAGTGCATCACATTGACAGGGGTGGACAGTGAGTACAACAACTGAGTTTCACGATCCTCGGGCTCAACCCAAGGCGGTCGCTGAACCGTACGAAATCAAGGTTGACTTGGATAGTCCCTTAACGATTGGGCTGGTAGCCAACGGTTTTCCTGACAGTGTCCGATTTTTAGACCATGTTGAGAAGACACTTGCGCAGGCAGTCCCGTCAGCATCATTTGTCCGCTACGACAAAGGTGACGCTTCGTCGGTAGTCGGCGGCAAAATGCTTGAAGACATCCAAGCTGAATGTCAGGCGGTCGTCGCCGCGTACGGTCATTGAGGTAGCTGTACTTCTGGCACCGTGCGTGACAGCATTTCAGTAGCTCGACTGGGGATTCCGGCAGTGGCTTTAGTCACAGAAGAGTTCTGGCCTCAAGGGGACTTCTTCGCGAACTCTTCGGGCATGCCCGAGGTTCCGAGGGTGAAATTACCTCATCCGGTTGCCGGGACAGGTGAGGACAAAATGGCTGAGGTGGCTTCTGATATCACTCCATCCATCGTTGAATTTCTAAGTTCCTAGACAGAGCGGATTCGGTTCAAGAATGAGTTTGCTTGATGCAGCCTCGGAACAGGACGCCCTAGAGCAATTACACGATCTTGGTTGCACCGATGGCCTTCCTGTAGTCATCCCTACTGCCGAACGAGTAGCTCGGATGGTTCTAGCAACCGGATATGAAGGCGATCTGGTGCTTGGCGTTATGGGACCTTTGCATGGCTCGGCAACCATTGAAAAGGTCTCCACAGCGGCAGTCATGGCTGGATGTCTTCCCGATCATGCTCCGGTGGTTGTTGCGGCGGTTCGGGCAGTTTGCCAACCAGAATTTGATCTCACCGAAATGCAGGCAACTACACATTGCACAGCGCCGCTGCTGATTGTGTGCGGACCAGCTCGTCACGTTTGCGGGGGCATCGCTTCGGGTTTTGGAGCGATGGGGCCGGGTCACCGCGCCAACGCCTCCATCGGACGCGCCTTACGGCTCGCCATGATCAACATCGGTGGCGCACGACCAGGGTCGTCAGATATGGCGCTTCACGGACATCCCGGAAAATTTACGTACTGTGTCGCCGAAGATGAAGAGAACAGTCCATTTCCGGGCTTACATACAACTTTTGGTTACCAACCGGAAGATAGCGCTGTGATAGTCACCGGGGCTGAGGCTCCTCACTCCACATTCTTCACTGGAGATAGGGATG